>Ga0164243_10008758_pt1 | contig 14868 bp, 14 predicted proteins | sample OricompcompostOP_FD_108781 | JGI IMG/M metagenome (GOLD analysis project Ga0164243, IMG submission 108781) | Organic Plus compost microbial communities from Emeryville, California, USA - Original compost - Organic plus compost (OP) | ecosystem: Engineered > Solid waste > Mixed feedstock >... | reverse complement strand
CACCGACGGGCGGATCAGCCAGCGGAACTTCGGCGGGCACACGTATCCGCGGCTGGCGCACGTCGGTGACCGCACCGGGCTCGAGCTGATCCGCACGATGCAGCAGAAAATCGTTTCGCTGCAACAGGAGGACCTCAAGAAGTACGGCGACTACGAGGCGAAGCTGAAGGTCTTCGCCGAATGCACGATCACCGATCTGCTCACCGAGAACGGGCGGATCGCGGGCGCGTTCGGGTACTGGCGGGAAAGCGGCCGGTTCATCCTGTTCCAGACGCCCGCCGTCGTGCTGGCCACGGGCGGGATCGGCAAGTCGTTCAAGGTCACCTCGAACTCGTGGGAGTACACCGGCGACGGGCACGCGCTCGCGCTGCGTGCCGGGGCGACGCTGATCAACATGGAGTTCGTCCAGTTCCACCCGACCGGGATGGTCTGGCCGCCCAGCGTCAAGGGAATCCTGGTGACTGAGGGCGTGCGCGGCGACGGCGGCGTGCTGAAGAACTCCGAGGGCAAGCGGTTCATGTTCGACTACGTGCCGGACGTGTTCAAGGGCCAGTACGCGGAAAGCGAGGAGGAGGCCGACCGCTGGTACACCGATCAGGAGAACAACCGCCGCACACCGGACCTGCTGCCGAGGGACGAGGTCGCGCGGGCGATCAACGCCGAAGTCAAGGCAGGCCGCGGCTCCCCGCACGGCGGGGTGTACCTGGACATCGCGAGCAGGCTCACCGCGGAGGAGATCAAGCGGCGGCTGCCCTCGATGTACCACCAGTTCAAGGAACTGGCCGACGTGGACATCACGGCCGAGCCGATGGAGGTCGGGCCGACCTGTCACTACGTGATGGGCGGTATCGAGGTCGATCCCGACACCGCGTCCTCCAGTGTGCCAGGGCTGTTCGCGGCGGGGGAGTGCTCCGGCGGCATGCACGGGTCGAACCGGCTGGGCGGCAACTCGCTGTCGGACCTGCTGGTGTTCGGGCGCCGGGCCGGACTGGGCGCGGCATCCTATGTGGAGTCGCTGCGGGACCGGCCGAAGATCTTACAGTCCGATGTGGACGAAGCGGCGAGGACGGCGCTGCTGCCGTTCGATCCGCCGGGTGCCGGCATCGAGGAGAACCCGTACACGCTGCACAACGAGTTGCAGCAGTCGATGAACGATCTGGTCGGCATCATCCGCAAGGCGGAGGAGATCGAGCAGGCGCTGGCGAAGCTCGACGAGATCAAGTCGCGGATCGGCAAGGTGACCGTCGAGGGGCACCGGCAGTTCAACCCCGGCTGGCATCTCGCGCTGGATCTGCGGAACATGCTGGTGGTCAGCGAATGCGTCGCGCGGGCGGCGTTGCTGCGCACGGAGAGCCGTGGCGGGCACACGCGTGACGATCATCCGCAGATGGATTCCCATTGGCGCAACAGGCTCCTGGTGTGCGCGGCCGACGGGCGGGACCCGATGGCACCGAACGTGACGGTGACCCCGAAGGATCAGGAGCCGATGCGGCCGGACCTGCTGGAGCTGTTCGAGTTGCCGGAGCTGGAGAAGTACTACACCGACGACGAACTGGTCGAGCACCCATCCAGGAGGCAGGCATGAGCGACCATCACGAAGCCTGCTCGTGCATGCCCACCGGGTGCGGGTGTCCCGCAGAACGCAGGAGGCAGGCGTGAGTTACAAGGCGAGCTTCCGGGTGTGGCGCGGGGACGCCGACGGAGGAGAACTGCAGGACTTCACCGTCGAGGTCAACGAGGGCGAGGTCGTGCTCGACATCATCCACCGGCTGCAGGTCACGCAGGCCTCCGATCTCGCGGTGCGGTGGAACTGCAAGGCGGGCAAATGTGGTTCGTGCTCGGCGGAGATCAACGGGCGGCCGCGGCTGCTGTGCATGACGCGGATGTCGACCTTCGCCGAGGACGAGGTCGTCACGGTGACGCCGATGCGTACGTTCCCGGTGATCCGCGATCTGGTGACCGATGTTTCGTTCAACTACACCAAGGCGCGGGAGATCCCGTCGTTCACCCCGCCCGCGGACCTCAAGCCGGGCGAGTACCGGATGAAGCAGGTGGACGTCGAGCGCTCGCAGGAGTTCCGCAAGTGCATCGAATGCTATCTGTGCCAGAACACCTGCCACGTCGTGCGTGATCACGAGGAGAACAAGGAGAACTTCGCGGGTCCGCGCTACCTGATGCGGATCGCGGAACTGGAGATGCATCCGCTCGACGTGGCGGACCGGCGCGACGCCGCGCAGGCCGAGCACGGGCTCGGGTACTGCAACATCACCAAATGCTGCACCGAGGTCTGCCCGGAAGGCATCCACATCACGGACAACGCGCTGATCCCGATGAAGGAGCGGGTGGCCGACCGCAAGTACGACCCGCTGGTCTGGCTGGGCACGAACCTCTTCCGCCGCAAGAAGTCCTAACCCCACTCGCGAGTCGAGCCTTCGGCGCGCCCGAGTTGAGCCTTGCGTGCGCGCGAGTTGAGCCTTGCGCGAGCTCGAGTCGAGCCTTGCGTGCGCCCGAGTTGAGCTTTGCGTGCGCGCGAGTCGAGCTTTGCGAGCTCGAGTCGGGCTTTGCGCGAGCTCGAGGGTGAACGGCAGCGCTGGTCAACGGAAGCCTTGACCCGGGCGCACGGAAGTCCTGACTCGGCCCGGTCGAACTCGCCACTCGGACGCGCGGAAAGCCCGACTCGGGCGCGGGGGAGGTGCGACTCGGGCGCGTGGAAGGCGCGACTCGCGGTGGGTCAGGTCATGGTCAGGGCGTCGATGGTGGCGGGGGCGAGCATCTCGTCCGCGACCAGGCCCGCGACGCCGGCCAGGGTGGTGTTCGAGCCGAGGACGCAGGGTTCGACGCTCAGGCCGTCCAGCGCGCTGGTGTGCGCGTTGTCCAGCACCGTCGAGCGCAGGCCGTCCAGGAACGGGTGTAGCACCCCGATCGCGCCGCCGACCCGGACGTAGCGCGGGTTCACGATGGTCACGACCGTTGCCAGCACGGTACCCACCTGCCGTCCGGCCGCGGCGACCACGCGCACCGCCTCGGGATGGCCCGCCCGCACGCGCCGCACGACGTCGTCGGCGCTGCGCACGCCGGTCTGCCGCAGGTCGCGGATCACCGCCTGCCCGCTCGCGATCGCCGAGACGCAGCCCCGCCGGCCGCAGTCGCATCGCTGGTCCCTGCCCTCGATGCGGATATGCCCGATCTCGCCCGCCGAGGATGTCTCGCCGCGATGCGTGCGACCCGAGATCACCAGCCCGGCCCCGATCCCGGTACCGACCTTGACACCCACGAGTGCCGCCTCCGGCCGCCCCAGATCGCAGTACGCGCCGAAGGCCAGCGCGTTCGCGTCGTTCTCCAGCAGCACCGGCACCGACAGCGCGTCGCTGAACGTTTCGCGCAGCCGGATGTCCTTCCACTCGGTCATCGTCGGCGGGGCGATCGTGGTGCCCCGCTCGTGATCGATCTGCCCCGGCACGCTCAGCCCGACCGCGCACAGACTGTCCGCGCGCCCCGTCTCCGCCAGCTGTTCGCGCCCCGTCGCCAGCAGGAACGACAACGTCTCGTGCGGCCGGTGCCCGACCGGCAGCGGGCGGTGCACCTGTGCGAACACGTTGCCCCGCAGGTCGACCACCGCGACGGTGGCGTGCCGCTGCCCGACATCGGCGACCAGCGCCGTGCGGCCGATGTCGTTGGCGGCGAGGGTCTCCGCCGGACGCCCGCCGCTGGACGCGCGGTGCCCGGTCTGCCGCAGCAGGCCCAGCCGCTGCAGCACGTCGAGCCGCTCGACCATCGTCACCCGCGACAGCCCGATGCGGTCCTGCAGTTCCTGACGCGTGAGCGGACCCTCGGCGCGCAGCACCGCGAGGATGTGGCCGGCGGAGGTCGGCGGGCCGGTTCGCATGTTGACAGGTTCTCCCGCTGGGACTTATGTTCAGTTACCTGACAGAAGTCTAGACCCGCACAGAACCGGAGAGGATCAGATGCGCGCGGCCCGCCTGCCCGGCAGCGGCCCGTCCCGTCGCACGGTTCTGCGGGGCCTTTTCCTCACCGGCGCGGCATCCCTGGCCAGCGGCTGCGTCGGGTTCGCGACCACCGGCGGCAGCGGGATGGTGTTCCTGTCCACCCAGTTCCGCCCGGTCGCCGAGGCCGAGAACTTCCGCCGGTTCCTCGCCAGAACCGTCACTGGGTCAGTGAGCTACGTCACCATCGAGGAAGGCCCGTTCGCGAGCCAGGTGCAGAGCCAGGTCGGCGCGGGGCGCACCCAGGTGGGCCTGCTCGGCGGCTCGCACAGTGATCTCTCACCGCTGGCGGGCGAGTACCTCGAGGACGTCTCCGGGGTGCTGGCCGGGCTCGCTGACCAGCCGGAGTACCTGACGCTCGCGAAGGCCGGCACGAGGCAGAGCTGGTACGTCCCGTGGGCGCAGGCGAGCTTCGTCCTCGCGGCGCACGAGGACGCGTTGCAGCATCTGCCGTCCGGCGCGGACCCCGAAACCCTGACCTACGACCAGTTGCTCGACTGGGCCATCGCCGCCCGCCAGGCCGCGGGACGACCGCTGCTCGGGTTGCCGTGCGGTCCCAAGGGCCTGATCCACCGGTTCCTGCAGGGCTATCTGCTGCCCTCGTTCACCGGCGGCCAGATCACCACTTTCCGCTCGCCCGACGCGGTCACCGCGTGGCAGTACCTGCGCGAACTGTGGGCCAACTGCAACCAGGCCAGTACGAACTACGACTTCATGCAGGAGCCGCTCGCCCGCGGTGAGGTGAGCGTCGGCTGGGACCACGTGGCCCGGCTGGTGGACGCGCCGAAGGCCGATCCCGCGAAATGGCGGATGCTGCCCGCGCCACGCGGGCCGAAGGGGCTGGGCTACATGGCCGTCGTACTCGGCCTCGCGATCCCGAAGGGCAGCACCGACCGGCGCTTCGCGGAGCAGGTGACCCAGTCGCTGTCGACGCCTCAGGCGCAGGTCGAGTTGTTGCGGTCCAACGGCTTCTTCCCCGTCGTGCCGGCGCGGATCCCCGCCGACCTGCCGCCCGCGCTGCGGATGGAGGCCGACGCCGTGGCCAGGCAGCGCGGCGCCGAGGGCAGCCTGCTCTCGCTCCTGCCGGTCGGACTCGGTACTCGCGAGGGCGAGGTCACCAAGGCGTTCAAGGACAGCTTCCAGCAGATCGTGCTCGCCGGCGCGGACATCCGATCCACATTGGACAAGCAGGCCGGCGCGCTGCGGAAGGTCTTCGACCAGCTCAAGGTGCCCTGCTGGGCCCCGGACCCGGCGTCGGCGATCTGCGAGGTGGGCTGATGGTCACCAGGCTCAAGCGCTCCCCATGGCTGCTGCTGGCGCCGTCGATCGTGTTCATGCTCGTGCTGTTCGGCTGGCCGCTCGTCCAGGGACTGGTGGTGTCGGCCTCCGGTGATGCGTGGGGCCGCCTGTTCGGCGACACGTACTTCCTGCAGGCGCTGCGCAACACGTTGCTGCTGATCGTGATCGTGGTACCGGTGCAGCTCGTGCTCGCCGTGGCCATGGCGCTTCTGGTGCAGGCGCGACCGCGGTTGCTGTCCGGGCATTTCTACCTGTGGACGATCCCGCTCGCGGTGTCGGAGCTGGCGGCCGGTCTGGTGTGGCTGTCGGTGTTCGACAACCGCGGCTACCTCAACTCGTTCCTGGTGTGGCTCGGCCTGTCGGAGGACGGGGTGCAGTGGCTGAACTACACCAACACGGGCACGATGCTGCTGGCCGTCGTGGTCGCCGAGGTGTGGCGGGCGACCTCGCTGGTCTTCGTGATCGTGGTCGCCGGAATCCAAATGGTGCCGAGGGACTACGACGAGGCGGCGCAGGTGTTCGGCGCGTCGTTCTGGCAACGGCTGTGGCACGTGACGCTCCCGCAGCTCAAGCCGAGCCTGCAGGTCGCGCTGATCCTGCGCACGATCCTTGCCCTGCAAGCTTTTGCCGTCGCACAGGCGCTGACCGGGCGCAACTTCCCGCTGCTGGTCGGCGAGGCCTACCAGTGGTATGTCAATCTGCAGAACCCGCCGGTGGCCAGCGCCGCCGCACTCGTCGTGCTGGCGATCTCGCTGATCACGGCCGTGCTCTACCTGCGGACGATGCGGCAGCAGGGGGCGCAGCGATGACCACCACCCTGCCCGAGATCGACCGGCGGCCGTTGCGCCGCAGGCAATGGCGCCGCGCCGGGGTGCAGGTGGCCTGCATCGTGATCACGCTGTTCATGGCGCTGCCGATCGTCCTCATCGGACTCACCGCGGTGTCGTCCTCGGCCGCGTTCGCCGAGTTTCCGCGCCCGTTCATCCCGAGTGGGTTCTCCGGCGAGACGCTGACGAGCTTCATCGAGGCCACCGGCACGATCCCGGCGCTGGGTAACTCGCTGCTCGTGGGTGTCTACACGGTGGTGCTGTCGCTGCTCGTGGGCGCGCCCGCCGGATACGCCCTCGCGCGCTACGCCTTTCGCGGCAAGGACACCTACCAGGTGTTCATGCTGCTGGCCCGCGCACTGCCGATTGTGGTGCTGTCGGTGCCGCTGGCCACGATGTTCCTCGACGCCGGCGTCTACGACACGGTTTTCGCGGTCACGCTGTTGCACACGACGCTCGCCATGCCCACCACGGTCCTGATCAGCGCGAGCGTGTTCGTCTCGGTGCCCACGGATCTGGAGGAGGCGGCCCGCGTGTTCGGCTGCGGCCGGTTCGAGGCTGCGCGGCGCGTGGTGTTCCCGCTCGCGGCGCCGGGCCTCGCGGCGGCCTCGATCTTCACGTTCGTGTTGTCGTGGAACGAGATCTTCGGTGCGGCGGTGATCACCCTCGGGCACCGCACGCTGCCGGCGCAGGTGCTCGCCTCGCTGGGTGAGGCACCGCAGGCGTACCGGTTCGCCGGCGGGTTCGCGCTGATCCTGCCCGCGCTGGTGTTCATCCTCGTGATGCGCCGGTATCTGGTCAACATGTGGGGGACGACGCTGCGATGAGTGAAGTGGTGCTGCACGAACTGGTCAAGACCTACCCCGGCGGGACGACGCGCGCCACCGACGAGGTGTCGCTGCGCATTGCCGACGGTGAGTTCATGGTGCTGCTCGGCCCTTCCGGCTGCGGCAAGACGACGTTGCTGCGCATGCTCGCGGGCCTGGATACGCCGGACGCGGGCCAGATCGTGATCGGCGGCAAGGACGTCACCTACCTCGAACCGCGCCGGCGCAACCTGTCCATGGTCTTCCAGTCCTACGCGGTGTTCCCGAACAAGAAGGTGTTCGACAACATCGGTTTCGGGCTCAAGGTGAAGGGCGTGCCGGCCGCGGAGATCCGGCGCAAGGTCGAATGGGCCGCCGACCTGTTGCAGCTCACGCCTTATCTCGACCGGTATCCGGCGAAGCTTTCCGGTGGCCAGCGGCAACGCGTCGCGGTCGCGCGCGCGATCGTCGTGGACGCCGACGTGCTGCTGATGGACGAGCCGCTGTCCAATCTGGACGCCTTGCTCCGGCTGTCCTTCCGTGCGGAGCTGAAGAAGCTGGTGTCGGATCTCGGCATCACCACCGTGTACGTCACGCACGACCAGGTGGAGGCCCTCTCGCTCGGCGACCGGGTGGCCGTCATGCGCGATGGCAGGATCGTCCAATGTGGAGCACCGGTGGAGGTCTACGCCAACCCGGCGGACGAGTTCGTCGGTGGCTTCCTCGGCAGCCCGCCGATGAACTTCCTGTCCGGTACGGTGGGCGGGGACGGCGCGGAACTCCATATCGACTTCGGCGGACAGACCATGCCGGTGCCGTCCGCCTTGGCTTCGTATCAAGGAAAGCAACTCAAACTGGGGATCAGGCCCGAGGCCGTCACCGTCGACGCCGGGGAAACGGGACTGCGTTGTGCGGTCGAGGTGTTCGAACCGCTGGGCTCTTCGACACTGCTCACCACGGACGTCTGCGGTCAGCCGCTGAAGGTGACGGCGCCCGCCAGCTTCCGTGCCGAACCGGGCGAGCGGCTGTGGCTGCGGCTGCCGCCCGAGCAGTGCCGCTGGTACGACCCGGAAACCCAGCTCCTTGTGGAGGCGAAAGAATGACCGTGGACGTCACGCGCGCGACCGAGGGCGCCGCAGGCGACAGACCGGTCCGTTACAGCGAGCCGACCCTGGCGGCGCGGGCGGCGCGCGTGCTGCGGGACAACGACACGGGAGCCGTCATCACGGCCGCGCCGAAGCTGTACCCGCACATGTGGAGCTGGGACGCGGCGTTCATCTCGATCGGGCTGGCGCGCCTCGACGTGCGGCGCGCGATCGCGGAACTGGAGACGCTGTTCCGCGCGCAGTGGCGCAACGGCATGGTGCCGCACATCGTGTTCACCGAGGCCGACGCGTACTTCCCGGGGCCGGAGCGGTGGGGCACGGAGAACGCGCAGGACGGGCCGAGGGACGTGCGGACGTCGGGTATCTGCCAGCCGCCCGTGCACGCGATCGCGGTACAGCGGGTGCTGGAGATCGCGCGCCGGTCGTCGCCGGGGGAGCGTGCCGACGCAGAACGTTTCGCGCGCGGGATCTGGGCGAAGCTCTATGCGTGGCACCGGTGGCTGGTGGAATACCGCACGCCGGGGTCGAGCGGGCTGATCGCGATCGTGCACGGCTGGGAGTCCGGAATGGACAACTCGCCACGCTGGGATGTGCCCTACGACGCGGTGCATCCGGGTGCCGCGCTGCCGCCGTACGTGCGCAAGGACATCCGCGTCGTCGGAGATCCGAGCGAGCGGCCGACCGATCGGGAGTACGACCGGTACCTGTGGCTAATCGAGGAAATGCGGCGCGCGGGCTACGACCAGCGCAAGATCGTGGAGAACTCCAGTTTCCTGGTCGGCGACGTGTTCATCACCGCTCTGTTCGCGGTCTCCTGTGACGTGCTGGCCGAACTGGGCAAGGAGTTCGGCGAGCCCGCCGAGATGCTGGGTGATCTGACGGAATGGGCGGCGAACGCGCGGCAGGCCGTCGCCGGGAGCTGCCACAGCGTGTCGGGCATGGCGCGCGATCGCGATGTGCGGACCAACCGCTGGCTGGACACCCAGACCATCGCGGGCTTCTCACCGCTGCTGTGCGGTGGCGGGCCCGACGACGTGCAGCTGCGGCTGCTGTCGCTTTTGGACAGTGACCGCTGGTGTGGTCACCCGGACCTGCTCGCGCCGGTACCGCCGTCGGTTTCGCCGATGCGGCCGGGGTTCAATCCGAGGCAGTACTGGCGCGGTCCACAGTGGCCGGTCGTCGTGTGGTTGTTCAGCTGGGCCTTCGAACGCCGAGGCTGGCACGACCGCGCACGCAGGCTGCGCGACGGCGGCATCCGGCTCACCGAGGACGGCTCGTTCGGCGAGTACTACCAGCCCTTCACCGGCGAACCACTGGGCAGCACGGACCAGTCCTGGACTGCGGCGGTCGTACTGGACTGGCTCTGCGCGGGCTGAGGACGCCGGCGCTCGTCTTCACAACACCGGTTCGGGGATCGCTTCCTCGACCTTGGCGCCGGCCGGGGGCAGGTGCTTCTTGCTGCGCCGCTGGCGCCGTTCCAGGAACGTGGCCAGCGCGGTCAGCAGCAGGCACAGCACGATGTAGATCACCGCGACGACCATTGTGGACGGCACGCTGGGCAGGCCGAACGACGTCTGGGTGGAGATGGACCGCGCGTAGTACAGCAGTTCCTGATACGTCACCAGGAAGCCGAGCGCAGAGTCCTTGAGCAGCACCACCAGCTGGCTGATGATCGTCGGCAGCATCGAGCGGATCGCCTGCGGGATCAGGACGAGGAACATCACCTGCGTCTTGCGCATCCCCAGCGCGTAGGCGGCCTCGCTCTGTCCCTTGGGCAGCGCGAGGATGCCGGCCCGGAACACCTCCGCCAGCACGGACCCGTTGTACAGCGTCAGGCCGAGCACGACCGCCAGGTACGGCGTCATCTTCACGCCCATCGCGGGCAGGCCGTAGTAGAACAGGAACATCAGGACCAGCAACGGGATCGCGCGGAAGAACTCGACGATCGCCACCGAGATTCCGCGCAGCCACGCGTGATCGGACAGCCTGCCGGCCGCGAAGACCGCACCGAAGATCAGCGCGAGCACCGCGCCGAGCGCGAACGCCTTCAGCGTGCTGAGCACCGCGTTGGCGAGGTCCTCCTGCACCTGCGTGTACTGCAGCCACTCCCACTTGCGGGCGCTGAACTGCCCGCTGTCGTAGAAGCGCCAGATGATGTAGCCGAGGATCGCCAGCACGATCAGGGTGCCGAGCACCGCCAGCCCACGGTAGCGAAGCCGCGCCTTGGGGCCGGGGACGTCGAAAAGGACACTGCTCATCGGGCCACGCTCCACCGCTTCTCGAGACCCCGCTGGATCAGCGACAGGACGGCGACCAGGATGATGAAGCCCAGCGCCACCCACAGCAGGCCGATCAGCTGGTTGTCGCCGCGTTCGGACAGGTACTGGCGGATCGCGCCTGCCTCGGCGACCGAGAACCCGGCGGCGATCGTGGTGTTCTTGAGCAGCGCGATCAGCGTGCTCACCAGCGGCGGCACCACCGAGCGCACCGCCTGCGGGAGCACGATCTGGCCGAGTACCTGGCCGAAGTTCAGGCCCAGCGCCCGCGCCGCCTCCGCCTGGCCCACCGGCACCGTGTTGATGCCGGAGCGGACCACCTCGCAGATGAACGCCGAGGTGTACACGGTCAGCGCGATCACCGCGTAGGTGAAGTAGCTGAAGGTCTGGATCTGCAGGTACGGGTACGCGAACACGAAGAACACGAACACCAGGGTCAGTGGCGTGTTGCGCACGATGGTCACGTACGTGGTGCCGACCACGCGGAACACCGGGACCGGGCTCACCCGCAGCATGGCCAGGAACGTGCCGAACACGAGGCTGGCCGCGCCGGAGATCAGGAACAGCTTGATCGTGGTGAGAAAGAACGGACCGTAGAGGTCCAGATTGTCGAGCAGGACGTCCATCGGGCCTTCCCGAATGCCGGATGCTGGGTCGAATAGGGGAGCCGGTGGGCGCGAGGCGCACCCACCGGCTTCAGAGAGGGGAAATCAGTACCGCTGGATGGCGGGCGGGGTCGCGGTCGAACCGGACTTGCCCAGTGTGGCGTCGTAGATCTTCTGCCACGTGCCGTCGTCGATCGAGGCCTGCAGCAGGTCGTCGATCTTGCCGCGCAGCGCGGAGTCGTCCTTGTTCAGGCCGATGCCGTAGGGCTCCTGCGAGAACGGCTTGCCGACGACCTTGAAGCTGTCCGGGTCCTGCGCGGCGAAGCCCTTGAGGATCGCGTCGTCGGTGGTGACCGCGTCGACCTCCTTGGTGCCCAGCTTCTCCACGCACTGCGAGTACTTCTGGAACTCGACGATGTTCTGCGGTTCGGTCAGGCCCTGGTCACGCACCCGCTGGATCGGGGTGGAGCCGGTGACCGAGCAGACCTTCTTGCCCTTGAGGGTTTCCGGTCCGGTGATCGCCGTGTCGTCCTTGCGCACCAACAGGTCCTGGCCGGCCTGGAAGTACGGGCCCGCGAAGGAGATCTGCTGCTTGCGCTTGTCGGTGATGGTGTAGGTGCCGACGTAGTAGTCGACGTCGCCGTTGGAGATCGCGGCCTCGCGGGCGCTCGAGTCCACCGTCTTGTAGGTGATCTTGCTTTCGTCGTAGCCGAGACCCGCCGCGACCATCTTCGCGATCTCGATGTCGAAACCGGAGAACTTGCCGGTGGTCAGGTCCTTCTGGCCGAGGCCGGGCTGGTCGTCCTTGACCCCGATGGTCAGGCCGCCCTTGCTCTTGATCTTGGCGAAGGTGGCCGAGCCGGGTACGTCGACGTTCGAAGCGACGGTGTACGCCGGGGGCTGGGCACCGCCGGTGTCCCCGGTGCCGCCGGAGGAGGGCGTGCCCTCCTTGCCGCATGCGGTAAGCGCGAGCGCGCCGACCAGCAGCCCTGCCGCCAGGGTGCGGATCTTCATTCGAACTCCCCTGCTTTCTGGGTGAGGCGGCGCACGCGCGCCGCGGTTATCACTAGTGGGTGAGAATCTTGCCGAGGAAGTCCTTCGCGCGATCGGACTTCGGCTTCGTGAAGAAGTCGTCCGGCGTGGCGTCCTCGACGATCTCCCCGTCCGACATGAACACCACCCGGTGCGCGGCCCGCCGCGCGAAACCCATCTCGTGGGTCACCACGAGCATGGTCATCCCGTCGGCCGCGAGGCCGGTCATGGTGTCGAGCACCTCTTGCACCATCTCGGGGTCGAGTGCGGAGGTCGGCTCGTCGAACAGCATCACCTTCGGTTTCATGGCCAGCGCGCGGGCGATCGCCGCGCGCTGCTGCTGACCACCGGAAAGCTGGGCCGGGTACTTCTCCGCCTGGTTGGCGATGCCGACGCGGTCCAGCAACTCCATCGCCAGTTTGCGCGCCTCGGCCGAGGACATCTTGCGGACCTTGACCGGCGCGAGCATCACGTTGTCGACAATGGTCTTGTGGGCGAACAAGTTGAACTGCTGGAAGACCATCCCGACGTCGGCGCGCAGCGCGGCCAGTGCCTTGCCCTCCGCGGGCAGCGGCTTGCCGTCCACCGCGATCTCGCCGGAGTTGATCGGCTCCAGCCGGTTGATCGCGCGGCACAGCGTGGACTTGCCCGAACCCGAGGGGCCGAGCACGACGACGACCTGGCCGCGCGGCACCTCGATGTTGATGTCCTTCAGCACGTGCAGGTCGCCGAAGAACTTGTTCACGCCCGCCGCCCGGATCATCGGGGGCACTGGCGTCGCTGTGGTCATAGGTCCTCCATAGCCTGGCTCACCCCGGCATCTAACACCGAGGCGTAGGCAGGCGCCCGCAATTCGGATCAAACGCAACCTAGGCGTCATCTGCGACACCAGGTTTGACTCACTGTAGTCACGATGCTGCCCGCCCGGCTGGTGGCATAGCGGTAGCACCGGCGGTAGCATTGAGGGTATGAAACTGAGTGTGAGCCTGGGTGAGGAGGACGTGGCCTTCCTCGACGAGTACGCGGCCCGAACCAGCGCGGGCTCGCGGTCAGCGGTGCTGCACCAGGCGATTGATCTGCTGCGCGCCTCCCAGCTCGAGGACGCCTACCAGGCGGCATGGGAGGAGTGGGCCGGCGAGGAGGAAGCGGCGTGGGACGCTGCCGTGGGTGACGGCGTGGCGGCCGGCTGATGCGGCGTGGCGAGATCCGCATGGTCAGCCTCGACCCGGTGCGCGGCGCGGAGTCGAACAAGACGCGGCCCGCGGTGATCGTCAGCAACGACGGCGCGAACGCGGTGGCCACCCGGCTCGGCCGCGGGGTCGTCACGGTCGTACCGGTCACCTCGAACATCGCGCGCGTCTATCCGTTCCAGGTGCTGCTGCCCGCGGTCGGCTGCGGCCTGAAAACCGATTCGAAGGCGCAGGCCGAGCAGGTGCGGTCGGTGTCGGTGGAGCGCGTCGGGCGCAAGGTGGGCCAGGTGCCCTCGGCGGTGCTGGAGAAAGTGGACCAGGCGCTGCGCGTGCACCTGGGCCTGTAAGTGGCTGCTAGCATTGAAGTCAATGACTGCAAAGGTGGCACAGAGATGGCAACGCTGACGATTCGTGATCTTGACGAGGCGCTCAAGGCGGAGCTTCGGGTCCGCGCGGCCCGAAATGGCCGCTCGATGGAGGCCGAGGTCCGGCAGATCCTTCGTGCTGTTCTCAGTCGTACCGATGAGGGTGTAGGTATGGCGAGCCGGATCCGGCGGCGGTTCGCCGATGTCGCTGAGGCGCCGTTGCCCGTGCCCGAGCGGACGGAACGTCCACGGAAACCGGAGATCCCTGGGTGATCGTGCTCGACACCAACGTCATCTCGGAGCTGACTCGCTCTGAGCCGGTGCCGGAAGTGCTCGCGTGCATCGACTCATACCCCGCGAACGAGGTTTATCTGACCTCCGTGACAGCCGCCGAACTCTGGTGCGGCATCGGTTTGCTCCCCGAAGGGCGCCGGAAAGCGAGGCTGGCCGAGCGCGTGCACGAGCTCCTGTCCGAGGATTTCGCCGGTCAGGTGCTCGCCTTCACCGTTGATGCGGCGATTCACTACGGCGACATCGTGGTGTCACGGCAGCACCAGGCGACGCCGATCAGCATGGCCGACGCCCAGATCGCGGCGATCTGCCGGCTTTACGACGCGAGCCTGGCCACCCGGAACGTCAAGGATTTCGCGGAGACGGGCGTCGAGATCGTCGATCCGTGGCAAGCGGGCCGCCACGACGGGGGCTGAGCTGCCCAGGTTTACCCTGGTAGACGATGAGCACGGCAGAGGTTCAGAAAACGTATCAAATCCGCACGTTCGGGTGTCAAATGAACGTGCACGACTCCGAGCGCCTCGCGGGGCAGCTGGAGCAGGCGGGTTACGTCCCCGCTTCCGAGGGCGGCGCGCCCGACCTCGTCGTGTTCAACACCTGCGCGGTGCGGGAGAACGCCGACAACAAGCTCTACGGCACGCTCGGCCACCTGCGCCCGGCCAAGGACGCGAACCCCGGAATGCAGATCGCGGTCGGCGGCTGCCTCGCGCAGAAGGACCGCGGCGAGATCGTCAAGCGCGCCCCGTGGGTCGACGTCGTGTTCGGTACGCACAACCTCGGCTCGCTGCCTGCCCTGCTCGAACGCGCCCGGCACAACGCCGAGGCCGAGGTGGAGATCCTCGAATCGCTCGAGACGTTCCCCTCCACGCTGCCCGCGCGCCGCGATTCGGCGTACTCGGGCTGGGTGTCGATCTCGGTGGGCTGTAACAACACCTGCACGTTCTGCATCGTCCCGTCGTTGCGCGGTAAGGAACGCGACCGGCGCCCGGGCGAGATCCTGGCCGAGGTCGAGGCGCTCGTCGCCGAGGGCGTGCTCGAAGTGACCCTGCTCGGGCAGAACGTCAACT
>Ga0164243_10008757_pt1 | contig 14868 bp, 10 predicted proteins | sample OricompcompostOP_FD_108781 | JGI IMG/M metagenome (GOLD analysis project Ga0164243, IMG submission 108781) | Organic Plus compost microbial communities from Emeryville, California, USA - Original compost - Organic plus compost (OP) | ecosystem: Engineered > Solid waste > Mixed feedstock >... | reverse complement strand
GCCGGGAGGTCGAGACGCATCAGCGAGTCGACCGTCTTCGGGGTGGGGTCGATGATGTCGATCAGCCGCTTGTGCGTACGCATCTCGAAGTGCTCGCGGCTGTCCTTGTACTTGTGCGGAGAACGGATCACGCAGAACACGTTCTTCTCCGTCGGCAGCGGCACCGGGCCGGCAACCTTCGCACCGGTACGGGTCACCGTGTCGACGATCTTTCGCGCCGACCCGTCGATGACCTCGTGGTCGTAGGCCTTGAGCCTGATGCGGATCTTTTGTCCCGCCACAGTCCGTCTCTCTTCCTGCTTCAGCTGTACGCACTCTGCTGTTGTCTACGCCCGCCCACTTGGCCGGGACCCTGCGGACGCAGAGCCACGTTGTTGGCCTTGCGTGTTGCGCCGCCGTGCCTGGGTTTCGACCCGATCCGAGCGGATCGAGCGACCCCCGAGGTCGGGCGTGTCGCGCCTCCCAAGCGCACGTCGGCACATCAATACCGATCTCTGCGTTGTTTGGAGCACCCGATCCCACGAATCAGGCTCTGCGGGTCTCACGGTCCGGTGAACCCTCCCGGGCGATGGCGCTTCCACCACACCTCGGGCGCAGCTCACCCCGGCGACCCCGTCGGAGCAACCCGTCAATCTTGTCAGACGGTGCCAAACTTTCCAAATCCGGCATCGTCCGGTCGCCGAGACCACCGGCGCCTGGCCGGAACCGGCCCTTTCGGCCCTCCCCATGCTGCCGGTTCGCTCGCCTGTGACCAAATGCGCGACCTGGCCGGCCCGTGTTCGTACCGTCTGCCGGCACCCTGTGCCCTGTGCCCCGGCGTCGAATTCGTACCACGTGTTGTCGATTCCGGCTCCCAGCCGCCGTTCGGCGCCGAATTCGCAGCACGTGATACGAATTCCACGCCTCCGCGGCGTGGTGGCGCCGATTTCGCGCCACGTGTTACCAATTCGACCGGTGGCGACCCCGAGCGGCGACCCCGAGCGGCGACCCCTAGCCTGCCCCGGCGTCAGTGCGGGAGGTCGATCTTGAGGGTCGCGGTCTCGTCCGAGGTGAAGTCTTGGGTGACGCCGTCGGCGGTCACCGTCCCGGTCGGGCGGAAGGTCAGGGTCGCCGACGAGGCATCGGCCGGTACGGCGAACGCCCAGTTCACGTCGGCGTCCGACCGGCCGGCCAATACGTCGTCCGACGGCGCCTTGACCGGATGGTCGACGCCGTCGACGGTGACCGTCAGGCCGGCAGCGCGGTGGTCGGTGAAGGTGGCGCCGTCTTCGTGGTGTTTGTACTTGCTGCTGCTCACGATCAGCCAGGCCTGTCCTTCGGGCGCCCAGCCGAGGGCCGGGTCGAACGCGGTCAACCCCACCGAATCGATCTTCATCGACCAGCGGGCTTCGGCGGTGATCTTCTTCGTTGTGGGCTGATCGGTGTGCTGTTCGTCCCCGGGGGTGGCGTCACTGGTCGGCGTCCCCGCCGACTTGTCCGGTGTCTTGCCGTCGGTCTTGCCCGAGGACTCGTCGACAGGCACCTGCAGGTGGACCCGGTACGGATCGGTCTTCAATCGCTTGCCGACCTTGCCGGTCAGCTTCGACCCGCGGTACTCCACGGTGGACACGGTCGAGGTCAACTCACCGCTACCAAGATCAACCGACTGCTCGGCGCCGTCGCTGGTCGCGGCCAGCGAGACCGGCTCGTTCGCCGGGACCGTGGCCAGTACGGTGATCGTGGTCGACCGCGGTGTGCAGGGATAACTGGTCGATCCGTCGGCGGCACAGGGAACGGTCAACGTCGATGCCGCGTCCGTGGCGCCGGTCTGGTCGACGATCGCCAGTTTGCTGCTGCCGGCCCGGAGCTTCAGTACCGTGCTCGGGTCGTGGTCATCGGGCGCGCCGCCGACGGAGGTGGACGCCGCAACTGCCGGCGGCGCGGAGATGTCCAGTTGGTAGGCGTACAGCTTCTGCCCGGGCGCCGGCAGGTAGTACGCGACCTGTCCGGCCGGATCGTCCTGCCCGGCAACCAGCGCACCCGGTACGTTCTCGGGCTCGGCGACCCCGGTGACGGCGACCTTGGCCGCCGGGGTGATCAGGGTGACCGGCTTAACCGGTGGGGCGAAGTCCAACCCGGGCGGGGTCGCGTTCCCGGCGACCGCAACCGCGCGGTCGGTGACCAGGGTCTGGGGCGCCCTGGGCGCCGGCACGTCATCGACGGCGGACGGCTTGTCCCCCGACGGCGAGACCAGCAGGCTGGTGTCCACCGCGACACCCTGCGCGGTGCGCGTACCGACCTCGGCCACGGCATTGCCGTCGCTGTCGGAGCTGAAGGTCAGCCCATAACGGTCCCAGACCTGGTCGTCGGACAGGCCGAGCCGGCGGATCGGGCCGCAGACCGCCTGGTCGGAGACACCCTTCGCATCCTTGCCGGCCTTGCTGTAGAAGCACTGGGTGGCGCTGGACACGGTGATGGTGTTGTTCTGGATGCCGGTGTAGTTGTCCTTCTTCAACTTCTCCAGCGCGGTCTGCAAGGGCTGGGACGGGTCAGCCAACTTCTGCCCTGTTGCGGCGACCCTGGGAGCACACCCACCGCCGGCGAACAGCACCGCGACCAACCCGATCAGTGCCACCACCGACCGTCGCCAACCATGCACGAATGCCCATCCCTCTCGCCGGTTGCCTTTCAGCTACCGTCCGATGATCCGGGACGGACCACCCCGATGCCCGGTCGACGCGCCGTGGCACAGCCGGATCTTAGAGAGCCAGCCAGCCGTTCTCGGTTGCGATGCGTACGGCTTCGGCGCGGGTCGCCGCGCCCAGCTTCCCCATGGCCGAGGACAGGTGATTGCGTACGGTGCCCTCACTGAGGAACACCGCCGCAGCGATCGCGCTGGTCGGGCCGCCGTGGGCCGCCGCGGTCAGCACCTCGGTCTCCCGCTCGGTGAGCGGCGACGCGCCGACACTCAGGCTGGCGGCCGCCAGGCTGGGGTCGACCACCCGCAGGCCGCGGTACACCCGGCGGATTCCCTCGATCAACTGATCGGCCGGCGCGTCCTTGACCATGTAGCCGACTGCTCCGGCCTCCATCGCCCGGCGCAGATACCCGGGCCGGCCGAAGGTGGTGACGATGATCACCCGGATGGCCGGGTTTTCGGCGAGGATCCGGGCGGTTGCGGTGATGCCGTCGCCGGTCCCGTCCACCTCCGGCATCTGGACGTCCATCACGATCACATCGGGACGGCATTCGGCGGCGAGTTTCACCGCCTCGGACCCGTCGGCGGCCTGGCCCACGACCTCAAGATCCTTTTCGAGGCTGAGCAGCGCTGCGAAAGCCTGCCGAATCAGTGCTTGATCATCGGCGAGCAGGATTTTGATCATCAGGCGAGCTGTCCTCCGATTTGTCCCTGGACCTGTCCCTGGAGTTGTCCCTCGAGCTGTCCCTGCACCTGTTCGGTGGCGCGCGGCCGGGCGACCTGCGGCTCGGTGCCGGGTCTGGTGCTCAGTTCCGCGCGGACCACGGTGCCCCGCGGCTTGCGCTGGCTGACCGTCACGTTGCCGCCCGCGTCGGCGAACCGGCGCCGTAGTCCCTGGAGTCCCGTTCCCCGGGATCGCCTGATGGGCATGCCGACACCGTCGTCGGCGACGGTCACCGCCCGGTCCTCGATGGTGATCACCACCCGGGTCGCCTCGGCATGCCGTACGACATTGGTCACTGCTTCGCGCACCGCATAACCGAGCAGCTCGCTGTCGGCGTCCGGCAACGCCGGGATGGCCGACGGCACGGTGGACTCGATCCCGGCAGCCAGCAGAACCGACCGGGCACTGGCGATCTCGCTGGCCAGCCGCACCTCCCGCATCCCCGACGTCGTCGCCCGGACGTCGCCGAGTGCGACCCGGGCGATCTGCTCGACCTCGGCCATCTGTGCCTTGGCGGCGGTCGGATCGACTTCGGCGAGCCGGGCCGCCAGCCCGGACTTGATCGAGATCGCGGTCAGCGAGTGGCCGAGGATGTCGTGCAGGTCGCGAGCGATGCGTTCCCGCTCGGCGGCGACGGCGAGCGTCGAAACCCGCTGTTCGGCCCGGTTCAGGTGACGACGCAGCCGGCCGCCTTCGATGCCCATTCCGGTCGCGATGCCGATGAACACCCCGATCAGCCCGATCATCACCGGCGTCCAGCTCAGGGTGATCAGCGCGACCCCGAGCACCGCGACGTTCCAGCCGAGCAGCAGCCATCGCGACAGCCGCCACGGGATCAGCGAGACGATCACCATCGACAGGTAGGCGCCGTAGTCGATCCAGCTCCAGCCGTTGTAGACGGCGGTCAGCACGATCATGCCGAAGAAGCCGATCACGTAGCCCCATCGGAAGCGCAACGAGGTGTCGGCGACCACGCTGACCCCGAGGTAGGCCAGGCAGATGATGCTGAACCAGGCGACCCGCAGCGCGAACTGCAGGCCGTCCGGGTCGCCGTTGCCGAGACCCTGGGCGGTGTAGACCATGAAGATCAGGCCGATCAGATAGGTCCAGCCCTGGTTCTGCGCCGCCCGGCGCGCAGTGAACGGTCGCGCCGCGTCCGGACCGCAGTTGGCGATGGGTGCGGCGTCGGGATTCTCGTCCTCGGTGAAGGGCCCTGCGTAGAGGATCCGTCGGAAAGGACTGGGCACCCTGCCTCCTCAGCGCTTGCTGGTGGCCGCAGCTCGACGATATCCCAGAGCGCCGAGAACGGTCAGCACGATTGTCCACCCGGCGAGGACCGCAACGCCATGCCAGGGAAACGCCCCAGGAGTGAACGGGTATCGGCCCAGCGTCGCCAGCCAGTAGGACGGAGTGAGCTCGGCCACCACACGCATGCCGGCCGGCATCAGCTGGGCCGGGAACCACAACCCGCCCAGCAGCGACAGCACCAGCAGCACCAGGGTGGTCAGCGGCTGCACCGTCTCGGCCTTGACCCACAGCCCGATGACCAGACCGAGCAGGGCCAACGGCACCAGCGCGACCCACATCATCCCCATCGCGCCGATCCAGTCGCCGAACGGCGCCCGGACCCCGCCGATCAGGAAGCCGGCGATGAACACTAGGAAGAGTGCCGGCAGGGTGATGATCATCACCACGGCCGCCTTGGCCAGCAGGAAGGCCTGCGGCCTGAGGCCGGTCACGCTGAGCTGCCGGAACCAACCCGACCGGCGCTCGACCGCCAGCTGGGCGCCGCCGCTCATCGCGCCACCGAGGGAGCCGTACGCGGCCATCGAGACCATGTAGATCGCCGACCAGTTGGTGCCGCCGTTCGCCGTCCCGCCGAAGATCTGGCTGAAGACGATGTACAGGATCAGCGGGGTGATCAGCGAGAACACCAGGAAGCCGCGGCTCTTCATCGTCAGCCGCAGGGCGTGCATCGCATAGTGCAGCGGCGGCGGCAGGGCACGGGTGCGCGCCGCGGTGGTTGCTACGGCGGTCATCAGCCGTCCTTCCGATCATGGATCTGTTGATCACGGGTTTGTTGATCATGATTGGTCAGCGCCAGGAAGGCGTCCTCCAACCTGGCGGAGCCGATCTCGATGTCGTGCGCCTCCGGGCATTCCGCGACCAGGGCCCGCAGTGTCAGGTCCGAGTCGGTGGTGTGCAGCACGATCCGCCGGGCGTCGCGCTCGGCGCCGACGACGGCCGGCAACCCGATCAGCCGGTCGAGCTGTACGCCGTCCTCGGAAACCAGGATCATCCTGCCGGCCACCCGGGACTTGATCTGGGCCCCGGTCCCGTCGGCCACCACGCGTCCGCCGTCGAGCACCACGATCCGGTCGGCGATCTGGTCGGCCTCCTCCAGGTAATGCGTGGCGAACAACACGGTGCGCCCACCGTCGGAGAGCGTTCGCATCGACGCCCAGAACGAACGCCGCAACTCCACGTCCATGGCGACCGTCGGCTCGTCCAGGATCAGCAACTGCGGATCGGGCATGATCGCCAGTGCGAACCGGAGCCGTTGGGCCTGACCCCCGGACAGCTTGTCGGTCTTGGTCTGCAGGAAATCGCCGAGGTCGGCGAGGTCGATGATGTCGGCGATCGGCAGCGGGTGCGGGTGCAGACCGTGCATCAGTCGCAGCACGTCCCGGGTGGTGGCGTCGTGCAGCAGGGCCCCGCTCTGCAACATCGCACCGACCAGGCCGTCGCCGACCGCTGCGCTCGGCGTCCTGCCGAAGACGCGGGTGCTTCCGCTGTCGGGGCGGATCAGGCCGGTGATGAGTTCGGTAATGGTCGACTTGCCGGCGCCGTTCGGCCCGAGGATCGCCACCATCTCCCCGGCACCGATCGACAGGTCAACACCGTCCACGGCCCGAACGCTGCCGTAGGTCTTGGTCACGCCGGTCAGTTTGACCGCTACCGCGCGGTCGACAGCCTCGGGCGTCACGGGTTTGGTCTGCTCGTGGATGAGCACAGATTCGGCCACGTCCACCAGTCTGGCCATCAGGCCACCGGGCGGCCCAGTGCGAGTGTCAGCAAACACCCCTGACAGCTGTCACGTCGGCCGACGTGCTGGGCGGCGTCGACCCGGGCGGGCACTGTTAAGCTGACGCTGCTGGCGGAAAGGGAATCCGGTGGGAAACCGGAACTGCCCCGCAGCGGTAAGTGGGAACGACCTCTGTGCCGACGCACTGGGATGTCCACGGTCCGGCCTCGATCCGGAGCGCGGGAGTCCTGGGAAGCGACAGACAGTAGGCGGCCCCGGCGACCCGAGGTCACCGGGACCCTGCCCACGAGTCCGAAAACCTGCCGCCGGTGCGCAGGTCGCCGACCTGTGCGTCGTGGGGTCTCGAGGGAAGACCGCCGGCACGTCGACGGGTGGGATCCGGATGCACTGTCCGGTTCGCATTTCCGCCGGGGTGACGGAGGCAGGACTCCCGGCATTCACAGCCAGGTCCAGGAGTTCCGTCCGTTGACGTTCGTCCAGTTCATGATCAACGCGGTGCGCCGCACCCGGATGATCGCCCGTGCTCAGTACACCGCCGCCATGGCGGTGCTGGTCGGCGTTGCCGTCGTCGCAGCCGGCTGCGGCGGCCAGAGCCCCGACCGGGCCGAGCCCAAGGGTGCGCCGTCCGACGGAGCGAGCGGCTGCATCACCCGGTTCAACCCGGAATCCGACTACTTCCCGGTCAAGCAGCAGCTGAAGTACGCCAGGAACTTCACCCTGAGCTACCACAAGTCGTACCAGGTGCTCACCGTGAAGCAGCCGTCCGTCGGCGGCAAACCGGAGAGCTACGTGCTGGTCAAATGCGGGGCGCCGAAGCCGAAGCTGACCGGTGAGCTGGCCAAGGCACCCGAGGTCACCACACCGGTGAAAAGTCTCTTCTCGGCCTCCACCACCCACCTGCCCAGCCTGGAGGCGCTGGGCCGACTCGATGTGCTGACCGGTGTCGCGTCCAAGGCGCTGATCAGTTCCACAGCGGCCCGGCAGCGCGTCGACCAAGCCGGCGTGACCGAGTTCGCCCCGGCCGGCACCGCCGATGCGGAAAAGATCGTCGCGGCCAAGCCGGATTTGTTGATCACTGCCGGCCAGGAGGATCCGGCATACTCCACCGTCCGGCGCGCCGGCATCCCGGTGCTCGCCGACGCCGAGTACCTCGAACCGACGCCACTGGGTGAGTCCGAGTGGATCAAGTACTTCGCCGCGCTCACCGGCACCGAACAGCAGGCCGCGACCGTGTTCGGCAGGATCGCCGCCGACTACAACGCCGCGGTGGCCAAGGCCGCCGCGGTCAAGCCGACCACGGTGCTGGTCAACCAGCCCTACCAAGGGGTCTGGACGATGCCCACCGGAGGGACGCCGATGGGCCGGTTGATCACCGACGCCGGCGGCAGCTGGCCGTGGCAACAGGACAAGTCGACGGCGAGCAAGAACGCCGATCTGGAGACGGTATTCAAGAAATCAGGGACCGCGAAGATCTGGATCACCTCGACCAACTGGAAGACCAAGAAGGAGGCCCTGGCCTCCGAGCCGCGGTTCGCCGACTTCACCGCCTACCGATCGGGCCAGATCTGGGCACCCAGCCTGCAGGTCAACGCGGCCGGGGGCAACAACATGTACGAGCTCGGCGTGCTCCGCCCCGATCTGGTGGTCGGCGACCTGATCGCGATCATGCATCCCGATCTCGAGCCGCACCACACCTTCACCTTCTACCAACGGCTCAGCTGACACCGCAGACCGGAAAACGATCATGGTCACAGCCCGCGCAGCGACGGTAACCGACGAGCTCACGTCGGCCGTCCGGCCACGCCTGGCACGTTCGGTGGCGACTCTCATCCTGCTCTTCCTCGCGGCGCTGCTGGCACTCGGCGTCGGCGCGGCCGTCGGATCGGTGACCATCGACTGGCACGACCTGGTGTCGTACCTGATCAGCGGACGGGCCCACGACCCGACGACGACCGTGCTGCTCGGCGAGATCAGGATGCCGCGGGTGATCACTGCCGGCGCCGTCGGTGCCGGGCTGGCGATCGCGGGCCTGCTGATGCAGACCCTGTTCGCCAACCCGCTGGCCGATCCGTACATCCTCGGGGTCTCCTCCGGTGCCTCGTTGGGCGTTGCGTTGATCACCCTGGGCACCGGCACCCTGACCGGCGGCTTCGTCAGCATGGTGGGCGGGATGCGGATCGGTGTCGTGGTCGCGGCGGCGATCGGATCCGCGGCCGTGCTGCTGCTGATCCTGGTGATCGGCCGCTGGGTGCGGTCGGTGGTCACCTTGTTGATCATCGGCGTGATGCTGTCCTCGGCGGTCGGCGCGATCACCTCGCTGCTGCTGGCCTTCGCCGACCCGGATCGGCTCCAGCGGTTCGTGATGTGGGGGCTGGGCTCCTACGGCGGCGTCACCCGCAGCGACCTGGCCGTCCTGCTGCCCTTGATCATCGGTGCCGTTGCGCTGTCGGGACTGCTGGCCCGGTCGTTGAACGCGATGCTGCTCGGCGAGCTGTACGCCCGGTCGATGGGCGTCCGATCGGGTGTGGTCCGTGCTGTCGCGATGGTGTTGACGGCGGTGATCGCCGGGACGGTCACGGCGTACTGCGGCCCGATCGCGTTCCTCGGCATGGCGGTGCCGCACCTGGCCCGGCTGGTGATCGGCACCTCCGACCACCGGGTGCTGATGCCGGCCACCATTCTGATGGGCGTGATCGCCTCCAGCGTCTGCTCGGTACTCGCTCAACTGCCCGGCGACGACGCCGTGCTGCCGATCAACGTCACCTCCGCGCTGGTCGGTGCGCCGGTGGTGATCATGGTCCTGCTGCGATCGCGCCGACTGGCTGGGGCGGTGTGATGCACCCGGGACTGCGGCTGGAGCAGGTCGCCGCCGGCTATCGCCAGCACCGCGTCGAGCGGCGGATCGTCGACGATGTCGATGCCTTCGCACCGGCCGGGCAGGTGACCGCACTTCTCGGGCCGAACGGCGCCGGCAAGTCGACGCTGATCCGCTCGCTGGTCGGCCTGCAACCACTCCTGGCGGGGTCGGTCACACTCACCGGCGCCGACGGACGTGGATCGGATCTGCTGCAACTCTCTCCGCGGGAGCGGGCACGTCGGACGGCCGTTGTCCTCACCGAACGGGTCGAGGCGGGTCTGCTCACCGGCCGCGAAGTGGTCGAACTGGGCCGGCACCCCTATCTCGGCCTGCTCGGCCGGCTGACCAACCACGACCGGCAACTGATCGCCGGGGTGCTGGCCGACCTGCAGGCCACCGACCTGGCCGGGCAGCGGTTCGCCGAGTTGTCCGACGGTCAACGGCAACGGCTGCTGCTGGCCCGGGCCCTGGTGTCCGAGCCGGAGCTGCTGGTCCTGGACGAACCCAGCGCGTTCCTCGACGTCGGCGCCCGGGTCGATCTGCTGGCGTTGTTGGGTCGGATCGCCCGTGACCGGCGGATCACCGTCCTGCTCTCCACCCACGAGGTGGAGCTGGCGCTGCGGATGGTCGACCGGCTGTGGCTGATCCACGATCACCGGGTCAGTACCGGCGCGCCGGCCCAGCTGGTCGACGACGGGCGGATCGGTCGGGTCTTCGGCACCCGGCATGCGCACTTCGACGCACCATCGGGGACGTTCCGGGTCCGGACCTGACGTACTCTCGGAGCGGTGACCCCACCCCCAGCCACGTCGACGCCCACGCCGACGTCCACGCCGACTTCGACCTATCGCCTCCAGCTCCACCCCGGATTCACCCTGGACGCCGCAGCAGCGCTGGTCGACTACCTGGTCGCACTCGGCGCCGGAGGCGTCTACCTGTCCCCCGTGTTGGCGTCGACGACCGGATCCGAGCACGGCTACGACGTGACCGACCCAACCAGGATCGATCCACAGCGCGGCGGCGAGGACGGATTCACCCGTCTGCTCGAAGCCGCCCGGCGCGCCGGCCTCCCGGTGATCGTCGACATCGTGCCCAACCACCTCGGGGTCGACGTGCCGGAGCAGAACCCGGCCTGGTGGGACGTGCTGACCCACGGCCGGGAGTCGGCGTACGCGACCTGGTTCGACATCGACTGGAGCCGGGAGAAGATCATCCTGCCGGTACTCGGCGACGGCCCGGACGAACTGGACGACCTGCGCATCGAGGACGGCCGATTGGCCTATTGGGAGCACCGGTTCCCGATCGCCCCGGGCACCGGCGACGGGACACCGCAGGAGGTGCACGACCGCCAGCATTACCAACTGGTCAACTTCCGTCGCGCCCAGACCGACCTCGGCTACCGCCGGTTCTTCGCGGTCAGCGGGCTGGCCGGGGTGCGCGTGGAGGACCCGGAGGTCTTCGCCGCCACCCACCGGCGGATCGCCGGGATGATCGACCAGGGCGTCAGCGGGTTGCGCGTCGACCACCCGGACGGGCTGGCCGACCCCGTCGGCTATCTGCACCGGCTGCGCTCTGTGGCGCCGGAGGCCTGGATCACCGTGGAGAAGATCCTCGAACCGGGCGAGCAACTGCCGGCCTGGCCGATCGCCGGGACCACCGGCTACGACGCGTTGATCGACTTCACCGGCGTGTTCGTCGACCCGGGCGCCGAACCGGAGCTCACGGCGGTCTACCGCCGACAGACCGGGGACGGGCACTCCGCGGCCGATCACGTCCGGATCGGCAAACAATTCGTCCTGGACACGCTGTTCGGCTCCGAGTTGCGCCGGATCGCCCGCCTGGCACCGGACCTGCCGGAGGCGGCCGAGGTGATCAGGCTGGCTGCCGTCGCCTACCCGGTCTACCGCAGCTACCTGCCCGATGACACGGTGTTGCCGCAGGTCCTCGATCAGGTGCGCGACCAGCATCCCGAACTGGCCGGAACCGTCGACGCGCTGCGGAACCGGCTCGGTGACCCGGCCGACGAACTGGCCGTACGCCTCCAGCAGCTGACCGGCGCGGTGATGGCCAAGGGCGTGGAGGACACCGCCTTCTACCGCTATCACCGGCTCGTCGCGCTCAACGAGGTCGGCGGCGACCCCGGCCGATTCGGCACCGGCCCGGACGCCTTCCACAGCGCCCAGCAACGGCGGCTGGAGCATTGGCCACAGAGCATGACGACGCTGTCCACCCACGACACCAAGCGGTCGGAGGACGTCCGGGCGGCGATCGCCGTACTGGCCGAGCTGCCGCAGCAGTGGGCCGATTTCAGCGCGGCCCTGGCGGCGACCGCGCCGATGCCCGATCCCGGCTGCGGATACCTGCTCGCCCAGACCCTGGCCGGGGTCGGTCTGATCGACCGGACCCGGCTGAAGGCATACCTGATCAAGGCGGTGCGGGAGGCGGCCGTCGGCACGGCATGGATCGACGGGAACACCGAGTTCGAGGCCACCGTCGAGGCGGGCATCGACCGGATCTACGACCGGCCCGACATCGCCGCGCTGGTCAACGACTTCCGGGAGGTCATCCGACCGCCGGCGCTGGTCAACAGCTACGGGCAGAAGCTGTTGCAGTTGACCGCGCCGGGCATACCGGACGTGTATCAGGGCACCGAACTGCTCGACGACTCGCTGGTCGACCCGGACAACCGCCGGCCGGTGGACTTCGCCCGGCGGATCGGCTTGCTGGCCGATCTCGACACGGGACGGCTGCCGGGCGACGACGACCCAGACGCGGTCAAGCTGCTGATCACCAGCCGGGCGCTGCGGGCCCGCCGGGACGCGATCGCGAACGGCGACCTGGACCGCTACCGGCCGATCCGCGCGACCGGACCGGCCGCGGAGCATCTGATCGGATTCGACCGCGGAGGGTTGTTGACGATCGCCACCCGGCTCCCGGTCGGGTTGGCCGGCCGGGGCGGCTGGGGCGACACCGAGGTCGACCTGCCCACGACGGGCCGGTCCGGTCGCTGGATCGATCGGCTCACCGGAGTCGACTACGCCGGCCGGGTGCCGGTTCGTACGCTTCTTGCTCGCTATCCGGTAGCGCTGCTGGAGGAGGCGGAGTGAGTTGCCGGGCGTCCACGCCGTGCCGTGGGACGAAGCCGCGCCGGGGAGCGGACGGCTGAGCCGGTTCGGCGGTGTGTCGGGGATCGTCGCCGGCGTCGTCGGGATCCTCCGGGGCGGACTCACCCTCGGGGCGGTCTGATCCGGCTGCCTCGTCGCCCGGCTGGTCGAGCCGGAGGTTGCGGAGTGGCCGGCGGAGTAGCCCGATGCCCATCAGGACCGCCATGCCGATGCCGCAGATGACCGTTGTCGTCGACAGCCCGACCCGGTCGGCGACGACGCCGTAGCCCACCAACGCGAACGGGATCAGCGCATCGTCGGCGACCCCGACCACGGCGAACACCCGGCCGATGTAGTTCGACGGCACGATCGCCTGGGCGGTGCCGGCCATCATCGGCGACGCCAGGCCCGCGGTCAGCCCGACCAACGCCAGCGAGATGCCGACGCCGACCATCGGCAGCAGACCGACCAGGGCGAGAGCGAAGCCCTGGAGGACCAGCAGCGCGAGCGCGAAGCGCATCGGATGCCGCGGCTTGATCCGCAGGGTGACCAGGGTGCCCAGCGCCGCCCCGACCCCGACGCAGGCCAACAGGATGCCCAGCACCTGGGCGCTCCAGCCCTCCTGGTGTGCCTTCAGCGCGACTCCGACGTTGAGCACCGGAATGACGAAGAAATTCAATCCGATCATCGAATAGACCAGTGCCCGCGACGGGTGGTCGGCGCGAAGGAATTCCACGACACTGCGCAACGACGCCAGCACCGATTCTCGCTGGACTTCCTCGCGTCGGAACCGGACCCGGACCAGGGAGAGCAGGACCGCGGCCAGCAGGAAGATCGCCAGCAGGCCGGCGACGGCCCCCGGCAGTGCGACGGCGGCGAGCACGGCGCCGGCCAACGCCGGCCCGCCGAGCAGTGCCATCCGGTTGACCAGTTGCCGCAGGCTCGCCGCCCGGACCACATGATCGACCCCGACGATCTGTCGGGGCATGGTGAAGATGGCCGGTTTGTGCAGTGCGTCCGCGGCGCCGAAGAGCACCGCGATACCGACGATGACGAAGATGCTGTGCTCGGGCAGTGCGATCAGGGCGAGCAGTCCGGCGGCCAACGCCAACACCCGGGCACCGGCAACACTGACCACCAACGGCCGGGTGGGCAGGCGGTCGGCGACCGCCCCGCCGACCAGTTCCAGGATCGCGCGTGGCACCGTGCCCGCCGCGACGGTCAGGGTTGCCGTCACCGCGGAACCCGACTGGGCCGCCGCGTAGGCCAGGATGACGATCCAGGCCTGATCGCCGATATCCGCGGCAGCCGCGCCGCCGAGGAAGGTGAGGAACCGCCGATCCCGGCCGGGAGAGGGCACCCGGGGCGCCGCCTCATCACCGCCCGGCATCGCAGTCACGGACTCACCTTAGAAGAATGGCGGAATTGCGCAAGAGCCGTGCCCTGACTTCCGAATCTTTCTTATCAGCAAGGAGAAAGCGGCAATTCTTCGCTCGCCTGATGTCCGATTCGGACGCTCGAATCACGTCCATTCCGGACATTTGCATTCGACAAAACGAAACGGCCCGGACAGCGATGCTGTCCGGGCCGCTCGTACGAGCTAGGCGATCGTGAGGTGAGGCAGGCTCACTTCAGAATCTTGGTGACGCGACCTGCGCCGACCGTACGACCACCCTCACGGATGGCGAACTTCAGGCCCTCCTCCATGGCGATCGGCTTGATCAGCTGAGCCGTCATGGTGGTGTTGTCGCCCGGCATGACCATCTCGGTGCCGGCCGGCAGGTTGACGACGCCGGTCACGTCGGTGGTCCGGAAGTAGAACTGCGGACGGTAGTTGTTGAAGAACGGCGTGTGGCGGCCGCCCTCCTCCTTGTTCAGGACGTACACCTGAGCCTCGAACTCGGTGTGCGGGGTGATCGTGCCCGGCTTGACGACGACCTGGCCACGCTCGACGGCCTCACGCTTGGTGCCGCGGAGCAGCAGAGCGGCGTTGTCGCCGGCCTGAGCCTGGTCGAGGGTCTTCCGGAAGACCTCCATGCTGGTGACGGTAGTGCGGATCGAGTCGCGGAGACCGACGATCTCGACCTCCTCGTTCACCTTGAGCACACCGCGGTCGACCAGGCCGGTGACGACGGTGCCACGACCGGTGATCGTGACGACGTCCTCGATCGGCATCAGGAACGGCTGGTCGATGTCGCGCTCCGGCTCGGGGATGTACTCGTCGACCGCGTCCATCAGCTCGAGGATCGACTTCGACCACTTCTCGTCACCGTTTAGTGCCGGGAACGCCGCGACCCGGACGACCGGGGCGTTGTCGCCGTCGAACTCCTGGGATGTGAGCAGCTCGCGGACCTCGAGCTCGACGAGCTCCAGGATCTCCTCGTCGTCGACCATGTCGCACTTGTTGAGGGCGACCACCATGGCCGGCACACCGACCTGGCGGGCCAGCAGCACGTGCTC
>Ga0164243_10008754_pt1 | contig 14872 bp, 12 predicted proteins | sample OricompcompostOP_FD_108781 | JGI IMG/M metagenome (GOLD analysis project Ga0164243, IMG submission 108781) | Organic Plus compost microbial communities from Emeryville, California, USA - Original compost - Organic plus compost (OP) | ecosystem: Engineered > Solid waste > Mixed feedstock >... | reverse complement strand
CGCCATGGCTACATCTCGCCTGCCCAGCGACGGCGGGAGCACTACGCGGCCACTGAGCAACGCGCAGCCTGAGAAGGACGATTTACTGCAACCGAGTGTCCAGTAGGGCCTTGACCGCTACAATCGCATGAATCCGAGATCGCGCGCACCAAAGTTCACGATATTGGGCGCAATCGTTACGAGTTGAGCATCGGGTACACCGAACCATCGGGCTAGGGTAATGGCGTACTGATCGCTGGATAAGGTCGGGATGATTCGGCCGCCTCCGACATCGTGCTCACCTTTCAGCTGCAGCACGGGATAGCTGCCGTAGATTGATCTGCCGCGTACTGCCCCACCCACTACGAGCTGAACACCGCCCCAACCATGATCAGTTCCGTCCCCATTCGAGGTAAGCGTTCGCCCGAACTCTGACGCCGTGAACGTCGTGACTTGCGACGAGATGTTCATGGCCACAGTTGCGCGGTAGAACGCATCAAGTGAGCGGCTAAGGTCGGCAAGCAGCGCCGGATGCTTTTCACGCTGACGATCATGCGTGTCGAACCCCGCCATGGCCACGAAGAATATCTGTCTCGAAACATTCAACTGATGTCGAATGGCGATCATCTCGGCAACAGTCCTGAGCTGGCTACCAAGCGCGGATGGCGGGAAGCCGGTCTTGAATGGAGGCGCATTCGGAGGCCGGACTGTTGCAAGCGCGTTGCTTACCTTTTCCGCCGATACCAGAGCTCGCTGCTGCATCTCGGCGAAAGCGCGCTCGTATACAGTGCTATGGTCGGCCTCGAGAAGCGCCTCGAAAGCCTTACGCCGCGTCAGTGAACGCGTGCTGACACCATGCAGTCCAGTAAACTTCACAGGACCCGTCGGCCCAATAGTGTACGGTACGGTGTGGCTCCCCGACTGGAATGGTGTGCGCCCGGACAAGGAAACGTTGATCGCCGCTGCGGGGTCGCTGTTACTTGCGAAGTCGGGAACCGTCAGTGCATCCGAAATCCGGCCTGCCCATCCGGTGTTTAGTACTCTTGTGCCGTGCAGACAATGCCATTGATTTTGCTGGTCCACATGAGAAAAGAGCTGCGGTGGCAAATCTGCCGATCCGTCAAGATATGCCGCTTTCGTCGTTGGCTGCATTAGCGGACCGACGTTCGCGATCACCGCGCATACCTCGCCTTTGTTGAACAGGGCTTCGAGCTCGGGCATTGCGGGGTGGAGCCCGTAGCGCGCGCCGCCCAGATCGCGCGTCAGCGGCTGGAGCGGCAATAGTTCGGTTCGGCCCAACGCAAGATCTTGTCGGGCGCGGCTGTATTCGGCGTATTCCGCATCGCTCAGTGGCACGACCATGTTGAATGAATCATTGCCACCCAGCAGAAATACACATACGAGCGCACGGTACTCTGCACTCGCGGCGGAGCCTTCCAGCGCTGTGGCCGCGAGCTGCGGCATGCGTGCGAGCATTGACGCCAGTGCGCCCGTGCCGGCTCGGAGCATCTGACGCCGATTCATTTTGAGCACTGATTCCTCCCCTGCGACTCCGTTCGGCCGAAGCCCTCACCGGAGAACGGCGAACTCCGGGGAGCTCGAGACCAGATAGATGACCTCTGCAACGCGCTCTGGTGCGCTTTCGACGGGTATAACCTCGGCCACTCGCCTGACTTCAGCATCGAGAGCGGGAGAGACTTCACCCCCCAGAAGCTTCTCGGCAACCCGAGCAACGAGTGCTTGGGGGGTTGCAGCAAGCGCCACTTCCTCCCGAACGTCAATGAAAGGTATATCGCGCCGTACCTCATCCGGCAGCAACGGGCAGTCGCCGACCGGGGCGCTTGACCAGCAGAAAGCTTGGTTGAAAAACCAGTCAGTTACCTGCGCGTTCCAGTACTCGGTGGCGATCTCCAATTCCGGCGCTACGAGCCCCTGATCCGAAATTTCACCTGGAGGTGCATATGAAGGACTAAAGAAGTTAAAAACGGACGGAGCCTGAAGCGGTCCCTGTCCAAAGACATTGACCGGGTCATTCAGCCGCAGCTTGCCGCTTTGCGACGTTGCAGCGTACGCACGCAGTAATTCCGTATAGCGCAGAAGCGGCTCCTTCAGTTTCGTGCTCTGTGGAGTCGTTGCCGCCTCGCGAGCCTCAGAATCGAGCAGAATGGATGTAACGACTGCGGCCAAATTACCGCGCACGCCCATACCATCATCATTGAATACGCGTGCTACGCGCTCAACGTATTCTGGCGACGGATTGCTCGTCACGAGGCGTTGAATAAGCTGTTTGCAGATGAATGGCCCGACATTTGGATGATGAAAAATGTTGTCGAGCGCATCCTTGAGATCTTTCTCCGGGCTCTGATTCGGCGGGATCTCGGTGAGCAACGCGCCAGGGTAACTCAGGACCACCTTGAATCCCGGATCATGCTCTTCCGGGTACACCTGCATCGGGAGAATCTGATTCGTCAGCGTCCTCGACGCCTCTCCGAATTCGGTCGCGCCACTCCATGACCAACCGGTGTAGACCTTGGCGAATCCTTCGATCACACTTTGATCGAAGACAGGTATCGGTTTGCCATCAGGGCCGCGCCGAACGGTGCCGTCGAGCTCAAGCCACACCAGACCTGTGCTGAAAAGCTGGAGGGCCTCGCGGGCATAGTTCTCGTCCGGTCGAATGTTGCGCTCGGGGTCTGTCTTCTGGTTCCCGAGCATCGAAAGATATACCCCCATCGCGGGATGCAGCGTGACGGCCTCCAGCAGGTCGCGGAAGTTACCGAAGGCGTGGGACGCCAGCATGTCGTAATAATCCGCCAATGCGAGCGGCATGACGGACAACACACTCGAGTCCGAAACAACAAAGATCTGCGACAAAGCAAATGCGACCCTTTGACGCAACTGGTCCGGGGCTTGTACAGAGTGCGTCAGCCACACGGATCTGCGCACGCTCTGTAGATGCGTATTGACGTCTAGGTTGGGCGGACGATCGAATTGCGCGGCTTGTAAGGTCGGAAGTTGTCGCGATGCGGGGAGCGTCAGTTGCTTTTGGATCCAGCGATCGTAGCCAAGCTGCATGAGGGCGCCGAGTTCTGCTTCCGTTGCTCCGAACGTCGCCCGGTTCAGGAACCGAAACGCATCTTCACGCGAGCTGGGTTTCGTTTGCTTGACAGGATCTTCTTCGTCGTGAGGATCATCTGGCGCCGGCGCCCTCGGCCCTCCACTACCGGTCGTCGGGCCGTACGAACCAGGAACGTCTGGTGCAGCAGGTGTGACATCGCTCGGCGGCTCCGAACCGCCGCATCCCGTGATTAGCGCAATCAAAAATATCGCTGAAATCGACGCCGATCGAGTGCGCGCGCACCAGCTGAAAGCCACTCGATCTACCATCGCCATCCCTCTGACGAAGAAGACTCAGGCGTAGATAGGCTCAGCAAGGTATGTACCCGAAGTGATCAACACGCCCTGTGGCTTGTGCCAGAATCTCGCGCTGCCACAGAAGACCGCGCAAGCATCGGGGAGGGTGGAGTTTGATTTTGTCAAGTAGATTGGGATTGGGCACCGTGATCACGCATGTCGGGCTACTCCGCACCTGCTTTCGCTACCTCGCAAATGCTGGATGGATTGCTCTCATGGCCGTTATGCAAGGTTGCGGGTCGGGAGACTCACCAGACGTACCTCCGCAACCGCCCATTCCGCCCGACCCCCCTGCGTCTCGTTCCCCGGACGTTCGGCCGAACATTATCTTGTTCCTCACCGATGATCAGCCGCTCGGCTATGAGGCAGCGCTACCCTTCACTCAACGTTATATCTTCGAGCGTGGCGTTTCTTTCGATGAGTCGTTCGTCTCGACATCACTCTGCTGTCCGTCGCGATCGTCGCTGCTGACAGGGCAGTACACTCACAATCATGGCGTGCTGTCTAACGCAGGCCGCGGCGGTGCGGACGACTTCCACCGCCTGGGCGGCGAGGCTCGAACATTGGGAACGCTCCTGCAAAGCGCCGGATACCGGACCGGTTTCATCGGCAAGTACCTCAATCAGTATCCGGGCGAAAGCGAGTTGGCAGCTGTTTATGTTCCGGTCGGCTGGGATGAGTGGGTCGCCGCTGTTGATATCTATCCTACTATTCTTCCGTATGGGCAGTTTGATTACACGCTTATCGAGAACGGACAAGCCGTCCGCTACGGCAACGCAGATAGGGATTACTTCTCCGACGTTGTAACGTCGAAAGCTGCGGACTTCGTCTCGAACGCGCTCTCTTCTGGACAGCCGTTCTTTGTAATAGTGGCGTACATCAGTCCTCACGCGCCAGCTGAAGCCCCGTTGCGCCATCGCGGGTACTTCAGGAGCACCGCAGCCCCAAGAGGCGCCTCGTTCAACGAGGCGGACGTCTCCGACAAGCCCGCGTGGCTCTCCTCGAAACCATTACTCGATACACACACCACGGAGCAGCTCGCGGAAACTCATCGTCGAATGCTTCGCTCACTCATTTCGGTCGACGAGGGTGTGCGTCGGATCGTCGAACTCGTGGCTGATCGCAACCAGCTCGATCGCACATTCTTCGTGTTCACGTCGGACAACGGCCTGCATCTGGGCGAGCACCGAATTGCGAACGACAAGAACACCCCGTACGAGGAGGCCATCAGGGTTCCGCTCGGCATCATCGGCCCAGGGACGGGTCGCGGTGTAAAGCGAACGGAGATGGTCGTTAACATCGATCTAGCGCCAACAATTTTGGAGCTTGCGAACATACCAATTCCTGCTTACATGGATGGGCGATCGTTGGTTCCGCTGCTCGAGGCCGATAGCCCGACGCCCTCCACGTGGCGACAGCGTTTTCTGCTCGAGCATTACGCACCGTATGCGGGGGAAGGGTTGAATATCGATCCGCGCCCCAATCGCTTGGAGTACGTCGGAGTGCGCACGCGCGACCACGTCTATGTTGAGTACGCCTACGGAGATTTCGAGCTGTACGATCTTCTCGTGGATCCCAATCAACTCGAGAATATTTATTATCGAGCTGATCCATCACTATTGTCTGCCCTCAGGCAGCATCTCGAAGAGCTGCGGCTCTGTGCCGGCTCAGAATGCGTAGAGGCCGAAGATCGTTAATGGTTGACTCATGAGCGGCGCGCAACATCCGCGCGTCGCGCAATTACGCGCACGAGCGTTTTGGCAATGATGCACCCATCCAGCCAGACCGACCTCTGATCGACGTATTGCTCGTAGAGGTGCAACTTTTCAGGCAGGACCCGCTCGATGTACTCCCTTTCCGGGTCGGACGCGCGCGCGAGCATTTCGTTCTCATCGATGTACTGGAGAGAGGCGAGATCGGTGATTCCCGGCCGCACCGATAACACCTTTTCGCGCATCTTCTCGGGATAAAGCGCTACATACTTCGGCAGTTCCGGCCGCGGGCCGACCAGACTCATCTCTCCCCGCAATACGTCGATCAACTGGGGTAGCTCGTCGAGCTTGTATCGGCGAAGCACCTTCCCAATCCGCGTAATTCGCGGATCCCTGCCTACTGTGAGCCCGGGACCCCGCGAGGGCGCATCCACTGACATCGTACGGAACTTGTGAATCCTGAACAGGCGTCCACGCAAACCAACGCGCTGCTGACGAAAGAAAACGGGGCCGCTTGAGTCCAAGCGTATTAAGATCGCGAGCGCAGCGAACAGCGGCGCGAGGATCGCGAGACCGAAGGCCGCAACAACGACATCGAACGCGCGCTTGACGCTCATCGAGACAACGCTTTGCGCAGTGCCTCTATGACGCGTGCCTGATCAGAATCCGACATCCGCGTGTACAGAGGCAGTGTGAAACCGCGCTCGTACAAGCGTTGTGAGTTGGGAAATTTCTCTGGCCGTAGCCCATAACGGTCGCGCCAATAGGGCTGAAGGTGCAGTGGCACGTAATGCACGCTGCAGCCGATGCCGCTGTCAAATAGGCGGCTGACGACCTCGTCGCGGGTGAGCGGCAAATCATCAGCGAGCCGAACCACGTACAAATGCCAAGCGTGCTGGGCGCCCGGGCCGCCGACCGGAGGGAGTACAACTGGCAGGTCGGCGAGCTCAGTATGATAGCGCGCGGCAAGCTCACGCCGCCGAGCGAGAAATGCATCTGCCTTGCGGAGCTGTTGAAGCCCGATCGCTGCGGCAATATCGGTCATGTTGTACTTGAAGCCCGGTGCAACTACTTCGTAGTACCACGCCGGCTTCTTCGACGTGAAACGGTCGAATGCGTCGCGATCAATGCCGTGCAGGCGCATGATTCGAGCGCGCGTTGCGAGCGCCTCATCACGCGTGACCAACATCCCGCCCTCCCCCGTTGCTATCGTCTTGGTGGCGTAGAAGCTGAATACCGTGGCATCGGAGTCGAGTGTTCCAATGAGGCGAGATTCGTAGCGCGCAGGAAAAGCATGCGCCGCATCCTCGATAACGCGCAATCCACGAGCTCTTGCGAAGGCACAGATTCTCTGCATGTCGCATGCGAGCCCCGCATAATGCACCGGCAGAATGGCCCGCGTACGTGGAGTTACTGCAGCTTCAATTGCTGCAGGGTCGATGCAATAGGTGCTTAGGTCGATGTCGACGAACACGGGGTCGGCCCCGAGATACCGGATGACTTCCGCGGTGGCAGTGAACGTGTGCGTTGTAGTGATGGCCTCATCGCCGGGCCCGAGGCCCAACGCCTCTACGGCGAGGTGTAAACCCGCCGTGGCCGAGTTCACTGCAACGGCGTGAACGTTTTCGCCCAAATACGCGGCGAACTGCATTTCGAAGCTTCGTGTCTTCGGGCCCGTGGTGATCCAGCCGGACCGGAGTGAATCCACAACCTCTTGGATTTCCTCTTCTCCGATATCCGGCACCGCGAAGGGCAGAAATGTGTTCAATCTCATTTCCTCGTACATCTACTCGACGAATCACCCGCCGTGTGTAGCGCCATCCGCAGCCTTGGGAATCCAGCAGAGGACATGAGTACGCAGAAAGGGGAACACGTTCAGCAAGGTGTAACCGAACGGGTGTATTCGACTCACGACGCGGCTCAATGGCGGCGCAAGGGTCACACGCCAGCAGTGCTGTGGAGGCTCCGGAAACATCGACCGAAGGAGGGAAAGCGGGATACCTCGGACATCCGTATTCCAGGGATTATTGTATATAAAATCATACCAGAGTATCCCGCCGCCCGGCCGCACGAGCCTCCACATCAGATCGGCCACACTCTGCAAATGCCGATCGTCAAGGATGGAGCTGCACATCATCGATTGAAATACCACATCAAAACTGGCCGGCTGCAATTGAAGCTGCGCTGCGTCACCGGAAATCAAGCAGACACTGCCGGGTAACAGTTGCCGCGCAGCTGCAATGCGCGGTTCCAGCAGGTCATTACCAACCATGTTTTCGGGACGCACGCCGAGTCTGATGAAGTCAAGCAAATTGCTGCCAGTCCCGCATCCTAGCTCGACAATGCGGACGTTTGATAAATCCCCACCCATTACCTGACGTGCCCATCGCACCAGTGCCCGCTCTCGCTCCTGCTTCATCATGCAGACCCAAGGCTCCAGGGCACTGTAGGTACGTGTGCGGCGGGCGTATGCCCGGCGAATTCGGGCGATTTCGTCGCGCTCGCGACTACTCATGACCGCGTGAGATCCCTGAACGCTGCACCATCTGTGCGACGACCAAACCAGAAGCGCCATACGCCAGCGAGGAACCCGCACCCGTATCCGAAATGAAAGCACGCGAAGATAGGTGGCAGGAGAAGCAGACTTTGCCAGCTGCGACTACGCACGCACAGAAGGACGCTTGCAATGAGACTTGCCGACACGTAACTCAGACCCAATAGAGTCGCCAGCGCACCAGCGCTCGAGAAGAACGGCGCTAGCACGACGGAACCGCCCAAAGTTGCCACGAAGCTTCCGGGAATGATGTGTCGGACGGATGCAGGCAGGCGGTGCTTCTGAATAACACGCACTTTCCAGTAACCGTATTGCGCGTACTGTTTGAACAGCAATCCCAGACGCGGGCGCGGCTCGTACCACGAGACGATGCTGGGAGACTGCCAGATTTTCCCGCCACGACGGACGATCCGCAGGTTGAGTTCGTCATCCTGATTCCTAACGAGCTCCTCGTCGAATAGCCCGGTCGCGAGTAGGTAGTCTCTGCGCCAAAACCCAAGGTAAACGGAGTCCACTTCACCCTCGTAGTCGAGCACGTGCGATCGTGCGTTTCCAGCGGCAAAAGGCGAATTGAACGCCATGGCGATCGAACGCTGCACGAGCGAATGTCCGCGCGCACGCCAAGGACCGCCCACGTTGTCAGCATCAGTTGCCTCAAACACCTGAAGACACTTCAAGAGATAGTCCGACGCGTAGCACGTGTGCACATCCATGCGCGCGATGAACTCGCCTCGCGCCTCGCGGATCGCAATGTTGAGTCCGGTGGAGACGATCTGACCGGGATTATCTATGCAACGGACATTGGGGACGCGCTCGACGATTGATCGAATTACTTCCCGTGTTCCATCGTTGCTCATGCCGTCGACGATGATGATCTCGATCCCTCCCGCGATAGGGCATTGGGAAAGGACACTCTCCAGGAACGGGCCAATGTGCCGCCGCTCGTTCCGGCAAGGCACGATGACACTGACTTTCGGTTCCCCCATCAGATCTGTTCTCCCGAGAAGAACTCGGCCTCGAGTGCATCAAAAGACTCTTTCAGAAACCGTACCATCCTCCGGCTCTTGATGATGCCGGTTGTCTCATGACACTTGTGCAGCACTCGCAGGTCTGGTCGATACACCACACGCAGACCATGACGGCGACACATCTCGCCTACAAAGATCTCCTCGCCGAACAGAAAGCCAGGAGGGTTGAGATGTGCTCGCTGCAAATACTTAGCGCCGAAGATGACGAATGCGCCATGGGGTGCATAGATATCGCGCTCCATTGCCATGAGCGCTCTTCTCTCGTGCACCAAGCGGCCCACCCTGCTCATAATGCGTTTCGTCGCCGCAAGGCATTGGTATGCGACCGAAACCGGGTAATGCGAATAGATCCAGCGGAAAACGCGAAGGCGCGCGTGACTAATGCGCGTACGCATAAACGGGTTCTGGTCCGTCCCGGTCCCTTCGATGATGATGGCAGGCGCAATGACGTCAGCCGCTTCCGGTGAAATCTGGAGCAACCTAACAAAGAATTGCGGCTGCGGAATGCTGACGTCCGGGTTGGACACAATTAGCCACTGTGGGTTGCAGCCATTGGATCGGAGCCAACCGAGAGCCCATGCCGCGCCCCCAAAATATCCTAGATTGTAGGGCGCTTTGAGCACTACCACTTGCCAGGGCTCCAGTATTTGACGAAGCTGCTCGTACTCCGTCGATCCGGACGAATTATCAACCACAATCAGACGCGCCAGCTCACGGTTGTCCAAGTCTCGCAAGGACTCAAACAGGCGAATCGTTGCGCGCGCGCTGTGGAAATTAATACAGACTAGTCCAATCCGGGCAGCCTTCATGATGCTCGCCCGCGTGCATGCTCCGCTCCAGCGTGCACGGGCTCTACGGCCAGCTCACGCGCAAGCATAGTTCGTGCAAATTTCAGGAAATAGCGCGCTACATAGAAGACCCCAAAAGCACACAGCCCGGAGATGATCGGTTCGACCATCGCCCCCAGTCCGTTGAGCGCCGTTTTGGCTAGATAGGATGAAATGAACACCAGCAGCACGACTCGCGAGGTCGGTTGTCCGCCCCGAACGAGCTGCTGGTGGCACCACTGCAGGCCACCACCCAAGATGGCACTCATTGCGGCGATTCCGAGCATTCCGAAGTTGGCGTACCACTCACCAATGCTGGTGGGAGTGATATTTGCGGGGACTGCAACGGCTGGGTACATGAGTTCGAAGGCCCAGCGATTAAACCCGACGTCCGCACCGGGCAGTAGCGCCAAGGCATCCCACAACATACTTTGGCCAAAGAGGAAGGGATACTCACGCGGAAACAGAAGCATGAGAGCATGCATCTGCTTCACTCCCATGCTGAGTCTGTCGAGCAAAATGGTCCATGCTGAAATCGTTGTGCTGGAAATCCCTTCCCAGTTTTCAAGCATCCCGAACTTGACGAGCGATGAGAATCCGAACAGGGCAAAAAATGCGCCGACCCAAAGTCCAATCCTGCTCCACTTCACATGCGCGCTGATAGCCTGTCCAGTCACAAACAGCAGGATAATGAACATAGCGAAGTGCCCGCGTGAGGTCAGTGAGAACATCAATGCCACGAGCACACCGATGGCGGTCCAGGCAAGCACGCCGGCAAGCAAGGTTTTTCGAAGCCGTGCGCGGGCGAACAGCAGGAGCACTCCGGCCGGAAGAACCGTGGTCACCCCTTGCAGCAGATAGCCCATCCCCGTCATCGACTCTTCACGCGCCTCGCTCATGACCTTGAAGAAGCGGGGATCGCCGATCGCCTGGATGTACGCTGCTATCGGGAAGCCCTTAACGGCAAAAAAAACAGCCGCCAGTCCACCACCGACAAGCAGGAGGACTACAATGGCTCCGGTCGGTGCCGTGCCACTGAGATCGTCAGCGAGCGGAGTCTGCCGGCGAACCGCGAGAGCATCCCGTGGTCTGAACCCGGTCGCGGCTGCAACGCCAAAGGCCCCCAGCGCGAACGCGGAGACACCCAGCGTGGACGCTGCAAGAAAGCGCCCATCGGGTTGTGGCAGACTGACACTACCTACGGAGAGTGGCTCGCCAATCGTAAAAAGCGCAACCGCCCAGACGTAGACGTACATTGTGTAGAAGAACAGGTACAGGTGTACCGGCGAGATGAAGGAGAACCCGCCCGTGGCATGACGTACGATGAGCACGCTCGCGGCATACAGTGCGACGCTCAGGAGGAGAGCTTGCGTGGGCCCGAGATACTCCACGACCATAATTAAGACGCACTCGACGGAGGGTTGAACTCCGGCCAAGGGGTTTTCTGGCCTATCAGCTTCTCAAGTTGGCGCACATCGTCCGCAAAGTAGTCACGAAGCAGCGTTGCACCTGAAGCGCTGATTTTCTCGCCGGCATCCTTCCTCACCGAAAATTCCGTTTCGTACCAGAACCAGAACCGGGTGTACTGCGCCTCACCAATCAGTGCCCGGAGGATTCGTTTTGGCAACTGTTGTCGCCGCACCCATCTGTCCAGAGTGACGAAACGCCGACTGCCTCCCACGTTAAACGTGCGTTCCAGAGCACTCGGAAGCACACCCGGATCCACACCGATGAAGCGCGCCACCTCACGAAACACCGCCTCGCGGGCGCTACTCAGGTGTTCCGCGAAGATCACCTTGATCGCGTCGCGGGGAAAGACCTGCAGATACTCCTGCAGAATGCGTCCATACTCACCGAATCGAAGATAACCGAAATCCGGCTCCATCGAAGGCGCACCGGATCGGGCTGCGCGAGTCTCCTCGAGAAGGACCCGATCGAACGCACGGGTTTCACGGCCTCGTCGCAGACTCATGCGGTAATGTGAAAACGCACGCGCAATGGGGTTCCTCAGCAACATTATTATCCGCGCGGTTGGGACAGCTGCACGAATGCGAGCTGGCACTTTCGCGCTGAACATGTATTGCGGACAAACTTCACCGCAAACTTGAGCTGACGTCGCGCCACTGAAGAAGTTATCCAAGTACCACTGAAACCCACGGCAATAGAGATCGTCGCGATAGAAAAACTCGCTTTCTTTTTGAACAGGCAGGAACACTCCCGGATGACCCGAGAGATACTGGTGCAGAGACGTGGTACCTGCCTTCTGCGCTCCAACGACGAAAAACGTGGGACCGCCAGTGGTCATGCGAGGTGTCTCATGAAAGTGGATTGCCTCGACTTTGGCGCATGAACCGCCACGTGACAACGCGCCATGAGAAAGGCGCGATCATTTTGATGCCAAGATGCCGAGAAATCCATCCAGCAAGTATCAGATTCCAAGTTGCCATAGCTGTTGCAGTTACGCCCGCCACACCGGTAGCTCCCCACACGTCTGCGACTGCAATGGACCCAATTACGCCCGCGGCCGCAGTAGTGCCCATCACGCGCAGCGCATGGCGATGCTGACCACTCATGACGATGACGTGAACGACGCATCCCGTCACGGAGTTCACACATTGCCCGAGCGTGAGCACCACAAGCGCAGGATACGCTGCCTCGAACTCAGGTCCGACCCACAGGAGCAAGGACTTGCCAAAAAGCGCGAACACGATCGCACCAGGAAGGGCAACCACCACGGACAACCGCGCAACGGTGCTGACCGTAACCTGGAGGGCCTCGAAATCGCCTGCGCGTTGCAAGCGCCCGATTGCCGGAGCGGCTACCGCATTGATTGCAGCAAGTCCTAGGGAAATCATCGTGGAAAATCGTGCGGCCGCCGCATACAGTCCCGCATCGTTGGGTTTCTGCGCAAGACCAAGTACGAGCACACCGGTTTGGGCCAGCAGGATCTGAACGATGTTCAGAGCCAGCAGCCCAGCGCCGGATCTGAGAAACGAAATCAGGGATTGGCCCCGAGACTCGGTCCAACTAATGCCCGGTCCCAGTTTTTTCGCGAGAAGGCCTGCCGCAAGTGCCATTGCCAAGAGTGCGGCAACGCATTCGAGTGCTAGCGCAGTCGTACTGTTGCCGGCGACTCCGACAATGTGGAAAAGCAGAGAAGCGCCAAGTCCGACTGCGAGTGGGCGCGCGAGAAGCAAGAGCGATTGTGCGAGCACAGGGCTGCCTAACCCTTGAAGTCCGCCGCACGCGATGCCGAGGACTCCGATGCAGGGTACAGCAGCGAGACCGAACAGAACGGATGATGTCGAATAGCCCCCGATGTCAGAACCGCAAAGTACCAGCGCTGCGACGACGCCCACAAATGCGCTGAGAGCTAAGACGTACGTGCACGAGGTGATGAAGAATTGCCGCAGCAGCGGGCGCTCGCCCAAGGTCGACTGGGCCGTGATCTTCAATGCTGTGGTGTCGCCCCCGAAAGTAACCGATGTTGCAAGCAACAGCGCCAGTGCCACCATGTACGAATAAATGCCGTACTCCGCCGGCCCAAGATATCGGGCGAGCAGAACGTTCGCGCCGAACGTGACGCCCGCGGCCAACATCCGCACGGCGAATGCGTATCCAGCTACCTTGACAAACGGCAAGACCCGTTCTTTCACGGGCTATGCACGTCCCTTACGGAAGGAGTTCATTGGCATGAGACTTCAACTCAAGCCGCTGTTTTAAGGGACCGCCTGCTGCGGCGGGTAGATCGAAATGCCATGAAGATCACGACTGAAGAACCCAAGATGCAACCTAGTAACGCTCCCGCTGCACCCATGAGAATGAACCTCGGCCTCATGGGCCTAGTGGGATCCGGAACTGCAGCCGGATCGATGACCCGAAAAGCATAATCACGCCGAGTGTTCGCAAGTGTCACGGTCTTGACTTGCGCTTCAAGGAGACGATAGATGCCATCCCTAGCCTCGACGAGATCCGTAGATTTGAGCTGACCTTGCAGATATTTGATGCTTCGCTCGGCGTCGGCAATGTCGCGTGCGCGAATCTGATCATTCACGCGATCAACGAGTTCGTTCGCCCATTGTGCCGCCACTTCCGGATCGCGCCATTCGATTGCCAGCGTGACGAGACCTGTACGGCGATCCTCACTGATCTTTCGAACCTTCTCGTTGAATATGCGCCAAGCATCCCATAACTGCGGCTGCTTCTTCGGATCGGACTCACGCCAGCGCCGTCTTTCCGCATCCCAATCGTCGGGGAAAAGCTCGGGCAATAGTTGCTTCTCCACGATGAAACGCTCACCAAAAGCGCGCGATCTGAGCGTCGCAACGGCTTCATCTCTTCCACCCTGCGAGAGGTTGAGGTTGATACCAGCCATACTCGCGAGCGCGCCGTAGTCTCCGAGGATTGCACTCAGCCCGCTCGACGAATCACGGATAGGCGCAAGGACGATCTCTGCTCGGAAAATGGGCGTCATGAACATGGACGCCACTACGGTGGCGACCACACCACCGAGTGTGAAGCCGGCAAGTAACCAGCCGCGCTTCCAAAGTAAACAGATCACGTCAGCCGGCGTCAGTTCATTACTCCTCATCTGAATGTGTCTCCGGTTCGCTACAGCGAACCCACCGCCGCAACGGCAACCGCAAGGTTGTAAATAATCGTCGTCACAGCAGTCCAAAGCGGTAGCGGCCGCATCTTCTCCGTATCGAGCGGCACAACGATCGTATCGCCCGGGCGCATCTCGACGTTGCCCTTCGAGAACCAGCGACTGCCGGAGCCGCCCGTTACGACACTGCCGTTCGCGCGCACCACGTAGATGCGCTTGGTGTCGGCCTTGTCGGTCGTACCGCCGCTCATCTTCAGGTAATCGTCGCGACTGAGGCCGCGGCGCCATACGTGCGAGGTTGGGTTCTGTGCCTCGCCGATCACCGTGACGTACTGCCGGAGCGGCGGCACGATTAGCGTGTCACCTGCGCGCAGTTGAATATCCGCATCAGAATTTTCGTGCTTGATCGCCTGATCAAGATTGATCACGAGCCTTCCTGTTGGCCTGGCACTCTGCAATTGGGTCAAGAGTGACTGACCCACCGCGAGCGCCTGAGCCGGATTCTGGTTCGCGTCGGTGGCCATCTGCGCGCCCTGCAAGGCGAGCACAGACAAATCGCTTTGCAGACGCCGGACCAGATTGTCCAATTGTTCGCGCTCCTGTCGTTTGATTTCCTCGCGCGTGAGAATGCTCCCCTCCGAGAACGCGTAGTCCGTGAGCCCGCCCGCCCGCTTCAGCACGGAACTCAGCGTCTCGCCCTTGCGAATCGGGTACTCGCCCGGAAAGCGCACCTCCCCGAGCATTCTCACGGT
>Ga0164243_10008753_pt1 | contig 14872 bp, 11 predicted proteins | sample OricompcompostOP_FD_108781 | JGI IMG/M metagenome (GOLD analysis project Ga0164243, IMG submission 108781) | Organic Plus compost microbial communities from Emeryville, California, USA - Original compost - Organic plus compost (OP) | ecosystem: Engineered > Solid waste > Mixed feedstock >... | reverse complement strand
GAAGGCCGTCCTTGTCATCGACAAGAACGGTCAGGCGATGGCCTCCGCCGGCGACGTCCACGAGCTCGATGTCACCTCGCTGTCGTCGCTGACCGCGGGCAACGTCGCGGCCACCGGTGGGATCGCGTCGCTGCTCGCGGAGAAGGAGTTCGCCGGGCAGTTCCTCGAAGGCGAGCGCACCAGCTATCACGTCTCGATCGTCGGCCAGCGCGTGATCCTCGTCGTGCTGTTCGACGGGCGCTCGTCGCTCGGGCTCGTCCGCCTGCGCGTACGCAAGGCGGCGAACGAGCTCGTCGGCGTGCTCGACACGATGGTCAAGAAGAGCCAGGCGGGCTCCGGCCAGCCGTCGGTGTTCTCGGAGATCACCGACGACGACATCGACAACCTCTTCAACGATTAGGTCGTGCGATGAGCTTCATCAATTACTCGTCGCGCGAGATCAACTGCAAGATCGTCTACTACGGTCCCGGTCTCTGCGGGAAGACGACGAACCTCCAGTACATCTACAACAAGACGAACCCCGAGGCGAAGGGCAAGATGATCTCGCTCGCCACGGAGACCGAGCGGACGTTGTTCTTCGACTTCCTGCCGCTCTCGCTCGGCGAGATCCGCGGGTTCAAGACCCGGTTCCACCTGTACACGGTGCCGGGCCAGGTGTTCTACGACGCGAGCCGCAAGCTGATCCTCAAGGGCGTCGACGGCGTCGTGTACGTCGGTGACTCGCAGATGGAGCGCATGGAGGCGAACATCGAGTCGCTCGACAACCTGCGCTCGAACCTGCAGGAGCAGGGCTACGACCTCGACAAGCTCCCGTACGTCGTGCAGTACAACAAGCGCGATCTGCCGAACGCGATCCCGCTCGCCGAGCTCGAGGAGGCGCTGAATCCGACGAAGGTTCCGAGCTTCGAGGCCGTCGCTCCCAAGGGCGTGGGCGTGTTCGACACGCTGAAGGCAGTCGCGAAGCTCGTGCTCACCGAGCTGCGAAAGGGCAGTTGATGCAGGCGCAGGCGTTGGCTCGTCCGCGGTTTCGTCAGGACCTCGTCGCCGAGCTCGTCGAGGAGCAAGGCCAACGATTCATCGATGTCGGCGACCCCGACACCGGGAACATCTTCCGGTTCTACGAGGTCGAGTACTCGCTCGCCTGCGCGATGGACGGTGAGCGGGACGTCGCGGGCATCGTCCAGTGGGCGCAGGAAGAGCTCGGGCTGACGCCCACGGCGAGCGAGGTCCAGACCGTCATCGCGACGCTCGCCGATCTCCGGTTCATCGACACCGGGGACGGTGCCACCGCCGCGCCGTCGGCCACCGCCGCGCGGCCGGCCAGCCCCGACGGGGAGCTCGCACGCGGCGTCGTCGTCGGACCGCCGCCGGCGAAGACGCCGAGCGGGATCGAGGTCGAGCTCGGCAGCGCCGGCACGCACGCGCCGCCCGCGGCCGAGGAGCTGCCGCCCGCCCCCGCGCTGGCGCTCGGCGCGCCCGGCGCCGCGGCCGCCGTCACGCCGCCCGTGCCGCCCGTCGAGGACATCGCGCTCGGTGCACCCGGTGCGAGCTCCGAGCCGGCGCGTCCGGCGCGCCCGCCGCAGTCCGAGGTCTCGATCGATCTCAGCGCGCACGTGCCCGTGCGGCCCGACGACGTCAAGGAGGCCGTCCGCCAGTCCAAGGTGATGGCGGCGGTCGACGTGCCCAAGGAGCTGCTCGAGGCGGAGGCGCAGCGCGCCACGCCGGCGCCGAAGGCGACCCCGCAGGCGGTGCCGGTGGTGACCGAGCCCGTCGTCGAGAAGGTCGCGGCGAAGCCGTCCGAGCCGGTGGCCGAGAAGGCCGCGGCGAAGGCGCCCGAGCCGGTCGAGCCAGCGGAGCCGGCGAAGGCCCCCGAGCCGGTGGTCGACAAGACCGCGGCGAAGGCGCCCGAGCCGGTGAAGTCGTCCGAGCCGGTGGCCGAGGCCAAGGCGGCGGACAAGGCGCCGGCAAAGGAAGCGGACAAGGCTCCCGACAAGGCTCGCGAGGCGTCCGACAAGGCGCCGGCCAAGGCCGCCGTCGAGCCGCCCAAGCGCCCTGCGACCGAGAAGCCGGTGGCGCCTCCTGCGCCGCGCAGCGGGGTCAGCCCGTTCCTCGTCGTGCTGCTGATCCTCGCGATCGTCGGCGCCGGCGCGTTCTTCGCCTGGAAGTTCTACTTCAACAAGACGGAGGAGGTCCCGGCGACGTCGCAGGTGACGCCGCCCGAGCCGCCGCCTCCTCCTCCGCCCGCCGTCGTGACGTCCACCGTGGCGCTCGAGGTCCCCGAAGCGCAGGAGATCAAGGCGCCGGCTGAGGGGACGATCGAGTCGATCGAGCCCGCCGACAAGGACGTCAAGACCGGCGACGTGATCGCCCGGCTCGCGGGCGGCAAGCCGCTCGAGGCCGACATCGCGAAGCTGACGAAGGACATCGCGAAGCTGCAGCCCGCCGTCGACAAGGCCGAGGCCGCGCTGGCGAAGGCGCAGCAGGTCGCGAGCAACGATCGTGGCGTTCGCTCGGCGCAGGCCAAGCTCGAGAAGGCCAAGAAGCCACTCGCCGCGAAGCATGCGGCGCTCGAGGCCAAGCAGGCCGAGCTCGACAAGCTCGCGATCAAGGCGGTCGCGGACGGCAAGCTGATCGACGTCGTCGCCGCGGGTGACAAGGTCGCCGCCGACGCGGTGATCGCGAAGGTCCAGCGCGAGGCGCTGTACGTGGCGACGTTCAAGATCCCCGTCGGCACCAAGGTCGCGGCCGACGGAACGCTCAGCGTGACCTCCGGCGACCAGACGATCGTCTGCACCGTGATCGACGCGCAGGCCGAGACGGTCAAGGTGAAGTGCCCGTCCGAGGGCCTCGCCGAGGGCGCCGAGCTGGCGCTCACGCTGCCGCGCTGATCACGGGTGGCGTGCGCCAGGCGGGGATGCTCCGCCAGAGCGCGGAGCCTGCCCTGATCGCGAGTCGGGTGGGCTCGGAGGTGCGGAGCACGCCAAGGATGATCGGCTCGCTACGCTCGCACGTGGCCTCGGTAGCGCTGTGGCAATCCGAGCGTCGTGGCCACGAGCTGGTCACGCCTTCTGCGTGGCGACGAAGCCCCTCGCGACGTCACCGTAGCGCGTCCGACGTGGCGCCTTCCCCCGGATGATGCGCTCGGGCCACGCGAGATGTGGCCCGTCGCTGGTCGTCGAGGTCATCGCTCCGGCTTCGCGTCCGTTACGTCCTTTGCGGCTCCCCCTCCGGCACGCGCCCTGCTGCGTGTAGCGCGAACCAACCTGGCCTCGTGGCGGTTCATCCTCCGGCACACGTCCCGCCGCGCACGGAGCGCGAACAACGCCTGGCACACGCCGCCACCTCCGGCTCTCGGCGCCCGGCTCAGCTGCGTTCGCGACTCAGCGCCGCGAGCGCGACGGTGATGCGCGAGAACACGCCGGCCGAGCTCGCGACGACGCACGCGTCGAACAGCTGCTGGTCGTCGAAGCCGACGTCGCGCAGGCGGGTGAAGCTCTCGTCGGTGATCCGCCAGGGCGCGAGCGTGACCAGCTCGGCGAGCTCGCGGAGCGCGTCATCGAGCGGGTTGACGGTGAGATCGGTGGGCGCGGAGATACCGCCGTCGCCGAGCCAGAACGCGACCCAGCGCGCGACCACGGTGCGCTGGCGGCGGCCGAGCGGAGCGTCGCGATCGAACACGTACGAGCGCCACCCGGCGATCGCCGAGGCGGTCGCTGGACGGCGCGACAGCTCGAGCGCGGGGCGCGCGGTCATCGCGATCGGCGCGGGCGCGTGGGCGGGCACCGCGGCGTCCGGGCGTGGTGGCTCGATCTCGACGACGTAGTCGAGGGGGAGCTCGACGACGCTCGCGATCCGGTTCAGGTGGCCGAAGCACGCCGACAGCGCGATCGCGTGGAGGATCTCGTCGTCGCTGAGGTTGGCCTCGTATGCGTGCTCGCGGTGCGTGCGCGACAGGTTCCACGGTTCGAGCGTCACGGCCTTCGCGAGCTCGGCGACCGCGCGCAGCCGGGGCGGCGCCTCGATCGGTGCGCGCGGCGCCTCGACGAGCGTGCGTGGCAGGCCCGGATGTTTGCCTTCGAGCGCGACGCGCAGCGACTCGGCGTGGCACGCGGTGCAGTACGTGCTGTGGTTCAAGCTCGACGTGGTCGTGTTCACCACCTCGCGCTCGGGCCACGACAGCGGCCCGGACCCGTCGAGCGTGGACAGCGTCGTGAACACCTTGTCGATCAGCTCGGGATCGAGGCTGTGCGCCTGGATGATCCCGCTCGGACCGCCGTGCACCGGTCGCGACAGCTGCGGCACGGGCCGGTCCTTCATCCGCCGGTATGCCTCGCGCAGCGCGCCGGTCGACGTGGCGAAGCCGATGATCGGGAGCCCCATGGGCTCACCATTGTCTCAGAGATCGCTCAGAGAGACGTCAGCTTCTGAACGCTGAACTGCGGCCCGGTCATCCCGATACCCATGGCGCCCCGGTCGACCTTGCCCTCGACCTCGGCCTTCATCCCGTCCTTCGCGCCATCGAGCTGACCGACCAGCTGATAGACCTCGCCCTTGTCGGTCTCGATCGTCCAGTGCCCGCCCTCGAGGTCGCTGCGGCGGATCGTGCCCTTGAGCTTCATGCGGGAAGCGTAGCCCTTCACGGACCGCCCGGCCATCCGCCACGCCCCATCGCCACGCCCTCTCGCCACGTCCCCTCGCCACGTCCCCTCGCCATCGCGGCCTCCTGCTCGTCGCTCGACTCCGCGGCGCAGCCATCGCGATCCGTCCGGATGGGAGCCACGCGAGCCCCTCCGGCGCCGCGCGGAGGGACCCGAACCGCCACCGTCAGTAGGTCAGGCGGTCGTCGAGGTACTCCTTGTCGACGGTGAGCGGCTGCTCGTACACCGTGCCGCCGTACAGGTACTGGTAGCGGGCGAAGTTCTCGGTGACCTTCTTCATGTACTCGCGCGTCTGGGTGTAGGGCACCAGCTCCACGAGCTCGTCGATCTCGCGGTCGCCGTAGGCGTCGAGCCATCGCATCACCGGGCGCGGTCCGCTGTTGAACGAGCCGGCCCCGAGCGGGACCTGGCCCTTGAACTTCTGGAGCAGCTTCCCGATGTACCAGCTCGCGGTCTGGACGTTGTAGGCGGGATCGTAGAGCCGGCCCGCGTCGTAGGGCAGCCCGAGCTCCTTGGCGACCCGACGCGTCGTCGCCGGGATCATCTGGAGCAGGCCCTGCGCGTCCGCGTACGACAGCACGTGCGGATCGAAGCCGCTCTCCTTGCGCATGATCGAGTACAGGTACCCGGGCGGGTTCTTGCCGAGCGCCTGGTGCTGCTCGATCAGGTGCTGGTAGGCGCGCGGGTACGCGTGCTCCCACCACCGGCGCGCGTCGCCCTCGGGCGGGCCGTTCAGCGCACCGCCGTGGTAGACGACCGCGAGCATCCACGGCCGGTTGAAGTTCCCGGCCTTGCGGTACCGATCGAGCAGCATCGCGAACGCCGCGCTGCGATCGTGCCGGCGGAGGAACGCGCGCTCGCCGCGCTGGAGCTCGTACCCGGCGTCGGTGCGCAGCCCCGCCGCGATCAGCTCGTCGGCGCGCCGGATCAGCTCGTCCTTCGCGAGCGACTCGTCGACCTTGGCCGCGAGCTTGGGACCGCGCGGCGCGGGCTTGGCCTCGCCGAACGGCGGCAGCTCGACGCCGAGCCCACGCAGCCGCGCGTGCGAGAGCAGCGCGTACCACGAGAACGGGTACCTCTTGGCCGTCGCCGTGTAGCCCTCGATCGCGGCCTGCTTGTCACCGAGCCGCTCGTCGATGCGCGCGAGCCAGTACATCCCCTTGCCGCCCTCGAGCTTGCCGCCGCGCCTGGCGAGCGCCGCGAGCCGCGTGCGCGCTTGATCCCACTGCCCGAGGAAGTAGTGCGACATCCCCAGGTACCACAGCGCGTCGTCGACCCACTTCGTCTTGCCGTACTTGGCGAGCGTCCGCTCGAGCGGCGCGATCGCCTTCTGGTAGCGGCCCTGGTTGAACTCGAGCCAGCCCGACAGGAACTGCGCCTCGGCCGCCCACGGCGTGCGCGGGTACGCGGCGACCACCTTGCGGTACCAGACGATCGCCTCGTCGTCCTTGTCGGCGCGGGACAGCGCGCGTGCACCGTGGAACATCGCCTCCGCCGCGTTGCCGCCCATCTGCTTGTAGACGCCGAGCAAGAGCTTCGCGGCGTCTCCGTAGCGTCGCCGCATCTTGAACAGCGTCTTGCCGAGCCAGTAGTCGCGCGCTCGCGCTTGCGCCTTCGGCAGCTTCGCCGGCAGCGCGGACAGCTCGGCGACGGCCTCGTCCCACAGGTGCGCGGAGGTGAGCTGCTTCGCTCGCTCGATCCGGTCCGCGACGGACAGCGGCGGGGCGCGCAGCTCGACGAGACGCTCCGCCGCGCGCTCCGCGAGCGGGTGGGCGGGGTGCTCGATCACGAGCCGGCGGTACGCGGCGATCGCGGCCTTGCCGCGCCGGGTCTCGGCGATCCGGAACTTCGCGGTGCCGACGTCGCCGACCTGACCCGCCCGGTCGGCGGCGATCAGCTTCTCGTACGCTCTCGCAGCGCCCGCCCGGTCACCGCGAGCCCATTTCACGTCGGCGAGCCGCCACGGCACCTCGCGCGCGAACCGCGAGCTCCGGAGCTTCGCGAGCTCCTCGAACGCTCGGCCGGCCTCGGTGGGCTGGCCGCTGCGCAGGGCGACCATGCCGCGCAGCCACAGCAGATAATCGCGGTTCTGGAGCTCCGCGTCGTCGAGCTTCGCGAGGTGCGCGCGCGCCGCGTCGAGGTCGTTGGCGTCGTACGCCTGGAACGCCGCGCCGAGCTCGGTGGGGGCCGACCGGGGCGGCGCGGCGGCGGCCGGGGTCAGCGCCGCGGCGAGGAGGCCGAGCGCGAGGGCGACGAAGACCCGCATCCCGGGGAGTATGACGGGCATCCCCCCCGGTGCCAGTTTTCGTGGCGCGTGCGATAACCGCCGCCATGGCGTACGCGGCGCTCGACTACTACGGCATCGACGAGCTCTACACCCACGAGGAGCGCATGGTCCGCGACACCGTGCGCGACCTCGTGTCCTCTCGCGTGATGCCCGCGATCGGAAAGCACTTCACGGCGGGCACGTTCCCCCACGAGCTGATCCCGGTGTTCGGCGAGCTCGGCCTGCTCGGCCCGTCGCTCACCGGCTACGGGTGCGCGGGCATCTCGCCCACCGCGTACGGCCTGATCTGCCAGGAGCTCGAGCGCGGCGACTCCGGAATCCGATCGTTCTGCTCGGTGCAGAGCTCGCTCGTGATGTACCCGATCTGGGCGTACGGATCCGAGGAGCAGAAGCAGAAGTACCTGCCCGAGATGGCCGCGGGCCGGGTGATCGGCTGCTTCGGCCTCACCGAGCCCGATTTCGGCTCGAACCCGTCGGGCATGCTGACCACCGCCACCAAGACGAGCGGCGGTTACCGGCTGAACGGCACCAAGCGCTGGATCACGAACGGCTCGATCGCGGACGTCGCGCTCGTGTGGGCGAAGGTCCGCGACGCCGAAGGCGGCGAGGTGGGAGGTGGGGGCAACGCCGGCTCTGCCGGTGGGGCGGGGAGCAACGCCCCCCGTGGCGTGGACGGCAAGGTGCACGGGTTCCTCGTTCCGACGAACACCAAGGGCTTCTCGGCGCGCGACATCCACGGCAAGTGGTCCTTGCGCGCGAGCGTGACGAGCGAGCTCGTGATGGAGGACTGCGAGGTCGGTGAGGACGCGCTCCTGCCCGGCGTCACTGGCATGCGCGGCCCGCTGTCGTGCCTGTCGCAGGCGCGGTTCGGCATCTGCTTCGGCGTCGTCGGCGCGGCGATGGCCTGCTACGACGAGGCGCTGTCGTACGCCAAGGACCGCGTGCAGTTCAGCCGGCCGATCGCGGGCTACCAGCTCGTGCAGAACAAGCTCGTCGACATGGTCTCCGAGATCACGAAGGCGCAGCTCTTGTGCCTGCGCATGGGCCGGCTCAAGGAGGCCGGAAAACTGACGCCCGCGCAGATCTCGCTCGCGAAGCGCAACAACGTGTCGATCGCGCGCGACATCGCCCGTGACGCGCGTGACATCCTCGGCGCGAACGGCGTCACCGACGACTACCAGTGCGGCCGCCACATGCTGAACCTCGAGAGCGTGTACACGTACGAGGGGACGCACGACATCCACACCCTCGTCGTCGGTCAGGACATCACCGGGCTGGCGGCGTTCGACGGCTGAGCGGATGGCCGGGGAGCGCGACACGAGCGCTGCGGCGGCGCCCGACGTCCTGATCTGCGCGGGGCTCGATCCGTCGGGTGGTGCGGGGTTCCTCGCGGACGCGGCGATCGTGCGCGCGCTCGGTGGGCGCCCGGTCGGGGTGGTCACGTCGCTCACCGTGCAGAACACCGAGGGCATGCGCGAGGCGCACCCCGTCGACGCCGAGGTCCTCGGCGACCAGCTGCGCGCGCTGCTCACCGACGTCGAGGTCCGGGCGGTGAAGCTCGGCATGCTCGGCTCGCGCGAGATCGTGCGCGCGCTCGGCGAGCAGCTCGGGCTGACGCGGGCGCCCGTCGTGTGGGATCCCGTCGGCGCGCCGACCCGCGGGACCGGGTACGCCGGCCGCGAGCTGCTCGAGGGCGCGCTCGTCGACCTCGCCGATCACCTCGCGCTGATCACGCCGAACACCCGCGAGCTGGGCTTCTTCGCCGGGCGCGAGATCGCGGCGCTCGACGAGGCGCGGCGCGCGGGGAAGGAGCTCGCCGCGCGCGCGAACACCCCGGTCCTGGTCACGGGCGGCCACCTCGACGGCGACGAGGTCATCGACCTGTTGTGCGACCGCGGCAGCGTCACCGAGCTGCGCGGGCCGCGGCTTCCGCGCGCGGACGTCCACGGCACGGGATGCGCGCTGTCGTCGGCGATCGCGACCTTCCTCGGGCTGGGCCACCCGCTCGACGAGGCCTGCGCGCTCGCGAAGCCGCACGTCGCCGAGCGCATCGCGAACCCCGTACGCCCGGGCCGCGGCGCACCGGCGATCGTGTGATGCCATGAAGATCGTCGTCACCGGCGCCACCGGCTTCATCGGCTCCGCGCTCGTGCCCGCGCTGCGCGAACGCGGCGACGAGATCGTGGTCCTGTCCCGCGACGCGGGGCGCGCGAAGCAGGCGCTCGGCGACGTCACCGCCGTCGACGCCGATCTCGAGACCCCCGGGGCGTGGACGAGCGCGCTCGACGGTGCCGGCGCGGTCATCCACCTCGCGGGGCAGTCCGTCGGCGCCAGGCGGTGGGACGCGCGCGAGAAGCAGGTGATCCGCGACAGCCGCGTCGAGTCCACGCGCACCCTCGTCGAGGCGATCGCCGCGCTGCCGGTAGCGTCGCGCCCTCGCGTGCTCGTCAGCGCGTCGGGCATCGACTACTACCCGTTCGCCCCCGAGCGCCACGACTTCGACGACGACGAGGTCACCGAGGCCGATCCGCCGGGCGACTCGTTCCTCGCCCGCGTGTGTCGCGACTGGGAGCGGGAGGCGCTCGCCGCCGAGGCGCACGGGCTGCGCGTCGTGACGATGCGGACCGGCCTGGTGCTCGGTCCCGGCGGGGCGCTCGAGCGGCTGACCACGCCGTTCCGGTTCTTCGTCGGTGGCCGCATCGCCAGCGGCCGCCAGTGGATGTCGTGGATCCACCGCGACGACGTCGTCGCCGCGTACGTCGGGGCCGTGCACGACGACCGCTACGCGGGCCCGATCAACCTCGTCACGGAGTCGGTCCGCAACGCGGACTTCGCGCGCGCGCTCGGCGCGGCGCTGGGCCGGCCGAGCTGGCTCCCGGTCCCCGGCTTCGCGGTGAAGATGGCCGCGGGCGAGTTCGCCGAGTACGTCCTGCACGGCCGCAACGTCGTGCCCGCCAGGCTGCGCGCCCTCGGCTTCACGTGGCGGTACCCCGCGCTCTCCGACGCGCTCGCGGACGTCGTGCGCTGAGCGGACGCGTTCGCGGACCGGCCACGGCCCTGGCCGGTCCGCGTTGTGGACCGCGCCACCTCGAGACTCGCTCCTGCCGCCCGCCGGCTGAGCGCCGCGCGGGTCACTCGATCTCGTACTCCGCGCGGACGATCGTGATGATGTCCTTCTCGTAGGACGTCGTGTCGTTGTTGCCCTCGTGCGAGGTCTCGGTCGAGTTCGCCGGGTTGATGTTGATGACGCCCATGCTCGTGCCGAGGAGCTTCTTGATCTTCGCGTTCCCCGTCGAGCGGAGGATGTTCTCGGCGCGCTCGCGGGTGTCCTTGCCGGCCTCGGCGAGCATCTCGACCTTCAGCTCGCCGAGCCGCGTGTAGTAGTACGACGGGGCGTTCGAGGTGATCGAGATGCCCTGCTCGAGCAGCGACGTGACCTCGCGCGACGCCTTCTCGACGCGCTGGACGTCGGCCGAGCGCACGATGATCTGCTCGCGCGTGACGTAGCCCTTGAAGGTCCGCTTCTCGACGGGATACGGCTGCTTCGAGCCGGGGTGCAGCTCGAGCTTCTGCGTGACCTCGAACTCCTCCTCGACGGTCGCCGACTGCGGCTGGATCTCGGTGGCCTGGATCCCCTGCGCGGTCAGGAACGCGACGGTCTTGTCGCGGTGCTCGCGCAGGAGCTTGTACGCGGCGGTCCGATCGGGAGCGCGCGCCTCGAGCGTCGCGCTCCACTCGATCAGGTCGGAGACGATCCGCTTCTTCGCCGAGCCGACCACGCGGATCGTCCGTCGCTCCGGCGTGACCTTGATGCCGTAGTAGGTGCTCGTCGCGATCTGGGTCGACATCACGGCTGCGATCGCGAGCGCGATCAAGCCGAGCGGCTGCACCACCCAGCGCAGCACCTGTCCGTTCGCGCCGGGCTCGACCGGCTTCTCGCTCATCATGTCCATGCGGATCCCTCCTTGCGTTCCAGCTCGAACGCGGAGCCGCGGACGGCTATTCGCGAGACGTGATCCGAGCGCTCGCTCGTGCGTGGCTCAGCGGCGAGGCCAGCGCAGCTCGTAGTGCGCGTTCACACCCACGGTCGCCCGGACCTCGCGGGTCGCCTGGACGGGATCGCTGGCGAGGCCGGCGAGGAGCGCGCGCGCGACCTCGACGCGGCCGTACACGAGCACGCCACGCCCGAGGCTCCACGCGGCATCTGCCGCGCCGCCTCCGACGAGCAGCGTGCGATCACCGGGAAGCTCCCGGAACACCTGCTGGCGCGCGACGAAGCCCGTCACGCGGAGCGTCGCTGGCTGCCACTCGCGCTGGGCGTGCACCTCGAGCCGGCTGTCGCGCACGAGCTGGCCGTCGAACAGCGGCAACCACGTGTGGCTCGCGCGGACGCGCGTGGCCCACGACGCGAGCACGGTGTCGACGTGGACGTCGGCGTGCACGCCGCCCGCGTCGAGGATCGGCATCGCGGTGGCTCCGGAGCCCTGGTAGGTGCCCGCGATCGCCCAGCCGACGTCGGCGCCGAACGTCGCGTGATCCGCGAGGTGGATGCCGTCGATGACGAGCGGGGCGATGTGCCCGGCCTGGGTGAACACCGACGAGCCGTCGTTCTGCAGGTCCCAGAAGTGGACGTGCATGACCCGGAACACCTGGTCGGCGCCGAGGAGTCCCTTGCCACGCCGGCGCCACGCCACCGGCGCGATGGACACTGACGAGGTCCACGCGCCGAGCTGCTCGCCTTGACGATCGACGGAGTGCTCGATGTCGATCTCGATCGGCGAGATGTCCACGTGGTACCGCGAACCGCGCCAGCGATAGAAGCGGAGGTCGATCTCGACGAGGTCGCTCGTGCGTCGCTCGGTGAACGTCACCGGTCGTGCGAGCACGCTCGCGCGCACGTTGTTGCGGCGCGAATAGCCGACCTCGATCGTGTTCGCGGGGAGCGGGAGGCAGCCGCGGACCGTCGCCGCGTACGACGCGAGCGCGTCGCCGTCGCCGTACCCGACGAGGCCCGACGCCGCCCCGCCGAGGACCGTGCACAGCGGCAGCTCCCAGGCGGCATCGATCGACGCGGTCGCCGCCGCGGGCACGTCGAGATCGGTGGTCGCGCCCGCGTCGAGGTCGAGGCGCACGTACCCGCCGCGGTACAGATCGCGCGTGTTGATCGCGATCGCGCGCAGCACCGGGTCGCGGTCGATCTCGCGGAGCAGGTCGCCGTACAGGCGTGCGGGCAGATGCCGCAGCGTCTCGGGATCGTGCACGGCGAGGTAGCCGAGCGAGATCAGCGCGTCGAGCCGGCGGTCGCGACGACCGATCTCCTCGACGGCATCCCACACGCGGCCCGCGATCTCCTCGCTTGCCTGCGCACGCGCGGTCCCCCCGAGCAGCACGATCACGAGCGCGATGCGCCAGAGCACGCGAGCATGCTACCCGCGATTTCGCAGCTCCGGCGGTGCGCGGCGATCCTCTCCACCGATTGCCACCGTGTGCCTCGGCGAGCACGCGGCGCCGGGGGGGCCGGTGCCAGTGCCGGTGCCAGTGTCGGTGCCGAGCCCGGGCGTTCGCCGCCGGTCGGGGCGGTCCGTCGCCGCGCGTCGCAGTCCGTCGGGGCGTCCTACTCGAGCTGGTACTTCTGCACGAGCCGGATCAGGTTGCGCCGCGACACCTTGAGCTCCTCGGCGGCGCGCGTCTTGTTGCCGCGGTGGCGGCGCATCGCCGCGGCGATCATCCGGCGCTCGAGCGCCTCGACCGCGGCCGGCAGCGAGTCGGGGTGCGCGTCGGCGTCACCGCCGTCCGAGGGCGTCCACTGCCGGATCCGCGGCGACAGCAGATCGGTGCCGATCGTCGGCTCGTCGCCGGCGAGCACCACGAGCCGCTCGATCTCGTTCTCGAGCTCGCGCACGTTGCCCGGCCACGGATACGCGAGCATGCGCGCCGCGCACTCCGGCGACAGCCGCTTCGGGCGCACGCGGCGGTGGCGCGCGAGGAAGTGCTCGATCAGCAGCGGGATGTCATCGCGGCGATCGCGCAGCGGCGGCACCACGACGTTGATCACGTGGATCCGGTAGAACAGGTCCTCGCGGAACTGCCCGGCGGCGACCATCGCGCGCAGGTCCTTGTTCGTCGCGGCGAGGATCCGCACGTCGACCTGGCGCATCTCGGTGTCGCCGACGCGGTGGAACGTGCCCTCCTGGAGCACGCGCAGCACCTTGACCTGGAGCGCGGGCGACATGTCGCCGATCTCGTCGAGGAAGAACGTGCCGAGGTGCGCGGCCTCGAACAGACCGGGCTTGTCGGTGACGGCACCGGTGAACGCGCCCCGCTTGTGCCCGAACAGCTCCGAGTCGAGCAGGTTGTCGTTGAACGCGGAGCAGTTGGTGACCACGAACTTGCGATCGCGGCGCTCGCTGCCCTCGTGGATCGCGCGCGCGACGAGCTCCTTGCCGGTGCCGTTCTCGCCCTGGATCAGCACGGTCGAGTCGCTGGGGGCCACTCGATCGAGCAGCGCGTAGAGATCCTGCATCAGCGGCGCACCACCGATGATCCCGCGATAGCTCGTGCGCCGCCCCGGTGGCTCGGTCCCCCACGCCAGCGCGCCCGCCGGGTGCGCGTCGCGATCGCGCAGCACCGCCGCGACGTCGATCGCCGCCTCGCCGAGCATGATCTCCACCAGCCCGCGCTCGGGCGCGCTGAGCTCGGCGCCGAGCACCGCGAGCCCCGGCCCGGCCGGCGCGTCACTCGACAGCGGCGCGAACGCCGCGCACTCGGACGGCCGCTCCTCCACGAGCGTCAGCTCGAGCCCGCGACGGCGCAACACGCCGCGCACCTGCCGCAGCACGCGCAGATCGAGGCCGGACCACCATGGCTTCGACATGCAGCCCGGCAGTGTGACAAGCCGTCACACCGAGGGCAAGCCGCGACGGCCCTTCCCTCCACAAGCAGCGACGTCAGCGCGCGAGCAGCACGATCTTGCGGCGCCGACGCGGCCGGGTTCCCGCGGGCGCCAGGCGCATGGCCCGCAACGGACACCGAGACCACGGCTCCCACGGTTCGCTTCCACGACCACCTCAGCATCCCGAACGCATCATGGAAGGGTCCGGTGACATCCGGCGGACGCTCCGTTCCAACGTCCGTGCGTGACGAGGTGTCCGGAACGCGCTACGCGATCCCCATGCCCGGAACTCCGTCCGTCCGTCGCGTGCGCCACGAGCTCAAGCTGCGCGAGCTCGAGGTCGTGCGCGTGACGCGTCTCAGCCCGGGCCTGGTGCTCGTCACGCTCGGCGGCCCGGACCTCGTGGACTTCGTCTCCGCGTCGTTCGACGACCACGTGAAGGTGTTCTTCCCGGCCCCCGGCCAGCTCCGCCCGACGCTGCCGAAGCTCGGCCCGAGCGGGCTCGAGTTCCCGGGCGACCAGCCGCGTCCGGAGATGCGCGACTTCACCCCGCGCCGGTTCGATCCGGTCGCGTGCACCCTCGACCTCGAGCTCGTGCTGCACCACGACGGTCCGGCGGCCGCGTGGGCGCGCCAGGCCGCCGTCGGGCAGCGCCTCGGCGTGGGCGGCCCGCGCGGCTCGTTCGTCATCGACGACACGTTCGACTGGTACCTGCTCGTCGGTGATGCCGCGGCGCTGCCGGCGATCGGCCGCCGCCTCGAGGAGCTCCCCGCCGAGCGAACGGTGATCACGATCGCGAGCGCACGCCCCGAGCTGCGGCCGCCGCTCGCGCGCGCCGACGTCCAGTGGACCGACGATCTCGTCGGCGCGGTGCGCGCGCTGCGCTTGCCGCCCGGTACGGGGCACGCGTGGGCCGCGGGCGAGTCGTCGGTGATGAAGCAGCTGCGCGCCGTCCTCGTCGGCGAGCACGGGCTCGACAAGAAGTACGTGCGCGTCTCGAGCTACTGGAAGGCCGGCACGCCGGCCGTGCACGAG
>Ga0164243_10008751_pt1 | contig 14874 bp, 13 predicted proteins | sample OricompcompostOP_FD_108781 | JGI IMG/M metagenome (GOLD analysis project Ga0164243, IMG submission 108781) | Organic Plus compost microbial communities from Emeryville, California, USA - Original compost - Organic plus compost (OP) | ecosystem: Engineered > Solid waste > Mixed feedstock >... | reverse complement strand
GGAGGAGGAACGCGCGCAGGCGGACGCCGTGGAGCTTGACGCCGTCGAGACGGCAGCGAGCGAGACCCCGTCGCAGACCGCCGAGAACGGCACGGATGAGGCCGAGGCCGTCGGCGCCGCCGCGCCCGCGTCCGAACCGGAGGTCGCCATCGCCTCCGACGGCGAGGGCGACGAGCCGGGAGACGATGCCGGACCGGTCGACGCGGCGCCAGACGATGCCACCCTGGAGGATGCCGTGCAGGGCGACGCACCGCGAGAGGGTGCGCCCGCCGCGGCGACGGAGGCCATCCGCATCCGAGGCCTCGTGAAGAGCTTCGGCGACCACGTCGCCGTGAACGGCATCGACCTCACCGTGCCGGCCGGTTCGTTCTACGGGATCGTGGGGCCGAACGGTGCGGGCAAGACGACGACGCTGTCGATCGTGGCAGGCCTTCTGCGAGCAGACGCCGGAAGCGTGGTGATCTGCGGCGTCGACCAGGCGGCCCAGCCCCTCGCCGCCAAGCGCATGATGGGTGTCCTCCCCGACAGGCTCCGCACCTTCGATCGTTTGACCGGTCGGCAGTTGCTCTTCTACTACGGTCTGCTCAGAGGGCTGGCGTCGTCGGTGATCGAGAAGCGCGTGGCCGACCTCGCCAGGGCCTTCGACCTCGGTGACGCCCTGGGGCGCGTCGTCTCTGACTACTCGGCGGGGATGACGAAGAAGATCATGCTGGCCGGCGCGATGATCCATTCGCCGCGCGTGCTGGTGCTCGACGAGCCCTTCGAGTCGGTCGACCCGGTCTCGTCGGCCGTGATCCTCGACATCCTCCGTGCCTACGTCTCCCACGGCGGCACGGTCATCCTCTCCAGCCACGGAATGGATCTCGTCGAGCGGGTGTGCTCGCGCGTCGCGATCATCGTCGACGGCGACGTCCTGGCCGAGGGCACCATCGAGGAGGTCCGCGCCGGTCAGACGCTGGAGGCGCGGTTCGTCGAGCTCTCGGGCGGGATCGGCGAGGTGGAGGGGCTCGAGTGGCTGCACACGTTCTCCGACTGAGGGCGGCACTGCTGCTCGGCGCCCTTCGGGGCGAGCGGCGCGCACGGACCATCGGCCTGCTCGTCGTCGTCATCGTCGCGACCGTCGTGGTGTGCGCTGCGGTGCTGAGCCTCGTCGACGCCCCGGTGGCGGTGGCCCGTACCGTGACGGTGCTCGGCGGCGCGGCCATCCTTCTCGGCTTCCTCGTCGGGCCGATTCTCGTGGGGTCGGTCGATCAGCTCGACCCGCGGCGCTTCGGCGTCTTCGGCGTGGACGACAGGCAGATGCCGTGGATCCTCACCGTGGCCTCGTTCGTGAGCGTCCCGAGCGCCGCGCTCATCGCGGTGAACGTCTGCGTGTGCATCGTCGCCGTGCAACTGGGGACGCCGTGGCCCGCCGCCGTCGTGATGACCCTCGTCGGCGTGTTGTCCACGCTGCTGGCTGCCCGCATCGGCATGGCGGTGAACGCCCTTCTGCTGCCGGAACGGCGGTCGCGCGAGCTCACCGCGCTGTTCGCCCTCGCCCTCATCGTCATCGCCTTCCCCGTCGCGGTGTTCCTCGCATCGCTCGAATGGGACGGGCACGTCCCCGGCGTCGTCGGGTCGCTCACCTCGGTCATCGGTCTCACGCCGCTGGCCGCGCCGTCGGGGTTCCTCTTCGCCAGCGCGGCAGGCGACACCGCCGGTGCCTGGACGGCGGCGATCGTCGCCGTCGTCACGGCCGCGGGGCTGTGGCTGGTGTGGTCGTGGATCGTCCGCAGACTCCTGACGACGACCGAGCGACCGGCCGCGTCGCGCGAGCGCACGGGCCTCGGCTGGTTCGGGCTCCTGCCGTCGAACGCGTTCGGGGCCGTCGCGGCGAGAAGCCTCGTGTACTGGCTCCGAGACCGCCGGTACATCATGAACCTCATCGTGGTGCCTGTCGCCGGCGTGCTCACGGTGTTCCCGCTGCTCGTCGCGGGCGTTCCGCTCGAGATCGCGGCGCTCGTTCCTGTGCCGGTGATGGCGCTGTTCTTCGGCTGGCTGCCGCACAACGACGTCGCCTACGACTCCACGGCGCTGTGGACGCACGTGGCGAGCGGGCTGCGCGGCGTTCCCGACAGACTGGGGCGTCTCGTCCCGGTCGTGCTCGTCGCCGTGCCTGTCCTGGCCGTCGCGGTCCCGCTGACGCTCGCCTGGATCGACGAGTGGCGACTGCTGCTTCCCCTCACCGGACTGGCGGCGAGCCTCTTCCTCTCGGCGCTCGGGCTGTCGAGCATCGTGTCGGTGGTCGCTCCCTATGCCGTCTCGCGGCCGGGTGACAGTCCCTTCCAGCAGCCCCAGCGTCCCACCGCGCGCGGTGCGTACGGTCCCGCCGCCGCCTTCCTCGGGGCGATCGCCGTGAGCGTCCCGACGCTCTGGTTGTTCGTGCTCACGGCCCTCGAGGGCACGTCCTACGCCGCGGCGACGCTGTGGGCGGGCGGTGCGACCGGAATCGGCGTCCTCGCGATCGGCGTGGCGATCGGCGGTCGCATCTTCGACCGCGGCGGCGAGCGGCTGATGGAGTTCGTCGAGACCGCGTGACAGGGCCCCCGGAGCGCGGCGACGCGGCTAGAATCACGGGATGAGTACTCCGCTGGACAGCCCCGATCAGGGCGGCGTGTCGACGCTCGATCGCGAACTGGAAGAGCTCCTGCAGGAGGAGAACCTCGAACCGGGCGATCACGAGCGCTTCTCCCACTACGTGAAGAAGGACAAGATCCTCGAATCCGCGATCACCGGCAAGCCGGTGCGCGCCCTGTGCGGCAAGAAGTGGACCCCGGGCCGCGACCCGGAGAAGTTCCCCATCTGCCCGACGTGCAAGGAGATCTACGAGTCGATGACCGGCTGATCAGCCGAGCTCGACGAACTCCGTCGGGATCGCGGGGTCCGACTTGCTGAGCGCGAGAGCGCGCACGGGGAGCTCCTCGCGCACACGCAGGTGATGCGCTCTCGCCGATGCCGTGCCGCTCGCGCCCTCGTGGCTCGCGTCGATGTCGCCGGCCTCGACGAAGGTGACCTGGAGCGCCCGCCCGTCTGGGTGCTCGGCCGACGAGTCGAGGGGCTCGAACCCGTCGGAGACGACGACGGTCTCGGCCACCGCGACCCCGTCGGACAGGGTGCGGAACGCCGCCTTGCGCCCGCCGTGCGATGCCTTGTCGGTCGAGGCCTTGGCCACCGCGATCCAGGCGCCTGCCGCATCCTGTCGGGCCACCAGCTTGTAGACCATACCGGCGGTCGGGTAGCCCGACCCGGTGACGACGGACGTGCCGACCCCGTAGGCGTCGACGGGCGAGGCCGCGAGCGCCGCGATCGCGTACTCGTCGAGGTCGCTCGTCACGGTGATCTTCGTCGCCGTCGCCCCGAGCTCGTCGAGCTGTGCGCGCACCTCGGCGGCCACGATCGGCAGATCGCCGGAGTCGATGCGCACCCCGCCGAGCGACGTGCCGCCGACGCGGATCGCCGTCTCGACTCCGGTGCGGATGTCGTAGGTGTCGACGAGCAACGTGGTGTCGGTGCCGAGGCTCTCGATCTGCGCGCGGAAGGCCGCCTCCTCGGTCTCGTGGAGCAAGGTCCAGGAGTGCGCGGCGGTGCCCATGGTCGGGATCCCCCAGCGTCGTCCCGCCTCGAGATTGCTCGTGGCGCCGAACCCCGCGATGTATGCCGCGCGGGCGGCGGCGACCGCGGACTGCTCCGCCGCTCGCCGCGACCCCATCTCGGCCAGCGGGCGCTCGCCGGCGGCGATGCTCATGCGCGACGCAGCGGTCGCGACGGCCGAGTCGTGGTTGAGCACACTGAGGGCGAGGGTCTCCAGGACGACGGCGTCGGCGAAGGTGCCCTCCACGGTGAGGATCGGGGAGCCGGGGAAGTACAGCTCGCCCTCGCGGTAGCCGCGGATCGTCCCGGTGAACCGGTACTGCTCGAGGTAGCGCAGGGAGGTCGCGTCGACCACCCCGTTGTCGCGGAGGAAGCGCAGCTCGTCGTCGCCGAAGCGGAAGTCCCTGAGCAGCGTGAGCAGTCGTCCGGTGCCGGCGACGACGCCGAAGCGGCGTCCGCCGGACAGTCGCCGCGTGAACAGCTCGAACACGCTCGGGCGGGACGCTGTGCCGTCGCGCAGGGCCGCGGCCAGCATGGTCAGTTCGTAGCGGTCGGTCAGGAGCGCCGTCGACGTCGTCATGCGCTCAGCATAGTGAGCCGCAGGACTCCGTCTCGTGCGGGCCGGACTAGGCTGGGTAGTCATGAACGACGCCCCGATCGGAATCTTCGACTCCGGTGTCGGCGGGCTGACGGTGGCCAGGGCCATCCGCGCCCAGCTGCCCCGCGAATCGTTCGTGTACATCGGCGACACCGCGCACTCCCCGTACGGTCCGAAGCCGATCGCCGACGTGCGGCGCTACGCGCTCGAGGTGCTCGACACACTCGTGGAGCAGGGCGTCAAGATGCTCGTGATCGCGTGCAACACGGCCTCCGCGGCGATGCTCAGGGACGCACGAGAGCGCTACGACGTGCCGGTCGTCGAGGTCATCGGCCCTGCAGTGCGCCGGGCCGTGTCGACGACGCGCAACGGCAGGGTGGGCGTGATCGGCACGGTCGGCACGATCGGTTCGAGGGCCTACCAGGACATGCTCGAGGTGAACGAGCGGCTCGAGGTCTTCACCGCCGCGTGCCCCCGGTTCGTGGAGTTCGTCGAGGCCGGCATCACCGGCACCCCCGAGGTGCTCGCCGTCGCCGAGGAGTACCTCGCCCCGCTGCGCGACGCCGACGTCGACACGCTCGTGCTCGGCTGCACGCACTACCCCTTCCTGCGCGGCGCGATCGGCTACGTGATGGGGGAGGGCGTGTCCCTCGTCTCCAGCGATGACGAGACCGCCGGCGACGTGTACCGCCAGCTGGTGCGCGGAGACCTGCTCGCCCCGCCCGACGCCGCGGCGACCTACGTCTACGAGGCGACCGGTGAATCCGCCGCCGAGTTCACGGCGCTGGCGAACCGGCTCATGGGCCGCGAGGTGCGCGATGTGCAGCTCGTGCAGACGGGCGTCATCGACGTGCCGGCATCCGTCATCGACTCTCTCTGACCCTTTCGAGAACACCCGACAGAAAGAAGCCCATGTCATCCATCGTCCGCGCCGACGGCCGCTCCGCAGACCAGCTCAGAGAGATCACGATCGAGCGGGGATGGAGTGCACAGGCCGAGGGCTCAGCGCTCATCAGCTTCGGCGGCACGAAGGTGCTGTGCACCGCATCGTTCACCAACGGCGTGCCGCGCTGGCTCACCGGCAAGGGCAAGGGATGGGTGACGGCCGAGTACGCGATGCTGCCGCGCGCCACCAACAGCCGCAACGACAGGGAGAGCGTGAAGGGCCGCATCGGCGGGCGCACGCACGAGATCTCGCGCCTGATCGGACGCGCGCTGCGCGCGGTGGTCGACACCAAGGCGCTCGGCGAGAACACCATCGTGATCGACTGCGACGTGCTGCAGGCCGACGGCGGCACGCGTACGGCGGCCATCACCGGGGCCTACGTGGCGCTCGCCGACGCGATCGAGTGGGGGCGGGAGAACAAGTTCATCGGCCGCAACTCGACGCCGTTGCGCGATTCGGTCGCCGCCGTGTCTGTCGGCATCATCGATGGCGAGCCCATGCTCGACCTGGCATACGTCGAGGACGTGCGCGCCGAGACGGACATGAACGTCGTCGTCACGGGCCGCGGACTCTTCGTCGAGGTGCAGGGGACCGCAGAGGGCGCGCCGTTCGACAAGCGCGAGCTGGACGCGTTGCTCGACCTCGGCGTGGCGGGGTGCGCGGAGCTCCGTGAGATCCAGCGGAGGACGCTGTCGTGAAGGTCGTGCTCGCCACGCACAATCCGCACAAGGTCGCGGAGTTCCAGCAGATCGTCGCTCAGGCCCGTCCGGACCTGGAGATCGTCGCCTACGACGGCCCCGAGCCGGTGGAGGACGGGGTGACGTTCGCCGACAACGCCCTGAACAAGGCGCGCGCCGCCGCAGAGCACACCGGGCTCGCCGCCCTCGCCGACGACTCCGGCATCTGCGTCGACGTGCTCGGCGGGTCGCCCGGCGTGTTCTCCGCGTACTGGGCGGGGCAGAAGAAGGATGCCGTGGCGAACCTCGAGCTCCTCCTGGATCAACTCCGCGACATCGCCGACCCGCACCGCACCGCGCACTTCACCTCGACGATCGCGCTCGTCACGCCCGGCGGCGAGGAGCACGTGGTCGTGGGCGAGTGGCCGGGACGCTTGGCGCAGGCGCCCGCCGGCGAGGGCGGCTTCGGATACGACCCGATCTTCATCCCCGACGGGCAGCCGCAGGACCGCGAACGCACGGTGGGGGAGCTGACCGAGCAGGAGAAGCAGACCCAGTCGCACCGCGCTCGGGCCTTCGCCGCGCTGCTGCCGCTGCTGGAGACGCTCTAACCGCGACTGAGAATCATCCCCATTCCCGACTGGCGGAAACGGCCCCTGACGGCCGGAAAGCCGGTCTAGCCTTGAGGCATGCACGATCACGCCCCGACGCCAGGAGGCATCCGGTCTGCAGGCCATCGTCGCCTGCTGACGATCTCGCTGTGCCTCACGGCGACGATCATGCTCGTGCAGGTTGTCGGCGCGATCCTCTCCGGCTCCCTCGCGCTTCTCGCGGACGCGGCGCACATGTTCACCGACGCCTCGGCCCTGGTGATCGCGCTGATCGCGGCCTCCGTGGCGGCCCGTCCGGCGGACGACCGCCGCACCTTCGGATACCAGCGGGCCGAGGTCTTCGGCGCGCTCGTCAACGCCCTGATCCTCATCGCCCTGGCCGGCTGGGTCGGCGTCGAGGCGGTCCTCCGGCTGATCGACCCGGGTGAGGTCGAGGTCGCCGGGGGACTCATGCTCGTCGTCGCCGCCGTCGGCCTCGTCGCCAACGGCGTGTCGATGTGGCTGCTGAGCCGCGCGCAGCGCACGAACATGAACGTGCGCGGCGCGTACTTGGAGGTCATGGGCGACCTGATCGGCTCGGCCATGGTGATCGTCGCGGCCGTCGTCATCCTCCTCACCGGATGGATGCCCGCCGACGCGCTGGCGTCGATGGTGATCGCCGTGATGATCATCCCCCGCGCCGTATCGCTGCTGCGCGAGGTCTTCTCCGTGCTGGCGGAGTCCGCGCCCAAGGGCACGGCCGTCAGCGACATCAGGGCGCACCTGCTCGGTTACGACGGCGTGGTGGGTGTGCACGACGTGCACGTGTGGCAGCTCACCCGAGGCGCGCCGGTGTTCACCGCCCATGTCACCGTGGAGCCGGCGATGTTCGCCGACGGCCGCTCCGCCGCCCTGCTCGGTCAGATGCAGACCTGTCTGGCCGACCACTTCGACGTGGAGCACTCGACGTTCCAGATCGAGCCGGCCGAGCAGTCCGACTGCGAGCCGCACCACGCCTGACGCTCAGCTCTCGCGCACGACCTCGTCGGGGGATTTGTCCGGACGCAGTCCGCGCCAGCGGGCGTGGCGCAGGATGCCGTCGGGCGTCCAGTTCGCGAACTCCACCTCTCCGACGAGCTGAGGGCGCACCCACAGCGCATCGGATGCATCGGGGGAGGGCACGCCCTCGAGCGGCGCGTCGCCGATGCGCAGCGGCGTCAACTGCGAGAGCAGCTCGTGCAGCATGCGGTCGGTGAAGCCGGTGCCCACCCTGCCGATGTACCGCAGTCCGTCCGCCTCCTGCACGGCGAGCAGCAGCGATCCGATGGTGCCGGAGCGTTCGCCCTTGCCCGGTCGGATGCCGACGATCACCGCCTCCTGCGTGCGCGTGTGCTTCACCTTGAGCCAGGACGGCGACCGCTGCCCCTCCCGATAGCGCGAATCGCGGTCCTTGACCACGACACCTTCGAGGCCGAACTCGTCGCTCGCTGCCAGGGCTGCGTCGACGTCGTCGAAGACCGGGGGCACCTGGACCGGCGCATCGAGATCGGAGACGACGTCCTCGAGCAGTGTCCGTCGCTGGTGCAGCGGGAGGGAGGTCAGATCGTGACCGTCCAGTCGCAGTAGATCGAAGACGAGGTACACCACGGGGGTGCGCACCACCTCACGCTCGATCTCCCTCGGCCGCGTCAGATGCATGCGGTTCTGCATCCGGGAGAAGCTCGGGCGGCCGGCCTCGTCGAAGGCGACGATCTCCCCGTCGAGAACCGCGTCCTGCACGGGGAGGGAGGGCGCCCCGTCCGACGTGAGCTCGGGGTAGCGGGCGGTGATGTCCGTGCCGCTGCGCGCGTGCAGGAGCATCCGCCCCTGCGACCACGTCCCGATGGCCCGGATGCCGTCCCACTTGACCTCGACCCAGGGGCGGCTGTTGAGCGCGCGGGCGAGGGCCGGTGTGCCGTTCTCGGCGAGCATCGGCTGCACGGTGGGCGACGCGGCGGGGGCCGCGGATGCCGGCGCGGTGCGCCGCGCCGCCGTCGTGCCCGCTGGCCTGCGGCGCCCGCCATCGGCGGGCGCGCTGGAGCGTTCCGTCATGCGGTGCAGCAACCAGGAGGACTTCTCGCCCTCGCCCGTGGTGCGGATGAGGGCGAGCCGTACGCCGGGCAACGGGCCGCCGTCGCGGCCGGTGAAGGTGCCGATCACCTCGTCGTCCCGCCACTTCTCCAGGTCGACCGTGCCCGTGTCCCAGATCGACATCTCCCCGGCTCCGTATTCGCCGGCGGGGATGGTCCCGGAGAAGGTGAGGTACTCCAGCGGGTGGGGCTCGGTCATCACGGCGAGATGGTTGCGATCGACCGTCTCGGGCACGCCCTTGGGGACGGCCCAGCTGACCAGCACACCGCGGTCCTCGATGCGCAGGTCGTAGTGCAGCCGGCGCGCGTGGTGCTCCTGGATCACGAACCGCCGTGTCGCACCGCCCTGGGCCGCGGTGATGCGCTCCGGCATGGGCTCCGGGGTGCGCTCGGCGTCGCGCTTGGCCAGATACGGCGCGAGGAGGTGGTCGTCGCGAGGGTGCAGGGCGGCGATCGGGTCCGGGGCCGATGCGAGACGCTCGAGCACCTCGTCCATCTCCAGGTGACGCAGGGCCGGGTCGTCGAGCTCGTCCCAGGTGCGGGGAGCAGCCACCCAGGGGCGGGCGCGGCCGCGCAGCGAATAGGGCGAGATCGTCGTCTTCTTGGCGTTGTTCTGGCTCCAGTCGAGGAAGACCTTGCCGCCGCGCGCGACCTTCGCCATCGTGCTCGTGGCGAGATCGGGGTGCTCGCCCTCGATGATCCTCGCGAGCTCCTTCACGACGGCGGAGACCTCGTCGCTCGTCTGCTCGCCGGGCAGCGCGGCGTACAGGTGGATGCCCTTGCTGCCGCTGGTGACCGGCACGGGATCGAGTCCCATTCCCGAGAGGATGCCGCGGGCGATGCAGGCGGCCTCGGCGCACTGGGCCAGGTCCGCACCTGGTCCGGGGTCGAGGTCGAGCACGAGCCTGTCGGGATGGCCGGGCTCGCCCGCGGCGTCGAAGCGCCACTGCGGCACATGCACCTCGATCGCGGCCACTTGCGCCAGCCAGACGAGGGTCGGGACGTCTTCCACGAGCGGGTAGTCCTTGGGACCGTCGGAGTGCACGATCGGCAGACGCGGGATCCACTCGGGCGCGCCGCGTTCGAGCTGCTTGGTGAAGAACGCATCGGCGGGAGCATCCGCCGTGCCCACGCCGTCGACCCAGCGCTTGCGGGTGACCGGGCGCCCTGCCAGGAGCGGCAGGATCGCCGGGGCGACCCGCGTGTAGTACGAGATGATCTCGCCCTTGGTGGTCCCCGTCTCGGGGTAGACGACCTTGTCGAGGTTGGTGACGCGCAGACGTCGCCCGTCGATCCGCACGATCTGCGACTCTGCCGTCATGCTGTCAGCGTAGTCAAGGGTCTGGTCGTGACGGGTGGGACTGGTGTCTACTGGTGTGATGAGGACGATCTGGAAGGGCGCGCTGACGTTCGGTCTCGTGAACGTGCCGGTGAAGGTGTACTCCGCCACCGAAGACCACGACGTGCCGCTGCACCAGGTGCACGACAGGGACGGCGGGCGCATCCGCTACCAGCGCGTGTGCGAAGTCTGCGGCGAGACCGTGGCCTATTCCGACATCGACAGGGCGTACGTCGACGACGGCCAGACGGTGGTGCTCACCAAGGACGACCTGGCCGCTCTCCCCGCCGAGAAGAGCCGGGAGATCGACGTCGTCGAGTTCGTGCCGTCGGAGCAGGTCGACCCGCTCACCTTCGACAAGGCGTACTACCTCGAGCCCGACTCCAAGTCGCCCAAGGCCTACGTCCTGCTGCGCAAGACCCTCGAGCAGACCGACCGCACCGCGATCGTGCGCTTCACCCTCAGGCAGAAGACGCGCCTGGCCGCGCTCCGCGTGCGCGATGACGTGCTCGTGCTGCAGACGCTGCTGTGGGCCGACGAGGTGCGCGAGGTGGACTTCCCGTCGCTGCAGGAGGACGTGACGATCTCGAAGAAGGAGCTCGAGCTGTCGGCGTCGCTGGTGGAGAGCTACTCGAGCGACTTCGACTCCGACGACTACGTCGACGAGTACCAGAAGGAGCTGCGCACGCTCATCGACGCCAAGATCGAGGCGGGCGACACCTTCGACGTCGCCGAGACCTTCGGCGAGGAGGGCGAGGACGAGGGCGGCGAGGTCATCGACCTCATGGAGGCGCTGCGCGCCAGCGTCGCCCGCTCGAAGGCGGCGCGCTCCGGAGGGGACGACGCCGAGACCGACGACAAGCCCAAGAAGAGCACGCGTAAGAAGAAGGCGGGCTGAGCCTCAGTCGCGGTCGTCGCCGTCGAGGTCGAGCGCGAGCGACCTCGCCTCGGCGGCATCCGTGACGACGTCCTCGCCGGCGGCCGCGGCCTTCTTGGCCTTGTGACGCTCGGAGAGGTAGTGCCACAGGGTGACGAGGGCCGTGCCCGCGACGGCGGCGAGCAGGATGAGGTCGATGTACTCGACGACGAGGTTCCGGATCCAGGGGATGAAGGCGATCAGGTAGCCGACCATCGTGAGGCCGAAGCCCCAGACCATGGCGCCGATGAAGTTGTAGAGCGTGTAGCGGCGCCACGGCATGTGCCCGACGCCTGCCGCGACCGGCGCGAAGGTGCGCACGATCGGCACGAAGCGGGCGAGGATCACGGTGAGACCGCCGAAACGCTCGAAGAACGCATTGGTGCGCTCGACGTTCTTGCGGCTGAACAGCCCCGATTCCTTGCGTTCGAAGACCGCCGGCCCGCCCTTGTGGCCGATGAAGTATCCCACCTCGCCGCCGACGAACGCCGACAGCGCGATCAGCAGCGACACGATCCAGATGTTGACCCCGAACACGTCGCTCGTGTGCGTGAGCAGGCCCGAGATGATGAGGAGGGTGTCGCCGGGGAGGAGAAAGCCGACGAGCAGCCCCGTCTCGGCGAAGATGATGAAGCACACGACCAGCAGCGCCCAGGGGCCCGCCCAGTCGATGATGTTCGCAGGGCTGAGCCAGTCGGGCAGGAACGCGGTCGGCGCGTGCAGCATGGTCTCGATCACTGATGATTCCCGTCGGTCGTGAGTGGTCGGCGGTCGCGGATGAGGATGCAGGCGCCTCGCGTGCGGAAGGTGGGACTTGAACCCACACGCCCTGGGGCACAGGAACCTAAATCCTGCGTGTCTGCCAATTCCACCACTCCCGCGTGCGTCATCAGTCTACTGACCGCGCCCGCGCTCGTTCCTGGGGATCAGCCCGCAACCGCGCACACGCGTGGAAGCCCCGCCCTGTGGATAACTTCGGAGGCGCGCCCGCGCCTCTTGCAAGGATGCTCGGGTGAGTCATCCATCCCTCGTCGTCGCCGAGCGCGTGCGGATGCGCCTGCGGGCCGAGGGCACGGACCCCTCGGTCGCCGCCGCAGACGCGCGGCGCATCGCGCTCGCCGAGGTGCGCCGGTTCAACGACGCCGCTCTCTCACGCGGCGAGAGCACGATCGACGACGAGGCCGCCTGCGTCCGCGATGTGCTCGCCGGGGTCAGTGGATTCGGGGTGCTGCAGCCGCTCCTCGACGATCCCGACGTCGAGGAGATCTGGCTCAACGGGCCGGAACGCGTCTATGCGGCGCGCGGAGGGGTCTCGGAGCGTCTGGACCTGCATCTGACGGATGCCGCGCTGCGCGATCTCGTCGAGCGCATGCTGCACGCGACGGGGCGCAGGGTCGACATCAGCCAGCCCTTCGTCGACGCGTCCCTGCCGGACGGCTCGAGGCTGCACGTCGCGATCGCCGACGTCGTGCGCGGATCGTGGGCCGTGAACATCAGGAAGTTCTTGCCGCGCTACCGCTCGCTCGATGCGCTCGCCGCGCAGGGCTCCCTGCCGTCCGATCTCGCGGGGCTGCTCGGGCGGGCGATGCGCGAGGGGCGCAGCGTCGTCGTCTCCGGAGCGACCCACGCGGGCAAGACCACCATGCTCGCGGCCCTGCTCGCCGCGTGTGCCGACGCGCAGCGGATCATCACCGTCGAGGAGACCTTCGAACTCGCCGTCGACGGCGAGGACGTGGTCGCGCTGCAGGGGCGGCAGGCGAGCCTGGAGGGAAAGGGCGAGATCACCCTGCGGCGCCTGATCAAGGAGGCGCTGCGCATGCGACCTGACCGCCTCGTCGTCGGCGAGGTGCGCGATGCCGAGGCGCTCGACCTCGTGTTGGCGTTGAACACCGGGGTTCCCGGGGCGGCGACCGTGCACGCGAGCTCGGCCGCCGAAGCGCTCGACAAGCTCGCGTTGCTGCCCCTGCTCGCCGGGCGCAACATCGACCGGTCGTTCGTGGCGCCGGCCCTGGCGGGATCGATCGACCTCGTCGTGCACTGCGTCCGTGACCCCGGTGGAGACCGCCGTGTGCACGAGGTGGTCGCGCCGACGGGAGAGGTGATCGACGGGCGCATCCTCACGCGCGTCGTGTACCGCGCGCCCGATCGGAGTGCGGAGGTCAGGGCATGACGATGCTCATCGGCGCCATGCTCGCCGCCGGGGTCCTGCTGTGCGTCTCTCCCTGGGTGTGGCCGCGGCGCCGTCGGGCGACGGAGCGTCGGCGAGGAGGCGTGCTCGGGCGGATGCTCGGCGAGGCGGGTCTGGGGTCCGTCGCGCCCCGCATGCTGATCGCCGCGATCGCGGCTCTCGCGCTGGCAGCGGCATCCGCCGTCTGGCTGCTCACCGGTCTCGTCGTGCTCGCGGTGATCGCCGGGACCTTCGCCGCGTCGGCTCCCGTGATGTTCCTGCGCGCGCGGCGGGTGCGCCTGCGCAAGGTGCGGCGACAGCTGTGGCCCGATGTCTGCGACCTCCTGATCGCCTCGATACGGGTCGGACTGTCGCTGCCCGACGCGGTCTCTGGTCTGGCCGATTCGGCGCCGGCGATGCTCCGGCCCGCCTTCGACGTCTTCGCCCGCGACCTGCGCGCGACGGGCCGCTTCGAATCCAGCCTCGACAGGCTGAAGGATGCCCTCGCCGATCCGATCGCCGATCGCATGATCGAGACGCTGAGGATGGCACGGCAGGTCGGCGGAACCGAGCTGACGACCGTGCTCAGGGCGCTCTCCACCTCGGTGCGCGCCGATGCGGCGCTGCGCGGAGAGGTCGAGGCGCGGCAGTCGTGGATACGGGGCGCCGCTGTGCTCGGGGCCGCCGCGCCGTGGGTCATCCTCGGTCTCCTCGTGATGCGCCCCGAGGGGGCGGAGGCCTACGGCAGTCCGCAGGGCGTGCTGGTGATCAGCATCGGCGCCGCGGTGTCGGTGCTGGCGTTTCGCATCATGCTGCGCATCGGCAGGCTCCCCGAACCGCGGAGGTGGTTCGGATGAGCGGGCTCTCATCGATCGCGGTCGCTGTGCTTCTCGGCGGCCTGTTCGCCGCAGGCCTGCTGAGCATGTTCTCCGCCCTCCCTCGGTGGCGGGCGGCCTCGCTCTCGGTGCGCATCAGCCGCTACGTCCGCGACGCGGTGGCCGATGCCGATCTGCCCGCCGATGCGCTTCCGCTCGTGGGCATGCTGCCCGCCACCGCACGCACCCCCTGGCAGCGGGCGCAGGCCGCCTTCGCACGGATGCTGGGCGGAGGAGAGGCACTGGGCAGACGGCTCTCCCAGGCCGGGCTCGCGGCCGATGCCGCGACGTTCCGCGGACGCCAGCTGGCGTGGGTGATCGCGGGAATCGCCACGGGCGCGCTGGTTCTCATCACGCTGGCCGTAGTGGGCCGCCTGACCCCGCCGGTCGCACTGCTGCCGGCGCTGGGCGGAGCGGTGGCGGGACTGCTCTACGACACGCAGCTCACCGCGAGAGTGCGCGCGCGTCGGACGAGACTGGCCGACGAACTCCCCACCACGCTCGAGTTCCTCGCGCTCTGCCTGTCGGCGGGCGAGGGCTTTCTCGACGCGCTTCGTCGGGTCGCGGCGATCGGCTCGGGAGAACTGACGGGCGAGTTCCGCCGTGTGGTGCTCGCCGTCGGCACGGGATCGACGCTGGCCGACGCACTCGGCGAGATGGCCGCGCGCCTGCAGCTGCCGGGACTCTCCCGCGCCGTCGACCAGGTGATCGCGGCCCTCGAGCGCGGCGCTCCGCTGGCCGCCGTGCTGCAGGCCCAGGCGGGCGATGCCCGCGACGACGCGAAGCGCGTGCTCATCGAACAGGCGGGCCGCAAGGAGATCCTCATGCTTCTGCCGCTCGTCTTCCTCATCCTGCCGATGAGCGTGCTCTTCGCAATGTTTCCTGGACTCTTCATCCTCCGGCTCGGCATCGGCTGAGCCGCCGACGAAAGGACGACCATGACAGCACTCCGCTCCTGGCTCGACCGCGCGGCCGCGCGCGTTCTCGACCTCGCCGACGACGACCGG
>Ga0164243_10008750_pt1 | contig 14874 bp, 9 predicted proteins | sample OricompcompostOP_FD_108781 | JGI IMG/M metagenome (GOLD analysis project Ga0164243, IMG submission 108781) | Organic Plus compost microbial communities from Emeryville, California, USA - Original compost - Organic plus compost (OP) | ecosystem: Engineered > Solid waste > Mixed feedstock >... | reverse complement strand
TGGCCGGCGGCGAGGGTGCGTACGCCCCAGCCGGAGAAGAAGTCCGGCTCCAGCAGGCGCCGTCCGACCGCGTCCGCCTCGTCGCCGGTCAGCAGCCCCGACCACAGCAGGTGTCCCGCGTCCGAGGTGAGCACCGCGGACGGCCGGCCCTCGCCGTCCAGGGCGAAGGCGGGGAAGCGGGCGTCCGGCATCCAGAAGTCGCGCAGGAAGCGGGACTTGAGGTCCTCGGCGGCGGCGTCCAGACGGTTCGCGTACGGTGCGTCGTCCCATACCTCGCGGGCCAGTGCGGCGGTGCGGCGGAGCGCGTCGTAGGCGTAGCCCTGCACCTGGTTGACGGCGATGCGGCCGGTGAGCTGGGTGCCGTCGGGGAAGCAGACGGCGCCCGGGGAGTCCTTCCAGCACTGGTTGACCAGGCCGTCGGGGTCGGATGCGTAGACCAGGTAGCCGCGGTCGTCCAGGCCGCCGTCGCGGAACATCCAGTCAACGGCCGCGCGCGCGTGTGGTGCGAGGCGGCGGGCCAGGGACGGGTCGCCGGTGGCGTTGGTGTACGCCCCTAGCCGCACCAGGAACAGCGGGGTCGCATCGACCGCCCCGTAGTAGCGGCCGTAGGGGACCTGACGGAACGCCGCCAGCTCGCCGCGCCGCACCTCGTGGACGATCCGCCCGTGCTGCTCCAGCCGTACGGGGTCCTCGACTTCGCCCTGTGCGGCGGCCAGCGCCAGGAGCGTGGACCCGGCGAGGGCCGGCGCGTGGCCCAGGGCGAACAGCGAGGCGAGGAGGGAGTCGCGGCCGAACAGGGTGAGGAACCAGGGGATGCCGGCGGCGGGAGCGAGCAGCGGTTCACCGCCCGGGCCCGCTGCGGGGATGCGGAGCAGGTCGAGGTCGGCCAGGCCCTGAGCGCAGGCCCGGTCCAGGGCGGCGCGGCCGGTGGTGGGCACGGTGGAGGGGAGGGGCGCGGCGGCGGCCGGTTGCGGGGCGCTGCCGGCGGGGAGCGCGGTGACGTGGACCGAGAGCGCTGACTCGCCGTGCGGCGGGAGGTGCAGCGTCCAGTCGAGGCGATGGCCGCCGGCCTCCTCGGCGGTGACGGCCGACGGCGCGGGCGTCGCCGACAGTTCGGTACGGGAGTGCCAGGTGTCGCCGTGGCGGTAAGAGAAGGCAAGTCCGTCTGCGGTGGCCTCGGTTGAGCGCTCGGCGCCCGGCTTGGGGTGGTCGCGGCCGTCGGCGCGCAGCTCGAACTGGTCGGCGAAGTCGGCGTCGGCGACGAGCGCGAGTACCACCTCGACGGGTTCGGCGCGGTGGTTGATGACGCGCAGGCGCTCCGTCAACGCGCCGCTGTCCACGCGTTGTTCGCGGATGACGGCACAGGCCGGGGGCTCGTCGCGGCCTGCGCCGGACGGGACGAGGACGGTGGCGAGCGGCGTGCCGGAGGCGGGGACTAGCACGGTGGGCTCCGCGCCGTCGACGAGCAGCCGCCACCGGGAGAGATGGCGGGCGTCGTCCCGGAACAGACCGTCGGGTGCGGCCCCGCCGCGCCCGGTGATGTCGCCGCGGTCGTCGAGCACGGCGAACGTGCCCCGGTGAACGAGGAGTTGGGCGTCGGTCATGCGGGCTCCCGGGCGGTCCGGCGGAAGGCGTACGAAGGATGGTCGGCCTCTGGGGCGAGCCTTCTCCGTAGGGGCGGCGCAGCAGGTCGAGGGCGAGAGCGGCGGTCCAGCTGAAGGCGCGGATGCCGCGGGCTGCGCCGCTCACCGGGTCGAGGTATTCGGCGAAGCCGGAGGCCGGCGCGGCGTCGAGGACGGTCAGCCGGAGCCGGTCGGCGAGCGCGGCGGCGCCGTGCCCGCGCGACCCGTGCTCGATCAGCCACGCGGTGTTGAACCAGGACGGCCCGCGCCAGGAGCGGGTGCGGGAGAAGGCGTGGCCGCACTCGCAGCAGGAGAGGGGCGGGCGTGAGCGCAGATCCGGAGCCCCGGGCAGAGCCGGAGCCCCGGGCAGAGCCGGACCCCCGGGCAGAGCCGGACCCCCGGGTGGGGCCGTCCGCCGAAGCGAACGGAACACCCTCCGAGCCCGTCGAAGTCGGCCTGGTCGGGACAGGGCCCTGGGCGCGGGACATGCACGCGCCCGTGCTCGCCGCCGGACCGGAGACGCGGCTGGCCGCGGTGTGGGGCCGGCGCTCCGGCGCGGCCGCCGCGCTGGCCGCCGAGTACGGTGCCGTCCCGGTCCCCGATTTCGACGAGCTGCTGAACCGCTGCGAGGCGGTGGCCTTCGCCGTACCGCCCGCCGTCCAGGCGGAGTTGGCACCGCGCGCCGCGCTCGCCGGCCGGGCGGTGTTGCTGGAGAAGCCGCTCGGACCGGACCTCGCGAGCGCGCGCCGGGTCGCGGGGGCGGTGGCCGAGGCGGGCGTTGTGTCGCAGATGGTGCTGACGAAGCGCTACCACCCGGCCACGCGCGCCTTCCTGGCCCGGGCCGCGGAGGTTGCTTCGGCGACGCCCTTCATCGGCGCGCGCTCCTGCTACCTGCACGGGGCGTTCCTCGACGGCGAGCAGGCGACGGCATGGCGGCTGGAGCACGGGGCGCTCCTCGACCTCGGCCCGCACCTGCTGGACCTCTTGGACGAGGCGATCGGCCCGATCGCGTCCGTACGGGCGGCCGGGGACCCACGGTCGTGGGTGGAGCTGACCTGCGAGCACGAGAGCGGCGCCGTCAGTCAGGCGTCGCTGTCGGGCAGCGTTCGGCTGCCGCGGGCGCGCACCCGCGTCGAGCTGTTCGGCGCGGGCGAGGGGCTGGTGTACGACACGGCCGGGATCGACGACGCGGAGTGCCGGCCGGTGCTGCGCGCGGAGTTCGCCGCAGCGGTGCGGTCCGGGCGTCCGGGACGCGTCACCGCCGCACGGGGGCTGTGACTCCAGGAACTGCTGCACCAAGCGACCGAAGGCCGCACCGAGTTGACTCCGCGTCGATGACGCGGGCGCCGGCCGTTGGCGGTCCGTCCGGCGAACTGCGGACGTTTCCCCGCGGCGGAGCGGACGGCATGCTGTGGCCCGTCGACGTGCGAGGTCCCGAACGGAGCCGACCGGTGACGACCGCGCCACGCGTCCCCCCCCCCGACGCCCACGGCGGAGCCGTTCGCCTGGGAGCGGGTGGACGGACTGCGCCGGCGAGCGGTCTCCGCGACTCCCGCCGCTGCGCTTCGGCTCAATGGGGCGGAAGACCCCGCCGCCGGCCCGCACCCGCGCTCAGCAGGCCCGGCCAACTCCCGACCAACTCACCGCACAGAGCAGGGGGTTGGCACAACTACAAGATCCAGACCCGCTTCCCGTTTCCGTACGGCGCGGGATATCCCTGGCAGCGAGCGGCCGGTCGGCGGCCGTCGTGCGAAAGGGAGTCGGCGATGGACGAGGGACGGTTCGAAGGCGGCTGGCAGGTGGACGGGCGCTGCGTGAACTGCGACGTGGCCCGGCAGCTCGCCCCCGGCCTGATCGGTGAGGCCGGCGGCCGCTCGGCCGTCCTGCACCAGCCGCAGAGCCCTGCCGAGATCCGGCGGCTGCACGCCGCCGCGCACGCGTGTCCCACCCGGTCCGTCCGTCCGCCGGGCGGCCGGCTGGACGCGGCGGCGGACCCCTTCCCGATGGCGCTGGACGACGACGTGTACGACGTGTACCTGTGCGGGCACAACTCCCCGCACACCGCGGGCGCCAACTCCTATCTGCTGCGCCGCGGCGACGGCACCGCGCTGATGGTGGACACGCCGCGCTGGAGCAGTTCGCTGGCCGCACGCTACGAGGCGCTGGGACCCGTCACGGGCGTGCTGCTGACCCACCGCGACCACGCCGCGCACGGCCGCCGCTACGCCGACCGCTTCGGCGCCCGGCTGTGGATCCACGAGGGCGACCTCGACGCCGCCCCGGACGCCGACTGCGTACTCCGCGGCACCGACCCCGCGGAGATCTCCGAAGGCGTGGTCGCTTTTCCCCTCCCCGGACACACGCGCGGCAGCGTGCTCTACGTCGCGGACGAGCGGTACTGCTTCAGCGGCGACAGCTTCTATTGGTCGCGCACGACGGCGGACGTCGAGGTGGCCCACAGCGTCACCTGGTACTCCATCGAGGAGTTGGCCGCCTCGCTGGCCCGTACCGTCGGCCGGCTGCGCTTCGAGTGGCTGCTGCCGGGCCACGGCGACCGCCGGCGCCTCCCCGGCGCGGACATGGCCCGGCGGATGCGGCGGCTTGCGGCGCGATGCCGGGCACTCCCGCCCCGGCCCGTCGACTTCGCCGCGATGCGCTGGTAGCGGTCGAGGGGATAGCGTCTCGTCGCATGGCCCGTGCCGAGAGCGAGATCACCACGGAGCTGGTCCGGGACCTGCTGCGCGACCAGCACCCCGACTTGGCGGATCTGCCGCTGAAGCTCGGCGCGCGTGGTTGGGACAACCAGTTGTGGCGGCTCGGCGACGACCTCGCCGTGCGGCTGCCGTGGGCGACGCCGTCGGCGGACGCGCTGCTGCGCAAGGAGTTCGCCTGGCTGCCGGCTCTCGCTCCGCAGCTGCCGCTGCAAGTCCCCGTACCGCAGCGCCTCGGCGAACCCTCCGGACGGTTTCCGCGGCCCTGGACCGTCACCACCTGGGTGCCGGGCGAGCCCGCCGACCGCGCTCCCGCGACGCGTGCCGCCGACGCGGCGGACGCTCTGGCCGCCTTCCTGACGGCTCTGCACCGTCCCGCTCCCGCCGGAGCGCCCGCCGGCCGCGGCCGCGGAGGTCCGCTGGCGGACTATGCCGAATGGTTCGCCGAACAGCTCGCGGCGGCCGACGAGTTGGGCCTGGTCCCCGACCCGTACGCCGTACGTGCGGTGTGGGACGACGCCGTCGCCGCGCCCGGCTGGACGGGCCCGGCGGTGTGGCTGCACGGCGACCTTCATCCGGCCAACGTGCTGACCGCGGACGGCACTTTCTGCGGCGTGGTCGACTTCGGCGACCTCTTCGCAGGCGATCCGGCCTGCGATCTCGCCGCCCCGTGGACGCTGCTGCCCGACGGTGCCGCCGGCCGTTTCCACGCGGCCTACGGGCCGGGCGCCGACGCCGCGACGCTGCGCCGGGCCCGCGGCTGGGCCGTACTGCGCGCTCTCGTCTGCCTGCTCATCGGGGACGCCGGCGACCGCGGCCGGCCCGGCGGCAAGCCCACGTGGGGTCCGCCCGCCCGGGCCGCACTCGCCCGGCTGACCGCAACCGCCCCTCGCTGACCGTACGTTCATGCCCCGAGGAGGCGCCGTGGGGCGGGCGGCCGTGGGGCGGCGGCCGGCTGCGGTCAGCGCAGTTGGCGGCGGACCAGGTCGTGCAGCGGGCCGTTCTCGTCCGCGAGGAGCTGTGCGGGCGGGCCCTGTTGGACGATGCGGCCCGCGTCCATGACGATCAGCCGGTCCGCGTCGACGACCGTGGAGAGCCGGTGCGCGATCACGACGCGGGTGGCCTTCAGCGCGCGGGTGGAGTCGATGACCGTGCGCTGGGTCTCGTTGTCCAGCGCGCTGGTGGCCTCGTCGAGGAACAGGATCCGCGGCCGGCGCACCAGCGCCTGCGCGATCATCAGCCGCTGCCGCTGTCCTCCGGAGACCACGCCGCTGCCGGAGATCATGGTGTGCAGGCCCATCGGCATCCGCTGTACGTCCTCGGCGAGCCCGGCCCATTCGAGCGCCTGGGCCACTTCCTCCTGGCTGAAGTCCTCGGCGCCGCGTACGCATTCCAGGATCGAGCCGCTCATCGGCTGCGCGTGCTGGAGCACGACGCCGCACTGGCGGCGGACGGCGGCCTGGTCGAGCGCCGACAGGTCCTGGCCGTCGTACAACACGCTGCCGCTCAGCGGCCGTTCGAAGCCGATCAGCAGCCGGAGCAGCGTGGACTTGCCGCAGCCGCTGGGTCCGACGACGGCGACGAACTCGCCGGGCTCGATGTGCAGATCGAGGCCGTCCAGGACGAGCGGGCCCTCCTCGGAGTAGCGGAACGACACCGCGCGCGCTTCGACGGCGCCGCTCAACGGGCCCGGCAGCGTGCTGCCTTCGGCCACTTCGGGCGCTTCCCGCAGCACCGGCTCGACCTGTTCGAAGAGCGGCACCGCGGCGGCCACCGAGATGAGCGCGCCGGTCAGCTGGGTGACCGAGGTGAGCAGCATGGTCACGGAGGTGCTGAAGGTGAGGAAGCCGGCCGGCGACAGCAGGCCGCGGGCGGGTCCGGCGAGCAGCATGAACAGCAGCAGCGAACTGAGCGGCAGATAGACCGCGTTGAGCACGGTCGTCGCGTTCTTGATCCGGCCCGCGCGGCGCTGCAGCTCCCGGCTGCGCGCGAACTCGCGGGCCCACGCGGCGTACGCGAAGCTCTCGGCGCCGGCGACGCGGAGCTTCGGGAGGCCGCGCAGCGTCTGGTACGCCTGGTTGTTGAGCTTGTTGGTCAGCTCCACGATCCGCCGCTGCCAGTGCAGTTCGCGCCAGCCGAGGGCGGCGAAGAGCGCGGAGACGACGGCGAGCATGGCGAACGCGGCCAGCGCGAGCGGAACGCTGTAGACGAGCAGCAGCACCAGGTTGACGGCGCCGAGCGTGCCCGACTGCAGCACCGTCGGGCCGACTCCGGACACCAGCTGCCGCATCGTGGCGACGCCCATGGCGGCGCTCGCGAGTTCGCCGGTGGAGCGGCCGGTGAAGAAGCGCGTGGGCAGCCGCAACAGCCGGTCCCAGACGGCGGGTTGGAGCGTGGCCTCCATCCGGCCCTCCAGCCGGAGCAGCGTGAGGTTCTGCAGCAGGCCGAAGGCGGCGGCGACGAGCGCGTTGGCGATGACGGCGGCCGCGAGCAGCACGATGAGGTCGGTACGCGCCTGCGGCACGTACTCGCCGAGCACCTTGCCCGTCGCCACCGGCACCAGCGCACCCAGCACGACCGTCACGAGGCCGGCCAGCGCCAGGTCGCGCAGGTCGCCGCGGGAGCCGTGCAGGCTGAACGCGAGCAGCCGGCGCGGCGTCAACGCCCGGTCCGGCAGCGGCCGGTAGAGCATGACGGCGCGCGGCGCGTACGTCGCCGCGGTGCTCTTGTCGATGCGGGTGCGGCGGCCGGAGGCGCTCACCGCCTCGTAGCGTCCGCGCCGCCACAGCAGCGCGACCGGGGCGCCGCTCGCGGCCCGACTGCCCACCAGCGGGCCGCAGTTGGTCCGCCACCACCGGCCGTGCAGGCGCACCGCGCGGGTGCGCAGCCGGGAGGCGGCGGCGACCCGCTCGACCGGGTCGAGCCGTTCGCTGATCCCTTCTCCCGGCACGCCGCCGCGTGAGGGTTCGGCGAGGGTGGCGCCCGCGGCTTCGGCGGCCAGCCGGCACACGGCGTACGTCGCGTCGTCGCCGCCCTCGGGGACGGGCTTGCGCGCCGAGCCGGGGCCGATGGCGGCGAGGAGCGTCCGGTCGGCCTGGGCGCGTACGGACTCGCCCGCTCTGATGCCGACTTCGGTGCGCTCCTCCTGGACGCGTTCGACGCGCTCGATCCAGCGGTCCACGGCGGACAGCAGCCGGTACTGCTGGGCGACCATCGACTGCCACATCGAGCCGTCCACGAGCAGCATGCCGGCGGCGTCGCGGTGGTGTTCGGCGCCGTAGCGGACGCTGCCGGGCGGCACGTCCATCCACAGCACGCCGGGGTCGAGGGCGTCCGCGCCTTCTGTGACGGCCCGTTCGCCGAGCGGCGTCTCGAAGAGCACGCTCAGTCCGCGTCCGACGCCGAGCGCGAAGGCGTCCTCCAGGGGGCCGCGCCCGGCGTCGGGCGCGGAGTGCGCGGCGTGCGGTTCGAGCGAGAACAGCTCCCGCAGCGGTATCCGGCGCAGTGCGCAGTCCCCGACAGGGCGTGCGGTGAGCGTGTGCCGGGGCCCTTCGACCGGGCCGAGCAGCAGCGTGCCCTGTGCGGCGCGGCCCAGGAAGTGCCAGGGCCCGCCGGCCGTGCTGTCGACGGCGAAGAGGTCCAGGGCGCCGCCGGCGACGAGCCACAGCACCTGGGGTCCTTCCAGGTCGAGTCCGCCCGGGCCGTCGAGGTCGACCGCTTCGCCGAGCCCGCCGAGCGCAGCGGCGACCGCGTCCGCGCCGCCGGACTGCGGGGACTCCGGGGGTTCGGGGGCCGCGGCCTGTCCGGGGTGCGACGCCGCGGCCTTCGAACTCGCCGTGTTTACGGGCGCGTTGGGGCCCGTGATGCTCGGGGTCGTGGTCGCCCGGTGCGAACCGCCTTTCTCCGTACGCGGGTCGGGCCCGGCGGTCTCCGAACCGCCCCCGGGCGCGCCCGGGTTGGCGTCGGAGGCGCCGTCCGGAGCGGGCACGGACCGGGGGACCGGGTTCAGCCTGAGCGTGGTCTCCGCGGGCGCCGCCTCTCGGGGGCCGGTTTCCGGGCGCGGCGCCGGCGGCCGCGGGCTCGTCGGGGGCGGCGCCGCCGGGGGCGTGGCCCTGGGCGTGGACGCCGGAAGCGGGGTCACGGCAGGCGTGAGCCCGGGCCGGGAGCGGTCGGTTCCGGAGCCGTCGGCTCCGGCGGACGCGGTTCCGGGGCGGTCGGCTCCGGCGGACGCGGTTCCGGGGTGACCGGCCCCGGGAGGCGTGGCTCCGGAGCGGTCGTTTCCCGGCCGGCCCGTGCCCGGGCCCGTGCCCTCCGGAGTGTCCGCGTCCGGTGCCGGGGCGCGGTGCCTGCCCGTGGGGCGAGACCGGGGGCGATACGGGGACGGCTCCTCGGCGTCCGGCATCTCAGCGCTCCTCGACCAGTTCGGCGTACGGGCCCCGCGCGGCGAGCAGTTCCGCGTGGCGGCCGCGTTCGACGACGGTGCCGCCGCGCAGGACGAGGATCTCGTCGCTGTCGCGGATGGTGCTCAGCCGGTGGGCGATGACGATGCGGGCGCAGCCGCGCCGCCGCAGGTTGTCGATGACGCGCTGCTCGGTCCTGGCGTCGAGGGCGCTGGTGACCTCGTCGAGTACGAGCACGCTGGGGCGGCGCACGAGGGCGCGGGCGATCTCTAGGCGCTGCCGCTGTCCGCCGGAGAAGTTGCGCCCGTCCTGTTCGACCCTGCCGTGTATGCCGCCGGGCCGGCGGGCGATGACGTCGTCGTACAACTCGGCGTCGCGCAGCGCCTCGACGACGGCCGCGTCCGGAATGGAGGGGTCCCACAGCGCGACGTTGTCCCGCACGGTGCCCTCGAAGAGGAAGATCTCCTGGTCGACGAAGGAGACGGAGGCCGACAGCGCGCCGCGCGGTATGTCCTCCAGGCGCTGCCCGTCGATCCGTACGGCGCCCTCCCACGGGGAGTAGAGCCCGGAGATCAGCCGGGAGACGGTCGACTTGCCGCTGCCCGATTCGCCGACGAGCGCGACCTGTTGGCCCGGTCCGACCGTCAGCGAGAAGTCGTTCAGCAGCGGCGCGTCGAGCGGGCTGTAGCCGAAGGTGAGCGAGTCCAGTTCGACGTGGCCGCTGAGCCGCCGGCTGCCGGCGCCCGGCGACCGGGTGGAGAGTCCGTCGGCGGGGAAGCTCTCGACGTCCTTGAGGCGGGCCATGTCGGCGGCGAACTCCTGGGCCTTGCTCGCCATCGAGTTGAGCCGCGTCAGCGGCGACGTGAACCGGGTGACGAGGGCCTGGAACGCGACGAGCAGCCCGACCGACAGGTGCCCTTCGACCGCGCGCAGTCCGCCGATCCACAGGATCAGCGCGCTGTTGAGCGTCGCGAGGGCCGGCGCCGTGACCGCCAGCCACGCGGTCGGCACCCCGAGCCGCTGCTGCTCCTCCAGCGTGGTGGCGTGCTGTCCGGCCCAGCGGCGGAAGTAGCCGTCCTCGCCGCCGGTCGCCTTGAGGGTTTCGATCAACTGCAGCCCGGTGTAGGAGGTGTTGGTCAACCGGGCGCTGTCGGCCCGCAGTTTCCGGGTGCGGGTGGCGCGCAGCCGCATGACGATCCGCAGCACCACGACGTTCAGCAGCGCCAACCCGACGCCGACGAGCGTGAGTTGGGGGTCGTACGTCCACATCAGTACGGCGTAGAGGAGGACGACGACGCCGTCGACGGCGGCGGCGGTCAGGTCGCGGGAGAGCGTTTCGGCGACTGCGTCGTTGGACTGCAGGCGCTGTACGAGGTCGGCGGGGCTGCGCTGGGCGTAGAACGTGACCGGGAGCCGCAGCAGATGGCGCAGGAAGCGGGCGCTGCCGAGAGTCGAGGTGATCAGCCGCCCGTGCAGCAGGTTCGCCTGCTGGAGCCAGGTGAGCACGGCGGTGAACGCCACCATGGCGCTCATCGAGACGAACAGCACGTCCAGCAGCGAACTCCGGCCGCCCGTCAGGAAGATGTCGATGTAGGTGCGGCTGAGCGCCGGCACGGCGGCGCCCGTCGCGACGAGCAGCAGGCTGGTGAGCAGGGCGGCCAGCATCGTCCCGGTGGTGCCGCGCAGCCGCGTCGGCAGCGCGTCGAGCACGCTCTGTCTGGGGCCGCCGCCGCGGAAGTCCTCGCCGGGTTCCAGGACGAGGACGACGCCGGTGAAGGCGGTGTCGAACTCCTCGGCGGAGACGAACCGGCGGCCCTTGTCCGGGTCGTTGAGGTGCACGCCGCGGCGCCCGAGCCGGCGGCCCATGCCCTCGTAGACGACGTAGTGGTTGAACTCCCAGAACAGGATCGCCGGACCGCGCAGCTCCGCCAGCGCGCCGGTCTCCATCTGCATGCCCTTGGCCTGGAGGCCGTAACTCCGGGCCGCCTTGAGGATGTTGCTGGCGCGCGAGCCGTCCCGGGAGACGCCGCAGGCGGCGCGGAGTTCTTCCAGCGGCACGTGCCTGCCGTGGTGGGCGAGCACCATGGCGAGCGCGGCGGCGCCGCACTCCACGGCCTCCATCTGCAGCACGGTGGGCGTACGGACGACCTTCGGCGGCTTGGTACGCGGGGACTTGGCGGCCCGGTGCGAACTCGGCCTGCTGCTCTGCCCGTTGTGCCCGTTGTGCGTGTCCCGCGGCGGTCGCAGGGCCGGCGGCCCGGGCCGCTGTCCTCGCTGCTCTTGCTGTTCCTCTTGCCGTCGTTGCTGGTGCTGCGGTGCGGGCGGGGTCACGGGGCCAGCCAGTCGATCGGTCGCTGATCGGCGAGATGGACGGAGCCGCCGGCGAGGGTCATGGAGCCGAGCCGGTGCGCGGGCCCGCGCGAGGTGGACCACCGGTATCCGGTGGGCGTCTCAGCCGACCTCCGCAGCCGCACCAGGACGGGCACGGGCCTGCCGCTCTCGGTGAACTCCTCGCCGAGCTGCGAGTCCCCGAGGAACGCGGCGATCTGCTGCCGCGACTGTGCCGTACCGCCGACCTTCTGCACCGTGCCGCGCAGCACGCCGTACCGCTGGCTGGGCGCGGACTGCACCGTGAGGTCCACGGCCGCGCCCTTGTCGACGGAGGCCGCGCTGCCGGCCGGTACGTACACCATGGCGCGGAGCCGGCTGCCGCGCTTGCCGGTGCGCTCGACGGTGGCGACGCCGGTGCCGGTGGAGACGATCGCGCCGAGGCCGCCCTTCAGCGCGGTCACCCGGCCCCGCGCCAGCGCGCGGACGTTCAGTTCGCCGCGCTGCGTGCGTACGCGCAGCAGCCGTTCGCCGCGGTCGACGAACTGGCCCTCCTTGGCGTACACGCCGGTGATCTGCCCCGAGACGGGGCTCTGTACGACGTAACTGCCGTGTGCGTACGTGAGGATGCCCGGCGCATCGAGCCGGGATGAGACGGAGCCGGTCACGGACCAGATGCCCGCGGCGGCGAAGGCGATCAGCACGACGATCAGCACGAGCAGGCCCTGCGGGCGGGCGAATCGCACCGGGAGGTCCAGTTCCTCGGGCGACTGCTGCTTCGACAGGGCCTGTTGGCGGAACTGCACGCGACGTCCTCGGGTTCTACGGCGGTTCCCGAACCGAGCCCCGGAGCGCTCGGGTTCTCCGGGGCTCGGCTTCGGTCAGAGCTGCGTCAGGCAGGGGCGCCCGGCGTCTGGATGTCGGTGACGGTGACGCCCACGGACTTCGCGCTGCCGGTCACGACCGGCACACCGCCGGGGCCCTGAGTGCCCTGAATCTGCAGGCCGTTCACGGTGACGCCGACGCCGACGCCGCCGGCGACGTTGTCGAGGTCCGCGTCGGCGATCTCACGCGTCTCAATGCTCATGAGATGCCCTCCTTCTCGTGAAGTTTTCATTGGTCTGGTCCGGATTGCGGTGCGTACTGCGCCGCGCAGAAGGTGTGAGCTCAACTCCCCCTGTTGTGCGCGGGACGTTAGCACGGTGATGTGACCGTCGCACGAAGAACCGACGACCTTTCGTGCAGGCCGTGAACTCGCCGGGAAAACCCCGGAGTTGACTCCTTCATGGGCTTTACGGGCAGCAAAACCGAGCAGAAGTCCGGCGTACCGCCGAGTACCCGCCGCAGGCGGCACGACGCGGGCACGAATACCTCCCGGTACGCCCGCGATTGCGTTGCAGAGTGTCTACAACCGGAACAGAAAAATCCGGAACTCCGGTCGCAGCACGGTGAATTGGCCCGCCGACGCCCGGAGGTCCGTACCGGAAGACGCCCGCTCAACCGCGCCGGGAAAGGCGGAAGGGCGGACCGTGTTCTCGGTCCGTGCAACGGCGTACCGGAGCCGGAAATCGTGTACGTGCCGCCGCATTCGGCCGTGAACTCTCCGCGGTACGGCGCCCTTTTCCGAATGCGGTGACCGCCGCCCGTAGAAGTGCGCCGAGGCGGCCGCATTCCGGTACGGCGAGGTCCCTGTCGACCGGTTTTCAGCGGCCATCCCCGCGCGGGCCGTAACGCGTGGAAAGATTCGTCCGGCGCCGGTCCGCGGCCATGTATCCGCCGCGAAGCGGGAATTGCGTGCAGGGAAGAGGAAAGTCCGGTGTGTCCAACGGGAGTTCGGGCTCGGGGTCCCGTCATACGGACCGACGTCGCCCGGAGTGGCCAGGAGCCCGCCACCGCGTCAGGCGGTTGATGCAGCGCTCGACGGTGTTGCGCTGTTCTGTAGGACTACGGTCGAAGTCTGGTGGTCTGCCGCCGAGTCGGCCTGGGCTCGCAACGGCGCCGGGGCGCGGGCGGGTCGGAGGGCCCGGACGGCACCCCCGGTCGAACGGTCGGGTCGGCCTGCAGAGAGGATCGCGGCATGGGCGACTGGGAGCAGTTCATCGAGCAGACACCGTGGTTCGCGCACTCCACCGACGACATCGTGGTCGGTGAGGCGGGCCCGTGGCCGCGCGGCGGAGTCGAGTCGCTGCCCTGGCTGTCCGCGCTGCTCGACGATGCGGCGCTGACGCCCGTGACGGTGTCCGGCGCCCGGTACGAACTCCTCGCCTGGGGGCCTTCGCACCGGCGGCGCGGCTGGCTGTGCGAAGAACCACCCTCAACGCCCGTCTCGGACACGGCAGTTCACCCTGACCACCGCCGGTTCTGGACGCTCTGCGGAGGCATTCTCGAACGCTTCGCCGAACCCGACAGCTGGTGGCTGAACCACGACGACGTACTGACGGCGCGGGCCGCACGCCTGCCCGTGGCGGAGACCTTGCGTCACTACGAGTGGAACGGGGAGGGGACGGGACCCGGCATCCCCATCGACCCCGACCGCTACTATCCAGCCGGCATCGAGGCCAACGGCAATCTCACGCTCGCAGAGCGTGACACCGGACGCATACTCCTCTTCGCGCCCGACCATTCCTTCACCGGGGTCACACCGCTCGCCGGCTGCCCCCCATACACCCTGTACACCCTCGACGGGGTACCGGATCTGGCCGCCTGGATCGAGGCCAACGCCCGGGCTTGGCGGGAGGGCTGACCCCAACGTCCCTCGGGCGGCGCGGAGTTGCCGGTGTCGGGGCGGCGCCGCCCGGTGGGAGTGTCAGTGCCGCTGTGTAGTCTCCCCGACCATGGCACAAGGACCGGAGCCCACCCGAGAAGACTGGGAAGCCGAAGCACGACGGCTCGCGGCCGCCACAGACGGCGACGCGGAGAGCATCCACGACGGGCTGCTGAGCTTCTCGCGCCGGCATGCGGCGTACGCGGACGGGGAGTTGACGCCGGAGCGGCTGCGGCTGCTGGCCAACCGGGCGGCCGCCCGGCACCTCGCCGCCCGCTACTGCGCCGTGGGATACCGAGGCCACTACCACTGGCTCGACACGCTGCAAGACGAGGTGGCGGACATGCCGGATCCGGTGCCGGACCCCGAGGAGGTCGGCGAGATCTTCCTGGCCGCGTGGGACGCGCAGGTGGCTGCGCAGCGGTCCTGGCCCGAGGAGACGGACAACGACCGCCTCACCCGCGCCTTCGCCGCGCTGAACGGGGACGCGGTCGTCGCCCGCGAGGACTTCACCTGCTGCCAGCGCTGTGCGGGAGCGGAGATATTCGACGAGATACCCGTCGGCAGCGAGCCGTTGGGCTTCGTGTTCTTCCACCGGCAGGACACACTGCGCGCGGTGGCCCACGGCGCGCTCCTGCTCGGTTTCGGCGGCTTCGTCCCGCGGGCCGAACCATCGAGCTTCGGTCCGCGGGTGGCTCACGCCCCCGCGGGCGACGCCGTCCATGTGGCCGTCGCCGAGCGGGCGGTGGCCGCCTTGCAGGCCGAGGGGCTGCACACCGCCTGGGACGGCAGCGCGGGCCAGCGCATCACCGTGCACCTGGACTGGAAGCGCCGTATCGAAGCTCACTGAACCGCTGCACGGCCGGTACGTCTCCAACCCCGTACGTCTGCAACACCGTCGAGCGCTGTCGATCGTCGGGGCAGCACTCCCGCGGAGCTTCGCCGGGGCACCTCCCAGGCGAAAGCCCTGGGGGAGGCGCTGCGCGCGACGACGACTACGCCGGGGGCACCTCCCGGCGAAGGCAGGGGGAAGGTGCGCGTGCCAGGGC
>Ga0164243_10008748_pt1 | contig 14879 bp, 12 predicted proteins | sample OricompcompostOP_FD_108781 | JGI IMG/M metagenome (GOLD analysis project Ga0164243, IMG submission 108781) | Organic Plus compost microbial communities from Emeryville, California, USA - Original compost - Organic plus compost (OP) | ecosystem: Engineered > Solid waste > Mixed feedstock >... | reverse complement strand
ACGGTCGGTGATCGTCGAGATGATCTGCGCGTACGTCGACGGGCGGCCGATGCCGAGTCGTTCGAGCTCCTTGACCAGGCTCGCTTCCGTATAGCGCGGCGGCGGCTGGGTGAAGTGTTGCGCGGGTTCGAGCCTGCGCAGTGCCGCAACATCGCCCTTTTCGATGCGCGGCAGCGGTGCCAGTTCATCGAGCGTCTTGTGATCGCCGTCCTCGCGCGCTTCCTGGTAGAGGCGCGTAAAGCCGTCGAACTTCACGATCGACCCGGTTGCTCGGAACAGGTAATGCCTTCCGGAGCGGCCTGTGATGTCGAAATCGACAGTGGTCGTGTCGTAAACGGCGGGCGCCATCTGACCGGCGACGAAGCGCAGCCAGATCAGCTCATACAGGCGATACTGGTCGCGATCGAGGAAACTCCGCACATCCTCCGGCTTGCGCGTCGGATCCGTCGGGCGGATCGCTTCGTGTGCTTCCTGCGCGCCCTTCTGCTGTTTGCCGCCCCACAAGCGCACGCCGCCGTCGGCGATGTAGTCGCTGCCGAATGTCTGTTCGATCCAGGTACGCGCCTGCGCGGCCGCGCTCGGTGCAACGCGCGTCGAGTCGGTACGCATGTACGTGATCAGGCCGACCGAACCTTCGGTGCCGAGTTCGACGCCTTCGTACAGTTGCTGCGCCGCACGCATCGTCTTCTGCGCGGAGAAGCCGAGACGCTTCGCGGCTTCCTGCTGAAGCGTCGATGTCGTAAAGGGCGCGGGCGGGTTCTTCAGCCGTTCGCGCCGCTTGATCTCCGTGACCCTGAACGGCTGGCCGGCGATTTCGGCAAGGACTTCACTGGCCGACGCTTCATCGGGCAGCTTGAACGCCTTGCCATCGATGTGATGCAGCTTTGCGTCGAACTCGGTGCCGCTCTTTTCGAGGTGCGCCGTGATCGACCAGTACTCTTCCGGCACGAACCGGCGAATTTCCTCTTCGCGTTCGGTAATGAGCCGAAGGGCGACGGTCTGTACGCGGCCGGCGGAAAGGCCGGGCCGGATCGGCTTCCAGAGCAGCGGGCTGGCCTGGTAACCGACGAGGCGGTCGAGAATGCGGCGCGCCTGCTGTGCCTCGACCTTGCGCATGTCGAGGTCCAGAGGATTCTTCAGCGCGCGCTGCACGGCGTCGCGCGTGATCTCGTGAAAGAGCACGCGCCTGAATCGGGGCGCCTTGCCGTTGGGCCTGCCACCGTCATAGCCGAGCTGCTCGGCAACGTGCCACGCAATCGCTTCGCCTTCGCGGTCGGGGTCGGTTGCGAGCAGGACTTCTTCGACGGAGTCCGCATCGCGGCGCAGTTCCAGGATGACCTTGCCCTTGCCGCGGATCGTCACGTACTTCGGCTCGAAGCCACGCTCGATGTCGACGCCGAGTTCCCGCTCCGGCAGGTCACGGATGTGGCCGACCGAGGCCCTGACCTTGTAGCCGGAGCCGAGATACTTGCCGATCGTTTTGGCCTTGGCCGGTGACTCGACGATGACGAGTCTGCCCTTGCGCGTTCTTTCTGCCATTCGTGTCCAGTTGTCTCAGGACGCGCGATTACACTGCGCGATCCATTCTGCGATTTCAGCCGCGACGTCCGCCGGTTCGCGGGTGTCGGTGTCGAAGGCCTGGCCGAGCGCCCGATAAAGCGGTTCCCGCTCGGCCGCGATCTGCCGGGCACGCCGGACCGGATCATCGCCGCGGAGCAGCGGACGTTCGCGGTTCTCCCGGGTGATCCGGCGGACCGCGACGTCCGGCGATACCCGCAGCCAGACGAAGCGGGTCCCGGCCGGCATCGAGGCCGGATTGTCCCGATCGAGGATCCAGCCGCCGCCGGGCGCCAGCACAAAACTGCGGGTGCAAGCTACCCGGCTCGTCAATTCCCGTTCGAGGGACCGGAATACCGCTTCGCCTTTTGCCGCAAAAATTTCAGGAACGGACAGGCCGGTAGCGCGCTCGATTTCGCAATCGAGATCGATGAAGCGCCAGCCGAGCCGGCCGGCGAGGAGCTCGCCCACGGTGGATTTGCCGGCACCCATCATACCCACGAGTACAACCGCGGTTACAGGAGCAACCGCCTCGGGGCCCACGTTCGGCTCAGCCACGCGCCCCCGCGTCGAGGACCTGTTGGCGTGCCTTCAGTCGATCCAGGTATGCCTCGAAATTGTGCCGGATCTCCGTCATCGAATCGCCTCCGAACTTCTCGAGGAAAGCGTCAGCCAGGACGATCGCCGTCATGGCTTCTCCTACGACGCCGGCCGCCGCGAGTGCCACGACATCGCTGCGCTCGGTGTTGGCCTCCGCGGCCGAGCCGGTCTGGATGTTTACGCTCGAGAGCGGGCGCATCAATGTCGAAAGCGGCTTCATCGCGACACGGACGATCAGAGGCTCGCCGGTCGTGATGCCGCCTTCCAGGCCGCCGGCGCGGTTCGAACGGCGACGGTATCCGCCGGTGTGGAGTTCACTGGCGTTCCGGTCGAACTCGTCGTGGACCTCGGAACCCGGCCGGCGCGCGGCATCGAAGCCCATGCCGATTTCGACGCCCTTCATGGCCTGAATCGACATGAGGCCCTGGGCGAGGCGGCCATCGAGGCGGCGGTCCCAGGAGACGTGGCTGCCGAGGCCGACGGGCAACCCGCGCACGACGACTTCGAACGACCCGCCGAGCGTGTTCCCCGTCGCCTTCGCCTGGTCGATCGTCTCGATCATGCGCTTTTCGGCCTCGGGGTCGAGTGTCCGGACCGGCGACGCGTCGGCGACGGCGTTCACGTCCTCGGGCAGGTCATCGGGCACGCGCGCCTGCACGCCGCCGAGCATCACGACGTGGCTGCCGATGCGGATGCCGAACTCGGCGAGCAGGCGCTTCGCGACGGCGCCGGCGGCGACGCGGGCCGTCGTCTCGCGCGCGCTCGCGCGTTCGAGGATGTCACGCGCGTCCGCGCGATCGTACTTCAGCACGCCGACCAGGTCGGCGTGACCGGGACGCGGCAGGTGCACGCGCTTCAGTTCCTGGTCGGTCAACCCGGCGGGGGGCGGCTCATGCGCCATCGCGACACGCCAGTTTTCCCAGTCGCGGTTCCAGATCACGAGTGAAAGCGGCGACCCGAGGGTTTCGCCGAGGCGGACGCCCGAAATGAACTCGGCACGGTCCTGCTCGATCTTCATGCGATCGCCGCGGCCGTATCCGCCCTGGCGACGCTTGAGTTCCGGGTCGATGTCGCGTTCGGCGACGAGCGACAGACCTGCGGGCAGCCCCTCGATGAGCGCGAGCAGACCGCGGCCATGGGATTCACCGGCAGTGTGAAACGAGAAACGCATGGCAACAATTCAGGTTACGGGTTGTGGCAAAGCCGGAGCCCTGCGCGAAAACGAGAGCCCGGCCGTTCGGCCGGGCTCCCGGGAATGTAGCAGGATCATGCGGCGGGCAGGAACCGTCGCCCATCGCCGGCGTCAGCAGCCGGAATCCGCAATGTCCTTGCGCCGGACGTTGATGATCACGGCGCGGGTCTGCGGCGCGGGCGGCGACCCTTCCACGGTGCGCATGAGCCCGTACAGTTTGACCTCGATCTGATCGCAGGCTGAAAGCCCCGTGTTTTCGCCCGGCAGCGGCAGACCGGCCCGCAGCGGCCCGACCATGGTGCCCTTGATCGCGATCGAGCCCCGGCTCCGGAAGTGGAACGTGTCAACGATCTTGATCGTGGAATCCGACGAGGCGACAAAGGCCAGGGTCGTCAGATCCGAGGCGCGCACTTCCGTGTGCAGCGGGTGCAGCGCGACGCCGCCGGACCCGCCGGCCTGAAGCGGCGAGTCGAATACGCCCTGGAGGCGGAGATCACCTTCGAAATCAGCGTTGTTGCTGAAGAAGAAGGCACCGCCCAGGCCACGCGCGGCGCCCAGCCGCCCGTTCCGGTTGAGGCTCACGCCCAAGACCTGCTCCGCGGCGTTGCCGACCAGGTCGGCCACCGAGATGGCATCGGAAACCGTGGAAGTGCCCGCGTTCCACAGCCACACATCCGCAAACGGCGCGGATGCGCCTTCGCCGAACGCGACGAACGCGCGATCGCCCGAGGCGGCAACGTAGGTCGTATCCGAGAGACCTACGCGTTGGATGTCCCACGCACCCGGATACGCGGCAATGTCCGAACCCTGCGCCCGCAGCGCGTCAACGGCCAAATTCAGGTCGGCCGCCAGCGCGGACGAGATCACGGTCGTGGTACCCGGGATGTGGTCGAACAGCTCGACGCTGGTTCCCGTGGCATTCAAGGCGATACTGTCGATATGCGCGATCGCCGTCGTGTTGTCCGATTCGATGATCGCATCGCGCGTATACAGAAGTCGCGTTTCCTGCCGAGGCAGCGACGTGTCGACAACGCGCACGGTGCCGCCGGCGGCCGCGGCCGTCGGTTCGGTCGAATACAGCAACCGGCCCGTGTTGTCCTGCGCAATGAACTGCGGACGATCGCTGAAATCGAAGCGTGTAACGGTATAGCGGGTACCGACGTCGGTCGTCTCGACCCTGACGTTGAACAGGCCGAGGTTCGGCGTCAGCAGGCGCTCCGAAATCTGCTCGCGCGTCGGCATCGTCGCGCCGGAGATGTCGACGAAGGAAATGTTGGTACCACCCGAGTTCGCGACGATCAGGCGGTTCCCCGCGTTGTTGATGAACATGCCCCACGGCTGCGAGCCGACACTGACCGCGTCCGCGAACGTGCTGTCGCTCAGGCGCAGCACCTCGACGCGGTTGCGCGACCAGTTCGACATGTAGAGCCGGTTGTGCGCTTCGTCCAGCGTCACGTCGGCGATCGTGCTGCCGTTCAGCCGCGAATCGCGGACCTGGTATCCGGCGACCGCCGTAACGCGCTGCTGCAGGCCGGAATTGCCCGCGACAGTGCCAAACGCCCTGCCGTTGAACTGAACCGAATCGCAGGGGAACGAGTTGAGCGTCGAACCAATGTTGGCGGCGCAACGGCCCGCGCCGCTGAACGCAAATGCGTGGATCTGGAACGTGACGTCGAACGGCATTTGCGGAACCGTCGTTTCCGTATAGCCGAAGTCAGAGAGCGTGAACTGGAAATTTACGGTCTCGAGACCGGTACGCGCGGAACCCGTGAAAATGCTGTCGAGGTAAAGCGTCTGCGGCGCGATCGCGGTGTTGGCCGGAATCGCCCGAACGACCGCGCCGAGCCGGCGCAATCCGCTCCCGCCGTTGTGGCGCGCACTTACCGTTACACTGTGCCGTTCCAGCAGTTCGAGTCGGCTCTGCGAACTGGAAAGCATCGAAACCAGGGGCAGCGTCGTGTCGTTCGACGCAACCGTCACGATCGATACGGTCGATGTCGCCGACTGTCCGGGAACCCGTGAACCGTTCCACGCCCGCGCGACGATTTCCAGCGTTCCGGTCGGGGCGGTGATGTCGAGGCTCGCGGAACGAATGACGCTGTCCGTCGCGGCCAGGCCGCCCCACGCGAACGTCTGCGTCTGGGCGCCGCTCACGACGATTTCCATGCTGTCGATGCCGCTCGGATCGTACGCGTGTGCCGAGACCGTCATGGCGAGGCCCGTCTGGACCTGCGTGTTGTTCGTCGGGCTGCGAAGCTGAACCGCCGGCCCGCCGAGCAGCACCTGGGTCAATGCCGTGCTGACGGCGCCGGTCGAATCCTCCGCGGTCACCTTGATCGTGACCGGCTCGGATATGATGTCGCCCGGCGCGAGTTCGAGGAACCGGATCAGGGTCGTGTCGCGCGGCAGCGTTTCCGACGGCGGCTGTGGGAAATCGACCGTCTGTGTCACGAACCGCGTGACGACGCTGCTGTTGGTCGTCGTATCGCCGCGAATGGAGTAGCCCTCGAACTTGACGCTCTTGATGCCTGACTGGTCACGCACGTTGATGCGCACGCGCAGCGCGGCGAGCGGCACACTCGAGCCGCTGAGCGGCTCGGTGATCTCAATGATCGGAGCGTTACGATTGACCGAACTCTCGTCTCCGAAAAGGTTGGCGCCGTCGCAGCCGGCAAGGACCGCGATAGACAGGGCACCGCCGACAACCAGGCGCAGTCCGCTGAACGGACTGCACCGGTTCTTCACGTTGTGATCCGACATCGGATTGTCCACCCCTCGTTCGCTCAATTGTGTGTTGCCATCCCCGCGTCCGGATTACTGCCCATCCCGGACGATGTGCGGCGTGACCATGATGAGCAGGTCACGCTTCTGCTCGCGTTCAGTTTCCTGACGGAAGAGCGCACCAAGCACGGGGAGATCCATGAGGAAGGGGATGCCGGCGCGAACCTTGAGCTTTTCGATCAATGTCAGGCCCGCGATGACGGCCGTTTCGCCGTTGTCGACAAGGACCTGTGTTTCTGCTTCCTGCGTGTTGAACGTCGCGCCGATGTCGGACGGCGCCAGGCCGATATTGGACCGCTCCGCATGAATGTCGAGCAGGACCTGGTTGCCGGTGATCGTCGGCGTCACGCGCAGAATGATGCCGGTGTTGTGAATGTCGACGGTTGCGACCGGTGCCTGGCCTCCGCCCGTCGAACCGGCGTCGATGGTCCGGATCGGCGTACGTTCACCGACCTGGATGCGGGCTTCGACGTTATTGAGCACCTGGATAACCGGCGTCGCCTGGACGTCGCTGACGCTCACGCTCTGGAGTGCTTCGAGGAACGTGAACAGCGAATGGCGGCCGAGGACGAGTGACGTCACGACCTGAATCGCCGGGCTTGCAACGCGGTAGTTGGCGTTTGCCAGCGCGGCAATCGAATTGCCGCCGAGCAGGACGACGTTCTCGTCGGTCTGCTCGTCGGGTTCGAGTACGCCGTCGCCGTCCTGGTCGACGAAACCGCCGATGATCTGGTTGAGCTGGTTGCCGCGCGAGTCCTTGAGGTCGTAAACGAAGCCGAGCTCCTCGAGCGCCGTGCGGTCGACGAACACGATCTTGCTCTGGATCGAGACCTGGGGCCGGCGCACATCCAGTTCCTGGATCACGGGCGCAATGCGGTCGAGCGCCGCGCGCGTATCCGTGACCAGCAGCGCGTTGCCGGCGCTTGCGACGGAAACCGTGCCGCGGCTGGGTGTCAGCAGACTCGTAACGGTCTGACGCAGCGAGTCGGCCGGCATGTACTTGATGTCGAATTTGCGGGTCACGACGGGTTCGGTCGCCTGGCGTGCCTGCAGCGTCGCAAGGCCTTCGACGATGAGGATTCCCGCTTCATTCTCGCGAATCGTCATGCCGTGCGCGGACAGGATCGCTTCGAGCGCCTGGTCCCACGGCTTGTTCATGACTTCCGCGTTGATGATCGTGGTCGCGACTTCCGGCGCCGGGATGATGCTGCGGCGCGAGAACTCCGCGAAGCCGGCGAGCACGTCGACAAGCGGCTGATCGATGATCGAGATCGTGATCGCCGGCTCGTCGGCGACGCTCGGCGCGGGCGCCGCACGTGCGGCGACAGCCTTCTCCATGGCATCAACACTGGCCGGTCGATCGTCGCCCAGGCCCATGTTCCACGGCTCGAAGCTGCCGGCAGGGTTCGGGAACGAAATGCGGATTTCGCCCGCGCCGCCCTTGACCGAGTAGTCGACCGGCTGCGCGAGATCCACGACGACCCTCACCACACGCGGCCGGAACTGGCTGATGCGCATGCCGCGTACGCCGCCGCGGTCGATGTCGGTGAAGTCCATGCGCAGCGACTGCTGCGCGCCGGTCAGGTCGACAACGAGGCGGTTGCCTTCCTTCAGGAACGTGTGCTGCCATGTGACGTTGCCGTCGACATGGATCAGGATCTGTGTCCGGTCGTTCGCCGGCTGAACCGAAAGGCGCGTGACGTTGGCGTCAGACCAGAGCCCAGCGGCCGCAAACCAGAGTGCAAGTATCGAGATCATTATGCCCTCGCCATCCTACCTGTCGGTACCGCCGCCGCGGACCCGCGGAACGATCGGTGCACGATTACGAGTCGTGTCGGTTTGAGTTGTCTGCTGGGGGGGCCGGACTGCCGTCGAATCACGCTGCCCGGTGATTGCGCGCAACAATTCTTCACCGAGCATTTCACTGAGCGTGCGCTGCTGCTGGCGCTGCGCATTGGCCTGGTTGCGACGTACCGCCGCGACCGTTTCGCGTTGCGCGAGTTCGAGGACTTCTTCGCGAACGAGACCGTAGCTGGTCACGGCCATGCGCACGCGGTACGGTTCGATCGCAACGATCCTGGCGTTGCCGATTACATCGCCGGTACGCAGGCGATAGAGCGTTTTTGCTCCATCCACCATGTTCACGACGCTGAGGCGCGGATCCGCCGAATAGATGATGCTCCGGACGACGAGTTCCTCGAACAGCGGCCCCATCGCGTCCTTGCCGCCCAGCGGCTTGAAGGGGTCGCGACGGCCGTGGCCCGGGTACGAGTACACTTCGCGATCCAGCTTCAGCGGCGTTTCCGCCTGTTGTCCGTTCGCCGGCGGCGCGGTCTGCGCCGCGGCGGCCTGCGCCGCTGCGACGACGAGCGCCAGTCCGAGCGGGAAAGTTGTTGCTCGCATCATTGCGCCCCCTGGGCTGCGCCGGCCGGCGCCTCTTCCGGTTTGGCCGGTATGACGTAGGTGTGCAGCTTGAAATCCGCCTGCAGACGCGGAACGCCGCCGCGCGTCGTTTCGTTCGGCCGCTGCTGCACGCGTACCTCGAGCGGTACCACGATGCGCGGCAGTGAACCGATATCTGCCAGGAAGCGCCCGATGTCGTGATACGTGCCGATCACGGCCATCGCGTGCGGGTGATCCGTGTAGAACCGTCCCGGCTGTTCATCCTCCGGCCGCATCAGGCCGATCTCGACGCCGGCATCACGCGCTCGCTCCGCCATCGAATAGAGCAGGCGCGCGACTTCTTCCTCGCGCGGGACCAGCTGCTCGAGCTGGCGCACATGCTCTTCGTAGAGCGCCAGCTTTCGCTGGCTCGCCGCGATTGCCTCCGGATTCGCCCGTGCACGCGCCGTCTGCACGTGCTGGTCGAGGATTTCGAATTCGCTTTCAAGCGCACTGATCTCCTCGCGGACGCCGCTATCCACGAACTGGTAGTAGCCGAACGCGATGAGGAGCGGCAGCGCGCCGATCAGCATGCGTTTCTGGCCCGCCGGATCCTTGGGGATTCCGAGCATGCTAGTTCCCCCCTCCGCTGCGTGAAGCAGTTTTCACCGGAACGGCGGCGGCCGGCGCTGCGGCCTGTTCCGCGGCCGGCGGCACTGCGTCGGTTGTGGACGAATCTTCCTGGATCGCGAAGAACGGCCGCGTTTCGATAACATCCGCCGCGGGCCGCTCGTAGCTTGCTTCGACGTGGAACGAGTAGATGTACCGCTCGTCCTCGCGCACGAGCGCGGACGACCGCAGCCGCACGCCGCGAATGAATGGTGAGACTTCGAGCTGCTCGAGGAAGCGGGTCAGCGCGAAATTGTTTCCGGTACGCCCCTCGATCATGAACTTCGGAACCGTCTGGCCGCTGTCCGGCGCGAGATGGTCGATGTGCGTGAACCAGGTGTGCTCCGGCAGCGCCCGCGAAACTTCATCGAGGATGTGCGCCCAGACGTAACGGTTTGCATCGATCTGCTGGACAACATTCAGGCGCTCGGTAATGACCTGAAGCGTGCTGTCGATGCGCTGTTTGCTCTGGATCAGCGCGTGCAGTCGAACCGAATCGGCACGCGCCGCCTCGATCTCGAGCTTCAGCTCCGCCTTGCGTGCGCGATGGCCGAAGAACAGGTAACCGGTGAGGCCAAGGCCGGCGACCCAGCAAACCGCCATGATCACAGCGGCGCGATTCATTGGCGGCAGGCCTTTGATCTTCGGCAGCGGACCCAGCGGGACTTTCGGCGCCTTGCGCGTAGAGCGCTTTGCCGAACCCGGCATCAGGTTGATCTTGATCAAGGTTGTGCTCCCCCCTTAGCGGCTCCGCAGTGCCAGACCGACCGGCAGCATAAGCATCGGAGCGAACTCTTCGATGGACACCGCCTGCATTACATCCGGCTTCACGCGCACGTGCTGCAGCGGATTCGCGATTTCGGCACGGACACCGAGACGATTTCCCAGCGCCTGTACCATGCCCGGAACGCAGGCGCCGCCGCCGGACACGTAGATCCGGCTGATCCCGTCGCCGCCGGATTGCGCGATGATGAATGCGGCCGCGCGTTCGATACCGACGGCGAGTTCATCGGTACGATCCTCGATCAGGGCGCGCAGGTCCATGTTGGAATCGCGTCCCTGGAGAACGTGTTCGGCCTGATCCGCGGTCAGGCCGCGTTCACGCTGCAGTGCTTCGCGCAGACGACGCGTGCCGAACGGAATGTCACGCACCAGGGTCGTGACACCGTTCTCGATCAGATTCACGTTGGTCGTCTCATGCCCGACATTCACGAGCGCGACAAGGGCATCGCGAGTATCGGGATAGCTCTGCGCGAACGCGTTGTGCAGCGCAAACGCATCCACGTCGATGACGGTGGGGGTGAGTCCTGCATCGGCGAGGAGGCTGAGGCGGTTTTCGATCAGCTCGCGCTTGGCCGCAACGAGCAGCACCGACATTTGCGGTCCGTTGCCATTCGTGTCCAGGATCTGGAAATCGAGCTGCACGTTTTCCATGTCGAACGGAACGTGCTGCTCGGCTTCCCAGCGTATGACTTCACGCGCGTCGCTTTCGCCCATGCGGTCCATCGTGATCTTCTTGATGATCACGTCATGGCCACCGACGGCGGCGGCAACATTCCTGGCTTTCAACCCACTGCTTTCAACGACGGAGCGCACCGTTTCGGCAACGAGCACCGGGTCCATCACTTCGCCCTCGACAATGGCGTCGGGGACGAGCGGACTCGTCGCTACCTGGACGATCTCAGGCTCCGATTTGGAGTGGTCGATGACAACGAGCTTTACAAAGCCGCTGCCGATGTCCAAACCGGCAGAGACCTTGTTCCGGCCGAAAAGTCCCATCACGGACCGCTTACTTGTAGGGGGGAGGCCCTGAAGGCGGTCGTAGACATTAAGTCGACCGCTAACCTGTTGTCAAGAGTATTGTTGGGCATTCGGACTTCAAGTAGTGCCTTTAAGAAATCGTTTAGTAACAAATCAACAAACAGCTTCGCGGCTCCTCCGTTGACCGGGGGAGCCGCAAAGCCGGGCGCTCAACGCCGCGACGTTTTTTCGTCGGAGCCTATGCGTCCTGAATCGACGTTATGTCCATCCAGCTCCGATTAAAAATCGGAACGGCGCGGGAAAGGCTGCTGCCGAGAACCGCGCGCTGGATCGCGCAGCTCGAGTACTGCAGCAGCGAGTTACCGACGGTGGAGCTGCTCGAGTCGATGTTGCCGCCGCCGTATACGATGGTCGTGCCGTTAATGTGGCCGCCGGTACCGGTCATCTTGATTTCGCCCATCACGATTGCGACACCGTAAAAATTGAAGCCGCCGGAGATGTCGAGGTCGCCTTCCACGAGCAGGATGCCCTGGCCTTCACCGGAAGAGGAGATGCGCAGGTTGCCGGCCGCGTAGATGATCGGGAAATAGTTGAAGCATGCATTGGTCGGATCGCCGGATCCCCAGTTCGACAGGACGGTTGTGTTGCAGGTATTGTTCACCACGGCCGGTGCGGGCCCGACGGTCGTGGAAGCCGGGTAGTACTTGTCACGCATGGCGATCAGTTCGTTCCACGTGATGTCACCGAACACGGTGAAGTCGCCGCTGTCGAGCGTCTCGCGCGTAATGTCCCCCTCGATCTTGCCGGAGCCCTGCCTGGTAATGTTGGTGCTCGGGTTCGTGACCACGGCGGAAGAGGCAGATTCCAGCGTGCAGCCTTCACTGGACCAGCTGCTTGGATAATAGTCGTTGCCGTCGATCTCCGATGTGCCGCCGACCTTGAGGTCACCGTAAATCATCACGGCGGCCTGTCTGTCGAAATCTGCGGATCGAATTCGCGCAATCGCGCCGACGGTGCGTTTTCCGCCGGCGTGCATGCCGCCGCGCGTGACCGTTCCCTCCGACGAGATGATGTACAGATTGTTGATGCGGGTGATGCTCGCGACGTAATTGCCGATGACGGTCGAGCCGACGGTCACGTCGATTGCGGATCCCGTCACGGTCGAGTTGTCGGCCATCGCGGAGAGGGTCGCGGCGGTCGCCTGCCCCAGGGTTGCGTTCAACCCGGTCTCCGCGATGTAGAGCGCGTCATCGCCGCCGGTCACGGCGCGCGTGACCTGCGTTTCCTGCGAGGCCGCGTAAAACCCGCCGGTCACGATTGCGCCGACAACGAGCATCGCGAGGACGGTCGCCGCGAGCGCGAAACCTTCACGCCTGGATTCCATCATGAACCTCCGTAACGAGCCGGCTACCGGATTTTCCGGTTGCCGCGCAAGAACACCGTCGTAACGAGCGAATCCGTGAACATCCGGTTGCTGCCGGTCCCGCCACCGACCGCCGAGCTCGCGAGCTTGAGCTGGATGCGGCCGACTTCGTTGAGACGGGAGGAGAGATTGCCGTACGGTATTGCTACCGCGGCGGTATCCCAGTACATCAGGCGCATGCCATCCTGCGCAATGGTCCGCAATCCATCGAGCACGACGACCGAATCCGCGCCCTGCATCCGGTAAAGGACGCCCTGTTCGCCGTCATCGACGATCCGGTAACCGACATGTGTGAACGACCGTACGGGCGCGCCGCGCTGGACGCCGGTGAGCGAAACGCTGACCGACAGGCGGTTCACGGTCGTCGCGCCGGGCGTCGTCGGGCACGAGCCGCTGCCGACACCGGTGATTCTTGCCGGTGTCCACGAGTCGACGCTGGCACTGTTCGGGTTCGGGCCATCGTTGAAGATCACGACGCTGTCATTGGCGGCGAACGCTTCGCCGATCAAGGCGACATCGATCCAGGCGCCGCCCGCGTCGGTCGCGCAGACAATGCCGCCCTTACGCATGGCGCGATACCGGATCGCCCTCGCGTCCGCAAAAAGGAGATCGCTGTCGGTTGCACTGATCTCGCGCAGATCGCTGGCAAGCAGCTCGAGGCCGATACGCGTGTTCTGCTGTGTTTCAATGATCGCGTACGTCTGTCGCGTGGCCCGCTGCTGCGTGATGACTGCCTGGTAGACCGCGCCGAGAACCAGCGACCCGAGCACCATGACGATGAGCAGCTCGACGAGCGTAAAACCCTGGCGGCGCGCTTTCATCACGGCCTCGCGATCTGCACGAAAGCGGTATCCTCGACGGTCTGCCGGCCACCGCTTGCCCGGCGCACCGCGGGTCCGTTGGCGATGACCAGGACCGATTTCAGGTTCGTGTTGACACTCGCGACCCGCCATTCCAGCTGGTACCTGCCCACGGTTCGCGGCGACAGCGAGGTCTTCACGCTGTCGAACGGAATCGCGCGCAACTCTTCGATCACCTGTCGCCTCGCTACCGCGCGTTGCGTTTCGAACGTCGAACTCCGGACCTCCGCCGCGATGTAGCCGGTCGACGCCGCCATCGCGAGCATGCCGACCGACAGGACAACGATCGCGACGATTACTTCGACCAGCGAAAACCCGTTCGCGCCTGAATTCTCCATCACTGCCTCTCGATCTGGCCAAGCGGGCGCACCCGCGCTACGGCGGTCCGCCGGCCAGTTTCGAATGTCACCAGCTCATCCGCCGTCGGACTCGCCGCATCACATGCCCACGCGTAGCCGCGCGTGTTGTAACAGATCGTGATCGTCGTGCCCGTCTGCGTCGTAACGTCGGCTTCGAATTCAGTCCGGAAACTCACGACCTGCGCCGTATCGGATGCCGCGGTCGGATTCCGCCTCACGATCCACGCGCGGTCCGTTGCCGGATCGATTTCGAGCAGCTGCGTCACGCCGCGCTCGATCGCCCGCGCACGCGCCCGGGCGCCCATCCACACAAACGCGTCGCGCGCGTTCTGCGCTCCCTGGCTCGCCTGCATGGCACCCATGCGCGGAATCGCGATCGACGCTACGACGCCCGCGATGATCATCACGATCATCAACTCGAGGATCGTGAATCCCGGCCGTTGCCAGGCCTCGCGGCGCGAACCTGCTGCGTGCTCCGTCACCCGAATTCGTTTGTTCATGTCCATTAGTACTGCCGCGACGACCGGCATCGTGCGGTATTCGGGATACCATATTTGTGCCGGGCCCGAAGCCCTTGCCGGACAACGAGATAGGGTTAGTCGTAGGAAATACGGCGTGCAAAAAGTAGCAGTTTGCGAAAAGATGTAAAACCAATTTTAGTGCGTTGGCAGCCAGATTCGGCCGGGCGGGAAGAGCGGTCGCCGGAGCGAAGGGACGTCGAAGAGGGCGTGATCGACCGCGCACGGATCGAAATCGATGGTGGCATCGAGCAGGATTGTCGATGCGTTCGGGGACTGCACGACAACGGCGCCGGCGACCGTCGCCGCGGAGATGAAGAGCGAGCCGCCGACGATGACGAGGCCGTGAAAGCGCGCACCGGCGCGCATCACGAGGTTGCCGGTCACGACCAGCAGGCCCTGTCCGACACCGCCGGCGATCTCGAGGTCTCCATCGGCGAAAATGAACGGGAAAAAGCCGGCGCAAGGGTGTCGGGGATCGAGCGGCGATCCCCAGTTCGCGGGCGCGGCTTCGTCACACGCGCGGTCGACATCGGCGGGCGCGGGAGTGAGTGTTCCGGAAACGGATCGCGTGGCGAGCGCGGAAAGTTCACTTGTATCCAGTCCACCGAAGCGTGGAGGCGGCTCGCGTGGCAGCGTGTCCCGCAGGATATCCGGCTGGCCGGCAATCGTGACGACGCTTCCAGCCGCGAGCAGTTCCGGGAACGGCGTTGCGATGCCGGCCGGCATCCCGGGCCAGGCGCAGGCGGGCGCGGCTGACGCATCGATCGTTGTGTT
>Ga0164243_10008747_pt1 | contig 14880 bp, 11 predicted proteins | sample OricompcompostOP_FD_108781 | JGI IMG/M metagenome (GOLD analysis project Ga0164243, IMG submission 108781) | Organic Plus compost microbial communities from Emeryville, California, USA - Original compost - Organic plus compost (OP) | ecosystem: Engineered > Solid waste > Mixed feedstock >... | reverse complement strand
CTTGCCGCTGAGCTGCACCACACTGCCCGCGGCGTCGTCGCCTTCGGCATGGACCGCATCGATCCTGAGAAGGACATCAAGATTACGCTGATCGAGGCGGCGCCCCGCATCCTGCCGGCGCTCCCCGAGCGCCTGTCGGTGGCGACGACCGACGTTCTCACCAAGCTCGGCGTCGAAGTGCGCGCTAACTCCCGCGTCACCTCGGTCAACGAAAAGGGTGTCACGCTTCAGTCCGGCGAGTTCATCCCGTCCGCCCTCGTCGTCTGGGCCGCCGGCGTCAAGGGGCCGGAGGTGCTCTCGCGCCTCGATGGCCTCGAGGTCACCCGCTCCAACCAGCTCGTCGTCAAACCGACGCTGCAGACGACCCGCGACGACAGCATCTTCGTCCTCGGCGATGCCGCCTACCTCGTCCCCGAGGGCGAGACCGACCCGATCCCGCCGCGCGCGCAGGCAGCCCATCAGCAGGCCTCCCACGTACTGCGCCAGATCGAGCTGACGATGCGCGGCCGGGCGCTCAAACCGTTCAAGTACCGCGACTTCGGCTCGCTGGTCTCGCTCGGCAATTACACGACCGTCGGCAGCTTGATGGGCTTCGTCTCGGGCCGCAGCATGTGGATTGAGGGCTTATTCGCCAAGCTCATGTACCGCTCGCTCTACAAGATGCACCAGTGGGCGCTGCACGGCACCTGGAAGGTGCTGCTCGATACGCTTTCGCGCACCATCACGCGGCGCACCGAGCCTGAGGTCAAGCTGCACTGAGACGTGCCTGCCGAGGCGCCACGGCAGTCATTTGCCGGGGGTCGGAGCGCGCGTCATCAATTGTAAGAGGCGAGGGGTTGAACGCTTCAGTGCTTCGAGTGCTCGGAGGCGCCGGCCTTCCCGCCGCTCTTGACCTCGACCTCGATCCCGACGTCACCCTGCTTCTCGAACGTGAGTGTCATCGGAAACGACTGGCCCTCTTCGAGCTTCTGCTTGAGGCCCAGCAGCATGATATGCATGCCGCGCGGCTTGAGCTTGATCTCGCTGTTGGGAGGCACCTTGATGCCGTCTGCGAGCGGCCGCATCTTGGCAACGCCCGCCTCCTCCGTGCTTTCATGCAGCTCCGTGTTCTCGGCGACCGGGGTCTTAGCCGCTACCAGGCGGTCGGGCTCCTTGCCCTTGTTCTCGATCTCGAGATAGACCACACCCGTCGCCCCCTCGACGGGAGCAGGCCGGGACCACGCATCATCGATGCTGAGGTCTCCGGCCCTGATGTCGTCTGCCGAGGCTGCCGTGAGCGCCATCAGCGGCATCGCCGCCATCGCCAGCAACCGGATCACGTTCATCGAATGCCTCCTAATCGTTCGGCGGCCTTCGATCGCGTCCGGCGTCGGCTGACGTCAACTCACGCGGCAAAAGCCATCTGCGCCTGTTCCATCGCCTGCCGCGGCCGGTCGGTGATGTAGAAGTCGCCGAGCACGAGGACGTCCATCTCGGTCCTCAGGTAGCAGGAGATAGCCTCCTGCGGCGAGTTCACTATCGGCTCCTGGCGGTTGAAGCTCGTGTTGAGCACGACCGGCACGCCGGTAAGCCGCGCGTACTCCTCGATCAGCGCGTAGTAGCGCGGGTTCGCTGTCCGCTCGACGGTCTGGATGCGCCCGGTGCCGTCGACGTGCGCCGCCGCCGGAATGACGTCGACCTTGTCGGGACGCAGGCGCGGGGCCATCGTCATGAACGGATCCGGCTGGTCGAACTCGAAGAAGTCGCCGAGCCGCTCGATCAGCACCGCCGGCGCGAATGGACGGAAGGCTTCGCGGTGCTTGATGCGGGCGTTGATGAGGTCCTTGATGCGCAGGCTGCGCGCGTCCGACAGGATCGAGCGATTGCCGAGCGCCCGCGGGCCGATCTCGGCGCGGCCCTGGAACCAGCCGACGATGCGGCTTTCCGAGAGATCCTGCGCGACCTGGCGCAGCAGCTCAGGTTCCGAGAGCTTTCTGTAAGACAGGCCAGCGGCGTTGAGCGCACTCGTGATCTGCTCGTCGGTGTACTGCGCGCCGAAGAACGGATGCCGCATCGTATAGTCTCGCCGGTGGCCGAGAACCTGATGGTGATAGTAGAGCGTGGAGCCGAGGCACACGCCGGAGTCGGAGGCGATCGGCGGCACCCAGACCTTCTCGTAGTCCGTGTCCCGCAGGATTCGCGCATTGGCTACGCAATTCAAGGCAACGCCGCCCGACAGCACCAGGTTCCGCGACGGATGCCGCCGCGAGAGCTCGCGCGCCATGTGGATGATGGCTTCCTCGACGCGGGCCTGCAGCGCGAAAGCGAGATCGCGGTGATGATCCGTGATCGGCTCCTCGCGGCTCCGCGCCGGACCGAACATCTGGAGGAACTTCTCGGTGAACGGGCGCAGGAAGCCATGCGTGTCGTAGCTTATGTAGTCGCGGTTGATCGCGATGCGGCCGCCCTCGAGCAGCCGGATGACGTCGCGGAACTTGTCGAGGTAGGTCGGGCCGCCACAGGCGGCGAGCGCCATCACGGTGCCTTCCTCGAAGACCTTGAAGCCGAGGTGCTCGGTGACGCACGAGTAGAGCATGCCGAGGGAGTCGAAGAAGTCGTCCTGCCACAGCTTCTCGATGCGGTTGCCGCGGCCCGTGTAGGCGCTGGTCGCCGACTCATCACCGAAGCCGTCCATGATGAGGACGGTCGCATCTTCGAACGGGGAGACGAAGAACACCGCGGCGTGTGCATCGTGGTGGCCGACCTGGACGAGGCGCGGCAGGTTCTGGAAGCCGTAGCGGCGGCCGAGCGCCGTCTTGAGGCGCAGCGGCATGTTGACGGCGCCGAGCGACATCGTCTTGCGCGCCTGAGGCCGCAGCAGGTTGAGGCTGTGCGGCAGCTTGCGGGTCAGGATGCGCGCGACCGTGCGGCGGTAAGGACCCATGTTCCACGGAACGGTGACGACATCGATGTCGGACAGCCTGAGCCCGTTCGCCTCGAAGGCGACGGCGAGCGACTTCTCCGGGAACCGCTTGGTGTGCTTCTCGCGATTGAACCGCTCTTCCTCGTAGACGCCGAGGGGCGTTCCATCCTTGAGAATTGCAACACCAGTGTCGTGCGTCTCAGTCGTAATTCCAAGTATATGCACGCGAGATCTTCCGTGTTAAACTTTTCCCTGCCCCCGAATGGAAACTGTTCGCGCTGGTGAGGCTCGGCAGTCCTTTGAATTCCGGGCCGTACATCCTTTGGGCGACGGCTGCGACCTTGACCGGTTGGGCGCGTTTACGGGGCAACGCGTGGTCAGCGGACCTTCATTACTAAAACAATAGGTTTTTTCAACAGGACGATTTGCTTTATCATTTCTGAATGGAAAGAAATGAGGCCGAAACGTCCTGAAATCGGCCTTCCCGCGCGCTTTTGTCCCGCGCGGCCGCGAATGGACGAGCCCTCGGGCGCAGCCCTAAGACTTTCCGTTAACCATGCGCTGAGACCGGATTAACCTCCGAGGCGCCGCAGCAGTTCCTGCGTCGGATAGCTGTCCGCGGGCAGACCAAACTTCATTTGCATTTCCCTGACCGCGGACCGGGTTTTGGCCCCGAGCACGCCGTCGATCTTGCCAACATCGTAGCCGCGGGCCTGCAGGCGGGCCTGCAGCTCCTTGGTCTGCTCGCCCGACAGCGTCGGGATATCCTTGTCCTGCCCCTTCATCGGCCCGGCCCCGCCGATCCGCGTCGCGAGATATGCCGCGGTCGTCGAGTAGTTGAGCGAATGGTTCCACTGCAGGTACACGTCGAAGTTCGGGTAGGCGAGGAACGCCGGGCCCAGCCGGCCCATCGGCAGCAGCAGCGATGCCGTGAGCCCGTCGCCGGAGAGCGCCTTGCCGTCGGCGCGCTTCACGCCCCACTGCGCCCACTGCGTCAGAGGATGCTTGATCTCGAGCGAAGCTTCCTGCCAGGGCAGCTCGCGTGTCAGCACGACCTCCTGTAGCCAGGGTTCGCCGGCGCGCCAGCCGAGATGCTTGAGGTAGGCGGCCGTCGAGCCAATGATGTCGGCCTCGCTCTTGAACAGATTGGCGTGCCCGTCGCCGTCAAAGTCGACGGCGTGGTTGAGGTAGTGCGTCGGCAGGAACTGCGTCTGTCCGAGCTCGCCGGCCCACGAGCCGATCATGTCGCTCGGATCGAGATCGCCGCGATCGATGATCTTGAGCGCCGACATGAGCTCCGCGCGAAACATTTCATGCCGCCGACAATCGTAGGCGAGCGTCGCCAGAGCCTGCAGAACCGGGTAGTTGCCCATGCCGGCGCCGAAGTCGCTCTCCAGCGCCCAGAACGCCGTGATCACCTCCGGCTGCACGCCGTACTGCGCTTCGGCCTTCTCGAATGCGCGGCTGTGGGCTTCGATCTTCTTGCGGCCGTTCTGCACGCGGTTGAGCGTCGCGAGCTTCTTGGAGAAATCGTTGAACGACTGTGCGAAGAAGCCCTGACGCCGGTCGCGCCGGATGACCTTATCGTCAAGGGCGATGCCTTCGAAGGCGCGCGCGATGGTGCGCTGGGAGATGCCGCTCTGTGCGGCCTGGCGGCGGAAATCGCTGAGCCATTGTGAGAAGCTGCCGCGGTTCTCGCAGTTGGCGTTATTGGCGTCCTGGGCTGCGGCCGCCGTCGGCAGGGCCATCAGTGCCACCATGAGGGCTCCCGCCCCAAAACGCCGTGAACGCATCGCGTGATCTCCCCGTTGAGAGCTTGAATACCGGTTGAGCCCAGAACCTGAGCCCGAACGCCGTTGTTCCGTCAAGTCCGCCTGCCCGAAACCTTTGGCAAGGGCGCTGGACAGGCCTGCGCGTACCGCCTTTTTCAGGGCAGCCGTTTAGGTGTGCTATGCGGTGATTGTCGGGCAGACCGCCTAGGCTGCCCACCGAAGCGCGTCAAAGACGGAGCCCGGAAGATCCTCTCCCGGGCTCCTTCAATGGCATCTGGAGCAAAACGCCCTGGGCTGGCCGCCCTTTAGCGATCGCGCTTGCCGTTTGACGGGCCGCCGGGCATCCCGCCGGTCCACATCGACATCGCCGACGCCATGTTCCGCTGCCACATCTCGGCGGCCTGCATCCACATCTGGAACGGCGCCATCCCCATGCCGGTGAAGCCATTGCCGCCCGGCATCTGGCCGAAGCCTGTGCTGCCGGGGTTCATGGCGCTGGCCTGCAACCGCTGCAGCTGCTCGAGAAAGTCGGTCGGCATCGACATCGCAGCCTGCGGGGAATCGATCTGCTCCTGCCAGGCGTCCATCACCTGGTCCATCATGTGCAGCTGCATCTGCGAGGCATTCTGCACCTGCTTGCGCGTCTGCTCGATGACCTCGTCAGGCCAGCCCATGGCGCGGGCCGCCTGTGCCATCTGGTCGAAGACCTTCTTCGAGTACCGGTCGTTGGCCGCAGCCATGTCGTCGCGCCACTCGCTGAGGGCTTCGAACGCCGCCTTCGCGGCTTCGCGTGCTTCTTCGGTCAGGCCGGGATTTCGGGACTTGGAAGTGCTTGCCATGTGCGGCTCCTAGGTTCGGCTCGGGAACGCGGGGGAGAGAGCGGCAGTTAGCAGTGCGGGCCGAAAAAAACATTAAGAAACGTCCCGCGAGCGTAGCGCGCTGACAGAAGAAACGCGAGCCCGAAAAGACGGGGCATTTTCAGGCCCCAGGCCGCAAAGCTTCTTCCAGTCTGCCCTCGCCGCGGACTGTTCGGTTAACTATGGCAGTTAAACCGCATGCGGGCTTCTCCGTTCCCACAAACTGACGGCTGGAAGTTCCCAGAAGAAAAAAGCACGGGACCTCCGCGGTGTGCGGCCTCCAATCACTTGGCACCGCTGCGAAGCCGGTGTTAATGAGCCGCCATGACAGACACATCGCTGATCCGAAACTTCTCGATCATCGCTCACATCGACCACGGAAAGTCCACGCTGTCCGATCGGCTGATCCAGCTGACCGGCGGCCTGAGCGAGCGTGAGATGAAGGAGCAAATTCTCGACTCGATGGACATCGAGCGCGAGCGCGGCATCACCATCAAGGCGCAGACCGTGCGCCTCGACTACAAGCATGCGGACGGCAAGACCTATCAGCTCAACCTGATGGACACGCCCGGCCACGTCGACTTTGCTTATGAGGTGTCGCGTTCGCTGGCCGCCTGCGAAGGCGCCATCCTGGTCGTCGATGCGTCCCAGGGCGTCGAGGCGCAGACGCTCGCCAACGTCTATACGGCCCTCGACAACGATCTCGAGATCCTGCCCGTCCTCAACAAGGTTGACCTGCCGGCCGCCGATGTCGATCGCGTCAAGCAGCAGATCGAGGACGTCATCGGCCTCGATGCTTCCGACGCAATCCCGATCTCGGCCAAGACCGGTATCAACGTCGAAGCCGTGCTGGCAGCCATCGTCGAGCGCTTGCCGGCGCCCGAGGGCGACCCGACGAAGCCGCTCAAGGCGATGCTCGTCGACAGCTGGTACGACGCCTATCTCGGCGTCATCGTGCTCGTCCGCATCGTCGAGGGCACCCTCAAGAAGGGTCAGAAGATCCGCCTCATGTCGACCGGCGCCGTGCACCCGGTCGAGCGCGTTGGCGTGTTCCGCCCGAAGCAGGAGATGCTCGACGAACTGGGACCCGGCGAGATCGGCTTCTTCACCGCCGCCATCAAGGAAGTCGCCGACACCCGCGTCGGCGACACCATCACCGAGGACCGCCGCCCGACCACGGAGCCGCTGCCGGGCTTCAAGCCTGCCCAGCCGGTGGTCTTCTGCGGCCTGTTCCCGGTCGACGCCGCCGACTTCGAGGACCTGCGCGACGCCATGGGCCGGCTCCGGCTCAACGACGCCAGCTTCTCCTTCGAGACGGAAAGCTCGGCGGCGCTCGGCTTCGGCTTCCGCTGCGGCTTCCTGGGGCTCTTGCACCTCGAGATCATCACCGAGCGGCTCGAGCGCGAGTTCAACCTCGACCTCATCACCACCGCGCCCTCGGTCGTCTATCAGGTGCACCTCACCGACGGCACCATGATCGAGATGCACAACCCGGCCGACATGCCGGATCCGGTGCGTATCGACCGCCTCGAGGAGCCGTGGATTTCCGCCACCATCATGGTGCCGGACGACTACTTGGGTGCCGTCCTGAAGCTCTGCCAGGACCGCCGCGGCCGCCAGAAGAACCTGACCTACGCCGGCTCGCGCGCCATGCTGGTCTATGAGCTGCCGCTCAACGAAGTCGTTTTCGACTTCTATGACCGGCTGAAATCGGTGAGCAAGGGCTACGCCTCATTCGACTACCAGATGATCGGCTACGAGGAGGGCGACCTCGTCAAGATGTCGATCCTGGTCAATGGCGAGCCGGTCGACGCGCTTTCCATCGTTGTGCACCGCTCGCGCGCCGAGAGCCGCGGCCGCGTCATGTGCGAGAAGCTCAAGGACCTGATCCCGCCGCACCTGTTCCAGATTCCAATCCAGGCGGCGATCGGCGGCCGGGTCATCGCCCGCGAGACGATCCGGGCCTTGCGTAAGGACGTCATCGCCAAGTGCTATGGCGGCGACATTTCGCGAAAGCGCAAGCTGCTGGAAAAGCAGAAGGCCGGCAAAAAGAAGATGCGCCAGTTCGGCAAGGTCGAGATCCCGCAGGAGGCGTTCATCGCCGCCCTCAAGATGGACGAGAATTGATCCCTGGGGGGACGCACGGCTGCTCGCGCCGCGGCTTCGCCGCTGCAACTCGTCGATAGATGGGGGAGATCAGTGGTGCGCGATCGTCGCCGCGTCGAGGCCGTAGAGGGCCGCGCGCAGGTCGAACTCGATGAGCTTGGCCTGCTTGATCGAGCCGGCCAGCATGTGCACGTGCACTTCCGTTGCGCCGAGCATTGCGCCGCGCTGGCGGATCTCGGCGAGGTTGAGTGACGGCGCATCCTTGAGTGCGAGGCCGACCGCGAGCACGAAGCGCTGCCCGGCATCATCGCGCTTGACCAGAAGATAGTTGGAGTTCGGCACCTCGGGGCACTCGATCAGCGGATAGATCGTGTGCACGTAGCGGGTTCCGGACGCGCCACGCCAGAAATAGAAGTTCTCGCAATGGGCAACGGGCTGCGGTGAAGCCTTCGCTGGGCGGCGGCGATTTCTTGCCCGTTTGGCACGGACTTCCGCCAGTTCGATGATGCGCGCACTCATTTACTATTCATCCTCGGACTACGCGACGGTACTTCACCCAGGTACAGCAACTATAACACGCTACAGCGGGTGATGCTCCGAATTATGGCGGCAGCCAATATTGTCAAAAGCCAGTAAACGTCGCGTTATCTGCTTGAAGCTGCGGTCGCCCGCAATTCCTCTTACGGATAGGTCGGAGATGTCGTGCCAGGAGCTTCGCAGCCGATCGGGAACGTCCGGACCCATTATCCGAAAGTGTTACGAAGCTGAAACAGACGACACCGGCTGCCGGTTCCGGCGAAGTACAAAAATCCACAATGTAAGAATTAGAGCGCTGCGACCCCGCGCTAGTTAGTCAATCGCAGCGCGAAAAGCCGCAGTGCTGGCAGACCCAGCAGCCTTCGCGGCGGATGTACTTCGCCCGCCCGCACCTGGGACACTGCCGACCCTGGTGCGCCGCGGCCTCATCCGGCGCAAATCCGCTGGCCGGCGTCGTCGGAGCCGAAGCGCCCGCGGCGGACGCTGCCACGGCATCCTCTTGAGCGCTGGCGATGAGCGCCAGCTCGGAGGCCTTCTCGTCATCGTGATCGTGGGCCGGGATGAAGCCGATGCGGCGCATGTGCCCCTCGACGATCTCGCCGATAGCAGCGAGCAGGCTCGGCACGTAGTGGCCGCCGACCCAGCGACCGCCCTGGGGATCGAAGATGCCCATGAGCTCTTCGGCCACGAAGGCGACGTCGCCGCCGCGACGGAACACCGCACTGATCATGCGCGTCAGCGCCACCGTCCAGGCGTAGTGCTCGAGGTTCTTGGTATTGATGAAGATCTCGAAAGGCCGGCGGCGGTCGTCGCGCACGATGTCGTTGATGGTCACGTACAGCGCATGCTCGCTGCCCGGCCACTTGAGCTTGTAGGTGTAGCCTTCGAGCGCCGCGTCGCGCTCCAGCGGCTTGGCCATGTAGTGGATCTCGCCGCTCTTGCCCGATCCGCTGATCGGTCCGCCGGCGGTTCCACGCACGACCGATGCCTCGCGTGCAGCGGAGACTTCGCCCGCGCTCGGCGCAGCGTCCAGCGCGGCGGGCTCCTCGGTCGGCATCGTGGCAGCTTCACCAAGCTTGCCTTCGCCCAGGTCGGCAGGCGCCGCCGCTTCCATCTCCGCCACTGCCGGCTTCGCCGTCCCGCGGCTCAGCACCGCACCCCGGACGCCGCTCGGCCGATACGTCGTGCAGCCCTTGAGGCCGAGCTCGTAGGCGATCGCGTAGACGTCGCTGAAAGCTTCGAAGCTCATGTCGGCCGGGCAGTTGATTGTCTTGGAGATCGAACTGTCGACATGGCGCTGCACGGCGGCCTGCATCTCGAGATGCGCGCGCGGCTTGAGCTGCTCCGCGCTGATGAAGTAGGGAGGCAGATCCTCGTCCTCGCCGAACTGCCGCCGGAACAGGGCATAGGCGTAGTCCTCAACTGTCTCGGCGCGCGCCTCCCCGTGCCGGTCGAGGATCCTGCGTTCGTAGACGAAGTCGAACACTGGCTCGATGCCGCTCGACACGTTGCCGGCGAGCAGCGAGATCGTGCCTGTCGGCGCCACCGTCGTGAGACACCCGTTGCGTAGGCCCTGGGTTTCGATCCCCGCGCGGATGTCCGGCGCCAGCTGCGCGACGTTCGGGCTGTTGAGCAGAGCCTTGGCGTCATACAGCGGAAACGAGCCGCGCTCGCTCGCAAGCTGGATGCTGGCGCGGTAGGCCGCTTCCTCGATGGTCTGCATCCAGGTTTCGGTGAGCTTTTGGGCGCCGGCGCTGCCGTAGGCCTCACGGCACATGATGAGCGCATCCGCCAGCCCGGTGACCCCGAGGCCCATGCGGCGCTTCGCCTTCGCCTCCTGCTTCTGCGCAGCCAGCGGATAGCGCGACACGTCGATCATGTTGTCGAGGAAGCGCACGGCGATGGCCGTCCGCTCCTGCAGGCGGTTAAGGTCAAGCCGCGCCTTCTCGGTGAAGGGATCGCTGACAAAGCGCGTCAGGTTGAGGGCGCCCAACAGGCAGGCGCCGAACGGCGGCAGCGGCTGCTCCCCGCATGGATTGGTGGCGCGTATGCTCTCGCAGTAGGAGAGATTGTTCTGCGCATTGACGCGGTCGATGAAGATGACGCCGGGCTCGGCGTTGTCGAAAGTCGCCCGCATGATCTTCTGCCACAGCGCGCGCGCCGGCAGCTGCCGGTAGACCTTGCCCTCGAACGTCAAATCCCACTGGGCATCCGCCGCCACTGCCGTCATCAGAGCGTCGCTGACCAGCACCGACAGGTTGAAGTTCGTGAGCCGCCCGGCGGCGGCCTTGGCCTCGATGAACTCCTCGATGTCCGGATGATCGTCGCGCAGCGTCGCCATCATGGCGCCGCGCCGATGGCCGGCCGACATGATCGTCCGGCACATTGCGTCCCAGACTTCCATGAAGCTGACCGGGCCAGAGGCATCCGCCCCGATGCTTTTGACGAGCGCGCCCCTAGGCCGCAGCGTCGAAAAATCTATGCCGATGCCGCCGCCCATCTGCATGGTGAGCGCGCCGTCGCGCACGGCCTCGAAGATGCCGGCGAGGTCATCCGGCACAGCGCCCATGACGAAGCAGTTGAACAGCGTCACCTGGCGCTTGGCCCCGGCGCCGGCCAGGATCCGTCCGCCGGGCAGGAAGCCGAAATCGGCGAGCGCCTCGAAGTAGCGCTTCTCCCAACGCCGCCGCTGCTGTGCGCCGCCCTTCTCGGCCGAGGCCGCCGCCCGCGCCACGCGCGCGAAGGTGTCGCCGACCGAGGTATCGATGGCCAGGCCGTCGACGTCCGTCAGCCGGTACTTGCCGTTCCAGACGCTCTCGGCGATGGGAGCGAAGAAACCGGGTGTCGAGGACTTGGGCATGGGCTGCAGGAACTCGGGCGGAACAAACGCATCGGGAACTCGAGCGCACGATCCCTCAGGCCCCGCGCGCTCCCTTGCAACGTAAGCCGCCGGCCTTAGTCCGTCAATGAATGTTCACTAAATATTCCTATTTTGTTTCCATCGGCGCCGCCGCCCTCGGCGCTGGAGCGGGCGGCGGCGTGACGCTTGCCGCTGCCTCCGCTATGAGCCGGTCCGAGGCGGTCTCGATGGCCTCGGTGAGCCTCGCCTTGAACTCGCCCCGCGGCAGGCCGGCCGGGATCGGGTCCAGGATCTCGATGACGATGGTGCCTGGGTAGCGCAGCTTCGAGTGGCGGGGCCAATAGAGCCCGGAGTTGAGCGCCACGGGCACGCAGGGCAGGCCCAGGCCCTCGTAAAGCGCCATCGCACCAGACTTGTAGTCGGGCGCGGCGCCCGCGGGCCGCCGCGTGCCCTCGGGGAAGATGACGATCTCGCGCCCCTGAGCGGCGCGCGCCTTGGCATCCTTGATCATCTGCCGGAGCGCCGCGGGGCCTCGCTCGCGCTGAATGAGCACGTGCTCGAATTTGCGCGAGAACCAACCGTAGAGCGGGATGTTGCCGAGCTCCGCCTTCATCACCATGGCTGGGTCGCGGAACAGCGGGATCAGCGCGAACGTGTCCCAGGCCGACTGGTGCTTGGCGCAAACGAGCACCGGCCCCTTGGGCACGCGCTCGAGCCCGCGCACCTCCATGCGCGTCCCCGCGATGAGCCGCATCCAGAACAGGGAGGCGTGGGCGTGCGCCTTGAGGCCCATCATCGCCCACCGCCGCGGCGCGAACAGCAGCCACGAGCCCAGAACGAGGAAAACCGCCGTGTTGAGATAGAACACGGCCGTGAAGAGCAAGGATCTGAGGACGAGAAGCACGGGACTAGATCTCGGAAGGCGCCGGCCGGCCGGTCTGCGCGACCGAGCTCGATTCCCAGCCTGCCACGCGCGCCACCGCTAGGCGCGCCGCCGCCGGAAAGAGCTTCAGGTATTCTGAAACCAGGATGCGGGCGGCGCGCAGATTGAGCCACCAGCCGCCGTTCTGGAAGCTCTTGGGCATGACGCGGTGGGCGATGAGGTGCACGTTCGGAAGCTCGCGGGACAGCTCGAGCAGGCTGCGGGGCATGTGGTAGCTCGCGGTGACGACGATCAGCGAGTTATAGCCGCGCGATCGCGTCCAGCTCGCCGTTTCTTCAGCGTTTCCTGTGGTGTTGAGCGCTTCATAGCCGAGATCGACGCAGCAGGCGAGCTGGTCGGGTGTGAGCCCGCTAATGCGCGCGATGTCACGGCTGCCGGTCATCGGATTGACGCCGGTGATGAGAAGGCGCTTGGCCCGGCCCTGGCGCAACAGCCGCGCCGCCTCGCGGATGCGGTCCTCGCCCCCGGTCAGCACGACGATTGCGTCCGCGCGCTCGTCGTCCGGCTCCTGCTCGCGCAGTACCATGCTGGCAAACAGCACGAAGCCAACGGCGGCGAGCAGCGCGCCCGCCCCCATAACCCCGATCAGCCGCTTCCACCCGCGGGTCATTCTCCGCCCATCTGCATCATCATGCACCCGGCACCCGCGTGCGGACGCGGGCATGGCGAATTGCCGCCGCGCGCAGCAGTCCCCCGTCCGACTTGGCGTCTATGAAGAGTGAGCGTCCTTGGCCGTGCTGCCGGCCCGCGCCGCTCCTTAAAGCCCCAAACCGATGCTGTGCTTCGGTCGCGAAGAATACGAACCAGCCGTCCCCTGGGCAAGCTTGCTTCGTAGAGGATGAGGCTCAATCGTGCTGACTGTTTAGAATACGGTAGACGCCGAACCGGGAGGTGAGCATGCACAACGCGGCGATCACCACCACGACGATGCCGAGCAGCACGTAACCGGCCGCATCCAGCGTGCCCGTGCCGATCAGCCGGTTGAGCTCGACCATGGTCATGGAGCCGCCGCCGAGCATCAGGGTGACGAGCGGCATCACGAAGAACACGAGCATGGCGGAGCCCGCCCCCAAGACTCCGGCGCGGATGCCGAGCCTCAGGAAGTGCTTCTCGAACTCGCGAGCGATGAAGCCGTCGGTCGCGCCGACGAAATGCAGCACCTCGACGATCTCGCGGTTCGATGCCATGGCGCTGCGGGTCGCTGATACGATGATGGCGGTCGTCGCCGCTGCAACCAGAAGCAGGATGGCGATGCCGCCAAGCGCCAGCGACCGCGTCACCGTCCGGATCTGCGTCTGCCATTGCCGGTGGTCGTCGAGGTTGACGCCCTTGAACCGGGTCTGCAGCTCCTTCGCCAAGCCATCGAAGTCAGGAGGCGCCGAGCGGTCGAGGTCCACGGCGATGAGCCGCGGGACGGGCAGAGCTTCGAGCGCGTCGGATTTGCCGAGCCACGGCTCGAGCAGCTTCGTCGCGTCCTCAAGGCTCATGGGCGTGACAGAACTTATGCCCCGTTGCGTGCGTACGTAGGCAGCGACCTCCTCAACCAGCTTGTTGATGTCGGTGCCTTCGCGCGGCTCGACCTGAATGGTGACCTCGCTCGCCACGTCACGCAGCCAGGCATCGGCCGACTGGTTGATCATGTAGACCGCGCCGGCCGTCAGGCAGGCCAGGAAGCACATGATGGAAATGACGAGGTTGAGCGAGCTGCCGGTCACAGACCCGGCGGGAACCACGGGGCCCTGGCTGCCGCCGTTCCGCCGGTCGTAGCGCGCGTTGGCGCTACGGCGCCCGGTCGTCTCCCGCCGCCGCGGTGGGCGCGCGGTGCGCGGCGACGAGGCATGCCCCGTCTCCTCGCGACCGTCCGGGTCGTAGGGCCTCCGCGAGGATCGGCCGCCGGTCGTCGGCCGCCCCGTGTTGTCAAACAATCCTGACATGGCCCTCATGCAGTTCAATGCGCGGCGCCTTGAACTGCCGCATGAGCTGATGGTCGTGGGTAGCGATCACGACCGACGTGCCGAGGCGATTGAGCTCGATGAAGAGCCTGAGGAGCCGCCGCGCCATCTGCGGGTCGACGTTGCCGGTCGGCTCGTCGGCGAGCAGCAACTCCGGCTTGCCGATGACAGCGCGCGCGATTGCCGCGCGCTGCTTCTCGCCGCCCGACAGCACGGAAGGATAGGCGTGCATACGGTCGCCGAGGCCGACCCATTGCAGAAGATCGGTGACGTCCTCGCGGTAGTCCTCGATGCGCTTGCCGACGACGCGCAAGGGAAGCGCGATGTTCTCCCAGGTGGTGAGATGGTCGAGCAGCCGGAAGTCCTGGAACACGATGCCGATGCGGCGCCGGTGCTGGGCGCGTTTCGCGGTCGAGATCTTGCTGACGTCCTGGCCGAACAGTTGGATCTGGCCGCGCGTCGGATGGATCGACATGAACAGGAGCCGCAGCAGCGACGATTTGCCGGCGCCCGAGGGGCCGGTGAGAAAGTGGAACGATCCCGGCCGCAGATGAAAGTTCACATCCGTCAGGATGTCGGGTCCCCGGTCATAGCGCAGCGCGACATTGGTCAGTCGGATCACGTGCTGTGTGCCCAGTCCATGAATTCAATCATCCGCCGCTGTCCCGCCGTAAACGCCGGATCCGGCTATTGTTCAATCGTGGAGGATTATGGCGTCCTCGTGTACGCAGGTGTTAAAGTCTAGGCTCCCCCGTTGTCTCCTGCGTTGCACGCGTGCCGCATTCGGCCGATACCTAATGACTGGATAGAACCGAACAGGAAACCGACGCAACCTTCGAGACCTACCCGAAAGCAGGAAAGATGAGCCAACAGACTTCCGCGAACGAGAACCCCTCCGCCAAGCTGGAGGTTGTGTTCAGTGCCGGAGAAATTGCAACCCGTCAGCAGACG
>Ga0164243_10008746_pt1 | contig 14880 bp, 14 predicted proteins | sample OricompcompostOP_FD_108781 | JGI IMG/M metagenome (GOLD analysis project Ga0164243, IMG submission 108781) | Organic Plus compost microbial communities from Emeryville, California, USA - Original compost - Organic plus compost (OP) | ecosystem: Engineered > Solid waste > Mixed feedstock >... | reverse complement strand
GCGCGCCCTGGTCGACGGCTGGAAGGCGCGCGGCGAAAGCATCGGCGTGGTGCCGACCATGGGCGCGCTGCACGAAGGCCATCTGAGCCTGGTGCGCGCGGCGCGGGCCGCCTGCGACCGGGTGATCGTGACGCTGTTCGTCAATCCGCGCCAGTTCAACAGTCCCGAGGATTTCGCCCGCTATCCCCGCACCGAGCGCCAGGATGCCGAATTGCTGGCCCCGCTGGGGGTGGATGCGCTGTTCGTGCCGGCGGGCGAAGAGGTCTATCCCCCCGACCATGCCACCACCGTCTCGGTCTCGGGGGTAAGCGAGCCGCTGGAGGGCGCCCATCGCCCCGGCCATTTCGACGGCGTGGCGACGGTGGTGACGCTGCTGTTCAACATGACGCGGGCCGACCGCGCCTTTTTCGGCGAAAAGGATTGGCAGCAGTTGCAGCTGGTGCGCCGGCTGGTGCGGGACCTGATGCTGCCGGTCGAGATCGTGCCCTGCCCCTGCGTGCGGGCGGCCGACGGGCTGGCGCTGTCCTCGCGCAACCGCCGGCTGACGGCCGCCGGCCGGGCGCGGGCGGCGGCGCTGCCCCGGGCGCTGTTCGAGGCGGCGGACCGGATCGCGGCGGGCGAGCCGGTGGCCGACACGCTGGCCGCGGCGCGGGCCGCCCTGGCCGCGGCCGGGATCGGCCCGCTGGATTATCTGGAATTGCGCGATTCCGAAACGCTGGGTGCCGCCCGGCCCGGACGGCCGGCGCGGCTGCTGGCCGCGGCCTGGCTCGAAGGGGTCAGGCTGATCGACAACCTGGCCGTGGAACCGCGCTGATCCGGCCGCCCGTCCGGGGAAACGGGCATGCCGGATGCGGGACATCCGGCATCCGGCGCCGCAAGCGCCGCCGCCCCGGCCCGCTCCATTCAGTTCGGGCAAGTCGCGCCGCCTGCGGGTCGCCGCCCGGCCTCAGACCTTGCGCAGGGCGATCACCGCGTTCAGGCCGCCAAAGGCGAAGGCATTCGACAGCACCGCCTCGACCCTGGCCTCGCGCGCCTCGTTCGGCACCACGTCCAGCGCGCATTCCGGGTCGGGCTCTTCATAGCCGATGGTGGGGGCGATCACCCCGTCGCGCAGCGCCATGATGCAGGCCAGCAGTTCGACCGCGCCGGTGGCGCCGATCAGGTGGCCGTGCATGGATTTGGTCGAGGAAATCATCAGCTGGTCGGCATGATGGCCGAAGGCATGGGCGACCGCGGCGCATTCGGTCTTGTCATTCACCGCGGTGCCGGTGCCATGGGCGTTGATATAGCCGACCTCTTCGCGGTTCATATGCGCGTCCAGCATGGCGGCGGTGATGGTGCGCTCGGCGCTGATGGCCGAAGGCATGACGATGTCCTGCGCATCGGCCGACATGGAAAAACCCACCACCTCGGCCAGGATATCGGCGCCGCGCGCGACCGCATGTTCCCAATCCTCGAAGACGAAGACCCCCGCCCCTTCGCCCTGGACCATGCCGTTGCGGGTGGCCGAGAACGGCCGGCAGGCATCCTTGGACATGACCCTCAGCCCCTCCCATGCCTTGACGCCGCCAAAGCACAGCATCGCCTCGGAGCCGCCGGTCAGCATGACCGTGGCCGCGCCCGAACGCACCATGTTGAAGGCCAGCCCCATGGCATGGTTGGAACTGGCGCAGGCGGTGGCCACGGTGAAGCTGGGGCCCAGAAGGCCATATTCCATGCTGACATGCGAACAGGCGGCATTGTTCATCAGCTTGGGCACGACAAAGGGATGGACGCGGTTCTTGCCCTCTTCGTAGACGGTGCGGTAATTCTCGTCCCAGGTATTCATGCCGCCGGCGGCGGTGCCCAGCACCACGCCCGAACGCAGGCCCAGCTCGCCCTCGAAGATCAGGCCCGATTGCGCCACCGCCTCGCGCGCGGCCAGCAGCGTGAACTGGGTGAACTTGTCGTAAAGGACGATCTGCTGGCGGTTGAAATAGGTCTCCGCCTGCCAGTCGCGGACCTGGCCGCCGATGCGGATTGCCAGCCGTTCGACATCGCGGAACTCCAGCGGGCCGATGCCGCAGCGCCCCTCGCGCATGGCCTCCAGCGTCGAGGGCACATCGCGGCCAAGCGCGTTGATCGTGCCCATGCCGGTGATCGCCACGCGGCGCATGCCGTTGGCGTGGCGGCCCATGATGACCCGGCCCAGCATGGAGCGTGCGATCTTGGTGGCGCTTTTGACCTTGCCCTTGACCTTGCCGGGCCGGCGTTCGGATTTGGGCGATTTCTCGCCCTTGCTCTTCTTGGCGTTCATGCCTTTTCAGCGACCAGCTTTTCCACGGCGTCGATGATCGCGCCCAGGCTCGATATGTCGAATTCGGATTTCTCGGGCTCGTTGGCGTTGAACGGCACCGAGATGTCAAAGGCTTCCTCAATGGCAAAAATGGATTCCACCAGCCCCAGGCTGTCGATGCCGATTTGCTGCGGCGACATCTCCGGCTTCAGCTCGGACGGGTCCAGCATCGCCTGCTCGGCGATGATCTGGATGATGCGTTCGCGGATTTCTGTCATCTCGGCCTCCGTTCTGGTTCCGGTCAAGGGCGCCTGCCCGCCGGAATGCTATTGCGTGCCGCCCTTGTCGAGCAGTTTCTTAACAGTTTCGCGAAGCTCGGCCACCTGTGCATAAAGGCGTGGCAGGCGGCGGATGTTTTTCTGGGCCTCGACATGGGCCTCCATCCTGACCGCCGGGCTGCCCAGCAGGACGCGGCCGGCGGGCGCATTGGTGAATATCTTGGTGGCGCCGCCCGCGATTACGTCGTCGCCGACGAAAATGTTGTCGGACACGCCGACCTGGCCGCCCAGCACCACCCGGTTGCCGATCCGGGCCGAGCCGGCGATGCCGACCAGGCCGCATAGCAGGCAATCCTCGCCGACCACGACATTGTGGCCGACCTGGACCAGGTTGTCGATCTTGGTGCCGCGGCCGATACGGGTGGCGCGAATGGTGCCGCGGTCCACGGTGGCATTGGCGCCGATCTCGACATCGTCGCCGATTTCGACCCCGCCCAGCGAATGGATGCGCGTCCAGTGCTGCTGGCGGATCTCGGCCCGCTCGCCCAGGGATTGGCGGATCTCTTCGACGCCGGATTTCTCGGGCGTGACAAAGGAAAACCCGTCCGCGCCCAGCGAGGCGCCGGGGTTCAGGATCACCCGGTCGCCGATGGTCACGCCATGGGCGATGCGCACCCCGGCATGGATCAGCGCGTCGCGCCCGATCACCGTATCCGCGCCGATCGAGACATGCGAGGCGATGCGCGCGCCCGCCCCGATCCGCACCCGCGCAGCCACGACCACGAAGGGACCGATGGCAGCGTCCGGGGCCAGATCGGCCGTCGGGTCGATCACCGCGCTGGGATGGATGCCGGCGGCGATGGCGGGGCCGGGATCGAAGGCGCGGGTCAGCCCGGCCATGGCCAGCCGCGGCCGGCCGACCAGGATGGCGGCGCGCAGCCCCAGCGCCTCGGGGTCCGCCCCCTCGGCCAGCAAGGCCATGTCGCCGGGATTGAGCTTTTCGGCATAGGCGGGGGTCGTCGCCAAAGCGATCTGCCCCGCGCTTGCCCGGCCGGCCTCGGCCGCGCCGGTGACGGTCAGGCTGCCGTCACCCCAAAGGCGGGCATCGAGCGCGCGGGCCAGTTCGGCAATGGTCAGTGTCATGCGGCTCCCCTTTGCATGGGGTTCATCTAGCCATCCGCGGGCCTGGAATCCAGCCCGGCCTTGACCAGCGCGGCATGGATCCTTGCGTCGCGGCCATAGATGTCGCGAAAACGGTGGATGCGGCCGCTTTCGTCGGGGAAGGCGGTGAAATAGACCAGATGCACCGGGATGGGGGGGCGCAGGTTCAGATAGGTCTCGCGCCCCGAGGCCAGCGCCCTGGCATAGACCGACTCGGGGTTTTCCACCTGCCCTTTCAGCAGTTCCTGCGCCAGTTCCACCGGCCGGCCGACGCGGATGCAGCCATGCGAATAGGCACGGCTCGACTGATTGAACAGATGCCGGCTGGGCGTGTCGTGCAGATAGATGTTCCAGGGGTTGGGGAACATGAACTTGACCTGACCCAGCGCATTGTCGTCGCTGGGTTTCTGCCGCATCCGATACGGAAAGGTCCTGGCCGTGTATTTGCGAAAGTCGATGCGGTCGCGCGCGATCACATTGCCGGCCCCGTCCACCACGTCGAGATGCGCAACGGCGTAGCGATCGGCCTGCAAGCGCGGCAGATATTCCTTGACGGTGATCGAGCGCGGCACGTTCCAGCGCGGATTGACCACCATGTATTTCATCGCCTCGCTGAATTCGGGCGTCTCGAATTCCGGGTCGGCCTTGCCGACGACCACCCGGGTCTCGAAGACCTGCCGCCCCTGTTCGTAGATACGGGCCTGGAACTCGGGCAGGTTCACCCAGACATGGCGGGCGTTCAGGTCGTGGCCGCGCATCCAGCGCATCCGTTCCAGGGCGACCAGGATCGCCGCGTCCTCGGGGGCCGAGCCGCGGTTCAGCCGCGCGACCGTGCGCGGCCCCGCCACCCCGTCGGCGGGCAGTCCGGCCTCGTGCTGATAGGCGGCGACCGCCTGGGCCAGCGGCCCGTCGAAGGTCAGCGGGCTGCCCAGCGGCGCCGCGGCAAAGCCGATCGAGGCCAGCCGCACGCGCAAAGCCGCGATGGCCGGGTCGCTGGTTCCCTGGCGCCAGAGCCCCTCGGGGACAGGCGGCGCATCGGCCGGCGGCACCAGCCGCGACTGCCGGGCCAGCGCCCGGCGCAGCGCCTCGTAGCGGGGATCGCGCGAGGGCAATTCGGCCAGCACGGCGCCGGGATCGGCGGCCGAGGCAAAGCGGCGCAGCAGGGCGCCGACGGGCGGGCGCCGCACCTCGCGCTTGATGCCCCCGGGCTCGACCTGGCGCGGCTCCAGCAGGCCGCCCGAAATATCGTGGCTCCAGTCGGCAAAGACGCGGGCAAAGCGGATCTCTGCATCCAGGTCGTCGATGCCCTGCCGGTCCAGCCGCATCAGCCCGGCCCGGTCATAGCGCGACGGCGGCAGCCCGTGCGAGGCCGCCTGCCCCACCGCCTCGATCAGGGCGGCGCGGCGCGCGGCCCCTTGCGGTCCGGTGAAGATCGGCTGCAACCCGTTCGTGCCGTAGAAATCGGCCAGCCCGGGATGATGGGCCACCCTTTCGGCCAGCCGCATTTCCCGGTCGGAAAAGCTCAGCCTCGGCGCGGGCAGCGCGGCGACCGGCGTCGAATCCAGCGCCTGGGCGCCCGGCGCGCCCGGCATGGCCGCCAGAATCGCCAGGACAATGACTGTCCGAATCAGCCCGGAAAAGCGCAATTGAGGACCCCTTTGCTTCTGCGGCAAATTTTCGCACCCCAGCCGATTCCGGTCCAGCGAGCCGGGTTTTTTCTTGCATCGGTGATGCAGCGCAAGCACGGCCGCGCAGAAAGATTAGCTTTGGTTCCGAATCGCTTTTCCTTCGGCGGATTTTTGCCGAAATGGCGAAGTTCCGCCGCAGCCAGAACGAAAAGCTTTCCCCGGATCGCACGCTGGTGACATATTCCTAAGCAGTTCCGGCCAAACCGGAACGGGCCGTTTCAACGGGCGGCAAAACAACGAAAGCAGGACAGGCGATCTGACATGACGTTTGAAACTTTCTCGCGTCGGGGCATCCTTGGCGTCTTTGCGGCGACCACGGTGGCGGCAGCGCCGGTTATGGCCAATGCCTTCGGACTGTTGCGCGGCGCCGGCGATATCCGCCGCATTCGCATGTATTCGGGGCGCACGGGCGAAAGCATCGACACGGTTTACTGGGTCGAAGGCAAGTATATCCGGGACGCCCTGAATGAAATCAACATCTTCATGCGCGACTGGCGAACCGGCCAGGCGATCGGAATCGACCCGCGCACGATCGACATTGCCGCAGCCTCGCACCGGCTGCTGCAAACCAACGAACCCTATATGATGCTGTCGGGCTATCGCTCGCCCAAAACCAACGCAATGCTGCGCGCGCGTTCCTCGGGCGTGGCCAAGAACTCGCTGCACATGGTGGGCAAGGCTGCGGACCTGCGCCTGAAGTCGCGCTCGGTCGCACAGATGTACAAGGCCGCTTCCGCCTGCAAGGCGGGCGGGGTCGGAAAATATTCGCGCTCGAATTTCGTCCATATGGACTGTGGCCCGATCCGCCACTGGGGCGCCTGACTCGCGATCGCTCAACTCATGGTGATCACGCAAAGACCCGCCCCCAGGGGCGGGTTTTCGTTTGTGCCCGGCGCTCAGCGCAGCCGCGGCGGGGCCGAGGGATCGCGGCGCACCGGCTGGGGGGCGGGCGGTGGCGGCGCCGGCTCCAGCAGCAGCGCCGCCGGCGGCGGATCGCCCGCGGCAAAGCCGATATCCACCCCGCCCGGCAGTTCGGGCAGAAAGGCCAGAAGCTCGGCAAAGGCCTTGGCCACGGCCGGCTCATGCGCGGGATCGACGCCGCCCAGGATCAGCGCATGGCCATGCCGTCCGTCCTGCCATTCGGCCGCGACCAGGGCCAGGCGCCCGACCAGGCCCGCCATGTCCCCCAGCCGCTGCGCCAGGGGCTCGGCCAACACCGCCACCGCCCGCGGCTCGGGCGCGCCCAGCCGGCGCGCCGTCTCGGTCGCCGCCATCTTGGGCTGCGCCTGCAGGGCCTGCACCAGCCAGCCCAGCATCGCCGCATCCAGCATCAGCTGCGAGGCATGGCCGGGATTGACCAGCAGTCCCCGCCCCTCATCCGCCAGCGCCGCCGCCAGCACCCGGCCCGGCAGGGCCAGATAGGCGACGGGGCCGCCGACGAATCCGGCCAGCCGCTCTTCGCGGTCGCAGGCCAGGGCAAAGCGTCCCTCGGGCAGGTCGAACAGCCGCAGCTCGGCGCGGTCGCCGGCGGGTTCGGCCACCAGCGCCGCGAAAAGCTCGGTATCGGCCAGGCGCGACAGGATGCGGGCCCGGGCGGGCGCATCGGCCTGGTGAAAGGCAATCGGGCAAAGTTCATCCAGAGGGGTCATCGCATTCTTTCATCAAGGCGGCCACAGCCAGGCGCAGCTCGGGCAGCAGTTCGGCCTGGAACCACGGATTGCGCCGCAGCCAGCCGGTATTGCGCCAGGACGGATGAGGCAAGGGAAAGATATGCGGCGCATGATCGCGCCAGCCGGCAACGGTCGCCGTCACCCCGCCCCGCGCCGCCGCGCCCAAATGCCAGCGCTGCGCGTGACCGCCGACCAGCAGCGTCAGCCGGGGCCGCAATTCGGCCATGACGCGGGTGCGCCAGGTCTGCGCGCAGATCGGCGGCGGCCCCAGGTCCGCGCCCCTGGCGTCATATCCCGGAAAGCAGAACGCCATGGGCACGATGGCGATGCGCCCGCGGTCATAGAACTCGGCCTCGGACAGGCCCATCCAGTCGCGCAGCCGGTCGCCGGAACGGTCGGCAAAGGGCCGCCCGGCCAGATGGACCCGCAGGCCCGGCGCCTGCCCGACGATCAGAATGCGCGCACCGGGGCGAAACCAGACCACGGGTCGCGGTTCGTGCCGCGTCCGGGTCGCGGCAAAGCGCGCGGCACAGAGGCGACAGGCGGAAATCTCGCCCACAAGGCGGCTGGAAACGGACATGGCTGGCAGATATGTGCGGATCTTCGCGCCGAAAAGGGCCGTCATTCACCATATGTCAAGCATTGGCCGCCATGGTGGACAGCAAGGGCCCCCGGCCCTATTCTCCGCCTGCCGCGGCCGGGGAATAGCGGGGAAAGATCCGGGCGGGGGCGGAGCCTGCATGTCGTAACCATTTCCAGCCCGCGCAATGGCGGGGACCAGGACGGCCATATGATCGAATTCGACAATGTCTCCAAATCCTTCTGGACCGGGACCCAGCGCAAGGTCATCCTCGACCGCGCCTCTTTCCGGATCGAGCTGGGGCGGTCGATGGGCATTCTGGCGCCGAACGGAACCGGCAAGACCACGATCATCAACATGATGTGCGGGCTGGAAAAGCCCGACGAGGGCACGATCCGCAGCGATTGCCGGGTATCCTTTCCACTGGGCTTCATGGGCGGCATCACCGGATCGCTCAGCGCCAATGAAAACGCGCGCTTCATCGCCCGCATCTACGGGCTGGACCCCGACTATGTCGAAGCCTTCTGCCGCTGGCTGATCGACATAGGCGAATATTTCGACATGCCCGTGGGCACCTACAGCGCCGGCATGCGCGCCCGCTTTACATTTTCGCTGATGCTGGCGCTGGAATTCGACATCTACCTGATCGACGAGGGCATGCCCGCCACCACCGATCCCGAATTCAACCGCAAGGCCGGCGCGGTCCTTTACGAACGCCTGCGGTCCGCAACCGTCGTCGTGGTGTCGCACCAGGCACAAACTATTGAAAAATTCTGCAATTCCGCTGCCGTCCTGCGCGATGGCAAGCTATATCAGTTTGAAACCCTCGAAGAGGCTAGGCAATATTATGACTACACCGCCTAAGGCGCGCGCATATCGCATCAGCCGCGAAGAGTCGGTGCTGGCGGTCGGCCACCAGGCGTCCCGCGCCACCGAAACGGCGCGCAAGGTCCAGCTGGAGGTGCAGAAGCGCGGCGATGCCGCCCCGCCGTCCGGCCAGGCCCTCGAACGGCTTTTCGCGACGGGCGATGACGGGTTCGGCGACATGCGTTTCCCCGGTGCGGCGCCAAAGCAGCCAGAACCGCGCGACCAGCCCGGCATGGCCGAGCGCGTCGCGGCGGTGCGGGCCGAGAACCTGACCGACCGCCAGCTGCGCATGGCGCGACGCATCGCCGCCATGCATGAAATCGACGCCGCATCCGATCACGAGGCCGTCGTGCTGCTGCGCGACCGGGGCATCGACCCGTTCCATCGCGCCTCGGTCGGCAAGATCCTGTCGGAAGAGGGTGCGCGCGCCCAGGCTCAGGCTCAGGTCCAGGCGGCCGCGGCCGGGCCCGCCCCCGGCCCCGGCATGCCCGTGCCGATGCGCCAGGACGGCCCCGGCCGCCGCGCCCGCGGGACCGAGATCATGCCGGTTCCCCCGGGCACGACCCAGCTGCCCTCGCGCGAGGCATTGACCGAGGATCGCCGCGCCGCCGAGATCATCCGCATCCAGCAGGACATCGCCCGCCGGCGGCGGCGCAAGCTGATGATGCTTTTCGCCCGTCTGGCGGCCTTTGTCGGCCTGCCGACGCTGATTGCGGGCTGGTATTACTTTACCGTCGCCACGCCGCTATATGCCACCGTGTCGCAATTCCAGATCCAGCAGGCCGAACAATCCGGTTCGGGCGGCCTGGGCGGGCTGTTCGGGGGCACGCAGCTGGCCACCAATACCGATTCGGTCTCGGTGCAAAGCTATCTGACCTCGCGCGATGCGATGCTGCGGCTGGACAAGGACCTGGGTTTCAAGCAAGCGTTCCAGGATCCGGCCATCGACCCGGTCCTGCGCCTGTCGCCCGATGCCACCAACGAAGAGGCCTATAAGCTCTATCGGAATTCGGTCAAGATCGGCTACGATCCGACCGAGGGCGTGATCGACATGGAGGTGATCGCCCCCGACCCCGCGCTGAGCCAGAAATTCTCGATGGCGCTGATCAAATATGCCGAGGGCCAGGTCGACCAGATGACCGCCCGCCTGCGCGAGGACCAGATGAAAGGCTCGGTGGAAAGCTATCAGGATGCCGAGGAAAAGGTGCTGCAGGCGCAGCGCCGCGTGCAGGAATTGCAGCAAAAGCTGGGCGTGCTGGACCCCGTGGCCGAAGGCACCGTCATCATGAGCCATATCGCCGATCTCGAACGGCAGCTGGCGGCGAAAAAACTGGAACTGGGCCAGCTGCAATCGAATGCCAGCCCCAATGCCAGCCGGGTGGCCGGCGTCCAGGGCGATATCGGCCGGCTGGAGGCGATGCTGGCCCAGACCCGCAGCCAATTGACCGAGGGCAACAACACCCGCGATTCGCTGGCCACGATCTCGGGCGAAATCCGCATCGCCGAATCCGATCTCGCGACCCGCCAGGAACTGCTGGCCGCCGCCGCCGCGCAGATGGAAACCGCGCGGATCGAGGCCAACAAGCAGGTGCGCTATCTGTCGCTTTCCGTCGCCCCGGTCCCCCCGGACGAGGCGACCTATCCCAAGGCTTTCCAGAACACGATCGTGGCTTTCCTGGTGTTTTCCGGCATCTATCTGATGCTGTCGCTCACCGCCTCGATCCTTCGCGAACAGGTGTCCTCATGAATCAGGTCCAGATCGGCAATGTCACTTTTGCAAACGACCGGCCGCTGGTGCTGATCGCCGGCCCCTGCCAGCTCGAAACCCTGGATCATGCGCTGATGATCGCCGAGACGGTGGCCCGGGCCTGTGCCGGCGCGGGGGCGGGATTCGTCTTCAAGGCCAGCTACGACAAGGCCAACCGCACCTCGCTGCAGGGCCGGCGCGGCATCGGCATCGACGAAGGACTGCGCATGCTGGAAGAGGTGCGCGCACGCATCGGCTGCCCGGTGCTGACCGATGTCCACGACGTCGAACAGGCGCGTCTGGCCGGGGCGGTGGCGGACGTGATCCAGATCCCCGCCTTTCTGTCGCGCCAGACCGACCTGCTCCTGGCCGCCGGAGAGACAGACGCGGCCGTGAATATCAAGAAAGGCCAGTTCCTGGCCCCCTGGGACATGCCCAATGTCGCCGACAAGGTCGCCTCGACCGGCAACCGGCGCATCCTGCTGACCGAGCGCGGCGTCAGCTTCGGCTACAACACCCTGGTCGCGGACATGCGCAGCCTGCCGATCATGGCCCGCACCGGCTGGCCGGTGATCATGGACGCGACCCATTCCGTGCAGCAGCCGGGCGGCCAGGGCGGCTCGTCGGGCGGGCAGCGCGAATTCGCCCCGGTGATGGCGCGGGCGGCGGCGGCGCTGGGCGTGGCCGGCGTCTTTATCGAGACGCATCAGGACCCCGACAATGCCCCCTCGGATGGGCCGAACATGATCCATCTGGAGCGGATGCCGGCGCTGATCGATTCGCTGATGCGGTTCGATGCGCTGGCGAAATCCGATCCGGTGATGGGGTGATCAGCCGGCCGCGATGGCCCGGCCCGCGGCATGGGCCGAGGCCCATGCCCATTGGAAATTGTAACCGCCAAGCCAGCCGGTGACATCCACCACCTCGCCGATGAAATACAGGCCGGGGACGGATTTCGCCTGCATGCTTCGCGATTCCAGCCCGCGCGTGTCCACGCCGCCCACGGTGACCTCGGCCGTGCGCCAGCCCTCGGAGCCGACGGGGCGCAAGGTCCAGCGATTGACCCGCGCCCCGACCCGGTCCAGGACCGCATTTCCCTGATCGGCCAGCCGCGCCCCGGCCAGCCCGGTCTCGGCGGCGACCGCTTCGGCCAGCCGGGCGGGCAGCCAGCGCGCCAGAGCCGAGGCCACACTCATGCGCCCGCCCTGCCCGCGGGCCTCCCGCAGGCCGGCCGCGATATCCGTATCGGGCGCCAGATCGACGGCGATTTCCTCTCCCGGGCGCCAGAAACTGGAAATCTGCAGGATCGCCGGCCCCGAGAGGCCGCGATGGGTGAACAGCAGCCCGTCGCGGAAACGGCTGCGCCGCCGTCCGCTGCCGTAGCTGACCTCTGCCGGCAGCGACAGGCCGGCCAGGGGCCGGCAAAGGTCCAGGTCCTGTCCGGCAAAGGTCAAAGGCACCAGCCCGGCCCGCGGCTCGACCAGCGAAAGCCCGAAACGGGCGGCGATGTCATAGCCGATCCCGGTGGCCCCCATTTTCGGGATCGAGCGGCCGCCGGTCGCCACGACCACCCGCCGCGCCGCCAGCGCCCCGCGCGAACTGTCGACCCGAAACCCTTCGCCCGCCGGCTCGACGGCCCGGACCTCGGTTTCCAGGCACAGATCCGCCCCGCGCATCCGGCGCAGCAGCATATCGACGATCTGCCGGGCATTGCCGTCGCAGAACAGCTGGCCCATGGTCTTTTCATGCCAGGCGATGCCGGCCCGCTCGACCAGGGTGACGAAATCCGCCGGCGTGAACCCCGCAAGGGCCGAGGCCGCATAGCGCGGATTGCCCGAGACGAAGCGGTCCAGCCCGGTGGCGAGATTGGTGAAATTGCACCGCCCGCCGCCCGAGATGCGAATCTTTTCCCCCGGCGCGCGGGCATGATCGAGCAGCAGGACCCGTCCCGCCTGCCCGCCCGCCAGTTGCAGGATCGTGCCCGCGCAGAAAAGCCCGGCTGCCCCGGCGCCCAGAATGATGGTATCGGCCTGTTCCATGGGGCGCGCATAAAACCCCGGCGCGGCGGCCACAAGATTTTTCCTTTTGCCCCCTTGCGCGCCCCTGCCGCCTTGGCTAGATACGCCTCCACAAGTTGGGGCGTGGCCAAGTGGTAAGGCAACGGTTTTTGGTACCGTGTACCGTAGGTTCGAATCCTACCGCCCCAGCCAAATCAAATATTCCGTGAAAATCAATGCACTGAGGCGGATTATTCATCCACCTCTGCTATTCCGGCTACTTGGACCGCAGCGGGCCGGGACAGCGGGACCGGCCGCCTGTCGCGGCGGAAAGCCGGCGCCGAAATGAAAAGGGCCCGGCCGCAGATCGGCCAGGCCCGCAATCGCGGCGCGAATATCCCATGCACCACCCCTTCATGCGCCGCGCGGCGCCCGGGAGGACGCCCGGGCGTCACATCCCCAGGGCGGCCTTATACATTTCCAGGATCGCCTCTTCCTCGGCGATGTCGTCCTTGTCGCGCTTGCGCAGCGCGATGACCTTGCGCATCACCTTGGTGTCATAGCCGCGCGCCTTGGCCTCGGCCATCAACTCCTTCTGCTGCTCGGCCACGTCCTTCTTTTCCGCCTCGAGCTGTTCGTATTGCTCGATGAACTGGCGCAGCTCGCCGGCCGCGATGCCATAGGCGTTATCGTCCTGCATGTCCCGCTCCTTGGTCTTTGCGCGCGGTCTAGGCGGTCTTGCGGCCGGGTGCAATCGCCGCTAGGCCGTCCTCGGAAAATGGAGGCGGAAATGACGATCTGGGACGGGCTGATCTGGGGCGGAACCGCGCTGACGGCGCTGGGACTGGTCGCACTGGCCTGGTGCATCGTGACCGCGGCCCGCGCCAAGGCCCGCATCTCCGACGACGACCGGATGCGCGCCACCATGCGCAAGGTGGTGGCGGTGAACATGGCGGCGCTGGCCGCCTCGGTCCTGGGGCTGATGCTGGTCGTCCTGGGCATCATGCTGGGCGGCTGAGATGCGGGCGCTGGTCCAGCGCGTCGCCGAGGCCGAGGTCACGGTCGGGGGCCGCAGCATCGGCCGCATCGGGCCGGGCCTTATGGTGCTGGTCTGCGCCATGCGCGGCGACCCCGAGGACGCGGCGGCGAAACTGGCCGCGCGCGTGGCCAGGCTGCGCATCTTTCGCGACGAGGCCGGCAAGATGAACCGCTCGGTCCAGGATATCGGCGGCGCGGTGCTGGTGGTCAGCCAGTTCACACTGGCCGCCGATACCCGCACCGGCAACCGGCCCGGATTTTCCGCGGCCGAAGCGCCCGAGCGCGGCGAGGCGCTGTATCTGCGCTTTGCCCAGGCGCTGCGCGACCTGGGCCTGCCGGTCGAAACCGGCAGCTTCGGCGCCGACATGCGGGTGTCGCTGATCAATGACGGTCCGGTGACGATCTGGATGGATAGCGCCGACCGCGCTTGACTTTTGCCCTCCGAACCCTCATTTGCGACAAGTTGCCGCCCGCTGCCGCGTGAGCAGCCGGCGCCCTTGCGCCAAGGTCGGCACCGAATTTTCCGGTTTCCCATTCACGCGGGGAGGCTGCGGGCATTACCGTATCCACGCCCGCCCCTCGCAACCTGCCGCGCCCTATGCGCGGCCCCTGCCATGCGCGCCGATACGCGGGCGACCTGGCCGAAAGACGACATGACCAACGAAACCACCCGCCCGAAACGCTCTGGCAATCCCCGCGCCCAGCAGGGCGGCAAGCCGCGCTTTCGCGGCGACAAGCCCAATACCAGCCACCGCCGCATCAGAAACGAGCCGGAGGAGAAATTCATCCGCCGCGCCATCCCCGAGATCGACACCCCTTTCACCCGCATGGGGATCGACCCGCGCGTGGCGATCAACCTGCCGGGCCTGGGGATCGAGACCCCCTCGCCCATCCAGGAAAAATCCATCCCCGCGATCGTCGAGGGCCGCGACCTGCTGGGCCTGGCGCAGACCGGCACCGGCAAGACGGCGGCCTTCGGCCTGCCGATGCTGACCCGGCTTTTGAATATCGGCCGCAAGCCCGAGCCCCGGACCTGCCGCGCCCTGATCCTGGCGCCGACGCGGGAACTGGCGACCCAGATCGCCGAGAATGTCGACAATTATGCCATCGGCACGCCGATCCGGCAGTTCCGCGTCGTCGGCGGCGCCTCGATCAACGTGCAGGTCCAGCGGCTGGAACGCGGCGTCGATGTGCTGATCGCCACGCCCGGCCGGCTGATCGACCTGATCGAGCGCGGCGCGGTGGACCTGTCGCAGACCAAATACCTGGTGCTGGACGAGGCCGACCAGATGCTGGACATCGGCTTTATCCACGCGCTGCGCCGCATCGCCAAGATGCTGCCGCGCGAACGTCAGACGCTGCTTTTCTCGGCCACCATGCCTAAGCTGATGGAAGAGCTGGCCGACAGCTATCTGACCGATCCCGTGCGCGTTGCCGTGAACCCGCCCGGTCAGGCCGCTGAAAAGATTGAACAGGGCGTGCATTTCGTCAATCAGGGCGACAAGGCGACGCTGCTGGCAGAATATCTGTCAAAGCACCGCGACGAGCTGGCCATTGTCTTTGGCCGCACCAAGCACGG
>Ga0164243_10008745_pt1 | contig 14881 bp, 8 predicted proteins | sample OricompcompostOP_FD_108781 | JGI IMG/M metagenome (GOLD analysis project Ga0164243, IMG submission 108781) | Organic Plus compost microbial communities from Emeryville, California, USA - Original compost - Organic plus compost (OP) | ecosystem: Engineered > Solid waste > Mixed feedstock >... | reverse complement strand
GGCCGGCGACGTTGGCGTGGGTGTCCCAGTTGTTGTGGTAGATCTGGATGAACCGGACCCCGCGCTCGACCATCCGCCGCGCCAGGAGGGCCGTGTTGGCGAAGGTCCCCGGCTTCTTCGCGTCCTGGCCGTAGAGCTTATAGGTCGCTTCCGGCTCGGACGTGACGGCGGTCAGCTCGGGCACGCTCGCCTGCATCCGGAAGGCCAGCTCGTACTGCTGGATCCGGGTGTGGGTCTCGGGGTCGCCCACGGTCTGGAAGTTCATCTCGTTGAGGCGCTTCAAGCCGTCGAGCGTGCGGCGGCGGACCTCGGTCGGGACGCCGGGCGGGTTGTTGATATAAAGGATCGGGTCGCCGTTGGTGCGGAACGAGACCCCGGCGTGCTCGCCGGGGAGGTAGCCCGACGACCAGAGCCGGGCCGAGATCGCCTGGACCTGTTCGGTGTTCGACGGCTGGGCGACCAGCACGACGAACGTCGGCAGGTTGTCGTTCAACGACCCCAGGCCGTACGACGCCCAGGCCCCGAGGCACGGCCGGCCGGTGTTCATGTTGCCGGTCTGCATCAGGGTGATGGCCGGCTCGTGGTTGATCGCCTCCGTGTGCATCGACCGGATGAAGCACATGTCGTCGACCATCCGGGCGGTGTACGGCAGCAGCTCCGAGACCCACATGCCGCTCTTGCCGTACCGCTGGAACTTGTACTTCGACGGGGCGATCGGGAACCGCGCCTGGCCGGAGGTCATCGTGGTGAGCCGCTGGCCCATCCGCACGGAATCGGGCAGGTCCTTGTCGTACCAGTCCCCCATCTTGGGCTTGTAGTCGAACAGGTCCATCTGGGACGGGCCGCCGACCATGTGGAGGTAAATGACGTGCTTCGCCTTGGGCGCGAAGTGCGTCAGCGCGTGCCGCGTCGCGGCGGCCGCCGGCGACTCTGGCGCCGCGGCCGCGCCCGCCCCCCGTCCGCCCATCAACGACGCCAGCGCCGCCCAGCCGACCGCGTTGGCCCCGCGGCTGAAGAACTGACGCCGCGTCTCGTAACGCACGTAGTCGTCGAAGAGGTTCATCGCGGGTCCCTTGAAGGTTGGCGGCCGCCGGGCGGGTGAAAGGCCCGGCGGCCGAATAGACGGTGGTTCAACCCCGATCCGGGCCGACGGCGGTTATTTGTTCAAGACCTCGTCGAGGTTGAACAGTTCGTTGCTCAGCATGGTCCAGGCGGCGAGGGTCGCCGGGTCGAGCGCCGGGTCGGCCTTGGATTCGCCGACGGAGATCAGCGCCTTGGCGTCGGCCGGGTGGGACTGGTAGTACGCGGTCAGGTCGGCGAGCGACGCGGAGACCACCTTCACCTCCTCGTCCCGGAACGGCCGGGCGAGCAACCGCTTGGCGAGGAATTCGAGCCGAGACTCGTCCGTCGACCCGCTCTTGAGCGCCCGCTCGGCGAGGTGCCGGTCGGCCTCCACGAACTGCGGGTCGTTCAAGGTCACGAGCGCCTGAAGCGGGGTGTTCGTCCGCTCGCGGCGGACCGTGCAGACCTCGCGGCTCGGGGCGTTGAAAATGTCCATCGACGCCGGCGGGGCGGACCGCTTCCAGAACGTGTACAGGCTGCGGCGGTAGAGGGCCGCGCCGGAGTCCGGGCGGTAGTCTCGGGTGTTGCTCCCGATCATCGCGACGGCCTCCCAGACCCCCGCCGGCTGGTACGGCTTAACGCTCGGCCCGCCGATCGTTTTGACCAGCAGGCCGCTGGACGCCAGGGCGTAATCGCGGATGACCTCGGCGTCCATGCGGAACCGCGGCCCGCGGGAGAGGAGGCGGTTCTGACCGTCCTTCTCCAGCTTCTCGGGCGTGGTCACCGCCGACTGCCGGTAGGCCGCCGAGGTGACCATCAGGCGGAAGAACCGCTTGACGTCCCACCCCGCCTCGCGGAACTCGACGGCCAGCCAGTCGAGCAGTTCGGGGTGGCTCGGGAGTTCGCCGGTGATGCCGAAATCGCCGGCCGTCCGCACGATCCCCGTCCCGAAGACTTCCTGCCAGAACCGGTTGACCGTCACGCGGGCGGTCAGCGGGTGTTCCGGCCGCAAGAGCCACTGCGCGAGCCCGATGCGGTTCCGAGGGAGGTCGGCGGGCATCGGGGGGAGGACTTCGGGCGTGCCGGGTTTCACCTGGTCGCGCCGCTTGTCGTATTCGCCGCGGAACAGGACGAAGGCCATCGCGCTCTCGGCCTTCTCGTGCATGACGTGCGCGACCGTCCCGCGGCTACGCACCCCCGCCTGTTCCTGCTCGGCGGCGGCGAGCTTTTGGTTGAGCGACTGGAACGCCTGGTCGTATCCGGCCAGATACCATTCGGCCAGTTCGGCCGTTTCCGGCCCGGTGCGCTGCCCCTTCGGCTTCGAGGCCAGCCAGAGGGCCCGCCCGCCCCGGCCGAGCCGCTCGACCTCGGCGGGGGCCAACGCGCGCCCGTAGAGGCGCACGTCCTGGACGGTCAGGTCGTTGATCCGCGAGCCCGGCGAGGAGCGCTGGGCGAGCGTCCACGGGGTTTTCGTCCGGATCGTCCCCTTGAGTTGGTCGGCGGCGACGTCGGTCGCCACGGGCCGGCCGTTCACATAAACCTTCACGCCCGCGGCCTTCCCCGAGCCGTCGAACGTGACGAACACGTGCGACCAGGCGTCGGGCGGCAACGGGTCGCGGGCGACGACCTTGAGGGCGTCCTCCGGCCACTTGTTGATGATGTGGGCGCCGACCTTGCCGTTCTCGGTCCAAAGGTCCCAGCCCCGGTGGCCGCCGGCCTCGTCCATTCGGGCGAAGATCGCGCCCCCGGGGACGTTCTTCGGGAGCTTGACCCACGCCCCGAATGAGAACGGCTGATCCTTCTCGAAATCGCCCGCCTCGGCGACGCTGAGGGTGTTCCCCGGCTTGACCTGAAGCGCCTTGTCGGCGACGTGGCCGGGCTGCCACGCGGGCTGCGAGCCGAGCGGGGCCACGCGCCACGCGCCCCCCGTAACGACCTGCGCCGAGGCGCCGGCCCCTTCGCTCAAGGGGGCGAGGAGCTTCAGGCCGTCGGCGGGTAAGGCGTTGGCCAGGGTGCCGGGGGCCAGTCCGGCGAGCCAGGGTTCAACTTCCCCCTGCGCGGCCTTCCGGCGCGCCTCGACCTGGCCTTTCAGCGCGGCGATTTCCTTCTCAAGGGCGGCGTACTTCTCCCGCTCGTCGGGACGGGGCACGAACACGGTGGGCGGCGTGTCCTTGATGTTGCCGTCCATCGCCCGCTGCGTCGTGTTGTTAAAGAACGCCGCCAGCTCGTAGAACTCGCGCTGACTGAGCGGGTCGAACTTGTGGTCGTGGCAGACCGCGCAACCGGCGGTCAGCCCCAGCCAGACCTGCGAGGCGGTCTCGGTCCGGTCGCGGGTGTAGAGGACCGCGTATTCCTCGTCGATCGCCCCCCCTTCGTTCGTCGTGATGTTGCAGCGGTTGAACCCCGAGGCGATCTGCTGGTCGAGCGTGGGGCTCGGCAGAAGATCGCCGGCGAGCTGTTCGACGGTGAAACGGTCGAACGACAGGTTGCGGTTGAAGGCGTTGATCACCCAGTCGCGGTAGGCCCACATCTCGCGGTAATTGTCGAAGTGGATGCCGTGGGTGTCGGCGTAACGGGCGGCGTCGAGCCAATAGCGGGCGCGGTGTTCGCCCCAGCGGTCGCTGTTGAGCAGCTTGTCGACGAGCTTCTCATAGGCGTCGGGCGCCGTGTCGGCGACGAAGGCGTCGACCAACTCGGGTTCGGGGGGGAGGCCGGTCAGGTCGAGGCTGAGCCGCCGGGCGAGCGTGCGCCGGTCGGCCTCGGGGGCCGGCGTCAGCCCGCGCGCCTCCAGGGCCGAGAGGATGAAGCGGTCGATCGGGTTACGGACCCACGCCTCGTTCTTCACCGCCGGAGGGGTCGGCCGCTTCGGCGTGATGAACGACCAGTGCGGCTGGTATTCCGCCCCGGACGCGATCCAGCGCTTGAGCAGGTCTTTCTGCTCTTCGGAAAGGGGCTTCTTGATCGAAGGAGGCGGCATGACCTCCTCCTTGTCGGCGGAAAAGACGCGCGCGACCAGTTCGCTCCCGTCCGGGTCGTTCGCGACGATCGCGCCGGCCTTCAGGGCGGCGTCGCGCTTGTCGAGCCGGAGGTCGGCCTTCCGGGAGGCGCTGTCTGGGCCGTGACAGGCGAAGCAATGTTCGGCGAGGATCGGCCGGATGTCCCGGTTAAACTCGATCGCGTCGGCCTTGGCGGCCGGGGCCTTACCCTCGGCTCGGACGAGGCCGGACGAGGCCGCCAGGGCGAGGGCGAGCGTGACCGCGTGTGCGACGGCCTTGCGGCCGCAGCCGGTGTCCCGAAACAGGTTCATCACAAGGGCTCCCCTCGGCGGACTCTCGATACGGTTCGTCGCCCCGGCGCCGCCGCCGGGGTCGGGGGTTCGCGGAGCGTGAGGCTCCAGTAACTCGCTCCGGCCATGATGTGGCTCGACATCGCCCGGGCCGCCGCGCGGCGGTCGCCGGCTGCCAGGGCCTCGACGATCGCCAGGTGTTCGTGCGACTCGTTGTCCAGTCGGCGGTAATCGTTGCGGGCCCCGTCGTGCTCCCACGAAACGTCGCGGAAGGCCCGGAAGAGGATCTTCAAGCGGCTCAGTTCGTTCGCAAGGAACGCGTTACCGCACGAGGCGGAGATCGTGTCGTGGAGCCGGCTGTCGAGCACGCGCGCCTCTTCCACGAACCCGGCGCGTTCCGACTCCTTCACGGCCATTTGCCGCCGGAACCCCTCGCGTAACTCGTCCAGGTCTCCGGGGGCGATCCGCCCGCAGGCGCGCCGGACCGCTTCGCACTCGAGCGCGCGCCGGACCTGGCAGATCTCGCGGACGTCGCGCGGGGTAACGCTCCGCACCACGGCCCCGCGGTTCGGTTCCAGATCGACGATCCCGATCCCCGCCAGGGCGATCAGCGCCTCCCGGATCGGCGTGTGGCTCACTCCGAACCGGCCCGCCAGTTCACGGGTGACCAGGTGTTGACCGGCTTTCAAGCGTCGTTGGAACACGTCCGTCAGCAACGACGCCACGATCGCCTGTCGGCGCTGGCCGTGGTCGCACTTCAACGGTCCGATCGGTTCGGAGACGGACATCCTTCGCCCCGAGGTCCAGCCGACCACGTTTCCGATCCCGAAGCCGAAAGCGGGACCGGTGCGGCCGGTAAGGCAGGATTTCGTCGCGTGTCTCGTTCAGCCGGGCAGGGACCGCCCGTTGTCCCCCGTGTCGCGTCACGATCGCCGGGGCGGACGGCGTGTCATCTTCTTACGGCGTAGGCGGCGGGCAGGTTCATCATCTCGCAACCCGCCCTTCACTTTGATCGACCGTCTCCCGACTGTCAACCAGTCTTCTGTAGAATCATTGCCCGATTCTATAGAATCAGGCCCGACCCCGCCGGGCACCTTGAGGGGCGATATACGAGACGAAAACCGAGACGGACTCTGAAACGGCGGACGACACGTCCGCGCCGCCTGGAAGGAAGCACGTCGTACGGTTAACATGCACTCTGGTCGGAAGTTATCTCCGGCCGACGGGGGAACGAACCGGCCGCAACGGGAGCACGGGCCATCGACCTTAATGACCTTCAGCGTGCGGTCTCGGCCGTCGAGCCGGCGGCGATCTTGGTTCCGCCCCGCATCCTTCGGCGCGTCATCCGGCGCGACCGCGGCCTGCATATTTTTAGCGGCGCCCCCGCGCGACAGACGTCGTTCGCGATCCCCGGGACGTCCCTCGCGCGGATCGTTATGGCGGCCGAACTGGGCCGAACCGGTAGCGCCCCGTGGCCCGAGACGGTCTACCTGCTCCGGCAACCGGACCCGTCGGAGTTCTCCGAGTTCCCCCCGGAATCGATCCTGACCCTGACGTGGCGCCGCCTGTTCCGCGCTCAAGTCCGGGAGGCCGTCCGCCGGGCCCTGGGGCGCCAACCCGATCTGGTCGAGGCCCGGGTCGAAGCGATCGGGCGGGTCGAGTTCGAAGAGGCCCGGTCGGTCCTCCGCAAAGACGGTTACCTGTTCCCGACGGACGGGGAGGCCGACGTCTATGCGGCGTTCGCCGCCGTTTTTCTGGAGTTATCCCTTTTCGCCCCGTCGCTCCGAGCGGCCACGTTCCCGGCGGTCGAGGTCCCGGACGCCGCGGAGGCGGTTTTCGCCCGCGACGTCGACGCCCCCGCCCTTTGGGACGCCACCCGCCCCCTCGGCGCGCCGAACCCGCCCCCGCCCGAGCCGGATCCGAATCGAAACGATGAGTTGGCCGACGTCGAACCGAACGACGGAAACGGGGTCGTCGCTCCGCCGGCTCACCCCGACCCGCCGGGGCGCGACCGGACCTGGGAACGCAGCCTCAGCGCCCGGGCGAAAGCGGCCTCCGACCAGGGGAACAACGTCCGGGCCGCGCTCCTTTGGGCCCGCGAGGCGAAGGCCCTTCTTCCGGAAGCGGCCGAAACGGCACGGGCCGCCGCGCGGGCGGAACTGAAGCATTTGGCCAACCGCTTACAGAAGGCACTCTTCGTCCGTAAGGGTGAGGCCGAACTCTGGGCCGACGCCCTCGGCCCGCTCCTCCGCCCGGCGGCCGACGGGTTTTGGTCGCCCGAGACGCGGATGCTCTTCGACCTTCAGAAGGTGTGCCTCGACCACGAGCGCGAGGTGTTCCGACTGGAACCCGTCGGCTGGCTACTCTCCCGGGGCCGCCGGCCGCTGAAGCGCCCGCTCCCGCACCTCCGGGAAGTGACCATGTCGAACCACCTCCGCGCGGCCGCGCGGAGGCTGCCGGGCGTTCAGATCACCCGCGAGGAACGGGCCCGCCTCGACGGCCTCCTCCGGCCGGCACTCCACCGCGCCGAAGACGCGCTCAGGGAGCGGTTCCGGCCGAGGGTCGACGAGGCCCTCGCCTCGACCTGGGTCCGACCCCGCGGGGTGGCGGAGAAGGTCGCCTACCATAAGCTTGTCGAAGAACTCTTAGACCAACTCGTCGGGCGGGGTTTCTCGACCCTCGGCGACCTCCGCGACTTCGCCTCGCGGAGCGACCTGAAGATGCCCGACCTGACCCGGACCTCCGAATTCTTCCACGGCGACCGCCTGCTCGCCGCCGACCGCGCGCTGGCCGAGCGGCTCGACGGGGTCTACCGCCCGGGGGAAGTTTACCTCCGGTGGTTCCAGCGCTTCAGCGCCTTGGCGTTCGGCACGCCGGTCGGCCGGTTCGTGACCCTCTTCATCGCCCTGCCGTACGGCGGGGCGTACGTCGCCTTGAAGGGCCTCGAAGAGATCGTCGCGGTCTCGACGAAGGTGCTGGAAATGCTCGGCAAGTTCGTGCCGACGCACGTCACCGAGGTGCACCTCCATACGGTGAACCCCTGGAGCATCGCGCTGCTCGGGTCGGTCGCGCTCGGGGCGATCAACTACGTCCGGTTCCGCGCGGAGGTGGTCCGCACGGTGGTTCAGGTCGCCCGCGGGCTCCGCGGCCTGTTCGTCGACCTACCGGCCTGGCTCTTGAACAGCCCCCTGCTCCTCCGCCTGGTCCAAGCGCCCCCGGTCCAAGCGCTTTGGCGGTTCGTGCTCAAACCCGGACTGGTGGCGGCCCCGGTCTGGGGTGCCGCGCGGCTGCTCGCGGGCGGTTCGGCCGCCCAATGGTCGGGGGCCTTGACGTTCGCCGGGGCGGCCGCCGTGTTCAACACGCGGGTCGGGATGACCCTGGAAGAGGTCGTCGTCGACGCGATCGGGCGGGCGTTTCTGTCCCTGGTCTTCGACGTGATTCCGGGGCTCTTCCGGCTGATCATGTCACTGTTCGAGGACATGCTCGGCTGGGTCGAGAAGTTCATTTATGCGGTCGACGAGTGGCTCCGCTTCCGGAGCGGCCAGTCGGCCGGGGTGCTCGCGGTCAAGGCGTTGCTCGGGATGGGCTGGGCGGTCCTGGCGTATCTGATCCGCATCTACGTAAATTTACTCATCGAGCCCCAGATCAACCCGATCAAACACTTCCCGGTCGTCACCGTCTCACACAAGGTGATTCTCCCGCTTTCGATCAAATTAACCCTGATCGGGACCGCCGTCCTCACGCCGTTCCTGGGCAAAGACCTCGCCCTGTTCGTCGCCGGGGCCAACGTCCTGTTGCTGCCCGGCGTGTTCGGTTTTCTCGCCTGGGAGTTGAAGTCGAACTGGCGGCTGTACGAGGCGAACCGCCCGGCCAAGCTGGTGCCGGTCATGGTCGGGAGCCACGGCGAAACGGTCGCGGGCCTGCTCCGTCCGGGCTTCCACTCGGGGACGTTGCCGAAGCAGTTTACCCGGTTCCGACGGGCGCGGCGGGCGGGGCTCGACAAGTCGGCGTTGAAGCACCGCGAGGCGCTCCACCACGTCGAAGAGGCGCTCCGCCGGTTCGTCGACCGCGACCTCGCCGCCCTTCTGGCCGAGAGCCGCGCGTTCGGCGGGGTCGGGGTCCAGGCCGGTTCGATCCGACTGGCCACGAACCGCGTCCGTATCGAACTGCCTGCCAGGGTGTTCGAAGCCCCCGCTTTGACGATCGACCTGGAAGAACGTCCGGGCTTTCTCGCCGCGGGCGTTTCCCAGCCCGGCTGGCTCTCCCACCTCACCGACGACCAGCGGAACGTCCTGAACGCCGCACTCCTCGGGCTGTTCACGACGAGCGGGGTGGAACGCCTTCAAGCCCCGGGCGGCCCCGTCGACGACCCCGAGGCCGTCCGATTGACCGACCACGAAATCTCATGGCGGGCTTGGTCCGAGGGGTGGGACGCGGAACAATCGGACGGGCCGGGGTTCGTGGCCGACCCGCTTGGCGGCCTTCCCAACGTCTTGCCCCGCCACGAGCCGGGGGCTGTCGACCGGGCGCACGCGGGTGGTGAGAAAGCGGGCAGCGTTTAGCGGGGGACGTCGGCCACGGAACCCGCTTCGGCGGACACGGATTCGCCCCCCCCGTTCGTACCGGGTTGCTTCGAGACCGGGGCCAGCGGCAGCCGGACGATAAAGGTCGCGCCGTGGGCCGACGTGGAATCGACCTCGATCGACCCGCCGTGGTCTTTCACGATCCCGTAACTGATCGAAAGCCCCAGGCCCGTCCCCTGTCCGATCGGCTTCGTGGTGAAGAACGGGTCGAAGATCCTCCCCCGGATGTCCGCCGGCACGCCGCAGCCGGCGTCGGAAACCTCGATCCGAACGCAGTCCCCTTCGGCCCGGGTGCGGACGGTCACCGTGTCGCCTTCCGAGGAGGCGTCGATGGCGTTGGTTAAGAGGTTCATCACCACCTGATTGATCCGGGCCACGTTGCAGGTGACGGGGGGGAGCGGGCCGAGGTCCATCTCCAGCCGGATCGACTTTTTGCGGGCGTAACCGACGATGATCGCGACGGTCGACTCGATGCCGTTATTGAGGTCGGCCTCGTTCACGTCCCCCCCGTCGAGGTGCGCGAACAGCCGGAGGTGGCCGACGATCTGCTGGATGCGCTTCAACCCGTCGCGCGAGCGCTGGATCAGCCCCTCGATGTTGGCGAGCGTGTATGGCATGTCGACCCGCTCGCGGAACTCGTGGATCTTTTCCGCGAGGGAAGGTCTCTCGGCGGCGATCAGGCCGTCGGCCTCCCCGTAGAGGTGGATCAGGTCTCGGAGTTCGCCGACGTCCCGGCCGAGCACGGCGACGTTGTTGGTCACGAAGGCGACCGGGTTGTTGATCTCGTGGGCCACCCCGGCCACGATCTGGCCGAGGCTGGCAAGCTTCTCCGACTGCACGAGTTGGCTCTGCGCCTGCTTCAAGGCGGCGTGCGCCTCGCACTCCGAGCGGGCCAACTCTTGAAGTTTGACGTTCTGCGCGACGAGTTGTTCCTCGGCCTTCTTGCGGGCGCTGACGTCCCAGAAAATCCCCTGAACGCCGATCACCCGCCCCACCGAGTCGTAAAGCGGGGTCTTAATGACCTGTACGAAGAGCGCCTCCCCTTGCGGGGTGACGTGGTCTTCGACGGTTTCGAACACCACCCCCGTCTCGATCACCCGCAGGTCGTCGGCGCGGTATTTCTCGGCCAGCGCCTTGGGGAAGAAGTCGAAGTCGTTCTTCCCGACGAGTTGATCGGGGCGCTCGATCCCCAGGGCGGCGTAAAACTTCTGGTTGCCGAACGTGAACCGCCCGTCGAGGTCTTTACGGAGGATGGCGGCCGGCAGGCTCTCGACCAGCGAATGATAAAACCCTTCCGAGGCGCGCAACGCTTCTTCGGCCCGGCGCCGCTCGGCCAGTTCCGTCTCCAGGTCGGAAAGCAGCCGGGCGTGTCGGACGTTGAGCCTGCGGACGTAGACGGCCACGACCGTCAGCGCGACGACGGCGACCCCCGCGGCGATGAACTCGGGCGCGTACCGCGAGAGGGAGAAACCGGAGGCCGCGAACATCCCGGCCGGGGCGGACGCGGAAAGCACGAACGGCGAGACGGGCGACATGGGTTCCTCGGCGACCGTGGCGCGAGGGGCCGCCGCGGGTGCGTTGAACTCGTTGAGACCGATAATGTTACGCTAGCCCGACGCCGGCCGGGCCGCAACCACAATCCGCCCGGTCGCGTTCAAGGACGTTTCAGATCGACATAAACCAGGCGGTGGTCGGACGTGGCCGCCTCGGGGCTCATCCGGACGAGTCGGGCCAAGCCGTCCCCCCGCTTCGGCCAGTAAACGCCCTTCCCCGCCACGACCAAGTCTTTGGACGGGAGCGCGTAATCCACCCGAAGGTTCCCCACCGACTTATCGGGAAAATCGGCCGTGTCGAACTCCGGGGCCCCCTTGTGGTCGGCGTTCATCCCCCCCTGGTCGGCCGACGCCTCCTTCGCCCCGTCGCTTTGAGGGACCGCTTCGGCGTTCACCCGGGGGTGTTTCAAAAGTTGCTGGATCGTCCCCGCGATACTCCCGCCGTCGACCGGGTCGGCGTTCATGTCCCCCAGAACGACGAACGAGCCCGGCGGGTCGATCGCCGCGCCGGGGGGGAGCGCCCGGCGCAGGTATTCGGCGTCCGAGCCCCCGGTCAGGTAGTCGGCCCAAAGACGGATCTCGTCGTGGTTGCGTTTGCCGTTGCGGTCCTCGGGGCCGTCGAACGCGGGGGGCGTGGGGTGGCTCGCGAGGACGTGGACCGTCTGGCCCCCGACGGCGATCGGCACGTCCCAATGGCTCTTGGACGAGAGCCGGAGCACGGCGAGGTCGCCGGCGTCGTACCAGGGCGAGCCGTCGGCCCTGGTCGGCAGGAGCGCGCCCGGCATGTCTTTCCAGAGCAGCTTCTGAAACTCACGGACGCCCCCGCGGTCGATCGGGAACATCGAGTAAATCACCATCCCGTATTGGCCCGGGAACATGCCGAACCCGATCGCGTCGTTTCCGTACCCGCGCGACCCCGGGGCCGTCACGACCCTCCCGTCGTTGTCGAGGTCGCGGCCGCTGGCGACCCCCGTGTTGACCTCCGCGGTGAAGCGATAGGGGTACGCGATCGGTTCGGCCCCGTTCTGGCCGACGCCGAGGTAATTCTTCTGAAACAGTTCCGCCGCGCGGCCGTCGGGGTCGAAGTCGAATTCGTTGACGAGGAGCACGTCGGGCCGCACCCTCTGGATCACCTCGGCGACGTTCTTCGCCTGGGGGTTGTCCGGGGTCGACAAGTCGCGAACCAGCCCGCCCGCCGTATCGCGGTTGAGCGAGGCGTTGAACGTGGCGAACCGGACGGCGTCCTCCGGCTTCGACACCGACTGGCCGCGAACGGCCGTCGTGCTTACGAGGACGGCGAGGGCGAAAGCCACGCGCGCGGTCATCAATCACCTCAAACGTCAAAGGCGTCCGTCAAGGATTGCGACCAAAACCGTGTTTGACCCGTGGGCGCGGCGGCCCTGCGAAAACGGCTCGTCCTCAGGAAGCCGATTTATGGCTTGAGCCAGCGGACGAACCATTCCATGGCCGCGTCGTGCTGGCCGGGCGTGATGGCGTGTCCGACGTCCGGCGCCACGATGATCCGCAGACGGTCGGGGTCGCCGGCCTCCTTATAGGCGCGCTCGGCGGCGGCAAACGCGATGCGGGCGCCGGTGATCGGGCAGTTCAGGTCGCGCTCGCCGTTGAGGATGAGGAGCGGCCGGCCGGCGAAGAGGCGGATCATACTGGGGCCGTCGAACGGGCCGAGAATGCCCGGGATCACCTTATCCCAAAGCTGCCGGCAAACGAAGGGGTTGACCCGCTCCAGTCCGAGGTCTTTGGTCGCGGCGTCGTGCGCCCCCTTGATGGTGTTGGCGCGCGCCTGCCAGGCGTCGTGGGTCAGCCCCCATTCGAAGCTCTGGACCGCGATCGCGGGGACCGCGACGGCGACACGCTCGTCCACCGCGCCGGCCAGCCAGGTCTCGATCCCCCCCATGCTGATGCCGATCATGCCGATCCGCTTCGGGTCGATGTCGTCGCGGGTTTCCAGGTAATCGAGGGTGCGCCAGAGGTCCCAGCAGGTGTCGAAATAGAACGGGTGTTCTTGGGGCTCACCCGGCTTGGCCCGCCAGGCGCGCGTGATCGCGTCGACGTACGCGGCCGAACCTTTCGCCCCGCCGGAGCGGTCGCCGTGATACCGCGCATCGATCGCGACGCCGACGATCCCGCGCCGGGCGAGGTCGTCGAGCCAGGGCCGCATCCCGTCTTTATTGCCGCCGGTCCCATGAAGCGCGATCACGGCCGGCCGCTTTCCGCCGGGAGAGGCCGGGCGGACGATCAGAACGGGGACCCGCTCGGTCTTGCCGTCGGCCTTTTTCTCGGACGCGAAGCTCAGCCGCTCCGTGATCAGGCCCGACTTCTCGTCCACCTGCGTCGGATCGGTCCGGACGTCGAGGGGGACCTTGGGGCGGTCGAGTAACTTCAGGAAGGCCGCCTTCACCTCGGACGGTGCCTTCAACGCGGGGGCGGAAGGCGCCTCGGCGGACGCGACCTGGGCGACGGCGAAGACGGCCAACGCGGAGAAGCCGGAGAGAGCCACGGCCAAAGACCCTCGGCAAAAACGCGGCCCCAGGGCCGCAGGAACGTCCGGCGGCCCGGCGCCGCCGAAGGCCCCGGCATCATACCCGAGTCGTCGGCAACGGGCGATCCCTTCGGCGGTGCGGCCTACGGCCAAACGCGGGCCTCCGTCCGGCCGGCCGCCTTCGGTCGTGTCACGCCAGCACGGAGACCGTGACGCGGCGTCGGTGGGGGGAGGTCCGGTGTTCCCAGAGGTAGACCCCTTGCCAGGTCCCCAGGTCACACCGGGCGTCGACGACGGGGATCGAGATCGAGGGCTGGGTCAGGATCGACCGGACGTGGGCGGGCATGTCGTCGGGGCCTTCGTCGGTGTGGCGGAAGGCGGGGTCGCCGTCGGGGACGACGCGGGCGAAGAACCGTTCCAGGTCGCGCCGAACCTCGGGCTCGGCGTTCTCACAGATGATCAACGAGGCGCTCGTGTGGTGAACAAACACCGTGCAGAGCCCCCGGGTCACCCCCGACTCGCGGACGACGCGCTGGACCTGTCGGGTGATCTCATACGTGCCGCGCTCGGAGGTCGCGACCGTCAGCGTCTCGGAGTGGTACATTCCGCAATCCTTTCGGGTCGATCCGTGATCAGTGCGCGCCCGACGGCGGGGCAAGTTTTACGCCGCTCCGCCTCCCGGACCGGGCTGGAGGACGTAATAGCAGCGTCGGCCCTGCGCCGTCTCGTCGCGGAGAAAGCCGACCGCGCGATAGCCCGCGGCGAAGGCGGCGAGGAACGCCTGGCGGACGGCATCCCCCCAACGCCCGGCAAGGTCGGGGGCGTCGGCCCGAAGCCCGTTGATGTCGGACGGGATTTCCAGCAAAAGTCCTGGAGCGGCTTCGGGGACGCCCGCGTAGGTCGGCTCCGGGGCCCCGGGGTTCGGGCCGGACACCAGGGCGATGACCCGGGGGAAGTCGGAAGACGCCAAAGGATCGGGGCGGTGGTCGTGCCGGGCCCCCGGGTCGGTCTCCCAGACCGCGATTAAGCGGTCGGTCGGGGTGTTCCGGTTCAGCGCGTCGGAGCGCGGGCCGTACATGTTCTCGATGAAGCGGACGGCCGTGGCCCCGAGCTTGTCCAGGTTGAACCGGGCGTTGCCGGCCTGGAGGGGGTCAAACGCCCAGGCGATGTAAGGGACCCCCTCGGCCCACGCGGCCTCGCGCTGAAACGTCTTCAACCGATACCCGATCCCTTGATCCTGATAGCCCGGGACGACCCCCGTGAGCTGCGAATAGAGGCCGACGCGCCCGTCGATCCGCCCCAGAAAGGCGAACGACATCCCGACCGCCTCGCCGCTCGGAAGGAACGCGCCGAGGACCAGCCCGCCGTGGTGCTGGGCCCCGACCATCGTCGCGACCGGCACGACGTAATGGTCTTCGCTGATCCCCCAGGCGCGGCGCTGGGCCTCCTGACAGGCTTGAAAATCAGCCACGGTCTCGGCGCGTCGGATCGTGATCGAAGAATTCATGATGTCTTCACGGTATGTTCGAATTCAGTCCTGACAACGTCGCGACGTTGCGTGCCGTTGGTTGAAGGCCCGAAACGGCGGCGTGGGGCCACAGCCCCCATTAGCGCCGTTCCCGCCCGAATAAGACGCCCGCCACAAAGACGGCCGCGCCGACGACGGCCGGGGCGAAACTCGGGTCGAGCGACCCGATCGCCGGTAGGCCGAGCCTCGGCCCGAGGACGGGGACCGCGGCCGCCGGGACCGCGAAGAGGGCCATTTTCCAGCCGCGGAAGAACGACGAGGCGATCAGGATCAGGCCCCCCGCCCCCGCCCCGAACGACGAAACTAGGGCCCCCAGCGGAGACGGTAGCATGGGGTGTTGGAGCGTTTTGACCTTCCCGGCCCCCTTCG
>Ga0164243_10008744_pt1 | contig 14884 bp, 8 predicted proteins | sample OricompcompostOP_FD_108781 | JGI IMG/M metagenome (GOLD analysis project Ga0164243, IMG submission 108781) | Organic Plus compost microbial communities from Emeryville, California, USA - Original compost - Organic plus compost (OP) | ecosystem: Engineered > Solid waste > Mixed feedstock >... | reverse complement strand
TCTCCAGCATGAAGCCGTCGCCGCCGAGGGCGACGATCACCTGGGCCTGGTCGATGGGATATTCGCCATAGCGCTGGACCAGGATCTCGCGGGCCGCCTGGGCCTCGGGCCGCTCGCTCGCGACGAAGGCGAGGCGTGTCACCAAATGCTGAGCCGTCAAAGGCGAGACCCGCTGAAAACCCCGGGGCGGCCACAAAGCACGTCGGAAGCCGCGGTTGTCAAATGGCCGCCACGCCGGCCAAGAAGGCCCGCGCGGCGTCCGCCGGCGCGGCGGCGAAGACATCGGTCGGCGGGCGCGGCTCGGCGCGGGCGCCGAGCAGGGCGAGGATGGTGGGGAATACGCTGCGGTCGATACCCACCCCGACGCAGGCCAGAGCGAGCAGGTCCGCGCGCCGCGCCGCCAGCGCCCTGGCGACCGACCCTTCCGGATAGCCGCCCAGCGCTTCCAGCGCAGTCTGGAACAGGCCCTTGCGGCCATCGCGCAGAGCGCGCAGCAGATACCCCGGACGAAGCTGGCCGGCCGCGTGCAGCTTGTCCACCAGGCGGCGCTCCATCTCCGCCTGGGTCCCGGTCTCGCCGTCGGGCGGAAGGTCGGCCGCCGCCCGGACCGCGGCCTCGACGCCGAGGTCCAGCCTGGCCGTGTCGATGGCGAAGCGCTCGGCGATGCGGGCGCGCAGCGCTTCGCCCACCCAGGCGTAGAGCCCATGCGCCAGCTCGGCGGTCAGGCGAGGGTGCCGGGCGAGCGGGCCGCGCAGGGCCGTCAGCCGCCGCGACGCCTCCACCAGCCGGCGCAGCTGATCCTCCCTGACCTCGGCCGTCTCGTTCCCGGCCAGGGCGGCCAGCACGGCGGGCTCGCCGCGATCGATGACGGCCTGGACCACCGCGGGGCCGAGGCGGGGCCGGCGGGCGGTCTCGATCTGATGTTCCAGGGTGGCCTCGACCAAAAGGCGGAGCAGGTCGGATTCGGCGAGGACCGGGCTGCGGGCGATCACCGGCCGGGCGACCTCGATCTCGTCCAGCGCGAGGGCGACGACCAGCGCGTGCGGCGCGCAGGCGTCCGAGGCGAGCGCCTCGGCCAGGCGCTGGCGGATGTCGCGCTCGGCCCGCGCCACCAGGTCCAGGAAAAGGGTCTCGACCAGCCGGCGCGCCTCCACGGACAGGCCGGCCGGCCGGCGGCAGAGCTCGGCCAGCGCCGCCAGCAGCCGCTCCCGGTCCTCGGGCGCGCGGGACCGCGCCAGGGCGAGCATGCCTTCCGTGTTCAGAGCCTGATCCTGCAACGTCAGCCCGCCACCAAACGGAAAGATGTTTATGATGAGCTGAGCCGTAATGACAGGGAGGATGCATGGGCGAGCCCCTGATCCTGGCGCTCGACCAGGGAACCACCAGCACGCGGGCCATCCTGTTCGACGGGGCGGGACGGGCGCTCTCGCAGGCGGCCCGGCCTCTCGCCCAGTCCTATCCCCGCGACGGCTGGGTCGAGCACGACGCGCGAGCCATCTTCGCCGACTCGGTAGCGGTGCTGCGCGAAGCGCTGGCCACCGCCGGGCGTGAGGCGCGCGAGATCGCCGCGCTCGGCATCACCAACCAGCGCGAGACCACCGTGGTCTGGGGCAAGGCCACGGGCGAGCCGATCCATCCGGCCATCGTGTGGCAAGACCGCCGTACGGCCGAAGCCTGCGACCGGCTCCGCGCGGAGGGGCTGGAGCCGAAGATCGTCGAAGACACCGGCCTGCTGCTCGACGCCTACTTCTGCGGGCCCAAGATCGCCTGGATCCTGGACGCGGTGGAGGGCGCGCGCGGCCGGGCGGCCAGGGGCGAACTGCTGGCCGGGACCATCGACGCCTGGCTGGTCTGGAAGCTCACGGGCGGAGCGGTCCACGCCACCGACGCCACCAACGCCTCGCGCACCCTGCTCATGGACCTGGAGGCGCAGCGCTGGCGCGAGGACCTGTGCGAGATCTTCGCCGTGCCGGAGCGGGTGTTGCCGGAGATCCGCGATACGGCCGGCTCGTTCGGCGAGACCCTGCCCGGCCTCCTCGGGGCGCCGGTCCGCATCTGCGGCGCAGCAGGCGACCAGCAGGCGGCGCTGATGGGGCACGGCTGCATCCGCGCGGGCGGCGTGAAGGCGACCTACGGCACCGGCTGCTTCATGCTGCTGCACACCGGCGAGGCGGCGCCCCGGTCCTCGGCGCGGCTTCTGACCACCGTGGCGGCGCGCGTGCAGGGAAAGGCGACCTACGCGCTCGAGGGGTCGATCTTCATCGCCGGCGCGGCGATCCAGTGGATGGGGGAGGGCCTGGGCGTGGCGGGCGGGCCGCGGGCGGTCGAGGCGCTGGCGCAGCGGGCGCGGCCGGCGCATGGCGTGGTGGCGGTGCCGGCCTTCACGGGCCTGGGCGCGCCCTACTGGGACGCGGAGGCGCGGGGCGCCATCTTCGGCCTCACCCGCGATGCGGGCCTGCCCGAGATCGCCGAGGCGCTGTTCGACGCCTGCGCCTACCAGACGCGCGACCTGATCGAGGCGATGCGGGCGGACGCGCCCCAGGCGCTGGGGCCGGGCGCGGTGCTGCACATCGACGGCGGCATGGCCTCCAGCGAGTGGTTCGCCCGCAGGCTGGCGGACCTGACCGGATTGTCGACCGCCCCGGCGGCCGATCCCGAGACCACCGCCCTGGGTGCGGCATTGTTCGCAGGGATCGGGGCGGGGGTGTTCGGTTCACTTGAAATCGCCGCCGGAACACCAAAATCGACGGGCATGCTAAAATCCCGCCTGGACGACGAGGCGCGGGCCGAGGGCTATGCGCGCTGGCGCGACGCCGTCTCGCGCACCTTGTCGGCATTGGGCGGCGCGTCACGTTGATTTGAAAAGGTGCGGGACGAGCCGCGTTGTCGGGCGCCGAGCCCTTTCAATGTAAGCATTTCTAAAGGGGCGGACGACGTTTCAGGCCTGACATCTTCCAGCACTAGACAGAGTGCATCACACTCCGTATTGCGCCCGCGCTTCTCCAATTTGCCAAAAGTTCCGTCCGGAGCGATTCGATTTTGCTTAGAAAGCACCTCTTCCTGGTCCTGGCGATCGTCGTGCTCGGCGCGATGGTGGTTGCCGGCGCGCTCAAGCTCGGTCTCGGCGGAGGTGGCGGAAACGCTCCTGGCGCCTTCGGCGCGGGCGGCCCGGGAGCGGGCGGCCCGGGCGGTCCCGGGGGACCGGGCGGCGTCCGGCGCGGCGTCGCCGTCACCCCGGCCACGCCGCAGGTCCGGACCTTCACCGACCGGATCGAGGTGCTCGGGGGCGCCAAGGCGCAGCAGTCGGTCACCCTGACCGCGCCGGCTCAGCAGCTGATCGCGCGGATCCACTTCCAGAGCGGCCAAGAAGTGCGCATGGGCCAGGTGCTGGCCGAGCTGAACACCCGCGAACAGGACGCCGGCGTCGCCCAGGCGCGCTCGCAGGTGAATCTCGCCAAGAGCAACTGGGACCGCTGGCAGCAACTCGCCGACCGGGGCATCGCGCCCGTGGCGACGGCCGAACAGTACAAGGCCCAGTACGACCAGGCGGTCGCCAACCTCGACGCCGCCCGCGCCCGCGAGGCCGACCGGGTCATCCGGGCGCCGTTCAGCGGCACGGTGGGCCTGACCGACGTCGCGCCTGGCATGCTGGTCAATCCGGGCGCGGCGATCGCGACCCTGGACGACCTTTCCGTCATCCGCGTCGATTTCCCGGTCCCGGAACGCTTCATTCCCGTCCTGCGCGAGGGGCTCGCCATCAACGCCACCGCGGACGCCTTCCCGGGCCAGACCTTCACGGGCCGCGTCGCGCGTGTGGACACCCGCGTCGATCCGGCCACCCGCTCGGTGACGGCTCGGGCCGAGTTCCCCAATCGGGATCGCCGGCTGAAGCCCGGCATGCTGCTCCACGTGACCATCGACCGGGCCGTCCGGCAGAGCCTGGCCGTGCCCGAGGCCGCCGTCGTGTTCGAGAGCGGCGCCGCCTATGTGCTCACGCTCCAGCCCCCGCCGCCGGGCCAGAACGGTCAAAACGGGCAGAACGGTCAAAACGCTCGGAACGGTCAGGCTGGCCAATTCGGCCAGGGCCGTCAGCAGGGGCGGCCCGGGGCCGGCCCTGGCGGGGCGGGCTTCCAGGGGCGGCCGATGATCGCGGTCCGCAAGGCGATCACGGCTGGCCTTCGCCAGGACGGCTGGGTGGAGGTCCTTGCCGGCCTGCAGCCCAACGAGCGGGTGATCGCCGACGGCACCAACCGCGTGCGGCCCAACGATCCGGTCCGGGTGATCGGCGCCGGCGGCGGTCGCCGTCCCGGCCAGGCTGGCGCGGGCCAAGGCGCCGGCGCGCCTCAGGGCGCGGGCGGCGCTCCGCCTGCGGCCGGGCCGCCGGCCGCCATGCCGCCGAGCCGGGAGGAGGGCGCCCGGCCGCGCGCGCCGGCTCCCGCGCAGCCGCGGCCGGGCGGGAACGATCCGCTGACGCGGTTCCGCTCGGCGGACGCGGACGGCGACGGGATGGTCACCCGGGCGGAATGGACCGCCGCGGGGCGGCCGGAAGGGCTTTTCGGACGTTTGGACGGCGACGGCGACGGCCGGCTGACCGGGTCCGAGATGCAGGCGTTCGTGGCGGCGCGCGCCGCCGGCCGGCCGAACAGCTGAGCCGAGGCGCGCGGGACATGGGCATAGGGCGAGGAGGCGGGTGAGATGACACTCTCGGATGTGGCCGTTCGGCGACCTGTCTTCGCACTGGTCATCGCCATGATCCTGTGCATCGTCGGCCTGGTCTCCTACAGCCGGCTGCCGCTGCGCGAGCTTCCCAACGTCGACCCGCCCCAGGTGTCGGTGAGCACCACCTACACCGGCGCCTCGGCCGAAGTGATCGAGACCCGCATCACCCAGCCCCTGGAGCGGCAGATCTCCGGCATCGCCGGCGTGGACCGCATCCAGTCCAACAGCCGCGACGGCCGTTCGACGATCAACGTCATCTTCACCCTGGACCGCGACCTCGAGGACGCGGCCAACGACGTGCGCGATCGCGTCAGCCGCTCCATCGCCCAGCTTCCGCCGGACCTCACCACCGCCCCGACCGTCACCAAGGCCAACGCCGACAGCGACGCGGTCATGGTGCTGATGCTGAAGTCCAGCACGATGAACCGCCTGCAGGCGACGGACTACATCATCCGCTACCTGCAGCCGCGGCTCGCGACCGTCGACGGCGTCGCCCAGGTGAACGTGTTCGGCCAGCAGCAGTACGCCATGCGCGTCTGGCTCGATCCCGAGGCGCTGGGCGCCCGCGGCCTGAGCGTCGACGACGTCACCAACGCGCTCACCCGCAACAACGTGCAGATCCCGGCGGGCACCATCGAGAGCGCCGACACCGACTACACGATCAACGTCGAGCGCTCGTACAAGACCCCGGCCGACTTCGCCGCCATGCCGATCACCGCCGGACGCAACGGCTACGTGGTGCGGCTGGGCGACGTGGCCCGGATCGAGGAGGGGCCCGACGAGGTCCGCCGCCTGTTCCGCGCCAACGGCGAGGACCTGGTCGGCATGGGCATCTCCCGCCAGTCCGACGCCAACGACCTGAAGATCTCCGAAGGCGTGACCAAGATGATGGCGGAGGTCAACAAGACCCTGCCGAAGGGCACCGAGCTGGTGATGGGGTACGACAACTCCACCTTCACCCGCGACGCGCTGACCGAAGTCTGGTTCACCATGGCGATCTCCATCGCCCTGGTGGCCGTGGTGAACTTCCTGTTCCTGGGCACCTGGCAGGCCGCCCTGATCCCGACCATCGTGGCCCCGATCTGCATCGTGGCCACGTTCACGGTGCTGGCGCCGCTCGGCTTCTCGCTGAACCTCCTGACCCTGCTCGCCCTGGTGCTGGCCATCGGCCTGGTGGTGGACGACGCCATCGTCGTGACCGAGAACATCCAGCGCCGTCTCGACGACGGAGAGCCTTCGGTCGTGGCCGCCGAGCGCGGCGCGCGGCAGGTGTTCTTCGCGGTGCTGGCCACGACCGCGACCCTGATCTCGGTGTTCGCCCCGCTGATGTTCCTGCCCGGCTACACCGGCCGGCTGTTCGTCGAACTGGCGGTGGCCATCGCCGGCGCGGTGGCGGTGTCGGCCTTCCTCGCGCTGACCTTCTCGCCGGTGCTGGCTTCCAAGTTGCTGAAGCCGGCCCACTCGCGCGGCTGGCTGGCGCGCCAGATCGACACTGGCGTGAACGCGGTCCGGGATTCGTACCGCAATTCCCTCGACGCCCTCTTGGGACGGCGGGTCGCGGCCATCGTCGCCATCGTCGCCATCGTGGTGATCGGCTCGGCGGCCGGCGGGCTGTTCGTGAGCCTGAAGCAGGAAGTCGTGCCGGACGAGGACCGCGGCCGCGTCGACATCAGCATCAACGGCCCCGAGGGCGCCGGCTGGGCCTACATGAACCGCGTGTTCTCGCAGCTGGAGCCGATCCTCAACCACTACGTCCAGAACGGCGAGGGCGAGCGCTGGCAAATGTTCGCCCCGGGCTTCGGCGGCGTGTCGTTCAACAGCGGCAACTCCAACATCAAGCTCGTCGACTACAAGGAGCGCCACCGGTCGGCGCAGGAGATTGCGGCCGAGGTGAACCGGCAGACCGGCCAGATCACCGGCGCGCGGATCACCGCCAGCGTCCGCGGCGCCTTCCAGCGCGGCGGGGGACCGGGCGGCGGCAACGCCGTGCAGCTGATCGCCACCGGCCCCGAGTACGAGCAGCTCGCCAAGTGGGTCGAGCCGATCATGGCCGCGGCCCGCGACAACCCGAACATCGTGCGGGTGCAGTCGAACTACGAGCCGGTCTCGCCTCGTCTCTACGTCACCCTGGACCGCGACCGGGCCGGGGCGCTCGGCGTCACCGCCCAACAGGTCGGCCAGGCGCTGAACAGCATGTACGGGCCCCGCCGGATGGGCACCTACGTCCGCGAGGGCCAGGAATACGACGTGCTGCTGCAGACCGGGAAGGAAGAGCGCAAGGCTCTGGAAGACCTGGAGCGGATCTACGTCCGCGCCACCAGCGGCGCCCTCGTGCCCCTGTCCCAGGTGGTGAAGACCGAGGTCCGCGGCGACCTGCAGAGCCGCCAGCGGATCGACCAGCAGCGGGCGGTGACCGTCACCGCGGTGCTGAACCCCGGCTACACCGTCGTGGACGGCGTGCGGTTCTTCGAGAACGTGGTGGCCAAGCAGCCGCCGGGGCCGGTCGTGCTGTGGGGCGGCGCGGCCAAGGACCTCCAGGACTCGGGCAACGGCGTGATCTACGCCTTCGGCTTCGCCCTGGTGGTGGTGTTCCTGGTGCTGGCGGCGCAGTTCGAAAGCTTCGTCCACCCGTTCATCATCATGACCACGGTGCCTCTGGCCGCGGCCGGCGGCCTGTTCGGCCTCTTGATGGGCGGCTCGACCATCAACCTCTACAGCGAGATCGGCCTGATCATCTTGATCGGCGTCGCCGCCAAGAACGGCATCCTGATCGTGGAGTTCGCCAACCAGCTCCGCGACGAAGGGCTTTCGGTGCGCGAGGCGGTGATCGAGTCCGCCCAGCTCCGCCTGCGGCCGATCGTGATGACCTCGATCGCCACGGCGGCCGGCGCCCTGCCGCTGGTGCTCGCCCACGGACCGGGCTCGAACAGCCGCTACACCATCGGGGTGGTGATCATCGCCGGCGCCCTGTTCTCGACGCTGCTGACCCTGTTCGTGGTTCCGGTCATGTACGACCTGCTCGCCCGCTTCACCAAGTCGCCCGAGTGGGTGACGCGGCAAATCGAGGATTTCGAGCGGAACGAGAAGGCTTCCCAACCGACGCCGCAAGCGCCGGGCGGAATACCCGAGGCCGCGGAATAGAGAGCCCGGCGGCGCGGGAGACATTCGGGGGGCGGCCCAGGCGGCCGCCCTTCTTTTTTTTGTTCCGCCTATGCAGCTCGGTGGGACGAGCTAACCGAACGGCGTTCATGTAGCCGTCACGCCCCGGTATCCAGGCCGTCATGCTGAGCCGCTAACCCCGCCCCACGCCTGAAAAGGGGGACGGGGGATGATCGAGCGCGGCCACAACAAGCTCTGGCTCTTCACAGGCGTGGCCATGCTGGCCGCCGCGCCGGCCTTCGCGCAGGAGGGCGTCCCTGCGGAGCCGGGACGGCTCGAGACCGTGGTGGTCACAGCCCAGAAGCGCGAGCAGGCGGCGCTCGACGTGCCGCTGTCGCTGACCACCTACACCGGCCGGAACCTGCAGGCCCTGGGCGTGCAGCAGTTCGACCAACTCGCGCTCTTCGTCCCCGGTTTCACGGTCCAGAACCAGTCGCCGAACAACCCGGCGATGGCGATCCGCGGCATCACCTCCGATTCGGGCGAGGCCAACGTCGAGCCGCGGGTCTCGATCTACCAGGACGGCGTCTCGATCTCGAAGTCGCGCGGCTCCTTCGTCGAGCTGTTCGACAACGAACGGATCGAGGTGGCCAAGGGGCCCCAATCGACCCTGTTCGGCCGCGGCGCGCTGATCGGCGCGGTCAATGTGGTCCAGGCCAAGGCCGACCCCAGCGCCGCCGACTGGATGGTGCGGCTGGACGGCGGCAGCTACGACTACAGGCTGGCCGAGGTCATGGCCAATCTTCCGGTCACCGACCGGTTCGCTATCCGCTTCGCGGGCCGGGCCAAGGCCCGGGACGGCTACGTCAGCAACGCCCTGGGCGGCGAGGACTTCAACAGCCTCTCCACGGTCGCGGGCCGGATGGCGCTGAGGTGGCGTCCGGTCGACGCGGTCACCGCCGACGTGCTGGTGAACTATCAGGAGGACCATCCCTCCGGCACCTCGTTCAAGTCGCGCGCCTTCAGCCCGACCGATCCGGCGACGGGCCGGGTGCTGGCCGGCCGCGAGCCCTGGGAGCCCGCGGCCCTGGCGCCGGGCGCCGGCTTCGAGGGCGGCGAGCCCCTCGGCCTCGACCGCTACGTCTGGGGAGCCACCGGCCTCCTGAGCGTCGACCTCGGCCCCGGGCTTCGCCTGTCGTCGACCTCGGCCTTCCGCCGCTTCCAGGCGACCGAGGTGTTCGACGCCGACGGCCTTTCGCTGCCGATCCTGACCGCAGCGGAAGACGCCCGCGGCAAGCAGTGGAGCCAGGAGCTGCGCCTGAACTACGACGAGGGCGGGCTGTTCGCCGGTTTCGTCGGCATGAACTACTTCAAGGAGGAGGGCTCCCAGCGCACGCCCGCCCAGTTCGACGAGCGCATGGCGCTGGCCGACCTGACGGGCCAGCTCAACGCCGGCGCGGCGGGCTTGGGGCTCGCCCCGCCCAATCCCGCGCCGGCGGCGATCTTCGGCGCCACACCTTTCACCGGCGCGTTGCTGCAGGGCGCAGCCGCGGCGCTGAGCGGCGACAGGTTGCTGCTGACCCCGCAGGTCGCTCAGGCGCTGGCGGGACGGCTGCGGTCAAACCACGTCGAGACCGCCACCAACGGGTCCGAGCTGAAATCGTGGGACGTCTTCGCCGACGTCACCCTGCGCCCGACCGACCGCATCGAGCTGTCGGGCGGGCTGCGCTACACGACGGACGACAAGACCACCAGTTTCAGCTCGGCCGTGATCGGCGGGCGCAGCGTGCTCGGCGGCGTGATCGGCGCGGCCCAGCTTGCCGCCGCCGGCCAGACCACCCAGGCCAACGCCCTGATCCAGGGCCTCGCCGCGGTCGGCTCGAACCTCGCGGCGCCGGTCCCCCTGCCGGCCTTCGCCCTCACCAGCCAACCGACGACGAACAACGGCGACACGGTCTCGCAGGACCTCGACAGCTCGGGGACCACCTGGCGGCTGGTCGGCCGTTACAAGCTGTCGGAGCAGGCGAACCTCTACGCCAGCTACAGCCGCGGGCGCCGTCCAGAGGTGCTGTCGGTGAAGCCGCCCGCGCAGCCGTCCGCCGCACCCCGCTTCAGCGTCGTGCCGGCCGAGACCGTCGACAGCTTCGAGGCGGGCGCCAAGACCCAGCTCGCCGACAACCGCCTGCGGCTCGAAGGCGCCGTCTACTACTACACCTACGACAACTTCCAGACGATCCAGCAGCAGGGGACGGTGTTCGTCACCGCCAACGCCGGCAAGGCCGACGCCTACGGGTTCGAAGGCCAGATGGCCTGGGCGGCGAGCCCCCGTCTCGACCTCTTCGCGACCTACGCTTACAGCCACGCCCGGTTCCAGAGCGGCGCATACAAGGGCGATACGCCCCGGCTGTCGCCCGACCACCAGCTCTCTGTCGGCGGTGCGTGGCGGTCGACGGCGGGCGGCGGCACGTTCGAGGTGCGGCCGACGCTGACCTGGCAATCCAAGGTCTTCTTCGACGACAACAACGACTTGCCGGCCTTCCAGCAGACGCCCCAGGCCTTCGTCGCCGACAACGTCCAGGACGAGGTGCAGGGCGGCTACGCGCTCGCCAACCTGCGGCTGGGCTACAGCCGCCCCGGCGCCAACTGGCGCGCCGAGGTGTTCGTCGCCAACCTGTTCGACAAGCGCTTCGTCAAGGACGCCGGCAACGTGGGCGATTCGCTCGGCCTGCCCACCTTCATCGCCGGCGAACCGCGGTTCGTCGGCCTGTCCCTGACCTTCCGCCGGTGAGCCGCCCCATGACCGCCGCACGCCTTGACCGCCGCCGGCTGCTTTCGCTCGTCGCCGTGGGGGCTTCGGCCCCTGCCGTCTCCCGTGCGGGCGAAGCCGCCTATGCGGGCCCGGCCCGCTTCGACCACGGGGTGGCCAGCGGCGACCCGCTGCAGGACCGCATCGTACTCTGGACGCGGGTCACGCCCGAGGCCGGCGCAGCCGGCGTGCCGGTGACGTGGGAGCTGGCGGAGGACGCCGACTTCCGGCACGTGGTGAAGCGGGGGACGGTCCAGGCCGGCCCTCAGCGCGACCACACGGTCAAGGTGGACGTGACCGGGCTGCGGCCGGGGCGTGAGTACCGCTACCGCTTCCGCTGCGGCGCGACGGTCTCGCCGGTCGGGCGGGCGCGGACCCTGCCGCGCGGCCGCACAGGGAAGGCGACTCTCGCCGTTGTGAGCTGCTCGCTCTATCCGAACGGCTATTTCAACGCCTACGACCATATCGCCAGGGCCGAGCCGGTCGACGCCGTGGTGCACCTGGGCGACTACCTCTACGAGTACGGCGCCGAGCCGGACGCCTACGGCATGGTCCAGGGGCAGGCGCTTGGCCGCATTCCCGAGCCGCCGCACGAGATGGTGACGCTCGCCGACTATCGGACCCGCCACGCCCTCTACAAGCGCGACCCGGACCTTCAGGCGGCGCACGCCGCCGCCCCGTGGATATGCGTCTGGGACGATCACGAGGTCGCCAACGACACGTGGGTCATGGGCGCCGAGAACCACCAGCCGGCCACCGAAGGCCCGTTCGACGCCCGCAAGGCGGCGGCGATGCAGGCCTATTACGAGTGGATGCCGATCCGCGAGCCCCAGCCCGGCCGCCCGTTCGAGGCGATCAACCGCGCCTTTCAGTTCGGCGACCTCGCCAGCCTGATCATGGTCGAGACCCGGCTGGTCGCCCGCTCGCAGCAACTCTCCTACACCGGCGGCGACATCCCGATGGCGGTCTACGACGCGACCGATCCGGCGAGCCGCAAGCGGGTGAGCGATCCGGCGACCGTGGCGCAGGCGATGGCCGCGGCGAAGGCGGGCGGGCAGCCGCCGGCGCCCTACAAGCTCGGGCCGGACCTGGAGGCGCTGAAGGCGAAGTTGTGGGATCCCTCGCGGCGGATGCTGGGAGACGCCCAGGAGGCCTGGGTCGCGCGCGAACTGGCGGACAGCGTGGCCGCCGGCCGCACGTGGCAGGTGCTGGGCAACCAGGTGGTGATGGGCCGCGTGCAGGGGCCGAACCCGTGGCGTCTCTTCCCCGCCCAGGCGGTGGAGGCGATGATCGCCGGCGCCGCGCCCGCCGAGCGGGCCATGGTGGCGCGCCTGGCCGACTTCTTCGCTTACGATATCCCGTCGAACCTCGACGCCTGGGACGGCTATCCGGCGGCGCGCGAGCGTCTCTACGACGCGATCAAGAAGTCCCAGGGCAACGTCGTGGTGCTGGCCGGCGACAGCCACGCCTTCTGGGTCAACGAGCTCCACGACGCCCAGGGTGCGGTGCGGGTGGCGGCCGAGTTCGGCACGACGTCGGTGACCAGCCCCTCCAACGGCGACTCGGTCCCGGCCATCGACCTCGGCAAGCTGTACGCCGACCAGAACCCGGAGGTGCTGCTGAACGACCAGCGCTCCAAGGGCTACATCCGCCTGACCCTGACGCCCGAAGCCGCGGTGGGCGAGCTGATCGCGGTCGAGATCGACAGGAAGCCCTACGCCGCACGCACGGTGGCGACCTACCGCGTCCGGCCGGCGCCGGGGCCGGGAGTCGAGGCCCTGGAGCGGGTTTGACGTCCGCTGGCGCGGGCAGGCCCCCTCAGCCGGGCATTCGCCTCACAGCTCCAGCGTGCACTACCTTGACGCAGCCGCCGCCTCCTTGCGCGCTGCTCAGCCCCGGCCGATATAGTGAGCAAGGTGGCGTAGCCGTCGATTCAGCGCGCCCCGCTCCATTCCTGACCCAAGAGGCTCCGTTTCATGGCCGATCACCTGCACACCGCCCTCAACCTCGTGCCGATGGTGGTCGAGCAGACGTCCCGGGGCGAACGCGCCTTCGACATCTTCTCGCGGCTCCTGAAGGAGCGGATCATCTTCCTGGCCGGGCCGGTCGAAGACGGCATGGCCTCGCTGATCATCGCCCAGCTCCTGTTCCTCGAGTCCGAGAACCCGAAGAAGGAGATCGCGATGTACATCAACTCGCCGGGCGGGGTGGTGACCTCCGGCCTCGCGATCTACGACACCATGCAATACATCAAGAGCCCGGTCTCGACGGTGTGCGTGGGCATGGCCGCCTCGATGGGCTCGTTCCTGCTGGCGGCGGGGGAGGCCGGCCACCGCATCGCCCTGCCCAACGCCCGGATCATGGTGCACCAGCCTTCGGGCGGCTTCCGCGGCCAGGCCTCGGACATCGAGCGTCACGCCGAGGACATCATCAAGACCAAGCGCCGGCTGAACGAGCTCTACTCCAAGCACACCGGCAAGCCGGTCGAGGACATCGAGCGGGCGCTGGACCGGGACTATTTCCTGAACGCGCAGGAATCCAAGGACTTCGGCCTCGTCGACCACGTCTACGAGAAGCGCGAGGTCGCGGAGGGCGGGGCGTAAGGGACACGCCGCTTCCTGGCTCCCCTGCTTGCGGGGGAGCTGTCGGCGGAGCGAATGAGGGGCTTACAGCCGCCGACGTGGCAGGCCCCTCCGTCTCGGCGCGGCGCGCCGATCCCCCATCCTCTGCGGGACAGGGGAGGGAGAGCGTCAGGCAGTCGCTGGCCGCTCGGTGAACGCGCGCATGTGGCCCTCGCGGGCCATGGCGAGCATCTCGCGGTCGCCGGCGCTGTCGCCGTACGCGGCGTCGAGGACCATGTCCTCGCCGAAGGCTTCCTTCAGGCGGCGGACCTTTTCCTGGCCGCGGCAATTGTCGCCGGCGAGGCCGCCCGCCACCCGGTCCTGCGCGTCGTAGACCAGGCGCGTGCCGAGCACGAGGTCCGCGCCCAGGGCGTGGGCGAAGGGCGCGACGGTCACGTCGGGCGAGGCGGTCACGATGACCAGCCGCGCGCCCTCGGCCTGATGGCGCCGCCAGGCCCTCACCGCATCGGGACGCAACAGGCCGGGGGCGGCGAGGACGGCGAACTCGGCCGCCTCCTGCACCAGCCGGTCCCGCGGCGTTCCGGCCAGGAACACGCGCACCATCGCGGCCTTCAGTCGCGCCCGGTCCCGGTCGACCAGCCACTTCGCCGCGGCGGGGCCGAGCCTGATCAGGCCCGCCGCGTACCCGGCGAGGCCGCACCGCCAGCGCAGGAAGGCCCGGAAGCTGTCGCGCACGGTTACGGTGCCGTCGAAGTCGAAAGCCACGATCGGCCCAGGGCGCGCGGCGACCTCGGCGAGCTGTCTCTGGAGTTCGGGTTCGGCCATCCCCATCTCATCCATCTCGGCGGTTGGCGCGTTCCATGCAAGGGGCGGGACCGCCGAGGCCCGGTCCGGTTCGCCCTTGGCGCCCCGAATGAGGTGTGGTCGAATGCCAAATCTCGGGATTGTCAGAGTTCCGTAAGTGTCGGGGCCCTAGGTTCGACGGATCGGGGGGAGCGACCTGATCTCGGGGAATGGCCCGAGGGATCGGCGGAAAGCCCGCGGCACGGGCGGAACGTCGAAGAGTGTGAGAAGCGCCTATGACCAAAGCCGCGAGCGGCGACACCAAGAGCACGCTGTACTGCTCCTTCTGCGGAAAGAGCCAGCACGAGGTGCGCAAGCTCATCGCCGGTCCGACCGTGTTCATCTGCGATGAGTGCGTCGAACTGTGCATGGACATCATTCGCGAAGAGCACAAGATCGCCTTCGTGAAGTCCAAGGACGGCGTTCCCACGCCCCGCGAGATCCGCGAGGTGCTGGACGACTACGTCATCGGCCAGGACCATGCGAAGAAGGTCCTCGCGGTCGCGGTGCACAACCACTACAAGCGGCTGAACCACGCCCAGAAGAACAACGACGTCGAGCTGGCGAAGTCCAACATCCTGCTGGTCGGCCCGACGGGCTCCGGCAAGACCCTGCTCGCCCAGACGCTCGCGCGAATCATCGACGTGCCCTTCACCATGGCCGACGCCACCACCCTGACGGAGGCGGGCTACGTCGGGGAGGACGTCGAGAACATCATCCTGAAGCTGCTGCAGGCCGCCGACTACAACGTCGAGCGGGCGCAGCGCGGCATCGTCTACATCGACGAGGTCGACAAGATCAGCCGCAAGTCGGACAACCCCTCGATCACCCGCGA
>Ga0164243_10008741_pt1 | contig 14889 bp, 16 predicted proteins | sample OricompcompostOP_FD_108781 | JGI IMG/M metagenome (GOLD analysis project Ga0164243, IMG submission 108781) | Organic Plus compost microbial communities from Emeryville, California, USA - Original compost - Organic plus compost (OP) | ecosystem: Engineered > Solid waste > Mixed feedstock >... | reverse complement strand
CGACCTTCAGGTTATGAGCCTGACGAGCTACCGGGCTGCTCCACCCCGCGTCAATGTCGGCGTTCGGATGATTGGCCGATGAGATGCCCCGGCCTTAAAAAGCAACGCGCCGGGGCGGCGCGTGTGAGGGTTATATAGTCATCCGGCTGCCCGACGCAAGGGGGTAGGGCCAAGTTTTCTGAAATCCGTGTTACGGATTGCTGTCAGCCGCCCTTCGGCCCGCCAGCCCCGCGGGCTCGCGGCGGGCACGGCGCGCAAGAGCGCTCAGTCCGCCCGTCCCGCGGCGGCCGTCTTGTCGTCCAGCATGGGCCGTTTGGCGACGCGGGAAGCCAGGCTGCCCACGTCGGTGGTGGTGTGATCGCGGATGGCGGTGATGGCGTCGCGGGCGGCGGCGTCGGTGGACTTGTCGCCCGTATCGACGGCGTCCGCCGCTTCCAGCACCGGCCCGTAAAGCTCCTCCGCCTCGCCCTGGACGGTCAGGCCGAAGGTCCCGTCCCGGGCTTCCCATTGCGCCCATTCGCCGCGCACTTCGGCCCAGAAGTCCTTCGTGTTGGCCCAATAATCGTCTGCCGCATGGACGTTGAAATCGTCCGCGCGGTCATAGGTGTTGTAGGCGATCTCGCGGACCAGCACATGCCGGTCGCCCTTGAGGACCAGCTTTTCATTGTCCTGCTCGTGCACCCAGCCCTCGGGGGTGATGGCGTGGCGGTTCACGCCGTCCACCACGTCATAATCGTCCCGCGTGGTGGCGTCGCGCCGGGGCAGCGGCCGCCAGGTGCGGGGTGCCGTCCATTCCGACATGCCGTCCGCATGTTTCCAGGCGGCGATGGCGGCATAACGCGGCGAATCGTCCACCTGATAGACGCTCTGCGACCATTTGCCGGCCACCTCGGCGGGCGTGGTATCGCGCATCCGCCACGCGTTCCCGCCCACATAGTCGAACACGCGGTCCGGCTCGTACTGCCAGTCCTGGCGCCAGTGCTTCACCACGAAGTCCCTGCCGTCCTCCATATGGGCGACGAGCAGATGCTGCAGGCTGATGAAATCCCCCCGGTCCTCGATGACCCGCACCACCTCGTTGCCGCCCGTCTTCTTGGGCTCCTTGGGCTCATAGCCCGCCGTATAGGGCACCGTCTCGATGAAGTTGAAGGTAACGTGGAAGCTGCCGGCCATGGCGAGGATCGCCTGGCGGTCCCGCTCGAAATCGGCATCCGTCGCTGCGGCGGCGGGCGCTTTCGTGGCGAGCCCCGCCGACTGACCGCTGCTGCAGGCGGCCAGCACCAGGGCGGCAATGAGCACGGCGATCCGGGTGGTCAACATGTTCGGGACACGCATCTCTATCTCCATCCTAATCGGCAGCCACGGACATCCCCATAGTGAAGTCGTACGAATGGCTGCAAAGTCCAGTCCGTTTTATTGCAAAAGATTCTCACTTGCAATAACGGACTTGGGCTGATATGCCATTTCCATTATTGAGAATCATTCTCATGTCATCAAGAGGCTCCGGGCCGGCATCCGCCGCGCCGGGGCCAGACAGTGGAGGACCCGTTCATGCCCGCACCGCGCTGTGCCGTCCTGCTTCTCGCCGCCGCCGGCGGCCTGGGCCTCTCCGGCCCCGCCCTGGCGCAAACCGCGCCGGAGGAGGAGACCCCGATACGGCTGTCCGGCCTGGACGGCATGACGGTGACGGCCACCCGCGCGCCCATCGAGGCGTTCTCCTATCCCGGCGCCGTGTCGGTGATCGACCGGCAGGAGATCGACGACCTCCTGCCCTCCACCGCGTCGGACCTTTTCGACGGCGTGCCCGGCATGCAGTTTACCGGCGGCCCGCGGCGCACCGGCGAGATGCCCGCCGTGCGCGGCATGCAGGGCGAGGGCGTGCTGGTGCTCTTTGATGGTGTCCGACAGAATTTCATCTCCGGCCATGACGGCCAGTTCTTCATCGAGCCGGATCTCCTCAAATCGGCGGAGGTCGTGCGCGGCCCCGCGTCCGCCCTATACGGTTCCGGTGCACTGGGCGGCGTCATCGCCTTCAGGGTCGTTGACGCCGCCGATTTTTTGCACACCGGGCAATCGGCGGGCTACCGCGTCAAGGCCGGCTACCAGGGCGTGAACGAGGAATGGACCATGGGCGGCACCGCCTTCGCCCGGTCGGATGACGGGCGCTTTGACGGCGTGGCCAACCTGACCTACCGCGCCTCCGGCGATATCAAGCTGGGAAACGGCGCCAGCCTGATGTCCGACGATGGGATTCTCTCAGGCCTTCTCAAGGGCAGCATTCAGGTTTCCGACGCCCTGAAGCTGAGCCTCATGGGCCAGACCTTCAACAATGATGCGACCGAGCCCAACAACGGGCAGGACGTGCTGGCGACGGACCGGGTGAACAAGGACGTGACCAGCAACCTCCTGCGGGCCGGCGCCGAGTTCAACCCTGCCGGCAACGACCTGATTGATGCCGAGCTGACCCTTTACCGCAATGACGCCGAGGTGAAAGAAGCGGAGACCACGTCCGAGCGGGTGGTCTCCCGCGAGGTGGAGACGCTGGGCATCGTTCTCGACAACCGCTCTCGCTTTGCCCTCGGCGGGATGAATGCGCTCACCTTCACCTATGGCGGCGAATATTATCACGACGAGCAGGTGGGGACCGACAATATGACGGCCGACGGCACGCGCGGCGGCGTGCCGGATGCCACGGCCAAGACGCTGGGCCTCTTCATACAGGCGGAATTGTCGCTGGACACGCCGCTGGGGCATGTGCTGGTCATCCCCGCCCTGCGCTATGATGATTTCAAGAACGACGCGGCGGACGGCAGCCTCGCCACCGATGATGATGCCACCAGCGCCAAGATCGGCCTGACCTGGGAGCCGACGGAGTGGCTGATGGGCTATGCCAGCTACGCGCAGGCCTTCCGCGCCCCCGGCTACAACGAGATTTTCGCGGACGACATCCATTTCACCATTCCCCTGGGCCCGGGGCTCGAGGCGCCCAACAGTTTCGTGGCCAATCCCGACCTGCAGCCGGAGAAGTCCGAGACCTGGGAAGTGGGCGGCGGCGTGGATTTCGGCCACCTGTTCACGGGGAGCGACCGCTTCACCGCCAAGGCGTCCTATTACGAATCGGACGTCGACAACCTCATCGACCTGGAGGTGGATTTCGAGTTCTCGCCCTCCTGCTTCGTGCCCTCCATCCCCCTGCCCTGTACGGCGGGCACCAGCCGCTACGCCAACACCCGCAACGCCGAGATTTCGGGCTTCGAGCTGGCGGCGGCCTATGAAAGCCGCCGCCTCTTCCTGACCGCCACCTATTCCAGCATCGACGGCACCGACACGGGGGACGGCTCCTATGTCGGCGTGCTCACCCCCAATCGCTATTACCTGAATGGCGGCGTCAAGCTGCCGGAAGCGGATGCGCGGCTGGGCGCCCGCATCGAGATCGCCGAGGACTTCAAGAAGGTGAACGACCCGGCGAACGCGCGCGACGGATATGCCGTGGTCGATCTCTACGCCGTCTGGGCACCCTCCGCCGGACCCCTCAAGGGCCTGAGGATCGACCTCGGCGTCGATAACGTGGCGGACAAGGCCTATGAGCGCGTCTTCGCCGGCGTGACGGAGCCCGGCCGCAACGTCAAGGCGGCAGCAAGCTGGACGCAGACATTCTAGGCCGGCCGGCCCAGGCCGGGGGATTGCGGTTCCCCGGCCGACCAATCCCCACGGGGAATTCTCCAGGGGTCCCCTCCCCGACCCCGTCCCCCCTGACCCTCGCGCTTCGGCGCGGGGGTATTTTGTGCGGAAAAGCCGGGCTGGCCCGTCAGAACGGCTTCGGCCCGCCGGTTGCCCAGTCCAGCAGCTCGACGGTGTGGACGATGGGGGCGGCGGCACCGTCGTTGAGCTGCATCTGGCAGCCGATATTGCCTGTGGCGATGATCTCCGGCTCCAGGCTGTTGATGTTGGCGAGCTTGCGCACCTTCAGGTCCTGCGCCGCGTCCGGCTGCAGCAGATTGTAGGTGCCCGCCGAGCCGCAGCAGAGATGGCCTTCCGGCACGGTGCGCACGTCGAAGCCGAGGGAGGCCAGCAGGTCCATGGGGCCGGTGGTGATCTTCTGTCCGTGCTGCATGGAGCAGGCGGAATGGTAAGCCACCACCTGCCCGGTCTCGACAGCCGGCGTCAGGTCCAGCATGGCGGCCACTTCCGTGATGTCTTTGGCCAGGGTCGCCACCCTGCCGGCGGCGGGGAGGTGCCGCTCGTCATGGCGCAGGAGATAGGCATAATCCTTCACCACCGTGCCGCAGCCCGAGGCGTTGACCACCACGGCATCCAGCCCGCCGCCTTCCAGCGCCAGCCAGGCGGCGATGTTCCGGCGGGCATGGCCGGCCGCACGCTCCGCCCGCCCCATATGCTGGTCCAGCGCGCCGCAGCAGCCCGCGTCTCCCGCCATCACCACCTCCACCCCATGACGGGTGAGAAGCCGGAGGGTGGCGGCATGCGCCCTGTCCCCCAGCACCTGCTGCACGCAGCCGGCGAGAAGCGCCACGCGCATCTTGCGCTTGCCCTGGGCGCGGTAGACCCCCGGCCTGGCGGCGGACCGGCGGGGCACACTGTCCGGCGCCAGCCCGAGCGCGGTGCGCAGGGGCCTGGGCAGCCGGCCCTCGAACGGCCGGGCCAGGGGCGCCAGGGCCAGCGCCATGCGAAAGCGCAAAGGAGAGGTCAGCATGAAGGCGAACAGCGAGCGCATCAGCCGGTCCTTCAGTCCGCGCGGATTGTCCGCCTCGATCCGTTCGCGCGCCAGGTCGGAGAGATGCTTGTAGTCGACGCCCGACGGGCATGTCGTTACGCAGGCGAAACAACTCAGGCAGCGGTCCATATGGGTGGCGATCTCGGGCGTCGCCCCCTGGCCCGTCTCCAGCATGTCCTTGATCTGGTAGATGCGCCCGCGGGGGCTGTCCAGCTCATTGCCCCAGAGCGTGTAGGTCGGGCAGGTGGCAAGGCAGAAGCCGCAATGCACGCAGGCGCGCAGGATATCGTCCGCAAGCTGGATATCGGGGTCCTGGCGCTGCGCGTCGGTGAATGTCGTCTGCACGCCTATACTCCTTCATACATGCGGCCGGGGTTCAAAAGCCCCATCGGGTCGAAACCGGCCTTGATCCGGCGGGTCAGGGCCAGCCTGGCCGCATCCAGCGGATGGAACGGCTCCGCCGCCGCGCCGCGCAGGCAGGTGGCGTGCCCACCGGCAGCACTGGCCCGCTCACGGATCAGCCGGGCCGCATCGGCCGCCGAGGGCGGCACCAGCAGCCAGAGCAGCCCGCCCGCCCAATCCAGCCAATAGCGGGCCTTCAGCTCGCCCTCCAGGCCGCGCGCCAGGTCCGCCGCCGCCGAGGGCGGGATGGAGAGGCGCCAGAGATCATCCCCGTCATCGGCCAGGGCCGGCCCCAACTGCCGGAAGGTGCGCCACACATCGCCCGAAGCTTCGCCGTCCAGCTCCATCATCTCGCCCTGCTCGGGCATCTGGGCGGCAAGCGCGCGAAAACGCGCGGCGACGGAAGCGGCAAAGCCCTCCAGACGCAGGAAGACCACCGGCCGGTGATCATAGGCCGCCGTGGCCCAGGCGGGCAGGTAGGCGGCGCCCGAAATGGCATGGGGGCCCGCGAGCACCCGCCGCATGAGGCGCAGGGCCTCTTCCACGTCCAGGCCGGCGAGCGCGATGGTGCGCTCCTCCTCCGGCGCCGGCATGACCTTCAGCGTGAGGGAGGTCAGGATACAAAGCGTGCCGTAGCTGCCTGTCACCAGTTTGGGCAGATCATAGCCGGTCACGTTCTTGACCACCCGGCCGCCGGCCTTCACCAATTCGCCATGGCCGGTCACGGCTTCGATCCCCAGTATATGGTCGCGCACCGCGCCGGCGGCAATGCGCCGCGGACCGGCCAGCCCCGCCGAGACCATGCCGCCCAGCGTGCCCGCCCCCGGCGCGTGGCCATAGAGCGGCCCCAGGTCCAGCGGCTCGAAGGCCATTACCTGGCGGCGCTGCGCCAGAGCGGCTTCGATCTCGGCAAGCGGCGTGCCGGCCAGCGCCGTCATCACCAGCTCCTCCGGCTCGTAGAGCGTGATGCCGGACAGGGCGCTCATGTCGATGATCTCGTCCGCTGCCACGGCGCGGCCCAGCCGGCGCTTGCTCCCCATGCCCAGGATCTCGAAGCGGGTGCCCGCCGCCATGCCGGAGCGCACGATATCGCGCAGGTCCTCCGCCGATTGCGGGGTATGACGGGATGACGGCATGACGTCAGAACCTCGGAATATCGGGATGGGCCGTCTGCCCCCGGTGGACATGCACGCGGCCCAACTCGGCGCAGCGGTGGAGCTTGGGGAAGACTTTCCCGGGATTGAGCAGGCTCGACGGGTCGAAGGCGCATTTGACGCGCTGCTGCTGCTTCAGGTCCTCAGCGCCGAACTGCACCTCCATGAGGTCGCGCTTCTCCACCCCCACGCCATGCTCGCCGGTCAGCACGCCGCCCACTTCCACGCAGAGGGTCAATATGTCATTGCCGAAGGCTTCCGCCTTTTCCACCTCGCCCGGCCGGTTGGCATCATAGAGGATGAGGGGGTGCAGATTGCCGTCCCCCGCATGGAACACATTGGCGACGGCGAGCCCGTACTCGGCACTCATCTCGCCGATCCTGTGCAGCACATGGGGCAGTTGCTTGCGCGGGATCGTGCCGTCCATGCAGTAGTAATCCGGGCTGATGCGCCCGACGGCCGGAAAGGCCGCCTTGCGTCCCGCCCAGAAGAGGGCGCGTTCGGCCTCCGTTTCACTGGTGCGGCAGGTGGTGGCGCCGCAGCGTCTGGCGATGGCGTCCACCCTGGCCGTCAGCTCCGCCACCTCCTCCTGCGGCCCGTCGATCTCCACGATGATGAGCGCCTCCACATCCAGCGGATAACCGGCATGCACAAAGGCCTCCGCCGCATGGATGGCCGGCCGGTCCATCATCTCCATGCCGGCGGGGATGATGCCGCCGGCGATCACATCCGCCACGCACTGCCCCGCCGCCTCGTTAGAGGGGAAGCCGATGAGCATGGCCTTCGCCGTGGCGGGCCGGGGGAGGATGCGCACCGTCACCTCCGTCACCACGCCGAGCAGCCCCTCCGAGCCGGTGACCAGGCCCAGCAGGTCATAGCCCGCATCGTCATAGGCCTTGCCGCCGAAGGTGAGCACCGTGCCGTCCATCTGCACGAACTCGACGCCGAGCAGGTTATTGGTGGTCATGCCGTATTTGAGGCAATGCACGCCGCCCGAATTCTCCGCCACATTGCCGCCGATGGTGCAGGCGATCTGGCTCGACGGATCGGGCGCATAGTAGAAGCCCCGGTGGGAGACGGCATTGGTGATGCCCAGATTGGTCATCCCCGGCTGCACGCGGGCGCACTGGTTGTCCCAGTCGATCTCGATGACCCTGTTCAGCTTGGCGAGCCCCAGCAATACGCCATCCCCCAGTGGCAGCGCCCCGCCCGACAGCGAGGTGCCCGCCCCGCGCGGCACCACCTTGATGCCCTCGTCGCTGCAGTATTTGAGCACCGCCGCCACTTCTGCCGTGGTCTCGGGCAGGACCACCAGCATGGGCGGCTGGCGGTACATGGAGAGCCCATCGCTTTCATAGGGCTTCAGCTCATTGTCGCTGGTGATCACATTGTCGGGACGCGTAAGCGTCTTCAGCGCCGCGGCAATGGCGCCGCGCCGGGCGATCACGCTCTCGTCAAGGGCAGGCATGTGCATGGCTCAGACGTTTCCGGCTGGTCTATAAAGGGGCAGAAACCGTATCCCCACGTCACTCGCCGGCTTGACCGGCGAATCCAGGGCGGCACCGAAACCCTCACGGCCCGCATCTCCTCGGTGGCCCCTGGACTCGCCGGTTGAACCGGCGAGTGACGACGGGAAAAAATCGACATGCGCCGGCTTGAGTGGCGAATCCATGGACTTGGCCGCCAAGACAGCGGATGACGAGCAGAAAGAAAGGGTAGGCATGCGCATAATCATCGTCCTTGTATCCTTACCGTCATTGCGAGGAGGCGAAGCCGACGCGGCAATCCAGCCACTCCATCCACCCAAAATATCCGGATCGCCGCGCTCCCTTCGGTCGCTGACGTGGGAAGCTAAACGGCCAGATAGGCGTCCATATGGGCCATACGCGCCGTGGCTTCCCAGAGGCGACGGGCCATGTCGTCGTCCAGCGCCCGGCGGCTGGGCGTCGCCGGTTTGCATTTAACAAAATACTGGCCCGTTGTCTCGGCCAGATCGGCACTGCTGGCGAGATAGATCGCCGTCTCGCTGCCCTTTCCGGGCGAGACGCCGAACAGCGTGAAGGCCAGGCGCAAAATCCCGAGCCCGGCTTCCGGCCGGTCGCCGAACCGGCTGTTCACCACGCCGGGGTGGAGGCAGTTGGCGGTCACGCCCGTGCCCTCCATGCGCCGGGCCAGCTCGCGGGTGAACAGGATATTGGCGAGCTTGGAGGCCGCATAGGCGCGGATGCCCGAATAACCGCCCGAGAAAGTGAGGTCATCGGGGTCGATGCGCCCCTGCTCGTGCGCCCGCGAGGCGGTGGTGATGACCCGGGCGGGGGCCGATTCCATCAGCTTGCGGCGCAGCAGGTTGGTCACCACGAAAGGCGCCACATGATTGAGTGCCATGGTCATCTCGATCCCATCCTCGGTCAGCATCCGCTTGCCGAAGAGGGCGCCCGCGTTGTTGATCAGCACGTCGATGCGCGGCTCGCCCTCCGCCAGTTCGCGGGCCAGGCGGCGCATCTCGGACAGGCGGGAGAGATCGGCCCTATAGAACCGGAAGCAGCCTTCCGGCGCGATGGTCTTGAGCCGGTCCAGCGTCTCGCCGCCGCGCGCCTCGTCCCGGCCGACGATGGCCAGCGACCATCCCATGGCCGCCAGCGCCTCCGCCGCCGCCCGGCCGATGCCGGAGGTCGCCCCGGTGATCACACAGGATTTCGCTGTCATGCGGGCCAGTCTAATGCATCGGCCGGGCGGGCGGAAGGTCGGCTATTCCGCCGTTTCCTCCAGTGCCGCCTGGAGAAGTGCGCGCACCGTCCAGCGCCGTACGTCGGAGACGGCGTCCGGGTCCTTCAGCCCCACCACGTCCACTAGGGAGACAATGGATTCCATGCCCAGCACCATGGCCAGCGCGGCGCGCAGGCGCTCATGCGCCGTCCGGTCCAGCCGGCCCTCCAGCGGCGCCAGCGCCGCGTCGACCATCGGCATGCGGCGCCCCTGGCGGCGGAGCGTCACGTTGCGCCCTTTCCGGGACGCCAGCCACAGGTCCATGGAACTGCGGATCAGCGTGCGCACCTGCGCCTCGGCCTTGAAGAAGATGTCCACCAGCGTGCGCTCCACCGTCTCGACCCGGTGGACGGCGGTGCCTTCCAGGTCGGCGGCCAGATCCTCCCGCTGGGCGAACAGCCGGTCCATGGACGGCATGACGACCTCGATGGCCGTCTCGATGGTCAGCGCCTCCTGCGTGGGGAAATAGCGATAGGCGGTGGCGCGGGAGATGCCCGCATGCTCCGCCGCCTCCGCCACCGTGGGCGTGGCGCCCCGGCGCGTCAGTTCCACCGCGGCATCGATGAGCGCCCGGCGCGTGCGGCGTTTCTGGTTGGTGCGGCCGTCCTGCAGCCAGTCCTGGGGCATGAGGAAATCCATATTGATACTGATGTATCTTTATGATACTTATGTCTCATAAATAGATCAACCCTTCTCATGAGGATGACTTGCATGGCGCTGACCCGGGAGCAGATGGACCGCACGATCGCCGAGCATTTCGAGTTCGAGCGGACGGACGATATCGACGGCGTGGTCTCCACGCTGCATGAGGATGTGACGCATGACATCGTGGGCTGGCCGTCGGGCCCGGTGACGGGCCGCCCCGCCGCCCGCCGCTTCTACGAACACCTGTTTCCCGACGTGGCCGACTCCTCGGTGAAGAGCACCTGGCGGCTCTATGGCGAGAATTTCGTGGTGGATGAATCCTATTGGGAAGGCCGCGCCGTGGGCCGGCCCTTCGGCTTCGAAGGCAAGGACCGGCGGTTCGGCTTCCGCCTCCTCCATGTGTTCGAGTTCACCGATAATGGGCAGATATCCCGCGAGAATGTCTGGCTGGATTATCCCGCCATCGCCCGCCAGTTGAACTGATCCCTTCTGCCGACCGATCCCAAAGGGGTGCCGCTCATGACATATCGCCTGCCTAGAACCATACTCCACGCCCTGGCCGTTTCTGCAGGTTCATGGGCCGCCCTCATGGCGCCGCCTGCCCTGGCGCAGATTGACGATGCCACCATCTCCTTCGTCGAAGACCAGGTGGCCAAGGACCATTATCCGGGCGTCATGATCGCCCTGGTGGACGGCGACGAGGTGACCTACAAGGGCTTCGGCGTCACCGACAAGGAGACGGGCGCGGCCCCCACCGCCGACACGCCCTTCGAGATCGGCTCCATCACCAAGACCTTCACCGGTCTCCTGCTCGCCGAAATGGCCAACGAGGGGACGGTGAATCTGGACGATCCGGTGCAGACATATCTGCCCGAGGGTGTGACCATGCCGCAGGTGGGGGATGAGCCCATGACGCTTGCTGACATCGCCGAACAGCGCTCCGGCCTGCCGCGCCTGCCGGCCGACTTCGCGCCCGCCGATCCGCTGGACCCCTATGCCGACTATGACGAGGAGAAGCTCTGGGCCTCCGTCAACGGCCTGAAGCTGACCGTCGCGCCGGGCGAAAAGTATGAAATTCCAATTTCGGTTTCGGCCTGCTGGGCGCGCTCCTGGCCCGCGCCGCCGGTGCGCCATACGCCGAATTGCTGCGCAGCAAAGTGTTCGAGCCGCTGGAGATGACCGACACGACTCTCGACATCCCGCCCAACCTGGCCCAAGGATATACGGATACGGGCACCGCCACCCCGCCCTGGCGCTTCGATGCCCTGGCCGGAGCCGGCGCCATCAAGAGCACGGCGCGGGACATGGTGAAATATCTCCGCGCCAATATGGGCGAAGCGGGACCAGAGGCCCTGCGCGCCGCAGCCGCCGCGGCCCAGGAACCCCGCGCCGATTCGGGGATGGGCACCATGCGCGTGGGCCTGGCCTGGATGACCATGCCCAAGGGCAGTGGCCACTGGCATGACGGCGGCACCTACGGCTTCCGCAGCTTCGCCGGCATCGACCGGGAGAACCGCCGCGCCGTCATCATCTGGACCAATGCCTTCAGCATCAGCGATCCCATCGACCAGGTGGGCATGCATCTCCTCAATGCGGACATTCCCCTGCCCGCGCCGCGCCCGGCCAGGGTGGCGCATGCCGAGATCGACATGCCGGCATCGGAGCTCGCCGCTTATGAAGGCAGCTACAAGATGGATTTCGGCCCCACCTTGACCCTGCGCCTCGACGGCAAGCAGATGATGGCGCAGCTCTCCGGCCAGCCGGAAGTGCCGGTCTATCCCGAAGCCGGGGACCGCTTCTTCTACAAGGTCGTCGAGGCGCAGCTCGAATTCTCGCGCAACGAAGACGGCAAGGTCACCGGCGTCACCATCCACCAGAACGGCATGCATCTGCCGGGCAGGAGGCAGTGATCATCAGCACACCATGATGGCGGTGATGGTGGTGCGGTAGAGCACCTGCCCGTAAGCCTCTGGCATATCCTCGATGCCCACCACCATGGTGGCCAGGAGCTTGGCGTCGTAGGCGCCGGAATCGAGCATCTCCCCGAAGCGCGGAATGTCCCGCATGGGGGTGGCGCCGCCGGCCGGCCCGCCATGCCGCGAGCGGGAGCCGAAATAGTGCAGCCACCCGCCATAGCACCCATCGGCGCGGTCGCCGCCTGCCCTCCCGCTTGATCGGCGGCGGGAGTTGGGCAAGACTGTCGGAAACCGGAAAGGGGCAAGGAATGAGGGGATCATGGATGGGGTTGGCGGCTGCCGCCCTTATGGCCGCGCTGGGCATCAGCGAGGCGGCGGCGCATCACTCTGCCGCGTTGTTCTACGACATGAAGGACCGCATCAGCATCACCGGCCAGGTGGTCCGCTTCAACTTCCGCAACCCGCATGCCATCGTGGAGCTGCAGGTGAAGGGCGAGGACGGCACGGCCCAACGCTGGACGGCGGAAACCGCCGCGCCATCGGCCCTGCGCCGGCGCGGCTGGTCGCAGGAGAGCCTGAAGCCGGGCGAAACGGTGACGCTGAACGGCGTGCGCGCCGTCGACGGTTCGTTCTTCATGCGCATCATCTCCGCCACGCGCGCCGACGGCACCGAGATCGGCCTGCCGCGCGGCACGGACAATTGAGGGGGGATGCGCCATGAAGACCATCATCACCGCCGCCCTATGCGCCCTGGCCGTCCTCGCGTCCCCGGCTTTGGCCGCGCCAGACCTCTCGGGTTACTGGATGATCTCCTTCTCACCCGTGCCGCCCAACCGGGCCGCCACGCCCTTCGAGCAGGGGCTTATTGACGAGCTGCGGCCCGATGCCCTGCTGCTCGCCGATTCCGGGCTGGCCGAGTTCAAGCCGGGGGATTATGGCGGCCTCGATATCCGGCCGGACCTGGTGGACGCAGCAAAGGATTACGACCCGGAGGTGCAGCGCTCCGTGGCCACCACCTGCCGGCCGCCCAGCATCCTCTATTCCATGCAGGGGCCGTTCCCCATGGAGATTTTCCAGGGACGCGACCTCATCGTCATCAAGATGGAATATTTCGATCTCACCCGGGTCATCTTCATGAACGAGACGGAACATCCCGCCGACTGGCCGGCGTCCTTCACCGGCCATTCCATCGGCCGATGGGAGGGGGACGACCTGGTGGTGGACACGGTGGCGCTGCAGCCCTCCACCCTCTTCAACAACGGCATCGACCATAGCGGGAAACTGCATCTGATCGAGCGCTTCCGCCTCTCGCCCGACGGGCGGACGCTGGCCGTCACCCAGGAGTTCGAGGACCCGGAGGTCTTCAAGGGCTGGGCGGCCCGCTTCATGCCGCTGGAGCGCATGGACGGGCATGTCTTCCCCTACGACTGCGATCCCAGCTACGGCCTGGCGGTGGAAAATCGGGAGCAGAAGTGAGCGCGGCCCTTTAAAGCGGGGCAAAAGACATTAGGTAGGCCTCAGGCGCATGACCCCATGTGCGCTCTTCGACAGCATAGGAAAGGAGGCCCCGCATGGCCAGGAACCGAGCCATCGAAGACGACAAGACGACGCCCGAGAACAGACCCGCGAGCCCGCATCTCGCCTGGGAAACACCAAAGCACAGCCCCAACGAGACGCCAATGCGAAAAGGCCAACTGGGCCAGAATGTCCGCCAGCGCGAAAAGGCGGAAAGGGAGGGCCGCTAAGGCCCTTCTTTTTTGGGAAGAAATCCGGAGGGCGGCTATGCCGCGTACCGTCCCTGCTGATATTTTCGAATCGCCTTTTCGATCAGCGTCTCCGCCTCTTTCAGGCGCCCCTCATCGGCTTCCAGGCAAGCTTGCTCGATAAGTTCCTGCACTGTTACCGAGGGCGGATAAGGAGCATTTTTCAGCGTGCCTGCAATCCCCTCAATTCTCGTCTTCAGGTCCGTTTGTTTGTCCAGAAGCCTTCTGGTCAAATGGGACGCCAGTGAATCGCGGAAATTCTGCACGGTCTTGTTGAGCTCTTCATCCATCCTGCTTTGCCAACCGGGACCACCGGAACGAAACGCCTCCACCACATCCTTGGAAAGACGGATAGTGACCCGCTCCTTCGTCGGCCCCTTCTGAGGGCCACGTCCCCCGACCTTGCGCCGCAGTGACTGCGGCAACTTGGAAAAGGCCACCGCTTCTGCAAAATCCGCATCGCCCAATTCGCGGACGGTGCCTTCCTGGTCAGTCAATGGTTTTTGCTTTGCCATAGCGCTTGCCCTCCTTGGCGTTCGCTTTGCGAAAGCTGATGACGCGGATACCGGCGTCTGTCTCGACAAAACACAGAACGTGCAGCCTTCGATCCAGATAACCGACAGCCACGTATCATGTCTCGCCGTAATCCTTGCGATCATCAATGATGAAGTCGGCGGTTTCGAAATCAAATTCCGCCGCCCGTTCGAATGACAAGCCGCGCTCTCTGATGTTGCGCTCATTCTTGACAGGGTCGAACGTGATTTTCATATTTATTTGTACATACAATATGTATCGCGGTCAACCCGACACGAAAAAGCCCCCGCCGATCTTGCGATCGGGCAGGGGCTTTTCTGAACCTTGTGAATATCCCGAATCTGCGCTTGGCTGGCCTGGCAGTGTCCTACTCTCCCACGACTTAAGCCGCAGTACCATCGGCGCTGAGGGTTTTCACGGCCGAGTTCGGAATGGGATCGGGTGGGCACCCCTCGCTATGGCCACCAGGCCAGCGAAGCGCAGATACGGGCGGAAATGATCGTGTGCGCGAAGCAATTCAACTTTTGGGTCAAAAGTGTTGCTGGTCGCATGCCGGAACAGATGTCTCTGTTTCCTGGGCATGACGATGTCTAAAGCCAATCGAGTGATTAGTACCGGTAAGCTTCACACATTGCTGCGCTTCCACACCCGGCCTATCAACGTGGTAGTCTTCCACGACTCTCAAGGGAGAACTCATTTCGAGGCAAGTTTCCCGCTTAGATGCCTTCAGCGGTTATCTCTCCCGTACATAGCTACCCTGCAATGCCGCTGGCGCGACAACAGGTCCACCAGAGGTACGTCCATCCCGGTCCTCTCGTACTAGGGACAGCCCCTCTCAATTCTCCTACACCCATGGCAGATAGGGACCGAACTGTCTCACGACGTTCTAAACCCAGCTCACGTACCACTTTAATCGGCGAACAGCCGAACCCTTGGGACCTGCTCCAGCCCCAGGATGTGATGAGCCGACATCGAGG
>Ga0164243_10008738_pt1 | contig 14890 bp, 14 predicted proteins | sample OricompcompostOP_FD_108781 | JGI IMG/M metagenome (GOLD analysis project Ga0164243, IMG submission 108781) | Organic Plus compost microbial communities from Emeryville, California, USA - Original compost - Organic plus compost (OP) | ecosystem: Engineered > Solid waste > Mixed feedstock >... | reverse complement strand
TGGTGCTGGACGGCGTGGTCGATCCGGCCGCCTCGATGTTCGATCTGGTCAAAGCGCAGACGATCGGCTTCGACCGTGCGCTGCGCTCCTATCTGAGCTCGTGTATCGCCGCCTCGAACTGCCCGGTGCCCGTCGCATCGGTGGACGACGGGATGTCGCAGCTCGCTGCGCTCGCGGCAGCCCTGGATGCGCAGCCGCTCGCCGCAGCCGACGGCCGGCAGCTGGACGGCAGCGTGCTGTTCACGGCGATCGCGACGACGCTGTACGACAAGCAGAGCTGGCCTTACCTCACGAGCCTGATCCGGGACGTGCGCTCCGGCTCCGCGAAGATCGCGATGCAGCTGGCCGACCTCTACTTCGACCGGGACGCGCAGGGGCACTACACGTCCAACGAGACGGTCGCCCTGACGACCATCGACTGCCTGGACTACCCGGTGTCGCGGGACCTCGACCAGCTGCATGAGCAGGCGGCCGAGCTCATCCAGCTCTCGCCCGTCGTGGGGCCCTACATGGGCTACGGCGACATCGCCTGCTGGGACTGGCCCTATCCTGCGGCCGCGCGCGGGCCGATCACCGCGCAGGGCCTTCCGCCGATCCTGCTCCTCGGGACGAGCAACGATCCTGCGACGCCGATCGAGATGGCCCGCTCGCTCGCGACCCAACTGCCCGGCTCGGTCCTGGTCAGCTACGACGGCGACGGCCACACCGCCTACAACAAGTCCAACCAGTGCGTGCAGAGCGCGGTGGACGACTACTTCCTGGACGGCAGCCTCCCGCAACAGGGCCTGGTCTGCTGATGGCATCGGACGAAGCCGCCTCCAGGCTCCTGTCCGCCGAGGAGCTCAGGATCGGAGAGGAGTTCCGGACCTCCGACTACGTGTTCTCCCCGCAGAGCATTCGGGACTTCGCCGCCGCATGGGACCCGATGTGGTTTCACCTGGACGAGGAGCGCGCCGTGGCAGGGCCGTTCGGCGGGATCATCGCGAGCGGGCTGCAATCGCTCGCCGTGCTGCAGCGTCTGCTCGTTCTCGAGGTCTACAGCCGATGGCAGGTGGTCGTCGGGCGAGGTTTCCGGGAGGTGCGCTTCCTGCAGCCCGTCCGCCCGCAGGACAGGACGCACGCCACGCTGCGGGTGCTCGGCATCGATCCCCGGCATCCGGAGCGCTCCCTCGTGACTGCCCGAGCGGAGCTTGTCGGCGCGCGGGGCGCGCTGGTCTCGCTCGTCGTCGAGCAGTACGTCCGTCGCTCGGGCGTCCAGGCGGACTGAGCGCGCACGTGTTGGCGCGCGAGCTCTCAGCGAGGCTCGATGAGCGTCCGGAAGCCCTCTCCGCGGGCCATCCTCTCGAAGGCGCCGTCGATGTCCTCCAGCGCGCCGCGTCCCGTCACCATCGAGGACAGCTCCAGGCTCCCGTCCGCCACCCATTCGAAGAACCGCGCGTAGTCGGTCCTTGATTCGAGCGAGCCCGCAACGGTCCCGATGAGCGTGCGCGCCTGGTGGAACAGCTCCAGGCTGTTGAAGCTCACGACATCGTCGCGTGCGCCGATGCCGACGATGCATGCCGTCCCGCCGCGCCTGGTCAGGTTCCACGCGTCGCGGATGGTCGCGGAGGCTCCTACGCAGTCAAAGGCGTAGTCGGCGCCGCGGCCCTCGGTGAGCGCCCTGACCTCACGCTTCAGATCGTCTTCACCCGCGTGCAGGAATCGGGTGAGGCCCGCGGACTCGGCCTGCCTGCCCTTCTCGGGGTTGCGGTCGACGCCGATGATCGTGGTGGCGCCGGCCAGGCGCGCGCCCTGCACCACGGACATGCCCACCCCGCCCAGGCCGATCACGAGCACGGAGGAGCCGGCCTCCGCGCGCGCCGCCTTGAGCACCGCGCCGACGCCCGTCGTCACCGAGCAGCCCAGCAGCGCGGCCTGCGCGTCGCTCACGAAGTCGGGGATCGGCACCACGCCGTTCTCCGGCACGACGGTCTCCTCCGCGAAGGAGCCGACGCGGAGTCCCGGGAAGATCGGCATTCCAGTCGCGTCGATCGCATACGGGTCCTCGTTGCGCGCCGCGGTCTTCACGCAAAGGTACGACTCGTTCCTGCTGCAGTAGAAGCAGCTGCCGCAAGGCTCGATCCACAGCAGGATGACCCGCTGACCGACAGCGACGGCGCTGACCTCCTCCCCGATCTCGACGACGACGCCGCTCGCCTCGTGACCCAGGACGGCGGGAAGAGCCTGGTCGAGCGGGCCCCGCGCCAGCGACAGGTCGGAATGGCACACCCCCGTCAGGGTGATGCGCACTCGGACGTCGTGCGGCCCCACTCTCCTGAGGCGGATCGTCTCCAGGCTCAATGGCTCACCCTGTTGCCGCAGCACCGCGGCCTTGACCTCGGTGACGTACTCTGCCTCGTTGACCACGGGGGCCGTGCTCCTCTCGCTCACAGTTGGATCGACTTGGTCTCGAGTACGTCGGCAATGCCGTATAGCCCGATCTCGCGGCCGATGCCCGAGTTCTTGAAGCCCCCGAACGGCGCCCCCGTGTTGAACGCGCCGCCGTTGACGTCGACCTGCCCGGCCTGGATCTCGCGCGCGACCTCCACGGCGTGCTCCTCGGAGCCGCTCCACACCGCCGCCGCCAAGCCGTACTCGCTGTCGTTGGCGATCGACACGGCCTCTGCGTCGTCCCGCGCCGTCAGGATCGACAGCACAGGGCCGAAGATCTCCTCCCGGGCGATGCGAGCGTGCGGCTCGACTCGCGTGAAGACGTGGGGCGCCACGTAATAGCCTCGCTGGGGCAGCTCGACCGAGGGCCCGAGGTCGCGCGCCCCCAGCGTCGCCTCCTCGCTGAGGAAAGCGGACACGCTCTCGCGCTGGCTCGCTGAGGCGAGCGGGCCCAGGCGGCCGCCGGGAAGATACTTGGCGGCGGACTCCGCGGCGATCCGCTCCGCCTCGGCGAGCCGGGACTCCGGGACGACGAGCCGGGTGAGCGCGGTGCAGGTCTGTCCGGAGTTCAGGTAGCAGTTCGCGACGGTGAGCTTGACCGCCTTCACGAGCGTCGCGTCGTCGACGTCCGACAGGACGACCGAGGGCGACTTGCCGCCCAGCTCCAGCGTGACGCGCTTCACCGCTGCCGCTGCTCGCGCCCCCACCTTGCGACCCACCTCGGTCGATCCGGTGAACGAGACGTGGCGGACCAGAGGATGCTCGATGAGCTGCTCGCCGATGCTCGCGCCGCTTCCGGTGACGATGTTGAGCACGCCGGCGGGCAGGCCGTTCTCGTGCATGAGACGCGCGAGCGCGTACGCCGTCAGAGGCGTGAGCGCCGCCGGCTTGAGCACCACCGTCGCCCCGGCGGCGATCGCGGGCACGATCTTCACCACGATCTGGTGCAGCGGGAGGTTCCAGGGGGTGATCGCCGCGAGCACGCCGGTGGGCTGCTGCACCACGTGGGAGTTCCCGATGACGGAGCTGAAGCTGTAGTCGCGCAGCGCCTCGATCGTCCGGCGGATGACCGACGCCGGCACATCGACGTGCAGGCTCCTGGCCAGAGGCGCCGGAGTGCCGAGCTCGGCAGTGATCAGCCCTGCGAAGCGCTCCGCTTCCGCCTCGAGAGCGTCCGCGATGTTCTCGAGGACCACGGCCCGCTCCTCTGCGCTCCTGGAGGCCCAGCCGTTCAGCGCGGCGTGGGCCGCCTGCACCGCGGCGTCCACCTGCGCGGAGCCCGCGTCCCGCGTGAGTCCCACGGTCTGCTCGGTCGCCGGGCTCTCGACCTCGCGCTCGTTGCCCTCAGCCGGGACCCACTCGCCTCCGATCAGGAGCTCTTCCTCCCGGATGAGGTCGTCCATGCGCAAAACCCTTCTCCGTCTGCCGTCATGCCATGGCGGGCATCGATATCTGTGTGTCGTTCGATCGATCGTTCGAACTTCGAGTGCTAACACTAGCCGCCTCGACGCGTCCGTCAAGTCCCGAGGCGGGAGAGAGGGGGCGTAAAGCAAGCAAATACGGGGCATCAGGGAATTTGCGAGAAGGTTGTTGACGAGGCTATCCATCCAGAGATATGGTCCCTCTCGTGTCGATCGAGCGATCGTTCTCTCAGAGCAGAGAGATGTCAGCGGGGGAGAGCCGAGTGCTCGCAGCCGCCGTGGAGCTGTTCTCGCAGCGGGGATTCCACGGCACCTCCACCCGTGCCCTCTCCGAGCAGGCCGGCATGGGGCTGGCGAGCATGTACCACTACTTCCCCTCCAAGTACGACATGCTCGTGCGGATCCTCGACGACGTGATGACGGGGCTGTTCAGCGCCTGCCAGTCCGCTCTCGTGCGAGCCAGCGACGATCCCGCCGACCGGCTCGACGCCATCGTGCGGGCGCACTGCGACTTCCACACCTATCGGCAGAAGGAGAGCTTCATCACCAATACGGAGATGCGAGCGCTCACCGAGACCGATCGGCGGCAGCACATCGCGGCCCGCGACCGTCATCAGCGGATGTTCGACGCGGTCGTCCTCGACGGCGTCGAGCGCGGAGCCTTCCTCACGCCGTATCCGGTCGAGGCCTCGCGCGCGATCGTCACCATGACGACGGCGGTGGCGAACTGGTTCCGGCCCAAGGGGCCGCTGTCGCCCGCAGAGGTCGCCGACCGCTACGCGATCCTGGCCCTGGCGCAGGTCGAAGCGGTGCCCCCGGCGCGCACGCGCGCGGGCAGGCCAGACGAGAAGAAGGAGGCATGACCGTGACCGATCACAACGGCGCCGAGAAGCTCGGCCACGCGCTGGAGGACTTCCAGGTGGGAGACGTGTTCTACCACTGGCCCGGTCGCACCGTCACCGACTACGACAACATGCTGGCGACCTTCCTCACGGTCAACCCGAGCTCGCTGCACTTCGACTCCCTTGTCGCCGAGCGTGCGGGACACCCCGGTCTGCTCGTCAACGGAGGCCTGGTGCTCATGATCGTGCACGGCCTCACCGTGCGGGACATCAGCTCGGCCCCGCCGGCGATCGTCCACCTCGGCTTCGACCGCGTCCGCATGCACAAGCCCACATACGGCGGCGACACGCTGTATGCGATGTCCAAGGTCACCGATGTGCGCGAATCGGCCTCCAAGCCCGACCGTGGGATCGTCACGGTCCACACCGTCGGGGTCAACCAGCGCAAGGAGAAGGTCATCTCCTTCGACAGGGCGGTGATGGTCTACAAGCGCGACTTCGTCCCGGAGGAGCCGCCCATCGTGAGCTGGGCGCAGATCGAGGACTGAGCCCGCTGCGCGTGGCTCGCGCGACTCAACCCGAGCACAACTGAACACAGCAACACAGGCATCAATGGCGAAAGCCTGAATGGATGGTGATGGATCATGGGCGGCAAGAAGACCGTTCTGGCACTCCTCGCGGCGGGCGCCGCTCTCACTCTGGTCGGCTGTAGTGGCGGATCCCCCGGCCCGACGGACTCCGCCGACGGCGCGCGGAGGTCGATGGTCGTCTACGGCTCCTCAGGCGCCATCGAGGACGCGATGACGAAGGACCTCCTGCCGAAGTTCGAGCAGGAGAACAACGTCGACGTGACCTACGTGGGGATGGCCGCGAGTCAGGCGCTCCTGAAGTCGGAAGCGATGAAGAGCTCGCCCGAGGCGTCCCTGGTCATCGCGAACGAGCTCGTGGCTGACGTGGGGGCCCAGGAGGATCTCTGGAAGAAGCTCGACCTGAGCAACATGCCGACGCTGGCCAGCCTGCCCGACGCGGTGATCGCGGACGGCTCGGCCGCGGCGACGGGCTACTGGACTGTCGGAATCGCATACAACAAGGACACCTACGCCCAGAACAACATCACCCCTCCCAAGGACTGGAACGACCTGTGGAACCCGGCCGTGGCCGGCCACGTCGTCCAGTACGACATCTCGTGGGGGTACACCGCTCCGTTCCTGTACGCCTACAACCAGGCCCTCGGCGGCAGCATGAGCAACTTCCAGCCGGTGATGGACAAGATGGCGGCCAACAAGTCCAGCTTCCAGAGCATCGCCACTGCCGCTGCGGACTTCGACCAGGCGTTCTCGAGCGGAGTCGGCTGGGTGGGCGTGCAGGCGTCCATGCGCGGCGGCATCGCGGCCGCCTCGGGGGTGCCTGTGGCGATGGCCTACCCCTCCTCGGGAGTGCCGCGCATGATCACACCCGGCATGGTGCCGGCGAACGCGCCTCAGGCGGACCTCGGAGAGAAGCTCCTGGACTATCTGCTCACCCCCGAGGCGCAGGCGATCTACGCCGGGACTCAGTACTACAACCCGGTCAACCCCGCGACTGTCGTTTCCAGCGATGTGCAGCAGTACCTCCCGGACCTGTCCTCGCTGAAGCTCATCGACATCGACTGGATCGCGCTGAACGACGCGGTGACGAGCACGCTCACCGACGAGTGGCAGCAGACGGTGGTGGGCTGACGGGCTCGCCCGGGCAGCTCTGAGAGAAAGGCAGGAACGTGGGCTCGTCACTCGGAGTCGAGAACGTGACCGTGAGCTACAAGGGCTTCACCGCTGTCGCGGACGTCAGCTTCACCGTCGAGCAGGGCAAGACTCTTGTGCTGCTCGGGCCGTCCGGCTGCGGGAAGTCGAGCCTCCTGAACGCGATCGCCGGCTTCGTTCCGGTGACATCGGGCCGGATCCAGCTGGGGGGGCGCGAGATCACCTCCGTGCCCCCTCAGCAGCGGCACATGAGCATGGTCTTCCAGACCCACGCGCTGTTCCCGCATCTCTCCGTGATCGACAACGTGATGTTCGGCCTGAAGGTCTGGCACGGTCCGAAGCGCAGCAAGGCCGAGCGCCGCGAGCGCGCCATGGACGCGCTGAGGATCGTGCACCTGGAGGACAAGGCCGAGCGCTATCCCGACTCACTGTCCGGCGGCGAGCGACAGCGGGTGGCGATCGCGCGGGCACTCGTGGTGAACCCGGAGGTGCTGCTCCTGGATGAACCGCTGTCGAGCCTCGACGCGCGGCTGCGCGAGGAGCTGCGATTCGAGCTCGCCCGGATCTCCGCCGAGCAGCACCTCACGATGATCTACGTCACGCACGATCAGGAGGAGGCGTTCAGTCTCGGCGATGAGATCGCCGTCATGCGCGCCGGCAGCATCCAGCAGCGCTCCTCCGCCTCCCAGATCTACAACGAGCCCCGGACAGCCTTCGTCGCGCGCTTCATCGGCGGATCGAATCTGCTCAAGTGCACCGTCCCCTCCGCGCGGGACGATGTGGCGCAGGTCTCGGGCAGGCCCGTACGCTGCCGGAACCCGTGGAGCGTGCCTCAGGGCGAGGCCTACCTCGCGTTGCGCGGCCATGCTCTGACCCTGCACGCCCCGGTGGCAGACGGCAACGGCCTGCCGGCGACGGTGACCGACGTGCGCTACATGGGCGCGTACTCCGCCGTGGGCCTCGTGCTCGGGGACGGCCAGTCGCTGCGGGCGAGCGTGGCGGGCACGCGAGACCTGCCCTTGCGCGCCGGCGACGACGTCTTCGTGGAATGGATCCCGGAGGACGCGACCCTCCTCGTCGAGGAGCGCTCATGAGCGACCGCACCGGAGCGATCGCCGTGCGGGGGATGAAGGAGCGCACGCGCCGCGGGGCGAGCCTGCTGTTCATCCCCGGCATCCTCATCGTCGTCGTCTTCCTCCTCATGCCGGTGGTCCTGCTCATCCTCCGCAGCTTCTCCTCCTCGCCCGCGGGCAATCCGGACATCTTCCCGCTGACGATCGACAACTACCGCGTCTTCATCCAGCAGTTCGGCTACTACGCCTCGCACTTCGGCAAGACCGTCCTCCTCGCTGCGCTCGGCGCGCTGTTGGGCGCGCTCGTGGCCTATCCGCTCGCGTTGGGCATCGTGACGACGCGATCCCGGAGCCTCCGTTTCGCCTACGTGTTCTTCGCCCTCACGCCTCTGCTGGTCAGCGTGGTGATCCGCAGCTACGGCTGGCAGGTGCTGCTCGGGCCGACAGGGATCTTCGGGCAGTTCGCTCCGGGCACCAACGGCTTCATCGGCACGGATCTGGCCGTCGTGATCGGACTCGGGCACCTCGCCACGCCGTTCGTGCTGCTCAGCCTGCTGCCTGTGCTGGACAACCTGGACATGAGCCTCATCCGTGCCGCACGCGGCCTCGGCGCGAACGCCGTGCAGGTCTTCTTCCAGGTCGTGCTGACGCGCAGCATGCCCGGCCTCGTCTCCGGCCTCGTGGTGAGCTTCGCCGTCGGCGCGACGGTCGTCGTGACGCCGCAGCTGCTCGGCGGCCGCACGGACAGGCTCGTGCCCAACCTCATCTTCGACGAGATGACCGTCCAGTTCGACTGGAACCTCGCCGCCAGCCTCTCGACGGTCCTCATGGTGGTCATCGCACTCGTCGCGGTCGCAGTGAGCCTGCTGGAGTCGTGGCTGTCGCCGCTCGCGCGCGCTCGCCGAGCGAGCCTGAGCATGGGGAGGTAGCGGAATGCGAGACTACGGAGACGGCAAGCTGGCGCGGACCTTCGCGTTCATCGCCTGCCTGTTCTTGGCGGCGCCGCTCATCGCCGTCATCGGATCGTCGTTCACCTCGGGCTCGTACATCACCTTCCCGCCGGATGGTTTCTCCTTCGCGCCCTACGAGGACATCGCCAACCATCCCGGCTTCGACACCTCGACCTGGCTGAGCCTGCTCATCGCCCTGATCGTCTCGGTGGTCACGACGCTCATCGCCCTCGTGACCGCTCGCGGTCTGAGCATCAGGCGCCGGGCCGGCAAGCGCACGGGGCTGCTGGACCTCCTGTTCCTGGCGCCCATCATGATCCCGCACGCGGTGCTCGGTGTGGCCATGCTGCAGCTGCTACAGGGGGCGGGCATCCCGATCTCGCCGTGGCCGCTCGTGCTCGCGCACGTCGTCATCACGATCCCCTTCGGCATCCGCATCATCACGACGACGAATGAGGGGCTGGACCTGAACACCGAACGGGCCGCGGAGATCCTCGGCGCATCAGGGCTGGAGCTGTACCTGAAGGTCATCCTGCCGCAGCTGCGGCCCGCCGTCGTCGCGACCTTCTTCCTGTCGGCGACCCTATCGCTCGGGGAGGTCGGCGCCTCCCTCTTCCTCGCAGACGCGAAGACCGTGACGCTGCCCGTGCGGCTCTTCCAGTTCATGCAGTACCAGGCCTTGCCGTTCATCTCGGCGATCGGCGCCTTGCTCATCGCGGTACCGCTCGTCATCGCACTGCTGACGGAGCGGCCCTTCGGCCTGGCGAGGCTCTTCGGGATCAAGGCAGGGCGACGGTGAGAGCCGGTGCGGTCCGAGAGAGAACAAGAGGAGACGAAGTGCGCATGACGGCGACAGTTGTCGATCTCATCCATCAGATCGAGCGGACCTACCCGGGTCGTGTGGGCGTGGAGGACGTCTCTGGACGTCAGCTCACGGTGGCGGAGATCCGCCGGCGCTCCAATCGTGTGGCGCACGGGCTGATCGCCGCCGGCCTGAAGCCCGGCGACGGCGTGATGTATCTCGGGCGCAATCACCTCGAGTACGTCGAGATCGACTTCGGGATCGCGAAGGCGGGACTGACGAGGATCCCGCTCTACCACCAGCTCAGCGAGAGGGACCTCACGCGGGCGGTGGAGCTCACCGGCGCTCGCGTCCTCATCGCTGACGAGGAGGCCGCGAAGAAGGGGCGTCTGGACAAGCTTCTCGACGCCTTCTCACTGCGCGTCGTCCTGGGCTCGGCTCCCGGCTGGCTGTCATACGCGGACTGGCTGGCCGAGGGCAGCGAGGACGACGTGTGGGTCCGCGTCGATGCCGAGCAGCCCTACCACGTGCGCATGACCTCGGGGTCCAGCGGACTGCCCAAGGGGATCGTCGTCTCGCACCGGGCAGCGCGCCACGCGATGCTGGGAAACCACTTCGTCCTGAACCGTGAGGCCTTCGAAGCGCGTCCGCGCACGCTCCAGCAGGCTCCCGTGACGCTCGCTTCGGGCTGGACGATCGTGCCCACCCTGCTCAGCGGCGGCACGAACATCCTCGCCGGGAAGTTCGACCCGGAGCGCTCGGTGGCGACGATGGTGGAAACCGGGGCGACCTGGTCCTTCATGGTCCCGACGATGCTCCGGATGATCACTCAGGCCGGCTCGGCAGGCGCCTTGCGCCGTTCGAGGATCTCAGCGCTCGCCTACGGCGGAGAACCCGCTCCCGTCGACGCGATGGAGTCGCTGCTCGAGCAGACGGACGCCCTCGTGAACGTCTACGGGCAGACCGAGACCCCGTCCTGGACCCTCGTGCTCGGCAGGGAGGACCATCGCAATCGAGAGCTGTGGGGCTCTGCCGGGCGCGCCATCCCCGGGATCGAGGCAGGTGTGCTGCTGGAGGACGGCGTGGTCGCCTTCGAGGAGGGGGCCACCGGAAGTCTCGTCCTGCGCGGCGGGAACGTCTGCTCCGCGATCCTCGGCGATGAGAAGGGCTACCGGGAACGTCTGCTTCCCGACGGATGGTGGCGCACCGGGGACACGGCGACGCTGGAGGCAGACGGGATCGTTCGGCTGGTCGGGCGCGAGTCGGAGATCATCATCCGGGGCGGCTCGAACGTGCATCCCTCCGAGATCGAGGCGGTGCTGGGCAAGCATCCCGCGGTGCGGGAGGTCGCCGTCGTCGGAATGCCCGATCCTGTGTGGGGCGAGGTCCCGGTCGCCCTGGTGAGCGCCGATAAGACGGACGAGGCGGCTCGGGAAGATCTGGAGAGCTGGGCGCGCGAGCATCTCACCGGGCCGAAGCGGCCGGAGCGCATCGTTCTGACCGCGAAGGCCCTGCCCCGCGCGGATGCGGACTCCAAGGTGTCCAAAGTGCTCGCGAAGGCGCAGCTCGCCGAGCTCCTGGGTGCTGCCAGGGGGAGCGGAGCGGAGCGATGAGCGCCGAGCTTCTCGTCGCCTGGGGGGACGTCGTCACCCTCACGCTGAGCAACCCGGGCCGCGCCAACAGCGTCACGCCCGCGCTCGTGACAGACATGGCCCGCGCCTTCCGCCGGGCCGATCAGGACGACGCGGTGCGGGCGGTGATCCTCACCGGCGAGGGACGGTTCTTCTGCGCCGGCGCCGACCTCGCGGACATGCGGGAGATCTTCGCCAGCCGCGGTATCGACGCGGCCGTGGACTACATGGTCGAGGTATGGATGCCGTCCGTGCAGCGCGCCTCCCTGGCCATCCGGAACTGCTCGAAGCTCACCGTCGCCGCCGTGAACGGCGCCGCGACCGCGGGCGGCCTCGACTTTGCGCTCGCCTGCGACTACACGCTCGCCGTGCCCGAGGCGAAGGTGGGCGAGTCGTATGTGAACCTCGGGCTGCTGCCGGTGGCTGCGGGCGTCGAGCATCTGCTGCGGCGCCTGCCGCCGGGCCTCGCGCGCCGCGTGCTGCTGGGAGGCAAGGTCGCCACCGCGGCCGAGCTCGGTCTCTTCGACCAGCTCGTCGAGCCCGGTGAGCTCATGCAGGCCGCCCGTGACCTTGCCGCCGAACTCACCGCCGCGCCTCGCGCCACCCGGCAGCAGTATGCCGCCGCCTTCCGGCTGGCGGACAGCGGCTATGAGCAGCAGCTCGCCCACGCACTGCACGCCAACGCGATGCTCCTGCAGGACTCGGACGTTCGCGTCCGACTCGCGCAGATCCTCGCGGACGATCCCGGGGCCGCCGGCCGTGACGACACCGGCAGGAGCTCACGATGATCGTCGACTTTCATGTGCACGTCTGGGAGCCGCGCTACATCCCGACGCCGATCCGACGCTACTGGGCGTCCAACGCAGCACTGCGCAGCGAGCCGCCGCGGGACCCCGAGCAGCTCCTGCCGCGGGTGACCGTGGGCGTCAGCGATCCGGGCGGAGCGGGGCTGCTCGCAGCGCTCGAGGCGAACGGCATCGACCGGGCCCTCATCCTCTCGGTGGACTACGGCGTCGCCGCGGCGGAGGAGGGCGAGACGCCGATCCGCGAGGTCATGCAGGAGTACTCCCGTATCGTCGCCGCATCCGGCTCCCGGCTGGATTTCGCCGGCTCTGTCGACCCACGGCGGCCCGACGCCCGAGAGCGCGCGATCGAGGCGCTGGACGTGCTGGGCGCGCGCGGGCTCAAGTTCTACCCGCCCAGCGGCTTCGATCCGGGCGACCCTGTCTGCGATCCGCTCTACGAGCTGCTCGTGGAGCGCGGACTGCCGGCGATCTTCCACACCGCCATCGTCGCCGGTCCGTACGACAACCGCATGTGCCGGCCCGTCCTCCTCAGCCGGGTCCAGCAGCGCTTCCCCGAGCTCCAGATCGTGCTCGCGCACGCGGGCTACCCAGCATGGTGGGACGAGGCCGTCGCGATCGCCGCCGCGCACCCGCGCACCTATCTCGAGCTCTCCCTCTGGCAGGCGGCCGCGGCCCGCGACTGGGCGACCGTGTCGGCGCGCATCGTCGACGCGGTGGAGCGGCTCGGGGCGGATCGCGTGCTCTTCGCGAGCGACTCCATGTTCGGCGCGAAGCCCGAGCGGGAGCTGGCGGCCGTCGCCCGCTGGATCGACCAGCTCAGCAGCCTCGGCAGCGACGGACGGCTCTCCGCCGAGCAGCTCGACCTCGTCTTCGCAGGCAACGCGCTCCGGCTTCTCGGCCCGACAGCAACGGAAGGATGACCCATGATGATCGACTCCCATGTCCACGTCTTCCCCGACGTGGATGAGCGCGTCTATGACGTGACCGAGCTCGTCGACCGCGCGAAGGCAGCCGGGTTCGGCGGCCTCGTCCTCAAGTCCTCGCAGACCGAGACGGCCGGCCTGGCGTCCCTCTACACGAGCGAGGAGCTTCCGTTGTGGGGCGGCCTCGTGCTGAACAAGCCCTGCGGCGGCCTGAACCCCGCCGCGGTCGACTCGATGTTCCGCACCCACGTCGGCGAGGTGCGCGGGCTGGGTCGCATCGTATGGCTGCCCACCCGGCACTCGGACTTCCACATCGCCAGCATCGCCCCGCAGGAGGCGCCGGGCGTGAAGCTGTGGATCGACGACGACCCGAGCAAGCCGCGGCCTGAGCTGATCGAGATCTTCGATCAGATCGCCGAGCACGACGCCGTTCTCGCCACCGGGCACGCCAACCCCCTGCACCTGCCCGCGATCGTCAAGCTCGCCAAGTCGCGCGGCGTCGAGCGGATCATCATCACGCATGTCGACCAGGGCCCCTCCGTGGTGTCGCCGGAGGCGCAGAAGGAGCTGAGCGACGAGGGCTGCTTCATCGAGCACTGCTTCGTCGGTCTCTACCTGGGACCCAACGCGCTGTCCGAGCGGCTCCGCGCACGCACCCCCGCCACCATGGAGGGCATCATCGCCGGAGTGAAGGCGACCGGCGCCTCGCACGCGGTGTTCAGCACCGACGCCGGGGCGATCGACTTCCCGGAGCCCGTCGCCGCCATGCAGAAGTATCTCTCGCTGCTCGGCGAATACGGCATCGACGACGGCGACATCGAACGCGGCTCCGAGGCGAACGTGCTCTCGCTGCTCACCAAGTGACCTGTCCTCACACACCTTCGAAGGAGCACCCCTCATGAAATACCGCCGGCTCGGTCGTTCCGGGCTCTCCGTGTCGGAGCTCTGCCTGGGCACGATGACCTTTGCCAACCAGGCGGACGAGGCGGAGTCCCGCGCCATCCTCGACACGGCCGTCGAGGCGGGGATCAGCTTCATCGACACGGCGGACGCGTATCCCATCGGGATCGGACTCGATGCCCTCGGGAAGACCGAGGAGATCATCGGGCGCTGGCTGAAGGGGCGCGATCGTTCCGATCTGGTCATCGCGACGAAGGGCAACAGCCCGACCGGTCCGCTGCCCTTTCAGCGCGGGAACGGCCGCCAGCACCTCATGCAGGCGATCGACGACTCGCTCCGCCGCCTCGGCACGGATTATGTGGACGTCTACCTCGTGCACTTCTACGACCGTCACACTCCTGTGGACGAGACCTTGGACGCGCTGGACCGGATCGTCACGTCGGGCAAGGCGCGGTACGTGGGGTGCTCGAACCACCTGGCGTATCAGGTGGCCAGGGCGCTCGGGCGCAGCGAGGCCCTGGGCCTGCAGCGGTACTCGGTCGTGCAACCGCGGTACAACCTGCTGTTCCGGCAGTTCGAGAGGGAGCTCTTCCCGCTCTGCGCGGAGGAGGGGCTGGGCGTGATGACGTACAACCCGCTTGCCGGAGGCCTGCTCTCGGGCAAGTACGACTTCTCCGCACCGCCGCCCGAGGGCACGCGCTTCACCCTGGGCAAGTCCGGTGCGACCTACCGCGACCGCTACTGGGATCAGGCGCGCTTCGACGCGACGATGCGCGTGCAGGAGATCGCGGGTGATCTCGGCATGGACCTGCCGACGCTCGGGGTGAGCTGGGTGCTGAAGAACCCGGTCGTCAGCAGCGTCATCATCGGGGCGAGCAGGGCTCAGCAGCTCGCGGCGACCCTCGCGGCTGCCGAAGCGCAGCTTCCGGATGACGCATACGCCGCGCTGGACGAGGCGACGAGGGAGTTCCGGTTCGGTGACGACACCCGCTGAGAGGACAGCCGCGCTCCGGGCGCCCCTGTTCGTGCCGGCCCACCGTGAGGCGATGGTGCGCAAGGCACTCGAGGGCCGGACGGGCGCCGACGCGCTGATCATCGATCTCGAGGACGGCGTGCCCGTGGACTCTCGCGCGGAGGCCGAGGCGGTCATGGTGTCGCTCGCCGACGCGGGCCCGATCTCCGTCCCGGTCTACTGCCGCATCCGCAGCGGGGAGCAGCAATGGCGCGAGGACCTCGAGCTCGTGCCCGCATGGTGCGCGGGCGTGGTCCTCGCGAAGTCCGAGTCCGCGGCGACGGTCGCCGCCGTCGGATCGCGGCTGCGGGAGCGGCTGCCCGGTGCCCGGATCTGGCTGCTCATCGAGAGCGCCCTCGGG
>Ga0164243_10008737_pt1 | contig 14890 bp, 12 predicted proteins | sample OricompcompostOP_FD_108781 | JGI IMG/M metagenome (GOLD analysis project Ga0164243, IMG submission 108781) | Organic Plus compost microbial communities from Emeryville, California, USA - Original compost - Organic plus compost (OP) | ecosystem: Engineered > Solid waste > Mixed feedstock >... | reverse complement strand
TCGCGGCTGAGACCGCCCGGGCCCAGCGCGGAGAGACGCCGCTTGTTCGTCAGCTCGGCCAGCGGGTTCGTCTGGTCCATGAACTGCGACAGCTGGGAGCCGCCGAAGAACTCGCGGACCGCGGCCATCACCGGGCGCGTCGTGCTGATCAGCCCCTGGGGCGTCACCGTCTCCGGGTCCTGGATCGTCATGCGCTCGCGGATACCACGCTCCAGGCGCTGGAAGCCGGTGCGCACGTGCATCTGGATCAGCTCACCCACCGCGCGGATGCGGCGATTACCGAGATGATCGATGTCGTCCGAGTGGCTGAGCCCGTTGTTGAGCCGGATCAGCTCGCGGATGATCTCCACCAGGTCCTCCACCTGAAGGATCCGGCTGTCGGTCTGCTGGCTCTGATCCTTCTCGCCGTGGAGCCGCTGGTTCAGCTTGTAGCGGCCGACACGCGCCAGGTCGTAGCGCCGATCGTTGAAGAACAGGTTGTCCAACATCGACGTCGCGTTGTCGCGCGTCGGGGGATCGCCCGGACGCAGGCGGCGGTAGAGCTCGATCAGCGCCTCGTCGCGGCTCTTGGTCGGCTCCTTGTCCAGCGTCGTGGCGATGTAGTGACGATCCGGATTGGTATCGACGCCCTCGAAGGCCGCCAGCAGATCCTCGTCGCTCTCCAGCCCGATGGCGCGGAGCAAGATCGTCACCGGCATCTTGCGCTTGCGGTCGACCTTGACCGAGATGACGTCACGATTGGATGTCTCGAACTCGAGCCAGGCGCCACGGTTCGGGATCAGCTTGGCGGTCGCCAGGAACTTGCCCGTCGCCGGATCGCGCTGGCGCTCGAAGTAGACACCCGGCGAGCGCACGAGCTGGGACACGACCACGCGCTCGGCACCGTTGATGATGAACGTGCCGTCGGAGGTCATCATCGGGAAGTCGCCAAGGAAGATGCCGTCCGGGCCGGTTTCCTTGATCTCGCCGGTCTCCTTCATGACCAGGCGGGCGGAAACACGCAGCGGGGCGGCGTAGGTGATATCGCGTTCGCGGCAGAAGACCTCGGCGATGCGCGGATCGAGCTTCGCCCGCTCCTGCTCGTCGCCCTTCGGCATGCGCGTCCACGGCTCGTCGAACCGCGGGTCGGAGATATAGAGCTCCATCTTTCGATGGTGATCGGTAATCGGGGAGATTTCGTCGAGAAGTTCCTTCAGACCTTCTTCCCGGAACCACTGGAAGGATTCGAGCTGCACCTGGACAAGATTCGGCATGTCCAGCACGGTGGGAATGCGCGCATAGCTGCGTCGTTCCGTGAAGGCACTCGTGCTCTCCGGACGAGCAACAGCCGGCCCGCCTACCGTGGTCGCAACGTTGGCCAGGACTTCGCGATCAACTGCCATCTACCGCTCCTCTTACGGGGCGCCATGCGGATTCACGGACGAATCGCACCGACGCCGGAGACTGAACCAGAACCACCACTGCGAGAACGGACATTACGCAGGACCGGCAACGCCGTTCGTGGACGAGCGTGGACACACCGTTATCGTCACGGGACGTTGGCTTCCCGAACGACCACCGCACAGGGCCGAGGCGATCGGGACGCGCAGAACGCCAACCCTCGATGCGCCGGAACCCTTCCGGCACAAGCGAGCGCGGCCTTAACGACAACGTCGATGTCGGGGCGAGCAGGACGAACGGACATCGCGGGATCGGCGAGTTACACACCGGGGGATCATCCGGGATGCGGATGACGAATGGCGGCCCCAGCCGCCAGGCTCCGGACCAACGCCAAAACGGGAGGGCATACGAACCCCCTCCCGGAAGACCGAGATATGATCTTGTGGTAGGATCACCAGCACACGTTGTCCTGTCCAAGCAGTGTCGCGCCGGGTCTCGGCCTCCGCCGAGCATCCGCACGAACGTATAGTAAACCACACCCTTCTATCTATGTCAACCCCCGTTCCGGCAATCTCCGGGGGCTTTTATCGTGACGGACGGCACGGAGCGGCACGCCCCCAGCGCAGCCGCCAGGATGAGCGGAACGCGGTGCTATACTCCGCCGAAGGCAGGGGAGGGCACGCGCCACCGTCGCATCACTGCATCACGCTCTTCGACGCACCGCATGCCGCCCACGCCCTGCCATTGTCGCCCGCACCGTTCGTCCCCTTCCTGCGGCGGGACGCACCTGGACTTCCGCATGAAATCGACCTCCCTGCGACTCTGGCTCCGCCCTGGCCTTGGCATCAAGCGCTGGATCGTGCTCGGCATCCTGTGCATGATCACGATCTCGCTCGCCCTCGCCATGTTCGCGGCGTGGATCTACCGCACCTACGACGTGCCCGCCGGCTCCCAGACCCTGGTCCGCCTCGTCACGCTCCAGTTCGTGCCCCACCCGCTGCGCGAGATCGGGCTGCTCCTCGTTGCCAGCGTGCTCCTCGTCGTGGCCTTCGTCCGCCTCGGCACCACCCTCATCGCGCCGTTCCGCGCCCAGGATGCCTCCGGTCGCGCCATCGCCGAGATCGTCAACGAGCACCGCTTCGGCCCGCTCACCCCGGAGCTGAACGTCGTCGCCATCGGCGGCGGCACTGGCCTCAGCGCCCTGCTGCGCGGCCTCAAGCGGGCCAACATCACCCTCACCGCGATCGTCACGGTGGCCGACGACGGCGGCAGCACCGGCCGCATTCGCTCCGCCTACAACATCCCCGCCCCCGGCGACCTCCGCAACTGCCTCGTCGCCCTGGCCGACGACGAGTCCGCGATGGGCCAGCTCTTCGACTACCGCTTCAGCGGCCCGGACAGCGAGCTCGCCGGCCATTCGTTCGGCAACCTCTTCATCACGGCCATGACGCAGGTCAGCGGCAGCTTCGACCACGCCGTGATCGAGTCGGCCCGCGTGCTGAACGTGCGCGGCCGGGTGTTGCCCTCGACCATCGCCAACATCGACCTCTGTGCCTGGATGGAAGATGGCGAGGTGGTGCGCGGCGAGTCCGGCATCGCCCATGATGCGCGGCGGATCGATCGGATCTTCCTCAGCCCGGACCATCCCGATGGCTACGAGCCGGCCCTCCAGGCCATCCTGAACGCCGACCTGATCGTGCTCGGTCCGGGCAGCCTCTACACCAGCGTGCTGCCGAACCTGCTGGTGGAGGGCGTCGACCAGGCGATCAAGTGGTCTCGCGGGGCGACGGCTTATGTCTGCAATGTGGCGACCCAGCATGGGGAGACGGATCACTTCGGCTACCGCGAGCACATCCGCGAGGTGGTGAAGTACCTCGGCCAGAACCGGCTCGACTACGCGATCGTCAACAGCAATCCGGCCGCCGCGGGCACCGCCGCCGCCAAGGGGCTGGACGTCGAGGCGGTCGACTGGGATGGCGAGGCCACGCTGGACGGCGTGACCCTCATCGCCCGCGATGTCGTCAGCGACCGCAACCCCCTGCGCCATGACCCCGCCAAGCTGGCCGAGGTCCTGCTCGACATCGCCCGCGAAGCGCGCGCCGCATCGCTCAACGCGCCGCGACCGTCGATCGAATCGCTCCACGCGTTCGACAACCCCACCGCCACGGCTGCCGACTGACCCTCGTCGTCGTTCCCCCACGCATGCCTGACCGTTCGGCCTGCGCCCGCTGCATGGGGCGGCCCGATTCTTGGTACTCTTGATGCAACGATGGACGGGGATACCACGGCTCCCGCCGGGATATCGCCACGTTTCCGAACCAACGCTGGAGTGCCTTGCATGGTCTACAAGATTGGAATCAACGGGTTCGGCCGGATCGGCCGCCAGGTGTTCAAGGCGGTCGACGAGGGCGGGTTCGCCGACCTGTTCGAGATTGTCGCGGTGAACGATCTCACCGACAACAAGACCCTCGCCCACCTGCTCAAGTATGACTCCACGTATGGGCAGTTCGAGGGCAACGTCTCCTATGACGATGCCGGGCTCATCGTCAACGGCAAGCACATCAGGGTGTTGGAGGAGCGCGATCCCGCAGCCCTGCCCTGGGGCGAGCTCGGAGTCGACCTCGTGATCGAATCCACCGGCCGCTTCACCGATGCCGAGAAGGCCCGTGCCCACATCGACGCCGGCGCGAAGAAGGTCATCATCTCCGCCCCGGCCAAGGGCGAGGACATCACCATCGTGCTCGGCGTGAACGAAGAGGCCTACGATCCCGCCGTGCATTCCATCATCTCGAACGCCTCCTGCACGACCAACTGCCTCGCGCCGGCGGCAAAGGTCGTCCACGACCAGTTCGGCATCGAATCCGCGATGATGACCACCGTCCACTCCTACACCGCCGACCAGGTGTTGCAGGACGGCCCCCACAAGGATCTCCGCCGGGCGCGCGGCGCGGCCCAGAACATCATTCCCACCACCAGCGGTGCCGCGAAGGCGATGGCCCTCGTGATGCCTGATCTGAAGGGCAAGTTCGACGGCTACGCCCTTCGCGTCCCCACGCCCACCGTCTCCATCGTGGACTTCGTCGCCGTGACGAAGAAGCCGGTATCGGTGGAGGCCGCCAACGCGGCGTTCAAGGCCGCCTCCGAGAGCGACGAGCTGAAGGGCATCCTCGGCTATACCGAGGAGGAGCTCGTCTCCACCGACTACCGGGGCGATTCCCGCTCCTCTATCATCGACGCCAAGCTGACGCAGGTGCTGGGCGAGAACATGCTGAAGGTCGTCACCTGGTACGACAACGAGTGGGGCTACTCCTGCCGGGTCGCCGACCTCGCTGCGCTCGTCTGCGAGAAGGGTTTCCCCTCCTAAACTGGCAACCGCGCCAACGACCTCGTCAATCGAAACCGCCCTACCGGTGCCCGACATCGGTCGGGGCGGTTTTTCGCCTGCGGCATCAGCCCTGCCGGGAGGCCCCGAATGACCAAACGATCCGTCACCAGCGCCGACGTTTCCGGCAAGCGCGTCCTGACGCGCGTCGATTTCAACGTCCCGATCAAGGACGGCGTTGTGCAGGACGACACCCGCATCCGGGCCGCGCTGCCCACCATCGACTGGCTCCGCCAGCATGGCGCCCGCGTCATCCTCGTCAGCCACCTTGGACGCCCGAAGGGCAAGGTCGTCGATGATCTGCGCCTGGCGCCGGTTGCCGCGCGTCTCTCCGAGCTGATCGGCGCCCCGGTCGCCAGCGCCACCGATCTCGTGGGCGAGGACGCCCAGGCGAAGGTGGCCGCGCTGAAGGACGGCGATGTGCTGCTGCTGGAGAACTCCCGCTTCGAGCCTGGCGAGGAGAAGAACGATCCCAGCCTCGCCAGGAAGCTCGCGGCCCTCGCCGATTGCTATGTCAACGACGCCTTCGGCGCTGCCCATCGCGCCCATGCCACCACCGAAGGGGTCGCCCACCTCCTGCCGGCCTATCTCGGCCTGCTGATGCAGAAGGAGGTCGACACCCTCAGCGCATTGCTCGACGATCCGGCCCGCCCCTTTGTCGCGATCATCGGCGGCGCCAAGGTATCCGACAAGATCGCCATTCTGGAGCACCTCGTCGACAAGGTGAGCTACCTGCTGATCGGCGGCGGCATGGCGAACACCTTCCTGCTCGCCCAGGGCTACGACGTTGGCCGCTCGCTCGTGGAGCCGGACCATGCCGAGCGGGCACGCCACATCCTCTCCGAGGCGGAGAACGCTGGTGTCGGCATCGGCCTGCCGACCGATGTCGTTGTCGCATCGTCGATCGACGCCGACGAGGGCGCAGTGACCGGGCTGGAGGACATCGGGAAGCGGGCGATCTTCGATATCGGACCCGAGACCGCCGCCGCCTATGCCGGCCATGTGAAGAAGGCGAACACGGTCTTCTGGAATGGCCCGCTCGGTGTTGCGGAGAACCCCGCCTTTGCGAAGGGAACCGAGGAAGTCGCTCAGGCGGTCGCCGCCAGCACCGGCTTTACCGTGATCGGCGGCGGCGACTCGATCGCTGCCATCGAGCGCCTCGGGCTGGCAGACCAGATCGACCACATCTCCACGGGTGGCGGGGCTTCGCTCGAATTCCTGGAGGGCAAGGAGCTGCCCGGCATCGCCGTCATCCCGGACGCCGATGACACGGAGGGCCGGGCATGAGCCGTACGCCCCTCGCCGTCGCCAACTGGAAGATGAATACCGACCTCGAATCGTCGCGGACGCTTGCGCAGGCGGCCCGCGACACCCTGGCCGATGACCCGGTCGATCTCGAGGTCGCGATCTGCCCGCCCTTCCCCTGGATCGTGCCCGTGGCGGAGGTCCTGGATGGCTCCCCGGTCGAGCTCGGCGCGCAAGACTGCTCGCCCGAGCGGGACGGGGCATTCACCGGCGATGTTTCCGCCGCGATGCTCGCACCGTGGTGCCGGTATGTCCTCGTGGGCCATTCGGAGCGGCGCCACGGCCACGGCGAGACCGATGCGGTCGTCCGACGAAAACTGGAGGCGACGCTGGCCGAGGGAATGCAGCCGATCCTCTGTGTGGGGGAGCTCGAAGCCGAGCGCACGAGCGGTCAGACCGCCCAGGTCGTCGAGCGACAGATCCTGGCCGCGCTCGATGGACTTCCCGAATCAGGCATCGCCCGCTGCGTGATCGCCTACGAGCCTGTCTGGGCGATCGGCAGCGGACGTACGGCGACCGCCGCCGACGCCCAGGAAGTAGCGGCCCACGTTCGCGCCTTGCTGACCGCTCTGGCTCCGCTGCATGCCGATGCGATGCGCATCCTGTATGGCGGGAGCGTGAAGGCAGCGAATGTCGCAGAACTCACGGCGGGAGGCGATGTCGACGGCGCCCTCGTCGGCAGTGCCAGCCTCGATGGCGCAGGATTCCGCGCGCTCTGCCTGGCGCTGGCGGCATCCGGCAACCGGTGAAGGTTCAGCCCTCGCGAGCACCGCATGACCACAACGCCGGCCCCAAAGTGCTCAGGGCCGGCGTTGTTCTCCGCGGCATCAGCCGGCGCGTGCGTCAGGCGTCGGCGATAGCATCGCTGAACTCCTCGGGAGAATATCCGAGCAGAATCGCGTCGCCGTCCATCGTGATCGCGGACGTAAGCGTGGCAAAGTCATCCTCGGCCGCCTCGCTGGAGTCCCGGTGAAGGTCGAGGCGTGTCTGGCGCTGGACACCATCGCCGACCGTATCGATCGCGATCAACTGGTAGCCCATCAACTGATCGCGAGTGCCCTGGGTATATCGCACCTCCCAGACGGCAAGGGCGCTTCCCTGCCTGCCCTTCTTGCTATCGATCAGCGTGAGGGTCACGACATCGGTGGCGTAGGTCGAATGCTCCGGATAGTCATCGCTTGACACGATGATTTCCGGCGTGAGGTCATTCGAGGGACTCGAATCGATAAGCAGTGTTGCCAGGAACTCCGTGGAACCCGGCTTCGCATAGTCCAGCACCAGGCGGTCGGTCCCCGACTTCGGCGTCGACACCACCGCTCCCCAGGTGTCGGTCGGTGGACGCATCGACCACGGGTCCGTCCACTCCACAACGTATCCGTACTGTGGGCTTTCATAGCTGGTTGGACTCGTCAGCCCGGCCTCCGCATAGGCCGGATCGATGTCGTCTTCGCTGCCGGCCTTCGACCCCGTCGTGGTACCGGTCCCGCTCGTCTTCTGGGAAGCGATCGCGGATTCGATCTCTGCCCAATCGACGATCTGAAACACGTCGGCCTCGTCCACGAGCACATCGGCTGATGCGGTCCAGGCTTCCTCGGCATTCTCCGGCAGGCACGCCATCACGCAGTTCATGAGGGTTGCGCCTTTCTGGATCGCCGTGACGGCGATCACCGCGCCCGAGTCAGCATACTGAAGCCAGACCTGCCCAGCACGCCGCGCGCTCCTCGACGCGAGCACCGTTCCTCCATCCGGATCGCCAAAGAAGTACGCCAGCCCCTCATCGGAGACGGTCCAGTCCATCTGGTCAGCCACGGTCGTCGAGCCGCGATCCATGCAACTGAGCTGGAAATAGGCCACGTTTCCATCCGGGTCATGGACGAGGCTGAGCGTGTCGGTGTGAAACGCATCGCTCTCGTCCGAGGTCGTGACCGGCGGATCCACGCTGGCATCGAGTTCCCATTCCCGGGACCAGGTGATGCTGACACCGTGCTGCGGGCTCTCGTAGCTCCGCCGTCCAGTCATGCCCTCACGCTCGAAATCCCGCCAATCGGGCTCGGCGGACTGGGCGGCCCCCGAGCGCCAACCAAGCGCAACAAAGGCCGCGGCACCGAGTACGGCTCGGCGACGGTTCAGCGAGACACGATTCATGGCAGTCCCTCCGGCCCGGCACGCGGGGCTCGCTGGACGGACGAAAAGTCGGTCCGTCCCTTGCCCATATCGAGGATGGCAACAGCACTCTCGTGATGACGCGATGGTAGAACTATCGCCAATTCACCGCAACCCGGGTTCGGTACGGGACGCTCTTCTCCATGCCGGCTTGCCATCAACGCGGCGAGCCGCCCAAGGGCCATTCGCGGAGTTCCTTGATAAGCCCGGCCACCGTCCGGGGAATTGAACGCCGCCGCCGGGAATGGTACGCTCAGCATCGACAGGAACCGGCGAGGGCGCCGCGTTCGATGTCGCCAGAACGGTTGATGAAGGACGGTCGAATCTCGTGCATGTAGCGCTCAACCTCGCGACCATCATCGTCGCCATCGTGCTGATGGTCACCATCCTGCTCCAGAGCAAGACCTCGGCCTTCGGCGGAGGCATGGGTGGGGATTCCGGCTCGATCGTGAAGACCCGTCGCGGGTTCGAGCAGACGCTGTTCCAGTTCACGGTCGGAACAGCGGTCGTCTTTGTTGTGCTCTGCGTCCTCAGCGGGCTGCTGCTCTAGCGGTTCGACTGGGCGGGAGAATCCCAAGACAGCGACGCAATTCTAATGGGGCGGTCCGGTGGCACATACGCTCCTCTGTGTACCCGTCGTGTTGACAGGCCAGACGGCAATCGCCGTTTGAAACCGGCAAATAACGAGGAATACAATGTGCCCGACATCAGGCGCGTCCGATCGGATCGACGTGCCAGGTGCAACCGCCAGCGTCCGTGGAGGATTGTGAGTCATGCCGTTCGGAATTGGGGCTCCTGAGCTCGCCATCATTCTCGTCATCGTGGTCATCATCTTCGGCGTGGGCAAGCTGCCGGAAATCGGGGGCGCCCTTGGCAAGGGCATCCGCGAGTTCAAGCAGGAATCGGGCGTCGACGAAAACGGCAAGCCGATCGAGGACGCCAAGCTCGACAAGGGCACGTCCACCACGGCCTCCACCCTCACGGCGACCACCAAGTCCGCCGATGAGACCGCCGCCAAGAAGCAGCCGGTAGGCACGGGCGTTCGCGCAGACGATATCTAGGCGCCGGAACACGGCAGCGAGGCCTCGTTCACCACGCCACCATGCGACAACGAGCGAGGTCTCCTGTGAGAATGGCCGGTGTGGGAGAATCGCCTCCCCACCGGCCATTGCCATGCCCGATCACGCGCGGGCACGTCCATCCCGAGCGCCCGACCGGACGCCGACCACGCTGACCGATGAGGGGCCATTCCCATCATGACCGATTCCAGGCCGTCCGATTCCCCGACCACCTCGCCCAACCCAACGTATGGGTTCGAATCGCCCTCCGGGTTGCCCCCAGCCGATGGCGTCTTGCCCGGCGACGCGACCGCCACAGCATCCACCGTACCCCAGAAGAAGCGCTCGTCCGCCACCCGCGAGATCATCGAGACCCTCGTCCTCGCCCTGCTCATCTTCGTGCTCGTGCGCGCGGTCGTCCTCAACTTCAAGGTCGATGGCCATAGCATGGACAACAGCTTCGACAACGGCGAGATGTTGCTGGTCAACCGCAATGCCTACTTCGATCTCGGCACATCGAAGATCACCGGCTGGCTGCCCTTCTGGGATGACCACGACTACCTGTTCGGCGGCCCGAAGCGCGGGGACGTCATCGTCTTCAACCCGCCGCTCGCCAACAACGACAAGCCCTTCATCAAACGGGTGATCGGCCTGCCCGGCGACACCGTCGAGACCCGAGGCGGCATCGTCTACGTCAACGGGGCTGCCCTCGATGAACCCTACATCGACGGGAAGGTGACGATGTGCCGGAACAACACCGAGGACTGTGCGCCCGTCACCGTGCCGGACGGCGAGATCTTCGTGATGGGCGACAACCGCACCAATTCGGAGGATTCTCGCTACTTCGGCCCTGTGCCGGTCGAGAACGTCATCGGCAAGGCCTGGATCACCTACTGGCCCAAGGACGATATCGGGATTGTGCCCCACTACGACTACGACAATGTCCCGGCGCCGTCGTCAACGGCAAATCCGTAGCGGTCTCCCATACCACATCGCTGCATGACGGCGGCCGGAAGGAGCGTCCTTCCAGCCGCCGTTCGTTGTGGCCCACAGATGATCCCGAACAGCCCGTTTGCACGTTCCAGTGGTACGACCACTCGCGCCCGCAGGATCGTGGCCGCCCACCCGGACGACCAACTGTCGTCCCGCGCGGACCGCGTGTAGAATGATGAACAGGGCACAAGGCATCCGCGTCGTGCCAGCCGCACGCCAGGCGCGCTCACGACAACCCGCTTCGCAATCGGTCGCCGCATCGGGTCAGGGGTGCCGCAGAAAGGGCCGCAGATCATGATCGAAGCCACTGTCGAGAGCATTCGCGTGAGCCTGATCACTCAGCACCGGGTCGTCATCCTCAAGGAACGGGAGGGCGATCGGCATCTCCCCATCTGGATCGGCGCCTACGAAGCCGAGGCCATCGCCATGGAATTGCAGGGGATCAGCGCCACCCGGCCGCTGCCCTACGATCTCATGCAGACGATGGTTTCCGACCTTGGCGCGACCGTCGATCACATCCTGATCGCCGATCTCGACGCCCAGGTCTTCTATGCCCGGATCGTGCTCGACCATGCCGGCCGCACGATCGAGATCGACAGCCGGCCCAGCGATGCCATTGCCCTCGCCGTCCGTATCGGATGTCGCATCCTGATCGACGAGTCGATCATGGAGCGCGCCGGTGTCGCCGTCGAGGAAGACGAGCTGGATATCGATGCCGTCGAACCGCCGGCGGAAATCGGGGGAGCTGCTCCGGAGTCATCCGAACCCGCCGCCCGCGAGACACGGGCACCCTCCGCGGAGTCGGCAGGCCCCCGCCCCGACGACGAGCATCTGTCTGTCTTCCGTGACTTCATCAATTCGCTCGATCTCGACGATTTCGACCGCCGTCGCTCCAACTGACCTGCCCCGGAAGCGGGGCATGTATTCTGCATCGCGCTCCCAGTAGGCCAGCGCTTCATCATCGCCCGAGAGCGGAGAAAAGAGCTCAGAGTTTCATGGATTCCGAAGGTCAGATCAAACAGATTGTGCTCGATCGCATCGAACGCTGCGCCGTCTGCCACCGCGAGTTCCAGGCCGAGGACATCAAGGTCATCTCCCGCCGGCCCGACGTGTGGACGATGCTCGTCGAATGCACCGATTGCCACGCCCGGAACTTCGTCGCCGCCGTCATGAACGAGGGCGATCCCCAGGCTGCCCAGCTCGCGCTTCGCCGCCTCACCGAGGAGGCCATCACGCGGGGACGCATCGACCTGGAGGACGCCGAGCCAGACACCGATGCCGAGCTCGCCCAGGAGCTTGCGGCCGCGCCCGGCACCCCGCCGGTCAGCGCTGGCGATGTCGTCGACATGCACGAGTTCCTGCAGGATTTCGACGGCGACTTCAAGCGCATCTTCCGGTGACCCTCGCTCCACCGCGGGCGCTCGGCATGCCACCCCCGGCTTCAACGGGCGCCCGCCACCGGGCATCAACGCGCCTTCCCAGTTGACAATCGTTCCTGCGAAGCCCCGATCCCCTGCTATACTCCCCCTGATAGTTTTGTGATCGACTTCACACTGCCGCGAGACGCAGCGACGCGCCCCGAGAGACGGCAGGGAGGGTGGCCGAGTGGCTCACGCGGAACAAGCGCACGTACCGCTTCCAGTACCTGCACCGTTCACCGGACGGCAGGAAATCGACCTCGATGTCGTCCGGGAGCTCCTTTCTCATTTCCACTACAGCGACTTCGAAGAGGCCCAGGAGCTCATTCTCTCCGCACTTCAGGAGGTGAATGAGCATTTCGGCTGGGTTTCGCCGGAGGCGGCCGAGCTCGTGGCCGAGCACCTCGGCACGACCGTGAACCGGGTCTTCGGCCTGCTCACCTTCTATGCCGACTTCCGCACCGCCCCCCGTGGACACCATCACCTGCTGGTCTGCCACGGCATGTCGTGCTATGTCCTCGGCTCCCAGCAGCTCGTGCAGGAGCTCCAGGATCGCTACGGCATCGCCGACGGCGACACCACGCCCGACGAGCAACTGAGCGTCCAGGTGGTCAACGGCTGCCTCGGTGTCTGCGACCGCTCGCCGGTGGTCAAGCTGGATGACACGTATGTCGGCCATGTCACCCCCGAGTCCCTGAACGACCTCTTGCAGCGCGCCATTGCGGGCCGCGCCGCCGCCGAAGCCGCCACCCGCGGCGAAACCGTCGGGTAAGAGGAGGAAACCGCATGGTTCACGTCGCACCGAGCGAGCATCTCTCGCGCCTCACCTCGAAAGAAGACTTCCAGGCATTCCGTCAGCAAGCCCACGACCGCTGGGACCAGATGTGGAACGGTGACAAGATCGTTGCCAGCGTCGGCGTCGGCAGCAGCTCGATCGCCAAGGGCGCCCTGGAGGTGCTCGACCGCGCCCGCCAGGAACTCGGCGGCGAAGGCATCGTCCGCGAGGTGAGCGGCAACGGCGCCTTCTGGATGGAGCCGTGGATCGAGGTCAAGCGCCCCGGCGAACCGCCCATCGTCTACGGACCGATCGCTCCCGATGTGGTGTCGGCCGTCATCGCCGGCAGGCGGCAGGATCTTGCCGTCGGCGTGCGCGGTGACGAGGCGTTCGAGGGCATCCAGCCGCTGAGCGCCCATCCCTTCTTTGCCCAGCAGAAGCAGATTCTGATGCGCAACTCCGGCGTCATCGAGCCGGATTCCATCGAAGATGCCATCGCCCGCGGGGCCTACGACGGCTACTTCAAGGTCCTCTTCGAGCTCTCCGCGGAGGAAGCCATCGCCGAGGTCACGACAGCGCAAGTTCGCGGCCGTGGGGGCGGAGGGTTCCCCGCTGGGGTGAAGTGGGAGAGCGGCCGCAAGGCGCGCAACTTCCCCAAGTTCGTGGTCTGCAACAGCCACGAGGGCGAGCCCAACGTCTACAAGGACCGCCACCTGCACGAGAGCGACCCTCATCGGATCCTCGAAGGCATCCTCATCGCCTGCATCGCTGTGGGCGCCGAGCGGGGCTACAACTATGTCGGCGGTGAGTATCCGCTCGCCATCCGTCGCTTCCGCAAGGCCGTGGCCGACGCCGAACGGCTCGGGCTGATCGGCAAGAATATCCTCGGCACCGGCAAGAACGTCGCCTTCCGCGTGCGTACCGGCGGTGGCGCCTACATCTGCGGCGAGGCGTCCGCCCTCATGTACTCCGTGATGGGTGTGCGCGGCCAGCCCCGCACCAAGCCGCCCCGCTCCGTCGAGGAAGGGCTCTGGAAGCGGCCGACCGTCGCCAACAACACGGAGACGCTGGCCAACATCCCGGACATCATCGTCAACGGCGGCGCCTGGTACGCGAGCATGGGCACGGAGAACTCCAAGGGCACCAAGCTCATGACCAACCAGGGCCCGATGAATCGCCTTGGAGTCGTCGAGGTGGAGATGGGCATGACCCTCAACACCCTCTTCGACGACATCTTCGGCGGCATGCGCGAGGGCTACACCTTCAAGGGCGTGCAGACCGGCGGGGTTTCGGCCGGCCCGCTGAAGCCGGAACACCTGGATATCCCGGTCGATTTCGACTCCCTGGGCGATGTCGGCGGCATGCTCGGGTCCGGCGGATGGGTGATCTTCGACGAGAACGTCTGTGTCGTCGACTTCGCCCGCTACCTCACCGCCTTCAACCGCTACGAATCGTGCTCCAAATGCGTGCCCTGCCGCCTCGGCAATCCGGCGCTGGTGGAGATCCTCGACCGCATCCGCTTCGGGCGCGGCACGCTGGATGACCTTACGCTGATCAAGCGCACCAGCAAGCACATCATCGAGCTCTCCCTGTGCGGCCTCGGCCAGGTCGCCCCGGTCCCCCTCATGGGCATGCTGGAGCACTATGAGGAGGAGTTCCGCAAGCACGTCGTCGACAAGGTCTGCCCGACCGGCACCTGTCCGATGTCGGTGGCTGCCTCCGACCTGGAGCCGGAGCACGCGCTCGCCGCCGACTGACAGGATCCCCGCTCGCTTCCGGGAGATCGCCCGCGAGCGCAAACAGAGAAGGGCGGCGGGATGCGTTCCCCGCCGCCCTTCTGCATGCTCCCCTATCCCAGCGACACCTCGGTGCCGATCCCGCGGTCGATCGCCAGCTCGACCGCTCGTCGCGCTACCACGACGTCTTGCACCGCGTTCCCAACTGACTTGAAGAACGTCACGTCTTCGCTGGACGACCGCGGCGAGACCTGCCCCGCCACGACCTCGCCCAGCTCCGCCAGCACATGCGCCTCGTCGATCAGCCCTTCATCGCGCGGGATGATCAGATCGCCGCCCTCGCTCCACGCCGACTCCCGATGATCGGCCACCACCTTCGCCCGCGCCACGGTTTCCCCCGGCACCTCGCGCGTCTGCGGCGTGAACGAACCGACCCCGTTGATGTGCGTTCCCGGCTGCACCCAGGCATCCTCGAACACCGGCGTAGGCGAGGTGGTTGCCGCGCAGATGATATCGGCACCCTCGACGGCCGCCCGCGCGTCCGTGGCCGGCTCCAGGCGATCCGCGAGCTGCGGCCAGTCGCGCACCACCGCCGCCTTGAACCGCTCCCACGATTCCGGCGAGCGATACACCACGGTGATCCGATCCAGATCACGCACCGCCGCCACCGCCGCCGCCTG
>Ga0164243_10008736_pt1 | contig 14890 bp, 19 predicted proteins | sample OricompcompostOP_FD_108781 | JGI IMG/M metagenome (GOLD analysis project Ga0164243, IMG submission 108781) | Organic Plus compost microbial communities from Emeryville, California, USA - Original compost - Organic plus compost (OP) | ecosystem: Engineered > Solid waste > Mixed feedstock >... | reverse complement strand
GTGGTTGCCGAGGCCCGCGATCCGGCCTGGTATCGCGACGGCGGAGTTCCCGACACGATCGACGGGCGCTTCGACATGGTGACCGCGGTCCTCTCGGTCGTGCTCGCCCGGCTCGAGCGCGAAGACGCGCATCCGCAGGCCGCCTTCATCACCGAGATCTTCGTCGAGGACATGGACGGCCAGCTCCGCCAATTGGGCATCGGCGACATCGTCGTCGGCAAACATATCGGCAAGATGATGAGCGCGCTCGGCGGCCGCCTATCGGCCTATCGTGCGGGGCTTGCCGGCGCGGAAACCCTGGAGGACGCCCTGACCCGCAACCTCTATCGCGGCGAGACCCCCGGCAGCGCGGCGCTGGCCTTCGCCGCAGCGCGGATGCGCGCGCTCGCCGAACGGGTCGATCGCCTTGCCCTCGGCACGCTGCTGAACGGGAGCCTCGGATGAGCACGCCCCCGCCCGAGTTCAGCCGGATCGTCCGGCTCGACGAGATCGGCGATCGGCCGCGGACGATCACGCTGGAGGCCGACGCCGAAGAGCGCGCGGCGCTCGCCCGACGCTTCGGGCTGATCGCGCTCGACTCGCTTTCCGGCGAGGCAGCGGTCGCGCGCGTCGCGGGCGGCGTGCACGCGACGGGCACGCTCTCGGCGCATGCTGTCCAGCCCTGCGTCGCGACCGCCGAGCCGGTGCCCGCCCGGATCGACGAGCCCTTCGACCTGCGCTTCATCGAGGAGGGCGATCTCGCAGCCGAGGAGGAGATCGAGCTCAGCGAAGCGGACTGCGACGTGATCGGCTATAGCGGCGCGAGCATCGATCTGGGCGAGGCGCTCGCGCAGACATTGGCGCTGGCGCTTCCTCCCTTCCCGCGCAGCCCCAATGCCGACGCCGCACTGCGCGACGCCGGCGTGCTGAGCGAGGAAGAGGCCGGTCCGTTCGGCGCGCTCGCCGGGCTCAAGGACGCGCTGAAGCCAAAGCCGGATTAAGCCCAACATAAAGTGGGCATGGCTGAGCTCAGGTCGCTAGCTGCCGTTCGCCCAACGCTTGATTGTCATCACCCCGGCGACCGCGATGGCCGTGGCGTGCACGAACGTCGAAATGAGCAGATATCCAAGTCCCAGAACAACGGCGTCAGCTTCCCTCAAATCGTCGATCGGCACGCCGACCGATTGCTTGAATAAAAAAATGCCCCCAATGCAGATTAGGATGGCCAAGGGAATGAACAGCAAGTGGGGTAGCCAATGTGCCCGACGCCTGTAGGCGATATGCCAAACAAAGATAGACAATATTATCGGCCCAAATGTGCCAAAAATCCAGTATATCAGCCAGATTATGCCTTCGGCTGTTTCGGGCCGGTCAAAGAGGAAGGCAAAAATATTGGTCACTGACGGAAGCGCTATAACCGTAAACGCCAAAATTCCCGCGCCATACGCGATAAGGCCAAGCCTCCTCATCATTTGACCATGACGGCGCGTACGGATTTCCGCAACCAGGTCGCGAGCTATCGCGGTTTCACGCGTTCAGGACTCGTTTTCAGGCTCGGCGCCGCCGCGCCCTCCACCGCCAGCCGCGCGCGCTCGGTCTCGCTGCGGTCGCCCATCGCCAGCCAGGCGGTATCGTCCCTGGTGCCCAGCCGCACGCCTTCGGCATATTGGCCGATCGGGTTGGCATAGTTGACCGTCACCCCGGCAAAGCCGGTTCGGTCGTTGACCAGCATCGCCACCGCGTCGCCGCCCGGACGATCGAGCGTCACCACCCCGCGGCCATTGTCGAGGAACGCCATCGCGCCGCGCTCCGATCCCGCCTGGTCGTGGATCACCATGCCATAGGCCGCGTCGATGCGCGGATAGGTCTTGCCGCCGAGATGCGGGTTGGGCGATTCGCCCAATATCACCCGGTCGCGCCCATCGGGGCCGAGCACCACCAGCGACGCGGTCTGCGCATCGGTGCGCACGCGACCCTCGGCGGGCGGCGGTGCGCCGATCAGGATGCGCGGGCGCCCCTCGTCATCGACCACGCGGATCCCTTTGACGGTCAATATGTCAGCGGGTTGGGCGAAGCCGGCGGTCAGCAGGCCGGCACCGGCCAGCGCCAGCATCGCGATCGCTGCACGCTGCCGGCGAAGCTGCCTCTGCAGCCCGGCGAGCTTCGCTTCGAGTTCGGTTGATTGGTCTGGCATTGCACCACCTCCTCACGCGATCCTAACGCGCGAGGGGCGAATGCGCGATGCTCAGAACGGCACGTCGTCGTCGAGATCGTTGTCGAACACGCCGGCCGGGCTGCGGCTGCCGCCGCCCTGGCCACCGCTGCTCTGGCCGCCGCCATAGCCGCCGCCCGAGGATTGACCGCCCCAGCCGTCGTCGGACCGGCCGCCGCCGCCGCCCATATCGTCGCGACCGCCGAGCAGGGTCAGCTCGCCGCGGAAGCGCTGCAGCACCACCTCGGTGGTGTAGCGGTCGTTGCCGTTATTATCCTGCCACTTGCGCGTCTGGAGCTGGCCCTCGACATAGACCGAGGAGCCCTTGCGCAGATACTGCTTGGCGATCCGCCCGAGATTCTCGTTGAAGATCACGATATTGTGCCATTCGGTCCGCTCCTGGCGGTTGCCGTCGCGATCGTTCCAGCGCTCGCTGGTCGCGATGCGGAAATTGACCACCTCGCCGCCATTGTTGAGCGAGCGCGCCTCCGGATCGGCGCCGAGATTGCCGATCAGAATCACCTTGTTCACCGAGCCTGCCACGCGCAGATCCTCTTCTATAAGCCTAGTGCGGTCGCGCCCCAGAAGGTGGCGCCTGCCGCCACATAAGCAAGCCCGAAGAGATATGCCAACGCAAAGAACGGCCAACGCCAGCCGTTGGTTTCGCGGCGCATGACCGCGATGGTCGAGAGACACTGCGGCGCGAACACGAACCACATCAGGAATGCGAGTGCGGTGGGCAGCGACCAGCGACCCTGCAATCGCTCGACCAGCCCCTGGCTCGCCTCTTCCTCATCGGCGGCATCGATCGAATAGACCGTCGCCAGCGCCGAGACCGCGACTTCGCGCGCCGCCATCGCGGGAATTACCGCGAGCGCCATCTCGTGGTTGAAGCCGATCGGCCTGACCACGACCTCGAGCCCGGAAGCGATCCGCCCTGCGATCGAATATTCGCTCTGGCTCTGCCCAGCGGGCGCCTGCGGAAAGCTGAGCAGCGCCCAGAGCGCGATCGTCACCATCATGATGATCGTGCCGGCGCGGCGCAGGAAGATCCAGGCGCGCTGCCACAGCCCGATCAGCACGTCGCGCAGGTCGGGCATCTGATAGCGCGGCATTTCGATCAGGAAGCCGCTGCCCGCGCCCTTGGCGATGGTGTTGCGGAACACCAGGGCGGCGAGCACCGCGCCGGCGATGCCGATCAGGTAGAGGCAGAACAGCACCAGCCCCTGCAGCCCGATTCCCGGCCCTACGTCGTGCGCGGGAATGAACGCGGCAATGATGACCGCATAGACGGGAAGCCGCGCCGAGCAGGTCATCAGCGGCGCGATCAGGATGGTGGTGATGCGCTGGCGCGGATCGTCGATCGTGCGGGTCGCCATGATGCCGGGAATCGCGCAGGCGAACGAGGACAGCAGCGGAATGAAGGCGCGGCCCGACAGGCCGACGCCCGCCATCAGCCGATCCATCAGAAACGCCGCGCGCACCATATAGCCCGACGCCTCGAGCAGCAGGATGAAGAGAAACAGGATCAGGATCTGCGGCAGGAACACCACCACCGATCCGACGCCGGCGATCACGCCGTCGACGATCAGCGACCGCAGCATGCTTTCGGGGAAGCTCGCGGTGATCCATCCCTGGAGCGCGGCGAAACCTTCCTCGATCCAGCCGATCGGTGCTTCCGACCAGGAAAACACCGCCTGGAACATCACGAACATCAGCACCGCGAGAATGATCGGTCCGAGCACCGGGTGAAGCACCACCGCATCGATGCCGTGAGTGATGCGGCGCACCGGAGTCTCGGACAGCGTCGCGATCTTCGAAAGCTCGCGCGCGCGGCGCTGAAGCGCCGACATGTCGGCGGGCGGCACGGCTGGGCCGGCGACGGCGCGCGATGCGCCGTCGCCCACCGCTTCGGCAAGCGCGGCGCGCAGTTCGTCGACGCCGCGGCGGCGCACCGCCACGGTCGGGATCACCGGCACGCCCAATGCCTCGGACAGCGCCTGCGGATCGAGCTTCAGCCCGTCGCGCTCGGCCATGTCGATCATGTTGAGCGCCACCACGATCGGCAGCCCGAGCGCGACGAGCTGGAGCGTGAAGCGCAGATGATTGTCGAGATTGCCCGCATCGACCACCACGATCAGCGCGGCGGGCAGCCGTTCGCCCTCCTGCGTGCCGGTCACCACGTCGCGCGTCACCGCCTCGTCGGGGCTCGACGGTTCCAGGCTGTAGGTGCCGGGCAGGTCGACCAACTCGACGGGGCGGCCATCGGGCAGGCTCATCCGTCCCGAATGGCGCTCGACCGTGACGCCGGGATAGTTGCCGACCTTTTGCCGTGCGCCGGTGAGCGCGTTGAACAGTGCCGATTTGCCGGCATTGGGATTGCCGACCAGCGCGACCAGTGGGGCGGGGTTCATTCGGCCGGAACCGTTGCGGGGCTCACCGATATGGCGGCGGCGACCGACCGGCGCAGCGCGATCGTCATTCGCCCGACGCGGCACGCGATCGGCCCGCGTCCGAGCCAGCCGGCGCGATGCAGCGTTTCGACCGTCACCCCCGCGTCGAAGCCCAGCTCGCGCAACCGGCGCGCCTCGCCGGGCGAGAGCGCGGCCCAGTCGATCGTGTCGATATGCATTGGCTGGCGAAGCGGTAGAATGTCGAGACGCATGGTGCGTCTCTAAGGCCGTTGCGAACCATTATCAATAGCGCGATCAGACCGCCGGGTAACGCAGCCTGCCGATGAAACGTGAAAGACTCGGCATATATTCGCGCCGCGCGGCGAACTGCGCCTTGGCCTTTTCGAAGCGCATGATCCCTTCGATGCGGCGATCGAGAAAGGCGCGGGTCTCGGCCAGCCCCTCGCTCTCGTCGTCGAGCATCGCGAGGACCGTCGCGCCATAGACCCCCGCCAGGATCCCGCGCTTCGAATAATGGTTGAAATCGGTCGCGGTATCGCCGGCCAGCCGCCACATCGCGTCGGCTGCGCGCCAACCGAGCTTCGCGCCGCGCGCGGCGTTCTGGGGCATGGCGAGGATGGCGAGCGCGCGGCGCAGCGCCTCGCGGTGCGGATGCACCCGCTCGATCCGCGCCATCACCAGCGCGGCGATGCGCGCGCGCACCTTCATCTGGCCGAGCATCTCAGGCGGCAGCGCGGCGGCCATCGCGCGATCGACATCGGCGAACCAGGCGTCGATCATCTCGACCGCGCCGCCCGGAAAGGCGAGCCGCGCGACATCCGCATCGACCCCGATCTCGGCGGCGGCGCGCTCGACCGCGGCATCGCTCCAGCCGTCGAACGCGGCGTGCGCGGGAATGCGGGGGGCGAGCGCTTCGCGAATTTCGTCGAGCGTCGGATCGGAGGGGAGCGTGGCCATGAAAGGCTTCTAGCGCGGCGCTGATGACAGCGCGAGTCGCACATGATAGCCAAAAGCGTTTCGCACACGAAACAGGGAGCGGATCATGGCGAAATTCTTCGGAAATCTGAATGCCGTATTGGTCGTAAGCGTTGCGTTGCTCGCGGTGGTGATCTTGGGCCTGCACGGCGACTATCTGAGCGCGGGCGGCTACGCCAACGGCTTTCTGCGCTTCGTCCATGTGCTCGCCGGCGTGATGTGGATCGGGCTGCTTTATTATTTCAACTTCGTGCAGATCCCGACGATGCCCTCGGTGCCCGCCGAACTGAAGCCCGGCGTTTCCAAATATATCGCGCCCAAAGCGCTGTTCTGGTTTCGCTGGGCGGCCGCGGTCACCGTGCTGCTCGGTATCGGCATCGCGACCCTGCCGCAGAACGCCTATTTCATCGAGGCGCTGAGCTTCCAGTCCGGGTTCCGGCTGATCGGCCTAGGCATGTGGCTCGGCCTGATCATGGCGTTCAACGTCTGGTTCGTGATCTGGCCCAATCAGAAGAAGGCGTTGGGACTGGTCGAGGCCGACGATGCCGCAAAGGCCAAGGCGGCGACCACCGCAATGATCTTCTCGCGCACCAACACGCTGCTTTCGATTCCCATGCTCTACTGCATGGTGGCTCAGGGGGCGATCGGCGGCGCCTGACGTTCGGGCCGCCGCACCAGCACCAGCGCGACCGCCACCGCGATCGCGCCGACGAAGTCGAGCACGCCTAGCCGCTCGTCGTAGAACAGCCAGCCGGTGGTCCCCGACACCACCGGCTGAATCAGCAGCGCGACGCCGATCACGATCGGCTGAAAATGGACGAGCGCATAGGTGATGAGGCCCTGGCCGATCACCTGGCTGATCAGCGCCAGCGCCAGCAGCGGGGTCCAGTCGTTGGGAATCAGATTCTCGCCCACCGCCAGCGTGATCAGCAGCAGCGGCAGGATCCCGGCGATGCTCGAGAGGATGAGCGCCGACCATGGCGCCAGCGTCTGCCGCACCCGCGTCATCGCGATCAGATAGCTGGTGTAGAAGACGCCGGCGAGCACGCAGAGGAGGTCGCCCAGCAGATTGTCGAACGACGCTTCGTACGAGCGCCCCATCAGCAGCGCCGCGCCGAAGGCGGCGAGGAGCAGCGCCGCCGCCTGGCTTTTGCTCGGCCAGGCACGCGCGACGATAAAGCCGTAGATCGGAAAGATCAGCATCGTCGAATTGCCGAACAGGGTGGCGTTGGCGAGCTTGGTCTTGAGGATGCCCAGATGCCAGCTCCCCAGGTCGAGCGCGAAGCAGAGCCCGGCGACGGCGAGCAGCGCGATCAGCGTCCGATCGAGCCGCCCTACCCGCTCTCCCGAGACTTTGAGCACGATGAGCAGAAAGGGCACGGCGAGCGTCACCCGCCAGAAGGCCGCACCCGCGGCGCCGACGCCGCCCTGCTCGGCCAACCGCACGAACAGCGGACCGAACGCCAGGCAGATATTGGACAGAATGAGCGCGGCGAATGCGCGGCCCTTCCCCGCGCTTGAGGCTGCGCTAGAAAAACTTGGGGGCGCGGGCTCGTGCATGAGGCCCCTTAGCGCCCTATCTCGCGCACGTCAGTTTCAAAAAGGGATGGACCCTATGCCGAGCCTTTTCGATCCCGTTCGCCTGGGCGCGATCAACGCGCCGAACCGCATCCTGATGGCGCCGCTGACCCGCGCCCGCGCCACCCGCGGTCATGTCCCGACCGCCCTGATGGCGACCTATTACGCCCAGCGCGCGAGCGCCGGGCTGATCATCTCGGAAGCGACCGGGATCAGCCGCCAGGGGCTCGGCTGGCCCTATGCGCCCGGGCTGTGGACCACCGAGCAGGTCGAGCATTGGAAGCCGGTCACCGCGGCGGTGCACGATGCGGGCGGGCGCATCTTCGCCCAGCTCTGGCACATGGGCCGGCTGGTCCATCCCGACTTTCTGGGCGGCGAGGCTCCGGTCTCCGCGTCCGCGACCACTGCGCCGCGCCACGCCTTCACCTATGACGGCAAGCAGCCCTATGCCGAGGCCCGACCGCTCGGGCGCGACGAGATTCCGCAGGTGATCGAGGATTATGTCCGCGCCGCGCGCAACGCCCGCGCCGCGGGCTTCGACGGCGTCCAGATCCATGCCGCCAACGGCTATCTGATCGACCAGTTCCTGCGCGACGGCAGCAATTTGCGCGACGACGATTATGGGGGCAGCCCCGAGAACCGCATCCGCCTGCTCAGCGAAGTGACCGCGGCGGTGGCGGGCGAGGTCGGGGCCGATCGCACCGCGGTCCGCCTCTCGCCCAACGGCGAGACCCAGGGCGTCGACGACAGCGATCCGGCGCAGGTCTTCGTGCCCGCCGCCGCCGCGCTCTCGGCGCTCGGCATCGCCTTTCTCGAGCTGCGCGAACAGAATGCCGACGGCACCTTCGGCAGCACCGACGTCCCCAAGCTCTCGCCGCAGATCCGTGCGGCTTTCGCCGGACCGCTGGTGCTCAACTCCGATTTCCGGGCCGAGAGTGCGCAGGCGACGCTCGATTCCGGGGTGGCCGATGCGATCAGCTTCGGGCGCACCTTCCTCGCCAATCCCGATCTGCCGGCGCGCTTTGCGCGCGGGCTGCCGCTCAATCCCGACGTGACGGCGACCTGGTACAGCCAGGGTGCCGAGGGCTATATCGACTATCCGTTCGTCGAGGCGGCGGAATAGTCAGTCGAGCAATGAGAGGAACATTGCCGCACTGATGAACTCGGCGCGGCGCGCGGCAAGCGCCGCTGCGGCGAGCGTGTCCTCACCCCATTGCTCGGCCTGCCAGGCCTCGTCCACCGTGACCCGCGTCCAAACCTCTTCGGCGCCGAACGCCCCCTCGGCCAATGCGAGCGCAGCGACGAGCGAGCCCGAGATCGTCACCAGCGGCGAGAGGCCGGCAAGCGCGTATGGACCGCGCGCGGCGGTCGCGACGGCGAGCCGCTCGATCGTCGCCGGCGCCTGCGCGGCGTGGACGATCCCGGCGGTGACGACGAAGGCGACGTCGTAGCGGCGCGCCGCCCAGTCGAGCAGCGGATCCCATGCGTCGGCCTGGCGCGCGACCAGCGGCGCGGGCATGTCGGCGCGATAGCAGAGCAGGTCGCTCTCGCCATAAGCGGCCAGACCCGCGGCAAAGCCCGCGATATCGGGCGCGATGCGGTCGATCGCCGCATTGGCGAGCCCGGTCAGCGGCATCGCACGCGGATCGATCGTATCGCGCTGCGCCATCCATTCGTCCGCCAGCGCCGCGCCCAGCGCATGCGTCGGCACCGTCAGCGCAGCGCGGCCCGGCGTGCGCACCGGGCGGCCGTCGAGCGCGATGCCGAAACCGCCATCGGCCTCGATCGTCTCCGCCTCGGTATAGAAGCGCTTCATGCCCGGGGCGGGGTACGCCATCGCCGCGCGAGAATCGTCGGCATCACCGCGACATCAAGCAGCCCGATCCCGATCAGCGCATAGCCGACGATCGGCGAAACCTCGCCGAAGCGGCCCAGTACGAACATCAATCCCAGGATCACCATGACGGCGCCGGTAATCCTGAGCGCGACCATCACGAAGTAGCGGTTGCGCGCCTGAATGTCCTGATCGCTAATTTCCGTTTCCCCCCCTTGGCGTCCGCACGTCCGCGGCGTTCGCCCTTGCGCTCGCGGCGCTTGTCTTTGGCGACCGCTGCGGCCTTGCGCTTCTTGCCCTCTTCGGTGTCGGCGAACTTGACCTCGTCGAGCGGCAGCGCGTCGCCCTCAGCCTGGTCGAAGCCGAGCAGCGCCAGACTCTCGACGAAATGCGCGGGCAACTCCGCCGAGATGTCGATTCGCCCGCCGTCGGGATGATCGATGCGCAGCCGCCGCGCATGAAGATGCATCTTGCGGCTGATCCCGCCGGTCAGAAAGGCGTCGCGCCCGCCATATTTGCCGTCGCCGACGATCGGATGGCCGATCGCCGCCATATGGACGCGAAGCTGGTGGGTGCGGCCGGTAAAGGGCTGAAGCTCGACCCAGGCCGCGCGGTTGCCCGCGCGCTCGATCACACGGTAGCGGCTGCGTGCCGGCGCGCCCTCCGCCTCGTCGACATGCATCTTCTCGCCGCCCGTGCCGGGTTGCTTCGCGATCGGCAGCTCGATCACCCCGTCTTCGATCGAAGGCACGCCGGTGACGAGCGCCCAATAGACCTTGCGCGCGGTGCGGCTCGAAAAGCTCTTGGCGAAGCTCGCCGCCGCACGCGCCGAACGCGCGAGCAGCAGCGCGCCCGAGGTATCCTTGTCGAGCCGGTGGACCAGCTTGGGCCGCCCCTCCGCCTCGAACTGGAGCGCATCGAGCAAGCCGTCGACATGACTCTCGGTCTTGGTGCCGCCCTGGGTGGCGAGGCCCGGCGGCTTGTTGATCACCAGCGCCGACCGGTCGCGATGGATGACCAGCGATTCGGCAAAGGCGATCTCGTCCGGGCTCAAATTTCGGCGCGGGCGCTTGGCCTTGGGTCCCTCGGCTTTGGCTGGCTCAGCGGGGGGCACGCGCAACACCTGCCCCGCCTCGATGCGGTCGCCCGGGGTCGCGCGCCTGCCGTCGATGCGAAGCTGCCCGGTGCGCGCCCAGCGCGAGACCAGGTTGAACGACACGTCGGGCAAATGCCGCTTGAACCAGCGGTCGAGCCGGATGCCGTCATCATCGTCGCCGACGGTGAACTGGCGGACGTCGAATTCTTTCGGGGGGGCGTCGCTCATGGGATCGCCCTGACCAGTGCGAGGCCGCCGAACAGCGCGATCACCGAGCCGGTCACCGAGACCAGCGCATAGCCGATCGCGCCCGCCGTCTGGCCGCGTTCGATGAGGGTCACGGTGTCGAGGCTGAAGGCGGAAAAGGTGGTGAAGCCGCCCAAAAGCCCGACCCCGATCAACAGCCGCCATTGCTCGTTGGCGATGCCCGGATGGCGCGCGAGCACGCCCGCGAGCGCCCCCATCGCGAACCCGCCGACCAGGTTGACGATCAGCGTGCCGCTCCACGGATAGGCCGGGCCGAACTGCGCGAGCGAGGCGCGGCCAACGCCGTAGCGCGCGGCGCTGCCCAGCGCGCCGCCGAACATCACAAGAAGGAGCTTCAACATCACGAGCGCCTTAGCGCAGGCGCTGCCGGGTGGAAACCGCCGCTATCTAGCGCCCGTTGTTGGCGAGCAGATCGACCTCGGTGCCGCCGCCCTGACGCGCGCGGGCCATCACCACGAAGGCGCCGCCATCGCGGTCGCGCACGCCGCCGAGCAGGTGTTCGCCGCCATCAACCTCATGGCTGGACTTGAAGCCCGCCTCGACCCCGCGGGTATAATAATAGTCGAGCACCGCCTGGAGCGTGGCGCCGGTGGTAAAGCTGACCACGCGGATGTCGCACGGCCCGCCCGCGCGGCCCGCCGCTTCATAGACCTGCGCACGCGGATAGAGCGGCAGATCGGCGGGAAGGCGATTGGCCCAGTCGAAGCCGTAGTCGAGCCGTGCATCGCAGGCCTGACCGCGCTTGGCGGCCTGCGCCTGCGCAAGCGCACCGAGCGTGGCGGGGGAAGCGGCGTCATTCGCCGCCGCGGGAGAGGGTGCCGGAGCCTTCATCAACCGGCCCAGCTCGGCGGCGCTCGGCACCGCGCCGGTGCCGGTTTCGGGCACCGAGCCGCGCACCGGCTGGCGCGCGGGACGCGCGGCGTCGCGGTTGGACTGCGCGCTGAGCGAAGGATCGACCATGATCTGATCCTCGAGCGCCGCGGTCAGCGCGGGGTCGGCCTGTCCGTCGGCGGCATCGCCGGCGAGGCTCTGGTCGATGGCGTTCAGCGCCTGCTCGTTCTCGCCGCCGCGGCCGCAGCCGGAAAGCGCGAGCGCGAGGATGATCGGTGCGGCGGTGATCGTAAGGCGGGACATCGGGCGCTCCTTCGCGCGCGAGAGTCGGCCGGCCATGGTTAAGGAATTTCTACCGAACATGCTTAACCGACCGGCTTTCTCCAGCCGCACCAAAATGGAGCAGTTTATCGCCGCGAGCCGATCTTTCGTCGGCCTATTTGATATGATACTACATATCATCATCGACCGGGAGACAGACCATGGCACGATTCGCTTTCGCGGCCCCCGCCGACCCCCCATTGATGAAGGACCTCAACACCACGCCGCTGATCGACGTGATGCTGGTCCTGCTGGTGATGCTCATCATGATCGTTCCCGTCCAGCTTCACGAGGTGCCCGTCGACCTGCCCGGTCCCTCACAGAAGCCCATAGAGGAGCGGCCGGTGACGCGGATCGACATCACTGCGGGCGGCGCGATCCTGTGGAACGGCGCCGCGGTCAGCCCCGCCAGCCTGCCGGTGCGGTTCCGCAGGCTGGTGGCCGATCCGGCGCAGCCGGTGCTCCAAATCGCGGCGAACGGCGAATCTCGCTATGAAATTTTCGACGAGACGCTGGCCGCCGCGAAGAAGGCGGGCGTCAAACGGCTCGGCATGGTCGACAACGCCAGGTTCGTCGAGGCGATCGCCGGGCGTTAAGCCGAACGCCGCTCACGCCACTCGGCGGCGGTCTGGCCCCAGGCGTCGACGGGCGCATCCTCGAAGGGCGGGGGCAGCCGGGTCGGACCGCGATTGCTCGACCCCAGCCGCTCGGCCAGCGCGATCGAGCGCGCATTGCCGGGATCGATGCAATGGATGACGTCGGCCCAGCCGAGCCGGTCGAAGGCGAAGTCGATGCTCGCGACCGCGGCCTCATATGCATAGCCCTTGCCCGCGAATTCGCGCGCCACGCCCCAACCGATCTCGTCGCCCGGCCATCCCTCCGGCCGCCACGGCCCGACCCGGCCGACCCAGCGGCCGCTCGCCCGCTCGATCAGCGAGAACATCGCGAAGCCCGCAATGTGCCATGCGCCCGCCATCATGCAGAAGCTTCGCCACGCGGCGCCGCGGTCCTGGGCGCCGCCCAGGAAGCGCATGGTTTCCTCATCGGCGCTGAACACCGCCCAGGCCTCGAAATCCTCGGGCGCGGGCGGGCGCAGGATGAGATGCTCGGTCACGAGCACGGGGCCGTTGATGGTCATGCAGCCGGTATAGGCCGGCCCGCGATGCCCGCCAATGGTCGTCAGCCGCCGAAGCGCGCCCGCAGCGCGAGCATCGCGATCGCGGCCTTCGCCGCTTCGCCGCCCTTGTCCTTCTCGGTGCGCCGCGCGCGCGCCAGCGCCTGACCCTCGTCCTCGACGGTCAGGATGCCGTTGCCGATCGCGAGCCCGTCCAGGGTCAATGCCATCACCCCGCGCGCGCTCTCGTTGGAGACGACCTCGAAATGATAGGTCTCGCCGCGAATGACCACGCCCAATGCGACATAGCCGTCATAGCGCCCGCTCTCCGCGGCGAGCGCGATCGCCGCCGGGATTTCGAGCGCGCCGGGAACGGTGACGGTCTCGTGGCCATGCCCCGCCGCTTCGAGCGCGGTCCGCGCGCCTTCGAGCAGCAGGTCGTTCAGATGGTCGTAGAAGCGCGCCTCGACGATCAGGAACTTCGCCATCATTGCCCTCCCACGGTGTCGATCCGCCGCTCGCCCACGATCGACAGGCCATAGCCGTCGAGCGCGACCAGCGTATGGTGCGTGTTGGTGAGGAGGACCATGTCCTGAACGCCGAGCTCGGTCAGGATCTGCGCGCCGACGCCATAGTCGCGCAATTCCTCGCTGTCGGCCTGACCGGCCTTGCGCTTGAGCGCGTTGGTGAAGGCGCCGGGATTGGCGCTGGCGAGCAGCACGACCACGCCGACGCCCTCCTCGCCGATGATCTCCATCGAGCGCGCGAGCAGGTCGCTGCGATCCGACATTTCGCCCAGCAGGTCGGTGAACACGTTCATCGCGTGCATCCTGACCAAGGTCGGCGCGTCGGGATCGATGCGGCCCTTGATCAGCGCGATCTGCTCGCTGCCCGCCGCCTTGTTGTAAAAGGTGAGCGCGGTCCAGTCGCCGCCCCAGCGGCTGGTGAAACGCGCCTCGGCGCGCCGCTCGACGAGGTGATCGTGCTGTCTGCGATAGGCGATGAGATCGCGGATGGTGCCGATCTTGAGGCCGTGTTCCTGGGCGAATGCGACGAGATCTTCCATGCGGGCCATGGTGCCGTCGTCCTTCATGATCTCGCAGATGACGCCGGAGGGGTTGAGGCCGGCGAGGCGGGCGACGTCGACGGCGGCCTCGGTATGGCCGGCGCGAACGAGCACGCCGCCCTCGCGCGCGACGAGCGGAAAGACATGGCCGGGGCTGACGATGTCGTCGGGGCCCTTGGCGGCGTCGATCGCGACCGAGATGGTGCGCGCGCGGTCGCCGGCCGAGATGCCGGTGGTGACGCCTTCGCGCGCCTCGATCGATACGGTGAAGGCGGTTTCGTGGCGGGTGCCGTTGTTGCGGCTCATCAGGTCGAGGCCGAGTTGGTCGACCCGCGCCTTGGCGAGCGCGAGACAGATCAGCCCGCGGCCGTGCTTGGCCATGAAGTTGATCGCCTGGGGCGTCGCCATCTGCGCCGGGATGACCAGATCGCCCTCATTCTCCCGATCCTCGTCGTCGACTAGGATGAACATCCGGCCGTTGCGGGCCTCGTCGATGATCTCCTCGATCGGGACGAGCGCGGGCCGCGCCTCGCGCATCGCGAGATAGGCCTCGAGCTTGCGCAGCGTATCGGCCGTGGGGTTCCAGTCGGCGTCCTCGAGGCTGCGTAGCGAATTGGCGTGGAGGCCGGCGGCGCGGGCCAGGCCCGAGCGCGATATGTCGCCCGAGCCGACGAGATCGCGCAGACGATCGATCAATATTGTGCTCATGGCCGCCGGATATCACATCAAAATGTGATGTACCAGCAAATCTTTCACATTTATCCGCGCAGAGCGAGTGATTCGCGCATCCGGCCGAGATAGCGGGCGAGGATATCGATCTCGATATTGACCGTGCCCCCCGCCGCCAGCGCGCCGAGCGTGGTCACCGTCCAGCTATGCGGGATGATGTTGACGCTGAAATCGGCGCCGCCATCGTCGCGGTCTGCAACGCTGTTCACCGTCAGCGACACGCCGTCGACCGCGACCGACCCCTTGGGCGCGATGAAGGGCGCAAGCCCGGCGCCCACCCGAACGACCACGCGGTGCGATTCGCCCTCGGGCTCGACCGAGACGACCTCACCCAGGCCGTCGACATGGCCGGTGACGATATGGCCGCCCAGCTCGTCGCCGAGCTTCATCGCGCGTTCGAGGTTGAGCGTGCGCCCGGCCTGCCACTGGCCCGCCGCAGTGCGCGATTCGGTCTCTCCCGAAACGTCGACCGCG
>Ga0164243_10008735_pt1 | contig 14891 bp, 15 predicted proteins | sample OricompcompostOP_FD_108781 | JGI IMG/M metagenome (GOLD analysis project Ga0164243, IMG submission 108781) | Organic Plus compost microbial communities from Emeryville, California, USA - Original compost - Organic plus compost (OP) | ecosystem: Engineered > Solid waste > Mixed feedstock >... | reverse complement strand
GTGCTGCACACCGGCCACTGGCTGATCGACACCCGCAACGGCGCCGCGGTCGGCGAGGTGGCGTCCACGACGGTACGGTTCGCGGACGTCACCGACGCCGAGATCGCCGCGTACGTGGCGACCGGGGAGCCGCTGTCGGTCGCCGGCGCGTTCACCATCGACGGGTTGGGCGGCGTGTTCGTGTCCGGGGTGGACGGCGATCCCGGGACGGTGGTCGGCGTGTCGCTGCCGTTGCTGCGTACCCTGCTGGGCCGGCTCGGGATCGGCGTCGTCGACCTGTGGCGCCGCGGGTGACCCGGCGCCACAGGTCACCGGTCACCCGCAGCTGATCCGGGCGCCGGCCCAGTCGGTGTGGTCGGAGTCGGCGTTGCCCTCCTCGTTCGCGACGAGCTGGACGATGGTGCCGCCGGACAGGTCGGCGGTGAGGGTACGGGCCGGATCGGCGGCGGTCATCGGCCCGGAGTCGGCCACCTTCGTACCGTCCAGCCAGATCTCGAACGACGCGTTCGCGACGCTGCCGTCCTTCTCGTCGTCGATGCCGACGTCGGTGGTCAGCGCCGTGCAGCCGCCGCCGAGGAAGTACGTGATCCGCGCGGGCGCGTTGGTGCCGAGCCCCTTGTCGTACGTGGCGCCGTTGATGGTGATGGTGGTCCCGTCGCCGGCGGCGGCCTCACCGTTGCTGGTGTCGCGTTCGACCGGGCCCCAGTCGTTCGCGGCGGACAGCCAGTCCAGGTCGCTCAGGTAGTGCGTACCGGCGCCGGGCGGGGCGGCGACGAGCACCGTGGTCGCCGCGTCCGTCGCGTACCCGTGGCCGCCGGCCCGGTACGTGGCCCGCACGGTCAGCGGGTAGCTGCCCGGTGCCGCGTCGGCCGGCGGGGTGACCGACCACCTCGTGCCCAGCGAACGGCCGGTCGGCAACGCCGCCGCGGTGGTACCGGACGTGGCCCGTACCTGCCAGCCCGTCGGCGCGGTCAGCCCGACCCGTACCGACGTGGCCGGCTCGCGCCCGTCGTTGGTCACCGTCGTACCGGCCGTGCTCGCGGTACCGGGTCGCACGATCGGCGCGGGGGATCCGGGCGGCGCGGTGCCGGCGTCGACCGCGGCGACCGTCTGCGGCGGGTACGAGCTCCACTTCGGATCGGTGGACACCCGGTAGATGACCGTGCCGTGCGCCGGTACGGACGCCGCGATGCCGCCGGCCGTCTCGGTGCTGCGGTGCCGCCAGACGTCGCGCAGCGCGTACCCGTCGGCGGCCGGGAGCCCGGCGGCCTTCGCGGTGGTACGGATGGTCGCCGCGGTGTCGCTCTCGTTGTACAGCGCGACCGCGACGTCACCGCCGGACAGCGGCTTGGCGAACACCACGTGCCCGTCGGCGTCGCTGATCGGTTTCGCCTGCCGGCCAAGCGAATCCTGGTCCAGCGCGATGACCTCCCTGTTCCCCAGGATGTCCATGGTGGACTGACTGGCCTCGCGCAGGTCGGTACCGATCAGCAGCGGCGCGGACATCATCGCCCACAGCCCGAAGTGGGTGCGGTACTCGGTGTCGGTCATGCCGCCGTTCCCGACCTCCAGCATGTCCGGGTCGTTCCAGGCGCCGGGCTGGGCCGCCGCGTAGAGTCCCATGTTCTTCCGGATGATGCTCCGCAGGCTGGACCAGCTGTCGCCGATGTCCCCGGTGGTACGCCACAGGTTCCCGACACCGCCGGCCCACGACGCCGGGTCGAAGTTGCCCCACTCGCACAGCGAGTACACGATCGGCCGCCCGGTGGCGGCGAGCGCGTCGCGCATCCGGGAGTACCGCTCGATGTACCCGTCCTTCGTCTCCGGGGTGTCCCGGGCGCCGCAGTTGTCGTACTTGAGGTAGTCGACGCCCCAGGCGGCGAAGTCGTTGGCGTCCGTGGTCTCGTGGCCGAAGCTCGCCGGGTACCCGGCACACGTCGTGTCGCCGGCGCTGGAGTAGATGCCGAGCTTGAGTCCCTTGGCATGGACGTAGTCGGCCGTACCCTCGATGCCGTCCGGGAACTTGGCCGGGTCCGGTACCAGATGACCGTCCGCGCTGCGCTGCTTGAGCTGCCAGCAGTCGTCGATGTTGACGTACCGGTAGCCGGCGGCCTTGAGTCCGCTGTCGACGAAGAAGTCGGCGGTCTGCTTGATCAGCTGCTCGTCCACGTCGCAGCCGAACGCGTTCCAGTCGTTGAAGCCCATCGGCGGGGTGAGCGCGAGCCCGTTGGGCAACGCCTTCGCCTCGGTCGGCTGCACGATCGTGGTGGCGACGACAGCGCCGCCGAGCACCAGTACGGCGGCCGCCACCAGCGCGAGGAGTCTTCGCATGAGCCGTCCTTCCGTGCCTGCTGAGGGGGAACCTGCTGAGGGGATCGCCACGACGACGAGCTGCATGTTGGGGAATGTGTAGTTGTCGCCAGCGTGGCGTTGGGTATATGAACTCAACCACTCGCAACCACACAAGGCAAGATCTCGGGCGCCCGGATCGCGCGCTACGCTTCCTCGCATGCGGGACGTGGTGGGGTTCGCGGTGTTGACCGCGGTGTGCGTGGTCGGCGCGATCGTGCTGCTCCGGTTGGCGCGGTGGGCCCGCCGGCGCGGCGTGGCGCTGATGTCGACGGCCGACGAGCTCTACCACCCGAACGCGCACAGGTTCCGGTTCGTGCTGGAGGCGCAGGCGCAGCAGGAGGTGCCGCGTCCGCCGGCCGGCGACCCACCGACCGACCTGGACCGTCCACAGTAGACGGACTCGCGCCCGGCCGACCCCCTCGTACCGGCCGGGCACGGCACCGGTCAGGACACGCTGCGGGCGAACCGCCGGGCCGCCCAGATGACCGCGGCGACGGTCAGGGCGAGCAGGATGATCGCCGCCTCGTACACGGCGGTGGTGGTGACGTGGCCGGCGAACAGGTCCCGGGCGGCATCCACCGCGTACCGCAACGGGTTGGCCCGGGAGATGCCCTGCAGCCAGCCGGGCGCGGCCGCCATCGGCAGGAACACGCCGGACAGCAACAGGATCGGCATCGCGATCCCGTTCGCCAGCGGCGCCAGCGCGTCCTCGCTCTTGAGGATCAGCGCCACCGCGTACGACACGGAGGCGCCGAGCAGCGCCAGCAACACCATCAGACACAGCACCAGCAGCAACGGTCCGAAGTGGACGGTCAGGCCGAACGGCACCGAGATGACCACCAGGACGATCGCCTGCACCAGCAGCGTGACCACGTCGCGCAGCGCGCGGCCCAGCAGCAGCGCGAACCGACTGACCGGGGTGACCCGCATCCGTTCGATGACGCCGTCGCGCAGCTCACCGATCAGCCCGAACCCCACGAACAACGTCCCGAACAACGCCAGCTGCGTCAGCAGACCGGGAATGAAGAACGCGAACGCCGCGTCGCCGCCGGCCATCCCGGGCGCGCGCACGTTCTTCAACAGCGGCGCGAACAGCAGCAGGTAGTACAACGGCTGCGCCAGGCCGACGACGACCCACGTCGGGTTGCGCAGCGTCAACAGCATCGAACGCTGGAACACCAGCCAGGTGTCCCGGACGAAGCCAGACATCGAAATCTCCTTGTGAGTCAGTCGTCACGCAGCGAGCGGCCGGTACGGGCGAGGAACACGTCGTCGAGGCTCGGCCGGTGCAGCTCGACCGACTCGACGGTCACCGCGGCGCTGTCGAGCGTGCGCAGCACCTGGGGCATCGCGGTGGCGCCGGCCGTCACGTACAGCCGGAGCTCGGTGTCGCCGCGCTCGGCACGCCGCGCGTACGGCTCGGTGGCGAGCAGCTTGTCCGCGACGGCGACCGCCTCGGCGCTGTCCGGGCCGAACCCGAGCGTGATCACGTCGCCGGCGACCTCGCTCTTCAACTCGTCCGAGGTGCCCTCGGCGACGATCCCGCCGCCGTCCATGATGGAGATCCGGTCGCAGAGCGCGTCCGCCTCGTCCAGGTAGTGCGTGGTCAGGAAGACGGTCATGCCCTCGGCGCGCAGCCGGCGCACCTCGTCCCAGACGTGGCTGCGGCTGGCCGGATCCAGCCCGGTGGTCGGCTCGTCCAGGAACACCAGGCGCGGGTCGTGCACCAGGCCGAGCGCGATGTCGACGCGGCGCTTCTGCCCGCCCGAGTACGTCCCGGTCTTGCGGTCGGCGAAGCTGCCGAGCTGGAACGCCTCGATGGAGCGCGCGGCGCGGTCGGCGGCCTCGGCCTTGCCCGACCCGTACAGCCGGGCCTGCAGGACGAGCTCCTCCCGCGCGGTGGCCTCCCGCCAGGTGCCGCCCTGCTGGCCGACGTATCCGATCCGCCGGCGCACCTCGCCGGGTGACCGGCGCAGGTCGACGCCGGCCACGGTCGCGCTGCCGCCGTCCGGCGTGAGCAGGGTGGCGAGCATCCGCAGCGTGGTCGTCTTGCCCGCGCCGTTCGGCCCGAGAAAGCCGAACACCTGCCCTTCCGGTACGGCGAGATCGACGCCGCGGACCGCCTCGACGGTGCCGCGGCGGCTGCGGAAGCTCTTCCGCAGCCCGGTGGTCTCGATGATCATGTCCGGCTTCCCCCCGTGTGTGGACGGCTCGCGCCGCCGCCCGTCGGCAGCACGACACTATAGTGACGTCATCTTTGACATCGGTCAAGTCAGAGTGGCGTCAGGGATCCTCCGGGTACCACTCGGCGACGCGCAGGTCGACCCGGTCACCGCGGAACGGGACCCCCTCGGCGGCGAGCAGCGCCCGCGCCCGGGCCTCGTGCCCCGGCGGCAGCCGACCGACCGAGTTGACCACCCGGTACCAGCAGACCGCGCCGCCGTAGCGGGACATCACCGTGCCGACGGTGCGCGCCGTCGCCACCCCGCCCCGCTCGCGCACCACCTCGGCGATCGCCCCGTACGACATGACCCGGCCCGGTGGGATCTCCTCGACGACCGTCAGCACCGCGTCGGCGTTGTCCGGCAACTGCATGCGTCGACGGTACGACGGGGCACCGACACTTCCCGACGGCTCACAACGGGACGGTGGCCGGTTCGGTGAGCAGGCGGCGCACCGCGGGCAGATCCGGACAGTACGGCTCGGCCCGGGTCACCGCCCGCACCAGCTGATCGGTGTCCGGCCCGTCCGGCGGGACCACGGTACGCAGCACCGCGAGCGCCGCGCCGGCCCAGCGCGGCAGGCTGCCCCAGGCGTCCAGGACGACGTCGGTGGCGTCACCCAGTCCGTGCTCCAGCAGCCGCCGTACCCGCCGGTCCGGGACGCCGGCCGGGTCGGGCAGCGGCTCGTCGCACGCCTCGTACCAGGCGTCGGCGAAGTACCCGGCCGCCTCGGCGACGGTCTTCAGCCAGCCCAGCACCGGGGCGGCGGCCGGCGTCGGATCCGCGCCGTACTCGGCGAGCAGCGCCACCACCACGGCGACCCAGCTGGCGGTACCGGGATCGAGCCGTTCCAGCTGACCGGCGAGCTGATCCATCGCCTCCTGCCGGTCCCGCGGGGACGCCGAAGCGACCTGACCGTACACAGTGGACAGTGCAGCCGGGACACCCGGCCGGTCGGCGGCGGTCAGGGTACGGCAGGCGGCAGGCAGGTTCGGCGGCACGCCATGATCATGGGATCGGATGTCAAGCCGCCGTGAGGTCGGCCGGTGGAATCCTTCGGCGACCCGATCGGGCCCGCCGTCAGTGGGTACCCACCGGGCGCTCCGGCGCCGCCGGCGCACCCTCGGCGAGCGCCTCCTCCCACGGCCGGTTGCCGGCGTCGGTGAACACCCGGCAGCGCGACGGTGGCCGCTCCCACGCCGGATCGAGCGGCCCGGACCGGGACGCGCGGTTCGCCCACCACCGCACCGCCGGGCGCACCAGGCGCATCGACGGCGCGTACCGCCGGGGTTTGCGGAAGACCGCGACGGTGTCGCCCCAGTAGTCGTCGGTACGGATCCGGCGGTAGTTGTGCCGATTGCCGTCGTTGCGCAGCCGCGGCGGGAAGTGCGTGTGCACGTCGAGCAGGGTCAGCCGGCTGGCGGCGGCGAGCGCGCGCATGCCGTCCGGGTACATCCGCCAGCAGTCGAGGTCGCTGTGCTTGTGGCCGCGCGACGGCACCGTCACGAACAGCAGCGCCCGCGGCCGCATCACCCGCGCGATCTCCAGCATCGACGCCCAGAAGAACGGCACGTGCTCCAGCACCGAGCCGGCCACGATCACGTCGGCCGACCGGCTGCGCGCCGGAATCGAGTACGGCCGGGGCATCACCCGGTCGACGTGGGCGCCCGGCCGCACGTCGACGCCGACGTAGCTGTGGTCGATGCCGTGGAACAGCGACCGGTGCGTCACGTACTGCCCGGGCGAGGTACCCGCGCCGACCTCCAGGATGTCCAGATGCCGGTCCTTCGGCAGGTACCGCGCGATGGCCTGCGCCATGTGGTTGTACTGCGACCGATGCACCGCACACCCCGCGAAGTCTCGGCGACGCCCTCCCCGGCCTTCAGTGTGCGGTGGCCGGCGACGCCGACGAGGCGGTTGCCGGTATTGATCATGGTGGTTAACCGATTGATTACCGGTCACCTGCCCGAATCGTCACCGACCGTACGGCTCCGGGACGGTGCGGCCGCCCCGGAGCCGGCCGCGGTCAGTACGTCGGGAGGCTCGGGTCGACCTGGGCCTGCCAGGCCAGTACGCCACCCTGCACGTGCACCGCGTCCCGGAAACCGGCCGCCTTCAGCGCGGCGAGCGCCTCGGCGGAGCGGACCCCGGACTTGCAGTGCAGCACGATCTGCTTGTCCTGCGGCAGCTTCGACAGCGCCTCGCCGGACAGGATGTCGCCCTTCGGGATCAGCACCGAACCGGGAATGGAGATGATCTCGTACTCGGCCGGCTCCCGGACGTCGACCAGCAGGAAGTCCTTGCCGGCGTCCTGCCACTCCTTCAGCTCGGTCGCGGTGATCGTGGCGCCCTGCACCGCCTCGGCGGCCTCGTCCGACACCGCACCGCAGAAGTCCTCGTAGTCCTCCAGCAGCGCGGTCTGGGTCGGGTGCTCGCCGCACAGCGGGCAGTTCGGGTCCTTGCGCACCTTGATCGTCCGGTACGACATCTCCAGCGCGTCGTACACCATCAGCCGGCCGACCAGCGGGTCGCCGATCCCGGTCAGCAGCTTGATCGCCTCGTTCACCTGGATCGACCCGATCGAGGCGCACAGCACGCCGAGCACGCCGCCCTCCGCGCAGGACGGGACCATGCCGGGCGGCGGCGGCACCGGGTACAGGCAGCGGTAGCAGGGGCCGTGCTCGGCCCAGAACACGCTCGCCTGGCCGTCGAACCGGAAGATCGAGCCCCACACGTACGGCTTGCCGAGCAGCACCGCCGCGTCGTTGACCATGTACCGGGTGGCGAAGTTGTCGGTGCCGTCCACGATCAGGTCGTACCCGGCGAAGATGTCCATCACGTTGTCGACGGTCAGCTGCTCCTCGTGCACCACGACCTCGACCAGCGGGTTGATCTCGGCGATCGACTCCTTCGCCGACTGCGCCTTCGACTTACCGATGTCGGAGACGCCGTGGATGATCTGGCGCTGCAGGTTCGACTCGTCGACCGTGTCGAAGTCGATCACGCCGAGGGTGCCGACACCGGCCGCCGCCAGGTACATCAGGGCCGGCGAACCGAGGCCGCCCGCGCCGACACACAGCACCTTGGCGTTCTTCAGCCGCTTCTGGCCGTCCATGGCGACGTCCGGGATGATCAGATGCCGGGAGTAGCGCCGGACCTCGTCGACGGACAGCTCCGCGGCGGGTTCGACGAGCGGTGGGAGCGGCACGGGACTCCTCCGTGGCTCGGGTACGGGTTGACGTTCATCGAACATTGTTGCTCGACCGCGACCCGATCGCCCATGACGTCGGCCACCCGTCCCACCCACCGGATCAGCCCTCGGCGGCCAGCCGGTCCAGCCATTCGGTGAGCAGCTGCCGTTCGCCGTCGGTGAGCGTGGTCTGGTCGGGCAGTGCGGCGCGCAGCGCCCGGGCCGCCGGTGCCGGGCCGCGCTCCGGCACCGCCGGCTCCCGGTACGTGACCGCCGCGATCATCGCCTCCCGCAGCGCGGTGAGCAGTGCCGGTTTCCGGCTGGCCTCCGGTACGGCGAGCCAGGTCAGCACCGCGCCGCGGGCGGTGGCGTGGATGACCTGTACGGCCACGTCCTCGTCCAGGCGCAGCCAGCCCGCACCGGCCAGCCCGTGTACCCGCTGCGCCAGCGCGTCGAGGCCGGCCTGCGCCGCGGCGGACACGGCCTTCGTCGGTTCCCCGTACATCAGCGCGTACAGCGCCGGGTTGGCCACGCCGAACTCGACCGCCAGGTCCCAGCCGGCCCGCAGCGCCTCGATCGGGTCCGCCGGGTCCGGGTCGGCGTGCTTGGCCGCCATGAACCGGGCGAAGCCGTCCAGCGCGACCGCTTCGAGCAGCCCGTCCTTGTCCCCGAACAGCCGGTAGATCGCGGGTGCCTGTACCCCGGCGGCGTCGGCGACGGAGCGGGTGGTGACCGCGTCCCGGCCGTACCGGGCGAGCAGGTCGGCGGCGGCGGCCACGACCCGGCGCCGGGTCTCCTCCCGTGCGGTGGGTGTCGGCATGAATCGACGATAGCAAAGACTTGGTTCCAACGTTATTAACAGTGATAACGTTGATTCGTTTCCACTGGAATCATCGGGGAGTACGGCATGATCATCGTGACCGGAGCGAACGGGCAGTTCGGCCGCCAGGTCGTCGACCACCTGCTGCGGCGGGTACCCGCCGAGCGGGTCGGCGTCAGCGTGCGCGACCCGCGGCGGGCCGACGGGTACGCGCGGCGCGGCGTCCGGGTCCGCCGCGGCGACTTCACCGACCCGGCGAGCCTCGCGGACGCGTTCGAGGGCGCCACCCAGGTGCTCGTGGTGTCCGTCGACAGGCTCGGCGACGAGGCGGTACGGCAGCACCGCGCCGCCATCGACGCCGCGGTCGCGGCCGGCGCCCGACGCATCCTGTACACCAGTCACCAGGCGGCCGGCACCACCTCACGGTTCCGGCCGGGCCGGGACCACGCCGCCACCGAGGAGGCGTTGCGGCACAGCGGGATCGCGTACACCTCGCTGCGCAACGGGTTCTACGCCAGCAGCGGGCTGGCGTACTTCGGCGACGCCGGGCGTACCGGCACGCTGGACCTGCCCGCGGACGGCCCGGTCAGCTGGACCGACCGCGCCGACCTGGCCGAGGCGGCCGCCGTCCTGCTCGCCGACGAGGGCCGGTACGACGGGCCGACGCCACCGCTCACCGCGGCCGACGCGTACACGTACGCCGAGCTCGCGGCGCTCGCGTCGGAGCTGACCGGCCGTACCGTCAGCCGCGGCACGGTGACCGACGAGCGGTTCCGGGACGCGATGGTCGAGCGGGGCGTGCCGGCCGGGATGGCCGGCGAACTGGTCGGCATGTTCGCCGCCGCCCGGGACGGCGAGTTCACCGCGGTCGACCCGACGCTCGGCGAGCTGCTCGGGCGCGCACCGACCCCGATGCGTACCCTGCTGGCCCAGCATCTGGCTCAGTCGGAGTAGTAGCTGGGCGGGTCCTTCGGGATGTTCGACTGGGGGTAGTCGCCGTCCGGGCCGCGGTAGGCCCGGCCGTTCGGGTACGGCCACGGGTTCGGCACGCAGCCATGCAGGCCGAGCGTCTGCTGCTGCATCGTCGGCGCCTTCTTGCCCTTGCCGGGGCACAGCTGGTGGCCGTGCCCGAGCCGGTGGCCCACCTCGTGGCTGATCGCGTAGTCGCGGTAGTCCGACAGGTCGTGGTAGTACGGCACGCCGTGCACCCAGCGGGACACGTTGATCATCACGTCGTTCCGGTACCGGCAAGACGTGTACCCGTCCGGTACGTCGTGGCACATCCGGTCCCGGGTACCGGGCGTGACCAGGTGCAGCGTGAAGTCGGCCGGCGTGCCCGGGCCGACGCGCTGGAACCGCCAGTCGCCGCCGGCGGTCCAGCCCTGCGGCGCGCCGAGGATCGACACCACCTGATCGGCGAACCGGTCCACGTCGACACCGGAGATGTCCTTCTCCACCTGGACACGGAAGCGCAGCACCGTGCCGCTGGTGCCGTACACCCTGCTGCTGCCGGTCGCGGTGACGAACCGGCCGGAGCCGTCCTTCGGGTACCGCACCGGAACGGCGGTCGGCGTCGGGCTCGCCGACGGCGGGTCACTGTGCGTCGGGGTACCGCTGGGTGCGACGGACGGTGACTTCGCCACCGCCGCGGCGGAGTGCCGCGGATCCTTCGTCCCGCCCTGTACCACGTCGATGCCCACCACCACGAGCGCGGTCACCAGCACGACCAGCAGGAACGTTCGCCGGCGTCGGCGCAGCATGCGGCGCCGGGCGACCAGCCGGGCGTCAACCCGGGCCGCCGACAGTGACCGTGGACGTGGCCGCGTCGGTGCAGACATCGCCGCTCAGCGTGCCATGAATCCGCCTGGTCACGGCGCCGTGACACGAGGTGGCGACGTATCTCACTGATTGCACGGATTGGCCGCGGTCACCGGGCGTCGACGTCGGCGGTCAGGTCGAGCAGGGCGCGCGCCACCGCCGGCGGATCCTCCAACTGCGCGACGTGCCCGACACCGTCCAGGGCGAGCAGCCGGGCGTCCGGGAGCGTGTCGACCAGCCGTTGCGCCAGCCGTACCGGTACCAGCCGGTCGGCGCTGCCCCACACCACCAGCGTCGGGGCGGTGATGCGGGCGGCGGCCGACCAGAGCGTGTCCGTACCGCCGCGCAGGAAGTCGGTGAGCAGCGCCCGGAACGTCCGCACGTACGACTCCGCGTACCAGGGGGTGGCCAGCCACTCGGTGGCCTCGGCGACGAACGCGGCGAACAGGTCGCCGGTGAGCGCCTCGGGTCGGCTCATGCAGTTCTCCAGCGACTGCCGCGCCAGCCCGTACGGGCCGAGCCGGCGCATCGACGCGGCCAGCACCCGGGCGGCACCGGGCACCCAGGCGACCGGTACCAGCGGGCCCAGCTGCGACTGCCACGGCCGGTGGAACGGCATCGCCGGGGAGATCAGGGTCAGGCTGCGCACCAGGTCCGGCCGGCTCGCCGCGACCCGTACCGCCACCGCACCGCCGAGCGAATTGCCGACCAGGTGCGCCGGACCGACCGTGGCCAGCCAGGACGCCACGTGCCGGGCCAGCCCGGGCAGCGAGTACCGCAGCAACGGGGCGCTGCCGCCGAAGCCGGGCAGGTCGATCGCGACGCCGCGGCGCTGGTCGGCCAGCCGCCCGCCGAGCAGCGTCCAGTCCAGCGCGGACCCGCCGAGCCCGTGCACGTACGCGATCGGGGTGCCGGTGTCCGGGCCGGTCACCCGCATCCGGGTGGCGAGCCCGTCGACCCACATCTTCCGTACCGGCCAGGCGTCGACCGGCGCCACCTCCACCTCGGCCACACCCCCAATCTAGCCGCGGTACGGCCGCCTAGACTTCCGCCGGTGGCGAAGCAACGGGCACGGGCGCTGGGTGTGTCGCTGGGTGGGCTGCCCACCGGTACCAGCAACGCGATCACCGACGTCGCCGGGGTACGGGTCGGGCACGAGACGCTGCACACCGGCCCGGCGGTACGGACCGGGGTGACGGCCGTGCTGCCGGGGCCCGGGTCGGCGTTCGCGGACAAGTTCCCGGCCGCGGTGGCGGTCCTCAACGGGTTCGGCAAGGCGGCCGGGTTGAGCCAGATCGCCGAGCTGGGCGTACTGGAGACGCCGATCGTGCTGACCAACACGCTGTCGGTGGGCGCGGCGCACGAGGGTCTGGTCCGGCACGCGCTGGCCGCGCACGACGACATCGGGGTGACCACCGGTACGGTCAACCCGCTCGTACTGGAGTGCCACGACGGTTGGCTCAACGACATCCGTGCCCTTTCCGTACGGCCGGAGCACGTGACCCGCGCGCTCGCCGCGGCGACCGGCGGGCCGGTCGTCGAGGGACCGGTCGGTGCCGGTACCGGGATGGTCTGCTTCGGCTGGAAGGGTGGTATCGGTACCGCGTCCCGGCGGGTCGGCGGGTTCCTGCTCGGCGCGCTGGTACTGACCAACTTCGGCCGGGCGCCGGACCTGACGATCGGCGGCGTACCGGTCGGCGCCACGCTGCGGCCGCCGCCGACCGGGCCGGTGCCCCGGGGTGCCGGCTCGTGCGTGGTGGTCCTGGCGACGGACGCCCCGGCCGACGCCCGGCAGCTGGGGCGGCTCGCCCGGCGGGCGACGGTCGGGCTGGCCCGCTGCGGCGGGATCATGCAGCACGGCAGCGGCGAGTACGCGGTCGCGTTCAGCACGGCGAACCGGGTGCCGCACCGCCCGGCCGGCCCGACCCGGGCCACGACCGTACTGGCCGAGGACGGTCCGCTGCTGGACGACCTGTTCACCGCGGTCGCGGAGGCCACCGCCGAGGCGGTGGTCAACTCGCTGTTCGCCGGGGAACGTACCGTCGGGGCGCACGGGCACGTGGTCGAGCCGCTGCCGGTCGAGCAGGTACTCGGGCTGGTCTGAACCGTTGGGTGCGGCGCGTCAGCCGCGTCGCGGGCGCAGCAGGCGTTCCGCGAGCGGCGGGGCGACCACGCCGTACAGCACGACGCTGAGCGCGACGACGACGGTCATCGCGTACAGCGGGGGCAGGTCGGTGCCTTTCGGCAGCGCGTCGAACGCGAGCAGGCCGAACACGATCGAGGCGGTACCGCGCGGCCCGAGCAGGCCGACCACGACCCGCTCCCGCCACGCCAGCGCGCTGCCGGCCAGGCAGAGCACCACCGGTACCAGGCGGAGCACGAGCACGGCGATCACCCCGTACAGGATCAGGTCCGGGCGCAGGCCGTTGCTGAACACCAGGACCGCGACCGCGCCGAACCCGAACCACATCGCCATCGAGACGAGCTGACCCACGTCGTCGGCGAACGCGGTCTCCGCCGGATCCGGGTCGGCGTGCGCCGAGTCGACCCGTACGAACCGGTAGGCGATACCGGCGATGAACGCCGCAATGAACCCGTTCGCCTCCAGCCGTTGCGCCACCACGTACGTCAGGATCGGGATCAGGACCATCACCAGCCGGCCGGACCGGGACGACGCGAAACGTATCCGCCGGGTACTCCGAAACACCACGCCGGCCCCGCCGCCGACCACGATTCCGGCCGCCGCGGCGAGCAGGAACGCCCACAGCCCGTCCAGTACCGCATCGGACAGCGCCAGGTCGGCTCGTTTACCGACCAGCGACACCGCGAACACGAACACCGGCGACACGATGCCGTCGTTGTACCCGCTTTCCACGTTCAGGATGTGCCGGATCCGGGCCGGTATTCCGCCGTGCCGCAGAATCGGCGACGCCGGCGCGAAATCGGTCGGAATCACGATGCACGCGAGTACCACCAGTACCGGCCCGGACAGCTCCGGCAGCAGCACCGCACCGGTCAGGTACGCGGCGAGCAGCGACACCGGCATCGCCAGGAACAGCAGCCGGGACACCACCCCCGCCTCACCGCCGAACGGGCCGCCGCGTACCTCGGTGGCGTCCACGAAAAGCAGCAGCGCGAGAATCAGTTCGACGATCTTCTCGGCCTCGGCGGTGTTGAGCTGATTGTTGAATTCGTCGGCGACGAACAATCCGACGGCGACGCCGGACGCCACCATGAGAAACGGACCGGTGAGCCGGAAACGCGCCAGACCACGCTCCGCCGCCGCCCACAGTACGATCGCCACCAGGCCGACGACGATCAGCAGCGACACGCCCACTCGCCCTTTCCGCGACGGCGGCTCGACGGTTCCGGCGTCATCGTACGGGCGGGCCGGCTCCGATTCGGCCGGAATGGCGACGGCCGACGCGGTCGGCGCGGTTCAGTCGTCCGTCGACGTCGTGGTGTGCGCGGTGGCGATGCCGTGCGCGCAGCTCAGCTTCACCTTGATCTCGCGGTTCTCGGACTCGAACTTCAGGCCGGCGTCGTCGTCGCTCGGGCCGCGCTCGATGTCGTCCGCGCGGTACCCCTGCGCCGGCGTCCAGGACAGCACGGTCGCCTGATCGCCGACACACCGTACGGTCAGGTCGCCGCCGGCGGTCGACACCGGCGTCACCGTACCGCCGCTGCCGCCGGCCGCGGACGGCGCCGGGCGGGGGCTGCCGGACGCCAGCGCGGCGTGCACCTGGCGGTCGCTCATCGGGCGGACCGTGTCGCCGGCGATGCCGGACCCGATCGCCCGTACCGCCACCACACCGACGGCGGTGGCGACGGCCGCGGCGACGAGCCAGCCGACCACCGCGAGCAGCGAACGTACCCCGGCCGACATGCCCCCACTATGCCGGTCGTACGGCTAAGACGCCGCTAAGGCGGCCATAACGTTCCGCGCCACGGGTGGGAACCGGCCCGGCGTCGGCTAGCTTGGCCGGTGTGGCGCAGGTACTGCTGATCGAGGACGACCCGACGATCCGGTCGGCGCTGATGCGCGGGCTGGGCGAGCGCGGCCACGCGGTCAGTTCCGCGTCGACCGCGATGTCGGGGCTGCGCCAGGCCGTGGCGGACCGGCCGGACCTCGTCGTACTGGATCTGGGGTTGCCGGATCTGGACGGGGCCGAGCTGCTGCGGATGTTGCGCGCGGTCAGCCGGGTACCGGTGATCGTGGCGACCGCGCGGGACGACGAGGCGGACGTGGTGGCGGCGCTGCGGCAGGGCGCGGACGACTACGTGGTCAAGCCGTTCGGTACCGCCCAGCTGGACGCGCGGATCGACGCGGTGTTGCGGCGCAGCGGCGCCGGCGGCCCGTCGGCGACGGTCACGGTCGGCGGGTTGACGATCGACCGGCGGGCCCGGCGGGCGAGCCTGGACGGTACCGCGCTGGAGCTGGCGCCGCGCGAGTTCGACCTGCTGTACTACCTGGCCGAGCGGGCCGGCG
>Ga0164243_10008734_pt1 | contig 14891 bp, 7 predicted proteins | sample OricompcompostOP_FD_108781 | JGI IMG/M metagenome (GOLD analysis project Ga0164243, IMG submission 108781) | Organic Plus compost microbial communities from Emeryville, California, USA - Original compost - Organic plus compost (OP) | ecosystem: Engineered > Solid waste > Mixed feedstock >... | reverse complement strand
TCAAATGGATCCCGAATGCCTTCTTGCATGGATACGCTCAGGATTCAGGTACCGAGACCTCGAACTCAGACACATCAGCCGATGCGCCGTCGCCCTGCGGCTTAATGCCCTGCCGTTTTAGTAGCACCATCAGCACAGAAATGTCCGAGGGACTCACGCCGCTGATACGAGAAGCCTGGCCAAGGTTCTCCGGCTGGATCTTCGACAGCTTCTCGCGGGCTTCCATGGTGATATTGTTCTGCTTACTGTACTCGAAGCCCGGCGGGATGCGCCACGATTCGAGTTGCTGCATCTTCTCTACCATCTCCCGCTCGCGCTCCAGATAGCCCTGATATTTCAGCTCGATCTCGACCAGCGTTTCGGTACGTTCGAGTCCCGGCACCGAGGTCACGACTTCATGCCTCAACCCGGTATGTTCGAGCAGGTCGGCCAGGGATACCTGCGGGCGAAGCGCCAGCTTCGCGATCCGTTCGGGCTGCTGAATCGGTGTGGTACCGACACGTTCCAGATAACCGTTGACCCGTTCGGGCGAGACACTGGTCTCCTCCAACTTGCGCCGTGTGGTCTCTATCGCTTCTTTTCGGCGTACCATCCGGTCGTACCGCTCACGGGACGCAAGCCCCAGGTCATATCCGATCCCGGTCAGTCGCTGATCCGCATTGTCCTGCCGGAGCAGAATGCGGTGTTCTGCGCGGGAGGTAAACATCCGGTAGGGTTCGTCCGTCCCCTTCGCTACGAGGTCATCGATGAGCACACCGATGTACGCCTGGGATCGTTTCAGGATGAGCGGCTCTTCACCCCGCAACCGCTGTACTGCATTGATACCGGCAATGAGCCCCTGCGCCGCCGCTTCTTCGTAGCCGGTCGTGCCATTGATCTGGCCGGCAAAGAAGAGCCCTTCCACGAGCTTCGTCTCCAGGCTATAGCGTACCTGGTAGGGGGGGAAGTAATCATACTCGATCGCATAGCCGGGCCGGAGCATGTGTACATGTTCCATGCCGGGAATCGTCCGCAGCGCGGCAAACTGGACCTCTTCCGGAAGGCTCGTCGAAAAGCCGTTGACGTATACCTCGTGCGTGGCGCGACCTTCCGGCTCCAGGAAGATCTGATGCCGGTCTTTGTCTGCAAACCGGTCGATTTTATCCTCGATCGAGGGGCAGTAACGCGGTCCTCTGCCTTGAATCCGACCGGTAAACATAGGACTCCGGTCGAACCCGGTACGCAGCAAATCGTGGGTCTTCGTGTTGGTGTAGGTCAACCAGCAACTGATCTGATCCGCCGGCAATGCATCCGTGAGATAGGAGAACGGACTGGCCTCCGGATCACCGGGTTGCTCGTCAAGAGCCGCATAGTCGATCGTGCGGCCATCGACACGAGGCGGAGTACCCGTCTTGAGACGTCCGCTTTCGAACCCGAGCCGTTCCAGGGAAGCCGTAAGACCTGTGGACGCCTTTTCGCCCATGCGACCGCCCCCGTACTTCCGTTCGCCGATATGAATGGTGCCGTTCATGAACGTGCCGCTCGTAAGCACAACGCACCGGCACGTGAATGTCTGGCCGAGCTGCGTCACGACCCCAACGACCCGGCCTTCTTCAGCAAGCACGTCGGTCACCATGTCGGCGCGCATGAAGAGGTTCGGAATGGACTCAAGCTCTTCCCGAACGGCGGCGGCATAAGCCATTCGGTCGCTCTGGGCACGAGGACTCCAGACCGCTGGTCCTTTCCCCTGATTCAGCATGCGAAACTGGATGCCGGTACGATCCGTGACGACACCCATGATCCCGCCCAGCGCGTCGATCTCCCGCACGATCTGTCCCTTTCCGATCCCGCCGATAGCCGGATTGCAGGACATCTGGCCGATGGCTTGCAGGTTCATCGTGATCAGCAGGGTGCGCGCTCCCATACGCGCCGCCGCCGCTGCCGCCTCAGAACCGGCGTGCCCTCCCCCCACTACGATAACATCGTATTCGAAATAATTCATGGCTGGCTATCAGCTATCCACTGTCGGCAAATAATCAAAGGGGTTCCGGCACGTAACGACTCCTCTGCACCGGAAGCCGAAGCCGGCTATTCTCCCCACCACACAACCATCTACAAGTGTGTAAACTGTGCCATTCTACGCCCGAAAGGATCTACTAGGTCCAGCACGCCCCAGAGGTCCACTCCAGCAACCAGAACATGGAAAACCGGAAGGTGGCTCCCCTCCTATTTCCCGATACAGAACCGGGAAAAGATCTGGTCCAGCACGTCTTCGTTCGTGATCTCTCCGGTGATGGCTCCGAGTTCATGCAGGGCAAGTCGGAGATCCAGAACCAGCGCATCGCCTGATGTGTTCGCGCCCAGCGCGCGCCGCGCATTTCTCACAGCTTCCAGAGCGCGCCCCAGGTGTTCGCGATGGCGCTGGTTGACGACGACGGGTGACGCCGATGCTTCACTCAACCCTCTGGCTACCGTCTCGACCAGCGCATCCACGAGCGGCTGCAACTCGTCCGGGTTCGCACGGCCAAGCTCCGCAGAGACGGCAAAAAATGGAAGGTCCAGAGGAGCTGAATATTCCCCGCTCGGAGCCAGGTCTCGCTTGTTACCCACGAGTATGATGGGCAGATCGGGCTGAGATTGCCGTATATCGCGCACGAATGTGCATTCATTCTCATCCAGCCCGGTCGAGAGGTCAAATAGATACAGAAGTACGTCGCCTGTACGAATCGACTCCTGCGCACGCCGGACGCCCTCCGCCTCGATGACATCCTCCGTATCACGCAGCCCGGCGGTATCGATGAACCGGAAGAGCAGCCCGCCTATCTCGGTCTCGGCTTCGATCTCGTCGCGTGTCGTACCGGGAATATCGCTCACAATAGCACGATCTCGACCCAGCAACGCATTGAGCATCGTGCTCTTGCCCGCATTCGGCCTGCCACCGATAATGACACGCACCCCATCACGGATGACCGCTCCGATCTGATACGAGTTCAGCAGTTCGTGCAGCGTGCGGCCGCTACGGTCCAGAAGCTCCTCGAGCCGCTCCCGGTTGGCGAACTCTACATCCTCTTCCGAGAAATCCAGCTCCAGTTCGATAAGGGCGGTGAGCTCGACCAGTTCCTCGCGAAGAGCTTTCAAGAGATCCGAATACCGGCCTTTCAACTGTGAAAGAGACACCCGATGCGCCAGCGATGACGAGGCATGGATCAGATCCGCGACGGCTTCCGCCTGAGCGAGATCCATCTTGCCGTTCAGGAAGGCTCGTTGCGTGAACTCTCCCGGCCCAGCAAAGCGGGCTCCGTTGGCCACAAGACTCTGCAGCACGAGATGGGAGGCGAAATCCCCACCGTGACAGGTAATCTCCACCACATCCTCCCCGGTCGAAGAACGTGGAGAACGAAAGATCGTCGCGACTACCTGATCGATGTCAGTCCCGTCCGCCGCGACCGCATAGCCGAAATGTGCCGTGTGAGACGCCGCTGCCTGGAGATCGGGCCCACGCACTACCGCATCCGCGATGCGAACGGCATCCGGCCCGCTCAGCCTGACGATAGCGAGAGCGGCCCGGCCCCGCGCAGTAGCAATCGCAGCGATCGTATCCTGGAACGACGTCATGGCCGTCCCACCCATCACGTACGCGCTCTCTTGGACCGCTTTCCGCTTTTCTCCCGGCGCGATGCCTTGAGCGCCTCCTCACGGACCGCTTTCCCGTTCGTCTCCGGAATGCCGTGTTTCTTCTCCAGTCGCTTGTTAATGAACTTCTGCTGGATAGCGGAAAGGATGTTAAACACGAGATAATACAAGCTCAAACCCGAAGCCAACCGGTTGAAGAACAGGAAGAGCATGACAGGCATCACATACGTGAACACCTTGGCCTGCGGGTTGGTCGAAGGTTGTGTCTGGAGCCGCATCTGAACAATCAGCGAGAGCCCCATGAGCAATGTAAAGCCGGACACGAAGTCGCCGTAGAGCGGAATCGTGAACGGCAGTTGCAAAATCACATCCGGCGCGGAAAGGTCGTCAGCCCAGAGGAAGCTTTGCTGGCGGATTTCGAGTGCGGAGGGGAAGAACTGCCACAGGGCGATGAGGATCGGGTACTGCGCCAGCATCGGGAGGCATCCCCCGAGCGGGTTGACCCCCGTCTCCTTGTAGAGCCGGATGATGGCCTCCTGCTGCTTCTGTGGGTCGTCTGCGTACTTTTCCTTGATGGCCTCCATCTTCGGCTGCAACTCCCGCATCCGCGCCATGCTCTCGTAGGACGACTTCGTGAGCGGGTAGAGCACGATCTTCATCAGGAAGGCAAACAGGATGATGACGATCCCGTAATTGCCGATGATCCGCCCCAGAAACTCGAATACCGGAATAAAGATGAACTGAGCGAGCGGACGCGTTATCCATTCGAAAGAGTCCCACCCGTAATCCACCATCCCGTAGAGCCCGAGATTGTATTGCGAGATCCGGAAGAACTCCATCGGGCCGATGTAGAGGCGAAAGTCATCCGAGCCATTCTCCGGGCGAGGCATCAGGAGACTGACCGTATAATCCTCTCCAACGTTTCCCGTGCGCTCACCGATCAGCAGCGCTCCGCGTGTCTCTGCCGAAGGAATCATTACGGCCGTGAAGTACTTGTTCTTAACGGCCACCCAGGAAACTTCACCGGCCAGGCGCTGCTCTTCGTGCTCCTCCTCGTCCAGGCCGATATTTTCGATCTCACCTCCACTCCGAGCAAATGCCCCCGTGGCACGCGCCTCCGTCTCCAGGTCATTCTCCGTGAATGGAACGCCTCCATTCCAGACCAGCTCATACCCTTCGCTGGTCATGAAGCTCGCATCATTCTGGTTCCGGACCTGCAGGCCGACCTCGTACTCATCGGGCTGGAACACGTAGGTCTGCTGGAGCGACCCATCGCCGATGTTCGTTGAGAACGTGAGCGAAACGGGCTCATTCCCTACACGAATCGTATCCCCTTGAAAGTTCGATGTGAAGTAAAGCGATCGCGTATCGACAACCCGGCTCGTAGGAGTCGTGAAAACGAGAGAGAGTGCTCCCTGACCGGTCGTATCGACGAGTTGAACCGGAGTCGTCTGATCAAACTTTTTGTATTCCTTCAGCGTGAAGGATGTCAGCGTGGCACCACGCGTGGAGAAAACGGCCTGATACAGATCGTGGTCCACAACGATCCTACGCTCCTGCCCCTGCAGTGCAGCAGCCAGCAAAGAATCGGCTACGACAGGAGGAGCCGCAGCGGAAGGTTTCGTTTCCTGATCCTCAACGACGGTTGGAGTCTCTTCTACAGGTTGCTCTTGCAGCGTAGGTTCTGCCGGAGGTGGAGGCGAGAGCCACCACAACCAGACAAACATGATCACTGCAATGAGAACAGTGGCTATGGCAACGTTTCGATCCACAATCGTTTCGCTCGTATTCGCTCAGAAAAGTAAATCCCGGCTTCTCCGACCAGGGGAAAACCGGGTTAAAGGCAGGGCCGCCAGACACCGGAAATGAGTAGCGCCACCGCGCATGGGCAGACCCTCCACTTACGAAGGAAAGCGGGCTGCAAGTTTCCGCATGGCCTCAGGCAGGTCTCGCGGGATGCATCTCCGCGCCGATGAGGGGTCTCCCCGGAACAGTACCATGAGAGTGAGACACCTGTCCGAGCAAAGAAAAAGGTCTACCAGTACGTGCTGATGTACCCGATAGACCTCACGCATAACGCGCTTGATGCGATTGCGCACAACCGCTTTCCTGGCGGCACGACCCGCTGCAAACCCGACCTGCACTGGCACGTCCGCTCCCACTTCTTGCCGGGACGTCAGCCGGTATACGAGTCTCACGCACCCGACTGCCACCGAAGCGACATCTTTCCGGTCCCGATCGAACAGCGGCCGAATAAGCCCCTGCCGCTTGAGCCGATACGATGCCGGAAGCCCCCGTGCAAGACGAGCACGCTCTCGTTCAGGCTGCTCCTGACGTGGCTGCACAGTGTGGGTTTACACTCACTTGCCGCTACGGCGGTCACTTACGGTAAGCCACTTGCGTCCTTTCGCGCGGCGGCTGGCCAGCACCTTCCGGCCATTCTTCGAAGCCATGCGAGCGCGGAATCCGTGCGTGTTGGCCCGCTTACGGCGGCTCGGCTGATACGTACGTTTCATCGGGGGTATATTCTTAAAGGTTAGTAATCACCAGGCGCCGTCATACGCCTATCGGCGTAGCAAGTTTTCTCAGACAACCCGGGAGCAAATAAATTCCACACGATGTAAAAGTTACACAAGATACGAAAACCGCTTCACAAAGCAACGTCTTGCTTGACTTTAACACAAAACAGACGTAGCTTGGTTTCCCTCAAAAGCGACGAGAAGAAACACTACTCCGTGCTCGTCCGCCTACCAGGTTCATTGCTCAGAATGCGGGAATAGCTCAGTTGGTAGAGCATCAGCTTCCCAAGCTGAGGGTCGCGGGTTCGAATCCCGTTTCCCGCTCTGTGATCGCTGTGACGAGTTCAGAAGGACGATTGGTGAATGGCCTCCATTCCACAACCTCCTCCTGAACTCGTTTTTCATTTCTGACGATTGATTTAACCGGTACGGCTTCAGCCTGTCTAGTAGGACCTCCTCCCGAAATCTGCCGCCCTGAGGCTAGGCTTCCAAAGGCATTGCGTTGCCACGCAATCTGGCGAAAGGGTGATCGTCAGGTAATGAGCCTATTGGGCCGACGTGAGCAAGAAGAACGCACGCGTACGATAGATCCGCCCAAACAGACAGGTCATTGACTCGATCTCAACGACGGCTCATCACTTCGAAGCGCTGGGCACACACCGCCGCGTCAGGTTCGAGATCATGCCGGAGCCCCGTTCCCAAAATCTCAGCGTGGCAGCCAACACGTCCCTACCGATTACACAGCCCGATCGAGGCAGGCATCCGCTTTCAATGCCAGAGATGCCGGCACAACGCATAGGCTGAAACCTCTGCCAGTCCGCCGAAGACCGCCTCGAGCGTAGTTCCGCAGCGTACCGCATAAGACCGCAGCACCTCGCCACCGCCCTGCCTGCCACGTATGGCCTTCCTCATTCACGCAGCCGTATACGCGATCGCGTATACAGTACCGCGAAGATAGAATCCAGCGCGATTCACCACCTTGCGACAAAAGCGCCGCGAGGTTCCTCCACACCTGCAACTTTTTGCTATCGATACCGCGGGATACTTACTCCAAATGTGTAGAGGAGAGAAGCCCAACTGATTATAGCCCCCTTCGTTTTATTCCCTTTTCATATCAGGCATGCCTAGCGAGTCGACGTTCTATGACTCTGAGCCGGTACACGAATCTCGAAGGATCGAGCAGTTGACAGATTGGTCGAGGTCAGGATAACAGCAAGCTATAAACTGTTTACGGCGCGGGGACGGTGGACCAATGAGTGTTGTTTTTCTCTGTGTTACTGACTCCTAGCGGTCATCTATACCAAATCGATTTCTAGGTTATGAAGTCCGAACGGGGTCACAACGGACATGATGGGGCTCCAACCAACGGAGCTGCAGCTTCAGCGAATGGAAGATCTGCATTAGGCCATCGCGACACCTTTGTTGAGTATCGATCGGGAAGAGAGAAGGTGGAGCAGGCTATCGACCTGCTTTACCGGCGTAAGTTGATAGCCCTGTGTACCTTTCTGGCGGTGATGGCGGTAGTGACGGGCTACGTCCTGGTCCGCAAACCCATATACCAGGCGGCGAGCATCGTACGCGTGGAGTTGACCACGCCACCTACGAACAGGACTGAGGAGAAGCCCCCCGTTACAGGAAGCGATCCCTTCGCGACGAACGAGCGATCCATCACAGCCGAGCTCTTTTTCCTCAGAACCTCCGATGCGATTCACGAGCGGGTCGTGCAACGGCTGCAGGCTGAATCGCCCGGCGACACAGTCGTTCTGCCTGGAAACCACATTCAGTTTGTGGTACCGGACAACGCCGCCAGTGTCATTTCCATAATCGGGACAAGTGAGGATCCCGAGAAAGCAGCCCTCTTCGCGAACCTGTATGCCGAGGAGTATGTCCACCTCATTCAGCGAGCAAGCCGCGCACACCTGACTGCAACCCGCGAGTTGCTCGAGAAACAGGAGGCGAGGTGGCGAGAGAATCTGGCCGAGACAGAGGGGCGTGTCGAAGCATTCATGAAGCAGGAGGGTGTAGTAGAGCTGGATCAGGAAACCAAAATTCTCTCGTCACAAATAGCGAATCTTGAGATTCAGTACGACGAAACGCGCCTGGAACTCCAGACGCGTCAGGCAGAACTGCAGTTGTTCGAACAAGAACTGGAAGCCCTGGATTCGAGGCTAACAAGACGCATTGCTTCCGATGTAGATCAGAGGCTCCAGACCCTTCAGAAGGATATTGCGGCACTGCGAGCCGAAAAGGAGCTAACAGAGCAGCGCTATCCCAACGCGGATCAAAGAGACGAACTCGTCCGCGCCAAGCTGCGCCAGATCGATCAGCGGATTGAACAATCCCAGGAAGAAGCGGACCACCTCGCCCAGCAGATCATTGACCAGGGCTCTGCCGAAGTGGGCGGAACAGGAGCCGCGGCTGCTCTGGCACGTGCCGCCGAACTCAGACGAAAAGTCCAGCAGGAGCGCGCAGCAATAGGAGCATTAGAGAACAGGCTACTGGATATCGAGGGTCGCCTCGAACGCTACAACGCAGAGCTTCGCACGATCCCCGAGCAGGCACGCGAGTTGGCGCGATTGGAACGGGCGCGTGAGCGGGCAGAGCAAGCGCTACAATCTGTCGGGAGCCGCCTCCAGGAGACGCGCATAGCAGAGGAATCAGAGCCCGGCTACGCCCATATTCTACGGAGAGCAAGTGTCCCCGAGGAGCCGGTAAATGCAGGCCCTGTAAGCATCTTACTGCTCGGGGGATTCCTCGGCCTCTCGTTGAGTCTCGGGTTGGCCTTCCTCCGTGACAAGCTTGACAAACGGCTCTACAAGCCGGAGCACCTGCGCGAGCGAGGATACCATGTGATCGACACAATTCCCAATATGCAGCCTCTCATCGAGGAGGATCATAATGGAGAGGCTTTCCTCGAGCAGGACGGAAAGCGTTTCTCCACCAGCCTCGTAACGCTTCTGAATCCGATGTCATCTGTCGCCGAGGCCTATCACCATCTGCGCACAAAGATCCAGCACAGCCGTTACGGGCATTCGATACAGGTACTCGTCATAACAAGCCCTGGAGCCAGTGAGGGCAAGTCGACGCTCGCCGCAAATCTTGCCATCGCGACAGCACAAACCGGACGGCGGACGTTGATCATTGATGCCGATCTCCGTCGCCCACAGGTCCACAAACTCCTGGGTCTGGAGCGTAATAGACCAGGCCTTGTGGAACTGCTCCATAAAGATTCCAGCTTTGACCTCGAAGCAACCAGGACGGGAATCGATGGCGTACACGCTTTGCCGGCCTGGAACCTCCAGGCCCACTCGACGAAGGTACCGTCGAATCCGGTCGGGCTGCTGGAATCACCGACCTTGTGGCAGCGCATCGTAGAGTTGCGCAGCCTGTTTGACATGGTCATCATCGACACGCCCCCGTTACTGGTCGCGACGGATGCGGCTGTCCTTTCTACACAGTGTGATGCGACGCTCGTTGTCGCGCGTGCTGGTAAAACGAAAGAAGACGAACTCAGCCATGCGTTCGAGGCGCTCGAAGAAGTAGGAGCATGCATCGTAGGTGTCGCCCTCAATGCATTTGACGTCTCGATGGCGTACGGCCACAAGTACAAGTACCAGCACTACACGAAGTACGGACAGTACTCCAAGTACGGGTACTATGCCTTCGAAACAGAAAGGCCCTCACTCTTTCAGAAGTGAGAGCAGGATCCTCTGATCACTCGAAGCAACCCTGAGGCAAGCGCTTTCCCTGCCACGCCACACTGATCTGAACCTGCCCAGGCACCCTTTAAAACCAGAGACTGAGAGTATGCAACGTAGCCCGACGTCTGCACCTTCCTGTCTAGACACAATTCACAGCGCATGCAAATCATTCATTGCAGCCACCTGGCTGGCTTTTGCTTTGCTGGCAGCTTCAGCCCACGATGTGGCTGCTCAGAGCGCACTCACACAAGAGATAGTCAGCCTGGAACAGGTAGAAGCCGGGGGGACAGCATACTACACACTTGTCCGCTCCGGTGAAGTCAGAATAGAGGTACTCGCGTTAGGATCACTCCGATCTCCCGGTATCTATGCCATCGGGTTTGGGATGACTCTCGACGAGTTACTGGCCCTTACCGGTGGCACGAACGTCAACACACGTTCCAGTACAGAAAGGATTAGAGTGATGCTGCGTCTCTTTCGGCAGGAAGAGGGCCAGCGCAAGCTGGTATACGAAGTGCCGTTGGAACAAATCCTGGCAGGTAAGGGCGAGTCTCCTATCCTCCATGATGGCGACATCCTGGTGGTGGAGACGATAGTACGGCCGAAGATAATCACCATGGAAAGAACGCTTCGCTTCATCTCAGCAGCAGGCACCCTCTTCCTCGTGGTCCTGCGCATCATGGAAGCCTCGAATTGATGCTTCTCGAATGAGCGCGGCTCATTGAACCCGTAGCAGTGGACAGGTGAAAACGAATCGAGAGCAATGAATATCCGCGTATCTGCCCAGAAGCACTGGCGTGTATTTTACACGCATCCCCGTGCCGAGAAGAAATGTGAGGAGCGGCTGCAAGAACAACGAATCGAGGCGTTCCTTCCGAAGTATACCGCTGTACGCCAGTGGAAGGACCGCAAGAAGAAAGTCACCGAACCACTTTTCCGTAACTATATCTTCGCACACGTGGATGACAGGGAGCGGCTTCGCGCTCTCCAAACACAAGGAATCGTGCGGTGCGTCACCTTTGGGGGTAAGGTGGCCGAGGTCGATCCCGAGGAAATCAAACAGCTCATGATCCTGCAACGTGATCAGACGCGACTTGCCGCTGTCAGCTATCCCCAATTCAAAGTAGGAGAATTTGTCTTGGTTGAATCTGGACCAATGGAAGGTCTCCGCGGAGAAGTGATAGAAATTCGAGGGCAACAGTACGTGGTGGTCCGGGTGAATGCCATCCGCCAGGCTGTGAGGGTGCATATCCAGGCACAATGGATTCGAGCGATTAGTCCGGCTGCTTGAGAGACATAGGCTATGAGCCGCTCAACTCACCCATTCAACCGCACACGGCCCGGCCGCCTCCGGCGATAAGCCGGGGGCCTTCATACTGCAAACACTGAATTGCCAGAGATTCGCTACCCGGGCTGAGTCTCGCGGCCTGATGCGCTGATCGACTACCGAGCAACGCCCTCAATCGTTGAGCTCGTAGCCGCAGAATCGCCTCTACGCGACGCTGCAAACTGCATCAGGCTCACCCTAGCTTTCCATGCTCCTTCCTCAATCACTTCGTGGGAAGCAGGAGCAGGGGAATAGGTGGCCAGAGGAGAATCTCACAGCTTGCGGTGCTTCCATCTCCCTCTTCAGGTCGTGAATCTGGATACCGGTTTGCCTCCAGTGTTAGCGTTCAGAGGGATACCACAGACCATTCTTCAGACCGAGCCCGTGCGGTTGAACGAGGGAGTAAGAGTTCTTCTAGAGGGCGACTTTCTCTGAGTCTCTACGCCGCACGTGTGCGCGCAATCTGAGACCCTCCCGGCGCCTCCGGAGCACACCAGACCACGTGAGTCATGGGGCCTGGGGGCATAAACAGCTTATGAGACACCCTACACCCATGCGCATAATGTTCCCGTAGCATGCAACATCCGACTAATACGTTCACAATATCTGGATCCTGCCAGATCCGCTGAGAGGCTCCCTCTCCATGCTTTCCGTTACATGAGTAACGGGGAATAACCACCATAGCTCAAAAAAGTGAGCTTCACTCAAAGCTTGAAAACTGTCCATTTAGCGCCAATACAATCCAGCGCTCTGCCGGCGCACGAACCTCCTCCGGCATAGAGTTTGGGAAACCAGAATCGCAACACAATCAAGGCACCTGACTCGGTAACACAGTGAACCCAGGCTGCGACGCGCTGCGTCCGAGCTCTTGGTGCCTACGTGAGCGATGACGACTTCCAGCCGGTGAGGTAGTGCACAGGAATTCCGTGCTGTGCTCAGAGGGGTTTGAGGAAACAGGTCAGAGCTTGTAGTCAGGCAGTATTCTACATGCAGTACTGAAGAGGGCGATGACGATTCTTCTCAACGACAACACGTGTAGCACCGAAACCCTGCGCACATCGGGAGTTCAGACCCGGAAGCAAGAGATAGAGCAATCTGGAGGCGCACCTGATGGTATCCGCATTAAACGCAGCTTCCGGGTAAGCCGATGGGCCAAGCCCAAAAAACTACCCTGGAGCCATCTGGCAATCATGCTTGCCCTGCTCCTTACACCGTGTACACCCTCGATCCTCTTTGCACAAACGTTCGCAGAGAAGTTCAACCCGAGCGGAAATCCCATCGGAGGAGGCCCGGGATACTCGAAAATCCCCAATCCGGGTTCGGCCGATTACGTGCTTGGCCCCGACGCCACAGCAGCCGACCTTCTGAGACTCGCCAAACAGTATTACGAGGATGATGGTACCCTGATCACGCCAGCGTCGGCGGCATCGGCGGGATCTCTGATCTGGATCGACTCCGCTGCCGAACTGGACCTGGACGGATATAACCGAATTACCTTCAATGATGGCGTAACGCTTGCCTCCAACCGGGGCGAGCACCTCGGCGGAGGCAAGTACGCGCCGGGGGCTCTCCTGATGCGGAGTTCGATGTGGCCCAACCCCGACGGAGGTCCTCAGATGGATGCGCTATTCATGGCCTGGAGCAATGGACGCCTTACGGGTTTCCGGGCGCTTGGTCCGTACGACCTCGATGGCGTAAACGCCTCAAGGACAACAGGCTGGCTCGGAGGCGCGACATTCTTCGCGAAGAGACGTGTCGCCGGCACGTTCGAACTCGACAACAATGAGATCTATGGCTGGCCAGATTTTGCCGTCACGTGGTATCACACCACGAGCGGCGACGCGATGCACCACAACTGGATCCACCACAACCGTCAATCGGGATGGGGATACGGCCTTTATCCGGGTAGGCCTTACAACTCAACGAAGGAAGTAACTTTCTTGACCGAGTATAACCTGTTCCAGGAGAACAAGCATTCCACTGACGGGAATAGCGCGAGACCGACCAGCTGGCACAATCTGAAATGGACCGTGCGCGGAAACATCTTTCTGGGAAAGCATGGGCAAGCGATTGTACATGCGCATAATAACGATGTAGGTGGATGCAGATACTCGGGCTGGAAGATCGATTTCATTCGGAATATGATACTCCAGCCGGGTGAGAAGGGGGAGGACTTCAACCATGCCCTTCCCCCTCCTGGAGGCTACCTCAATGTGGAGGAGTTGTACCTGGACCGTGCCACACGTTCTCGCACGTACATCAGCCGGGTTTCAGGTGACCAGATTGATCCGAAAGACCCGAACTACAATCCTAATTGGATCCCCAACTGCAGTGAACCACACGGAAAAATCACTTCTTTCGACATCCGCACGAACCTCAGTGGGGCAACTATTCCTCAGGAAGGCTCTATACCGAGTGCGACGACCCTGACTGAAGGAGAGGAATTAACTCTCAATCTATCCGGCTCGTCGGATCCTGATGGTCACGCTATCACACACCATGAAATCATCTGGGGCGACGGCAAGAGTATAACCGATCCAGCACACCGGGAAATCGTATACGGCCCGCTCGCACAGCATACGTATGCTCAAAGCGGGACCTATATCGTCCGGGTTACCGCATTCAACGAATACGGCATACCCTCTCGGGAGACATACCATACCATCACGGTTGAACCATCTTCCAAACGCCCGCTCTTCGTCGCGTTCGTCGGAACGAACTGGCCGAGTATTGAAGGTACAAAGTGGCCCGGTTACTACTCTGCGCGCCTCCTTGTAAACGGACATGTCGTCATGAACTGGCGCGACGTGGCCTCCTTCAGCGGCTATGAGCGCATCGAATGGGATGCGTCCCCCATCGATGGGGATGACACCTTCGAGTTGACTATGGAGATTCGCGTGGACAAGACGATCTCCGACCCGGGCGGCACAGAACCTGGAGACATAAAGTTCTTCGTAGACCGCTTTTACCTCTTTGGCAGAACGGGTGCACTCTATGCAGAGGATCTTTTCCTCAGCAACAATAACGTCTCCTCCATGATCATTACCTGGGGAGGCGGGGGTAGCAGTTCTCTCTTCGACAATTACGACCGAGCTGTAGGACCCGGGTACGGCTATGCACTCGCAGTGCCCAACAACGGCTGGGTCGGCCGCACAAAGGGGGACCTCTATCGCTTCAAAACCAATGCAAAGGGACTCGATATTTCCGCTCCGCGCGAACCTGCTGCCACGGTCGCCCACAGCATAAATCTCCAACAGGGCTGGAATCACATCTCTAGCTACGTCGCCCCGAAAGACAGCAGCTTAAAAGCCGTCTTTAGCGATGTACTCGCGAATGTCGCTCTGGTGAAGGATGAGGCTGGGAAGGTATTCATGCCTCAGGAGAACATAGACCAACTCGCTACCTGGGACCCGCGTGAAGCCTACATGGTCTACATCAACTCGACCGATACGCTCCAGATCGAGGGCGTCTCGCTAAGCAGCGCGCCTCCGGCCATACCACTCGAAGCCGGTTGGAACCAGATACCCTATCTCAACGAGGTCCCCCTTCCCATCGACTCGGTGCTCAGCAGCATCTCGGCGTACGTGGTAATGGTCAAAAACCACACCGGCCAGACCTATCTCCCGGGCTTCGGCATCAATGACATTGGAATGATGCAACCCGGGCAGGGATATCTGATCTATATGTCGCAGCCGACAACGCTGGTGTATACCTCTTCCGGTTCCAAGACGC
>Ga0164243_10008731_pt1 | contig 14893 bp, 24 predicted proteins | sample OricompcompostOP_FD_108781 | JGI IMG/M metagenome (GOLD analysis project Ga0164243, IMG submission 108781) | Organic Plus compost microbial communities from Emeryville, California, USA - Original compost - Organic plus compost (OP) | ecosystem: Engineered > Solid waste > Mixed feedstock >... | reverse complement strand
CTGCCACGTCAGGGTCGTCCAATTTAGAGATGATTGTGAATGTTACTTCACGCCCCTCTTTAATCATCTGATTTACCCGCCGAGCGACACCGGAGTTGACCTTATGCATCCGAAGTGTTCCTGTGCCTTCCCATGAAATCACTTTTTTATGAACAGCCGCTACCCCGGCAATATTAACATCCTCTTTATTGAAGCTGATCTGAGCTTGTAACCCTTTTTGGTCAGCCAATTTTGCATCATCCAACCAAACCTCGCCATACGTACCGTTAATTACATTTTTGCCGTCCATTTAATTCCACCCCCTTATTAGATTAAGAAGTCAAGATTGATATCTTCAATTGCATCCAACGGTTTAATAGTACCTTCAAGGAATACTTTATCCTTCGTATTTGCCTCTTTAATATCTTGCTCATTCATTCCCGTAGTATCAACTCCAATGGATTTCAGGTATGCTTCCTGCTTAACGATATTGATACCTACAACATTTTGGTTAGCATCCAGAACACCATCAGCTTCCAGCAGTTTAAGATAGCCGTTAATAGCAGAAATCAACAGCACTTTGTTATCATAGCTGTTTGCATACTTACCAATGTAGCTGTCCTCTGCTGTTTTGCGAATATCTGTGTAAACAAGATCGAGAATATCAACAATCTTGATTTTCTTCCAATCTTCGCCTTTGTCAGCAGTTGTAGTTTGAAGAGAGTTTACTGCACGAGCAACTTTTACCTTTTCACCGTCATTGTAAATGACGAACTCACCGTTATCGATCCGATCATCGAGATCAGCTTTAGTCACTTTCGGCACATCATCAACATCAGGCAACACTTGGAACGTAGCCGATACTTGCAACGGCGTACCTGCCAGAAGCCCGGCAATACGAGAGCAAAATTCAGCGGTAGTATAAGTCGTATCACCTACAACAATGCTATCCGTAGTGAAATTAATGATCCCTTCATGGTCAGCGTCAACATTCGGCAGAACAGCCTTAATCTTCTTACCATTTTGCCGTTGAGATTTTACCCAAGAATCAATAGTATCATTTTCAGTGATATCTGGGACAGCCAGATAATCAAACTTGACACCTTCGAGATAGTTAAGTGCGATTGTGAAATCATGAGTATCAGTCTCTGCATCATAAACAGTAGAAGGTAAGAAGAACGCCACAACAGATTGAGGCGGATTGACTCCGCCGACAAATGCCAATTCAATTTGCTTCTTATTCGCCGCCGAAACATTAGTCGGAATATCAGCTACAGAAGTCATACGATAAAATCCGCCAACAGTTGGATCAACCAGAATCAGCGCAACCACTCCACGGCTACCGCGTTGAATAGCAGAAATTGCCGTACTTTTAAACTCAATACTAATTTGAGGCAATGGCATTTTATATCACTCCTCCACATTTTTTATTTCAATGTCAGCATCCTGTGCGATATCATAATCGTCAGGCTCTTTCAATTCATCGAAATCATCGATATACATTTGAAGATCAAAATAAATTTCCTCATCCTGAACATACCCATTGATACCTATCACTTTCGCAAATCTATCCGTCCCGTAAACAGGTAAACTCCCGTCAATGAACAACGAATAAATCTTGTTTAACTCCCCCATTTGTTTATCAATATCTACAACCTCATTATCAGTGCGCCAACTAAAAAAGACGACTTGAACATTCAAGTTCCACCGTCTTTTATATCTGTTCAATTCTTCAATGTCACCAGCCACAAATTGAATAAAAAATGAAGGTCGAACAAAGCCAGCAGGTATCCTTTGAATATATACAGGAGCGGTACTATATCGGCTGATCAGTCTATTAGCAACGCTGTTTAAAATCCTAATCATCCCAGACACTCCTTAAATCGTTCATGAATTGATTAATTTCACGCTTCATGTTAGGCCTCGCTACAATCATAGCCTTCTCCATGAACTTTTTACCGTAGACAAACCGCTCAGTAAGCATCATACCCTCGTTGTAATTAGGTATATACTCAAACGTATTATTCCCTCTCCATCTCCCCGGCACGAAACGTCTATGTTGCACATGCCCATCATTAACGAATCGTGCATACTCAACATTCGTACCGACAACAACGCGACTATCGCCCTCAAACTCAATCACAATACTTGACCTCAATCTTCCTGTGTCCACCGCACCTAATGTCGTTATCTTCTTCTTGACTTCAAGCTGATAAATCGTGCCCAGCCTCATCAATAGCTGTTCTTTCTTCTCATCGAAGTCCTTGATAACTCTTCTCGCTCTCTCCTCAAATTCTCCCCAATGTCGGTAATATTTATGGTTATCATTCTTCTTCGCCATAATTAAGCCTCCGCGTTGGTGATGATCTCAAGTTCAATATGGGTGCGGTGTCTAACAGCAGGGTCTGTAGCAAAATACTTCTCTCCATTGATATAGAGCACATCATTCCTCTTAATGTCAGCTTGAGGCTCGACATAAAGGTTAAACAAGTTTCTCACAACGGCTTGTGGGTCAGTTTGCGTGACCGTACTACCTGTTCCTTTATCGAGAGAGCATTTATACCTTCCGATCTCAATAAGTTCCGTGATAGGTCTGTTAAGCGGCCCTAATACCGTCTGATTTCTTTTGACGATTACCTCATCAGTCATAAACCGCATATTAGAACACCCTCATCAAACGGTATGGGTATAGCCGCATCTTAATTTCTTTCGGCAAACCGTCAGTGAATGTAACAGATCGACTTCCAAGAGTCTCACTCGAATACCCTTCTGAATACAGCCGATTAAACCGGAAAAGAACTAAGTCCTCTAAAACACTTTCCAGCGGTTCAGGGAATTGATATTCACCTTCAACCATGAAATCGTTATTGCAGAAAATTTTAATATCCTTTTCCGCCTTATCGATCAGTAGAGATAAGAGAGTATCTTTTGAGCCATCAATATAACCGCTCAATAACTTTACATTGGACAATATTTGTTCTTTATCCAACTTACTCGCCTCCCCTCAATTAAACCTCACGGACTCCTTCCAACTTCCTAAGCTGTTCAGCAACATCGGGGTCACTTGTAGTATACCGACCTTTACGGAACTGAATATTCAGGAAACCGACCCACATATAAGCATTATCAGATTCAAACGTAAAAGTCTTAATCTCACGTTCTCGATCCTTCAACTCATCCAACTGGGACTGTTCTTCTTCCGTCCCGTCTACAGGCTTCTCTGGCACAGTAATAGGATTCTTTCTCGGTCTACCCATTCAAATACTCCTCCTTCATACAAATAAAAAAGGGGCAAGGGATTTAAACCCCGGCCCCTCATTTTTATAACAAACCCCACTCGATATTAAATCTGACGGCCCGAGTAAGCCCAGTCCGCCATTATGCCATCATTTTTATAACAAACCACATTCGATATTAAATTAGCCCGTAATTCCTACGATTTTACCTCCGGCATATTGGTTCAACAGTTTAACAGTGTTTTCAACCAGAACATGGCCTTTGGAGTAGTCGCCCGTTTTAGCCAAATCTTCATAGAAAGGAGGACGCAGTTCAGCAATCTCAACATAGTCCAAATCAACAGCCATAATCGTGCCTTGAGGCATATGGCGGTTCAGTACAAAGTTAATTTCACCGAAGTCGGAATCAACACGGGAAACTTTAATACCCATCACATTATCTCCTGCTTCTGCAATCAAACGTGTATTAGAGCCATTTTTCAGCAGGTTGTTGACAATACGTTTTTCAGTTGCATTCAAGAACGCATAGAACGTACCGCTTGCACCTTTAGCCCACGATTTTTGCAACATATCGAGAAGATGATTTTCTGTAAGAATGCCCGGATTAGAAGTCTCATCAGCCAAATCGATCACGTTATTAGAATTAATCAGATTCAGCAAGCCGTTCATTTGACGAGGAGTAGAACCGGACTCAAGTGCTTTTACACCATTAATGATGTAATACTCAATATCACGCTTCAATTCAGCCAGACGGTCTTGTACCTCTGCCTGAAACTCATCACCGATCCCTTGAGCCGCCAAAGCGCGAACAGTACCAGAAACAGAAGTAACCTTCTCGATAATCTGGCACACATTCGACAGCATCGTGCGAGTGGAGTTGATAGCACTGCCAGCCTCTGCACCTTCAAGGATTGTGTTCGAGAGGGTTTGATTCATTTGCTTCTCTCTCCACGTAACCGTGATATCTTTAGCCGGAACGATTTGTCCACGACCAGTCAACAGTGTGTAAAGCGGGGTATCTACAGGATTAACCAGCGCAATTTCATTGGACAAGTCAATCAATTCACCAGTCAAAAAAGTATTTGCATACTTCTTCATTTACCAATCACTCCTTTTAATAAGTTGTTTTATTCTTAAACTTAGAAGCGATCATGCCGCGCACATCGCCACGTTTTAAGGCTTTTTGGTACTCATCGAGTGGGGGATTGTTTTCGTTGTGCTTCAATTCAGGAGTTTTCCCTTTAAGGTACTCATTCTTGACTTCCTCAACCTTTTTATCCACCAACGCTGTAAATAACTCTTTAACCTTCTTAACTTTGGTTTCAAGAGTTTTCCGCGCTTCTTCTTGATCCTCGATGCTGATCGCCGCTGAAACGTCAATAAGATCACGGAACCCAGTGTCGAGTTGTTCAGCTTCCAGAATGTCGATCAGTTCAAGTTTCAATTCACGAGAACGAATTTCCAGTTCCCGCTTTTTAGCTTCTTGTTCAAGCTGTTTTTCAAGTTCTTTTTTCCGTTCTTCTTCGGTCATTTGCGCTCTACGCTGTTCTTCCTCGAATTGCTCTTTCAGCTTCTTAGTTGTTTTCTTCACAGCGTCAGTTACACGTTTATCAACGTGAGATTGAAAATCCTTCAAGAAGTTCTCATCTTTAAGCAACTCTTCAAGGCTTGGCGATTTAGGTGTTTGATCCTCGCCTTGATCACCACTTACATCTGCACTATCACTATCATCATTACCCGCATCTTCCCCTTCTGCAAAAAGTTGAAGGTTTACAGGGTATTTAAGTTTAATTTCATCAAATGCTTTCATAATCTAAATTCCTCCCATATGTTAGTTGCATGACCGACCCCTAAAAATAGTTGTCCGATCTCTGCCCCTCAAATTTATTGACAACAAATTGGTGTATTTTATCACTAAAGAAAATAAAAAAGAGCCTAACGGCTCACTGTGCATCTCTCCATGACGGATAATCATCAGCATCACGGATCGCTCTCGTTCTCGCATTAACATCGTTATAGCTTATCGGGTCGAGAATTGGTACATAAGTGCATCGACACATCGGGTGTCTTGGCAACATCACCTCTTTACCTAACTGAAATATTTTCAGGTGAGTTTCACCGCAAATTTCACATGTTCTCTCGTCAGATGTTGTAGCCAAATACTGAACTCTTTTAATGCCGTTATCAGCCATCGCCTTTGCCTCGGCTACATAACTTACCCGCATTACCTCTGTTCTCGCCACCCTTAACGCATTAAACCGTGAGTTATTAATACCTTTATTTATACGGTCAGCGGCTTTCTGCATACTCTCCCCTAACACAAGGGATTGGGTTATTCCTTCACGTAAATTTTTGAGTAGTAACTCCTTATTGTCCCATATTCTGTCAGAAAACATCGCCCCAGACCATGGGTAATTAACCGACTCTTTTACAAACTTCTTAGGTATCCGGTCAAAAGAACGAGTTACTGCCGTATACTGACCAAGTAGAAAGATTGTTCTTAGATATCTCTCCTCATAAATATCCTCTAACTCCTGTCTAACATAACTCACTTCTTCCGCCCTAAGATCATTAAGAATTTCATTGATTTGATCAAGTAATGTAACCAGCCTTGCGTATTTGCTTGCCTCAATGTACGTCCAACTCGGCATCCGCGCATTCAGTTCAAGAATAAGAGAAACGATATCTTTACCGACTCTTTGATAAAGCCGTGTAAGATATCGTTCCATCTCTTCGATTGTCTCCATCACGCCCGCTTGATTATCGAGAACTTTTCTCTGTATCTCCTTAATTAACCGCTCTCTTTCTTCGGAAGTCATGATTAGTCACCTTCTACTGGAAAATCTTCCAACGTTGCCGGTTGACGGAAACTTTCAGTCTCTCTTGCGTAAGGGTCTTTTTCCTTTTCAGCCATCTCAACAACATCTTTCGCATCGTCAACGAACGGCAACAAACCGACAAGAGAAACACGGTCTACAATACCGTTAAGTTTTTGAATGACATCAGCCAATTCCGAAAGGTTGTTAGGTACATTACGTGTAAACTGGATCGATAACTTGTTCAAATCGACCACTTCACCGGTGATAACACGAATAGGTTCAGCCAGCACCTTAATAAGTTCCTTCATCGCCCGTCTAAACTTTCTCTCTTTCGTGATGCAACGTGTCTCCAATCCAAACAATTTAAACCGAATTGCTACACCGGACAGATTGTTTGCGAAATTATCGTCAGACAAGTTAGGTACTTGTGAGAAGCGATAAATGTTATCTTGCAATCTGTCAAGATGAGCAGTCATATAGTCTTTAGGAAGTTGCTTCGTGATAAACTTAACATCACCATCTTCCCCTACCTCGATTATCCCTTCCTCCTTCAATCGCTGAACGGTATCGTTGTTGAGGGACATATTCTTGATCATTAGGTAAGCAGATCGAAACACTTCCAACTCATCAGAGTTTGAGGACATTATTTTATCGAAATCCTCAACCAACGAAATTACTTTCTCAAAATCACCCATCCGCTCCTCATTATTGGGGAACTCGATGATAGGTACTCGACCAAAGATGTGTTCATGAGGCGGGTTCATGTCATCAACACGGAACAGACCCATTTCACTGTCCTCAATCCAATACGAGATGTCTGAACTGCTATAGACTTCTGCATACCGAAGTTCATCTTCATTGTTAGCAAGCTTAATCTTATAAAACCGGACAGCGTAGAGGAGTTCATCAGGTTTATTGGCATTGTAGATAAAAATAACTTCTTCCGCCGGAACACGAACCATGCGAGTCTCGCTGTACTCATTTTGATACACCATAAGAGCACTTCTACCCTTGATTGCTCCCTCTTTTCCGATCTCCATGAACAAATCATCAGAATCATTATCAGCAAAGATATAATCAAGGAAATCCTGAACCTCTTCTACCTCATAATTAAGCACAATCGGGTTCCCTAAGAAATAGCCAGTAATTGTATCAACGATCTCGCCGTAATAGTTATTAACCAATCGATTGTTTGGCTTATTTGGGTCTGTTTCCTTCTTGTCCAAGATCGCATGTTTCCCTTTATACAACTCATAATTTCTATGCATCCGTGGAACTTGCTCGTTTTGAAAATTCTCAATGATCTCATGAAGCAAAACACCGTCAATCGTATCCTGCTCTGTAAGATACACTTTCTTGCTCATTTCCTCACTCCTCCATCTTATCTGCTACATAATTCGTCAATAATACTGCACCAAATATCATCTATCTGCAAAACAAAAAGACGCGACCATTTTCGGCCGCGCCCTATTAGTTATAATTAAATATTAATTTAGATTTAATTAATAAATAATTATATTTATATATAGTATTACTTTAGTATATATTTAAGGCTCAAATTTGACCCCTCAAACTAACTCCTTGATCGTTAAATTAATCTGATCCGCCCACTGACTAATCATCCCTCTGTAGTTATTCACTAACTCACATGTATCTGCAAATTTCTGTTTACACATGTGTATACGGTATACCTCAAAAGGAGTTAATCCATTGATATCTTCAACCTTCTTGTTATCCACTTGACCAGTATGACCAATTACCACGACCCGCCCCCCGGCATCGTGCACCCGCGTAAGAATCAACTGCAAATCACTGATTGAACGAGCATTTTGAGCCTCATCGATGATCAGGAAAGTTCTTTTCATATTGACTCCACGCATAGACATGTCAGTCTCCATTATAATCTCCTCATTTGCCCTTAGAGCGGTAAATGCGGCTTCTCCTATACCTAACTCCTCCAAGGCATCAAAAAGCGGCAGAAACAGCTTTGCGGCCTTCTGATCACTATCCCCCGGCAAGAACCCTTGACTTAAATATCTGTCGTCAGGAAACCGGATATACACGATCCTATCACATACACCACGCCGCATCATTTCAAAACCCATTTCCACTGCCAATGTAGTTTTCCCTGTCCCGCTCGGCGCATCTACAAATACAACCTGCTTTTTCTCGATTGTTTGCATGTATTTAAGCTGATATTCGTCTGGTTTGAATGTAAGGTGCGTACTGTATGGATTAAAGCTGTATTTTTGCTCGTATTGAGGACTACGTTTTTTCTTTTTACTCATATTTAACAGCCTCCTATCGCTTATATCCCCTCTCACTGCTTTACGCATCAATACATCACCTTTTATGCAAATAAAAAAGGCTACCCATAAACGAGTAGCCTTATAACTACTACTATTACACCGCACACAATGAAGTACCACCATAACATGTCTGTAGATCGATCATCCTTACTCACTTCAATATCGCACCACTTTTCCCAAAGAATTTATACAGGAAATTACCGTTTTTCGCTTCAAGTTCTTTGGTGAGGTAGTAAGTAAACTCATCATCGCTCATACGAATGTTACTCATTTGCAAGAACCAATCATTTCGATTTCTTACTGCTCTCTCAACCCGTCTTACTAAACCGTTAACCTTCTCATAAATCACACAAGATTGTGCATCATCAGGTATAACATGTTTAATCAATGCAGGTTCATCTTCAATAGACAGTGGAAATACTAAGCATCCAACACCTTCATATTTCATCAGCAGATCGGAAAATTCATCCTGCGTATACTCCGTATCATCATAATCTCCGTCCACTCTCCACCACATACCGTTAATGAGTTTTGCATAAACATGCGTGCAACTATCCGTCAACACCTCTACCCGCTCAACTCTGTCCAATGCGTAACCAACTTTCATTTACTTATCGCCTCCAATTTATGGCTTTATAAGAATTTAACTCCGTTTATCCAACTTTTTCATGCTATTATTATACACCGTCCATTATAATAATCAACCGTGAAAGACAAAAAAAAATAACCGCCAAAAGGCGGCTACTTTCATTCCCACTTATCAATTTTAAGTTCTGCACAAACAGCCATTATAACGAGCAGAATAACTAAAATAAGGCTCATTCTCCTACCGGTTGAGTTATCCCTGCCCCCTCATCGATAACAACGATTCTCGGGCTATCTACGGCCCCTAAAACGATTAACCCGACAGCCTCCACCTGCCTCCCGCTCTCAAAAGTCACTTTATATGATCCCGTTTCACTAATCATTTGAGCGACTCTTCCGATCATAGGACTTAAAATTTTTGCGTGCTCAAATCCTCCGCCTTTGACAATAAATCTTACATCAACAAGTTTCATTCCTATCTCCTCCTCATGGCATTATATATCTTTCTGTATAACAATGTAAACAAAAAAATAGAGGCTTTTTCAGCCTCTTATTACAGAAGAATCATTACGAATACCAACCCAACAACTACAACACCAATGGCGGCATAGTTGCGTGCGGCTTCTTGTTCTGGCGTGATTTCACGCTCTTTCCAGCCATAATCTGTTCTTTCGATGATTGTATATTTCATTTTTATTCACCTCCTGCATGTGGAGTGTTATTAACCAAATTACGCCAATCAATAACCCAATTCCCCGAAGCAAGTTGAGAGTGAACCTGAGTGTTAGAATATCTCACACGATAAAGGTCATCGTCTCCCTGCTCTTTCCAGACAACAGTGTAATAATACTTAGAATCTGGATAAGCGAGATGCACAACATTCTCGCCATCACGAATATCGCCAATATGCTTAAAGAAAAACGGTATTCTCTTCTTAAATGCCTTCACGATCCTCACCAACCATTTCCCATACTCCCTCTCTTAATGCGATGCTTACCGTGATAGTATCATACTCCAAAGAATATGTCTTAAGCCCCGGCTGATCCCACGTTACAATGAATTTTGATGGCTTACTTGGATTGCGTGTAGCGAGGTACAAACTACCCGTATCTTTGACCCTGAACAGGAACTCATCTGGCAATTTCACGCAACAACACTCCCGTCTTTACCTAACTTTACCCAAATTCCAAGGTCTAACAACATACTAACATCCGACCTTGAATAAGAAGTTTCACAGTAAATATCATTATCAATCCAAGCCACTTCATAGTAACTGTCGCTCTTTAGGACAAGGTATTTACGATCATCTAACTTATCATATACAAACATTATATCGTCAACCGATTCAGGCATTTAATTCCCTCCCAATCACAACCCATTCATTAGACCTGATAAGTCGATGTACTTGCTCGACATCATAATTGGCGACTATATCATCATAACTATAGATTAGGTAGCTATTCTGATTCTGATCATACACCGCAAGATAAAAATAATTTGTACTGTAGTTAAATCGAAACATAAAAACCTCATCCGGCACTTTATACAACACCTCCAATTCACTCTATACAATCATTAACTCTATCTACAGGAAATCATAAAATTACCGTATGTTTGGGGGCTTTTAGCCCCCTACTGCCGAAGGAACTTCAATGCAGACACAAAGCGTGGCTTTTGATGATACTTTTTAGCGATCTCTTTGCTCTTAGCATTAACCGCTTCAATGTATGGTTTGACTTCTTCGATGGCTTCCGATTGACTCATTTTGCCGATTGCATACAGCTTCTTTGCGGCCTCTGCCCGCTCTCTAAGAACACTAATTTCATCGCTCATCGCTTATCTCTCCTTCGATTTATTCATCCCTTACACTTATTATTATACACGTACCATGATAATATTCATAGTAGTTTTTGGTGTTTTTTATAAGAAAAGGGAAGGCCGTCACTTCATCCTTCCCCCTCCTTGAGTCACGTACCATCTATATTCATTATACACGTAGATACATAATAAACAAGTGACAAGCACATTAATTGGAGATGTAAACATCAATCAACCGATTCAGACTCATTTCATAAATATTCTGCTCATAATCGCCTGAAATTAGATCACCTCCATAGACCGCCTTAAAACGGTTTCTAAGCCCTTCATACCACAAGTCGAAGGGTTCACCTTCGGAGAACATATTAGACCGCTTCACGGCCTCAATAGCCTCCTTAAATGACGTACAATGATACTGCTTATCTCCATACACGACTAAAATATGCATTTCCGTTCCCCTCCTTATACAAAAAGAGGAGGTATTCCCTCCCCTTATACTGTTACCATATATTCCCCTCTTTTTCCTACGCCCTGATCTCTAAACTGCTTATTTCTCTTGCCGATAAACTCGCTGATTTCAGTTCCATTCAATCCAAGTTCAGTGTAGAGGTCATAGTTACGATGAACATATGCTTCATCAGGTTCACACTTAGCGATTCTTGCTTTACCTTTTGGTTTAATCTTCTTACCTGCGAATTGAGCAGTCTCTACAATTTTATGAGTGAGGATAATCCAAGAACTGATCTTTTGATAGTCTGTCGATCCAGCGTGCTGTCTGAACTCTAACGTCCCATGATTTACCCACGATACAAAATTTACTTTGTAATATCTTTGGCTTCTGTAATACACTCCGTAATAATCTGATCCGCCGAGTACCTGTTTCATTTCTTCAATGTCCTGCATTCTCTCCACTACTTGAATTACCGTTTCGTTTGAATCCATCCAACTCCCATTAATCAATTTTGCGTACCGATTATCGAAACGGCTTTTAGGGAAGATTTCATCAATTGCTCTTTCATGTTTTGCATAGATGCGATATACATTGCGAATCTGTTCAAATTCAAGGTCAGCGGCGTAATGATGAACGTGTACTCCGCAGTTAGCTGTCACTTTCGGGTTGTACTGATTAACGATAGAGAGAACTAATTCCAACTCCCGAAGCCCGCTCACGCCTTTTAATACCGGCGATACGATTTCCATGCTGGAGTGCCCTGAAAGCGATCCATCATGCTCAATTTTCCAAGAGTTGTAATTACCATGTTCTACAGAACCAATTGCTTTCGCCTCAATCCCCGCCTCATTCAACACTTCCGCCAATTTTGACTTATTTATATCTAAGCCTTCAATTTCAATCTCAACACCGAATTGCAATTGTCTTGCAAACTCAACTTTCTTTAATGTTTTTCCCATCTTCATCAGCCTCCATTAATCAATTTCCCTTAACCTTATGTCTTTATTATACACATAGCACCATAATAATAAAAGTATTTTTGGTGTGAATTTGGAAATTTTTTGGTGTTAAATTCTGAACAGTGACCGATCAAGTATATTAACCTGATTCTGTTCTTGAACAGTAACCGCAAAATCGAAGCCATCAAATAAATCGTCATGCTCCTGATCCCCATCCTTGCTCATAAGCAAGAGTTCTTCTTCAAAGTCACTCATGTTCTCCCGCAAAAACACTTTACCATTCTCAAACAATGCAGACCGTCTCATTGCTCTTGTTACCTTGTCCTTTGATGTATGAAGATTAATGATAGGAAGATGTGTACTCCGTCTTAACTCCTGCGCCATAGACAACTGATAAGCCACAGTCTCAATCCCAATCCGCTCAACCATAGGGAATTTTCTTGCTAACTCAACAATCTTATTAAACTGTTGGTCGAATGTGAGCCGCCCACGGAAATAATCGAGTGCATACACATTATGCTCATCGTCTACGCCGACAATAAAGACGACGAAAAAGTCAGACGAACTGCTTTGAGTGATTGCCAAGTCGATTCCGAAAAATACTCTAACCTTCTTCTTAACCACCTCTCCCGACTCTTCATTACGAATAAATACATTGACAGTGTTATCTGTGATCTCATATCTATCGTAATACCGAAAGTAGTCTGCTTTGAAAATGTCTCCTTTAGCTAATTCAACATCATTTTGATACTGCATACCAAAGATGATACTTCCTGACTCCGCACGAATCTTTTTAAGGGTCTCTAAGCTAAATTTCTCCTCCCATAACGATACTTCCTTATCCCCCTTCTTATTAATCGCCATCTGTACTTGAACAGAATAGTTACCGGACTCGATAAAATCTTGGTACAAATCGGATGGGTGATATCTTGTCCCTAAGATATGAAAATCTCCATCAGGCTCTAATGTCGGCAACAACGCAGAATAAAACCATTCTTTCAGCTTACGTCTTTGCGTCTCTGTACGAGCATTCTCAAATCCAACCATATCGTCCCCAATAATGAAATCGAAGTGCTTAGATACCACCGCACCAGAAGCCCCTAATGCCGTCAATGTGGCCTCTTTGCGAATAAGGGTACGGTTACTTACCGTGAACTCATTATCATTCCATGGGTTCCCTTTTAAGTCCCCGAACACACGAATAAGGTCAGTATTCGACTCAAAATGTGCTCTAACCTCTTTTAAGAAAGATTGAGCCTGTGCCTGTGTCTTAGACCCAATCATTCCCCTAATATTAGGGTCACGGAGAATGCGAGTAATGCAATAATCCACATCCCCTACCGTACTTTTACCAAATCCACGTGGAGCCAGATCAAGAGTATATCTCTGCTCGCTCTTATGTTTAATAATCTTCTTATGCATAGGTTTAAGAGTTCTTTTTGTAATGTACTTACACACGGTATAATAAGCCGCCGCGAAATCATCGCCCAATACAATCTCCTTCACCACTAAATCAGGCAACATTGTCCCATCTAACGCAATACAATAACCTCTCATCTTATCCTTCCCCTCCAACACAAAAAAGGCACGTAGATTATTCTACGCGCCCTTCATTTTATTTAATTACTCCATCGTGTAACGCTTTTCCACCGTTGCATAATTAACCTTAAATGTCATGCCAGACGGTGGCTCATACTCCTCATTATAATACCTGATGATCTCCTCGATCTCCCCTGATGTCGGGTAAGAAAGAAACACACCTTTTGAGAATGAGATAGGTTTCATTTCTAACGATCCATGAATAACTACTACATAATATTCAATCATTCGGATACAATACCTCCCTCACTTCTTCGCGGATTTGATTGATATACTCATTAAACGTACCATTCTTAATTCTCTTCTCCCGTTTATATTCAATCGTTGACTTAACGACTGAAGCATGAACATTGTCAGGCTCCGTTGTTGTGAGTAAGAGTTCAAACAACCAATTCTCTCTTTCCCCTCCAACCAATTCAGGACATTCATTGTCAATGAAAAATTGATTAATCTTCTCGACCGAATTAATTGGATTCACTTTATAATCATTAATCCCATCGATCAATAATCTTGTTTCATATGCCGACAATAATAAGCTTTCATCACCAGAAGCATGTTGATAAGCAAACTCAAGAAGTTCTCTTGGAAGTTCCTCACCCATTCCCAGATAATCATGACACCACTTAACATAATCGCTCGATGATTTAAAAACGCCAACCACTTTATCCATTAATCTTCTCTCCCCTTTAACTTTACTTATTGAAATTATCTAACGCCAACCGTGCCTCATATCTAAGTTCACTTACAAGTTGCTCAATCTCCCCTGTCTCATTCGCCATTGCATAATACGCCTCCAAGGTTGATTTGACAAGGTTACGTCTCAACTTCTTGATATCATCCAATGTCTTAATCAAATCGATCAACATTCTAACCTCTTCATCGAATTGATCTGCAACTCCATACCGTTCAGCATAGGCTTTAAAGTCCTCAAACGTGTTCAGCGTCTCATCATTCTCTGCATCCTTAGCCGTCTTTGTAATGTGTCCAGCAACTAACGATCCTCCATCATCTCCAACCATCAAAATTATAGCATAAGTAGCCTCAATGGCCGGGTCAGGTATATCAAGGCCCATAATATTTTTAATCCAAGTCTTATACCCCGTTAGGTTTTTAAACGTAATATTATCCATTAATAAAT
>Ga0164243_10008730_pt1 | contig 14894 bp, 12 predicted proteins | sample OricompcompostOP_FD_108781 | JGI IMG/M metagenome (GOLD analysis project Ga0164243, IMG submission 108781) | Organic Plus compost microbial communities from Emeryville, California, USA - Original compost - Organic plus compost (OP) | ecosystem: Engineered > Solid waste > Mixed feedstock >... | reverse complement strand
GCAGCAGGCCACGGGCGATGTGCAGGCGCTGGCGCATGCCCCGCGAGTAGCCCTCGACCCGCTCCCGTTCCCGACCGGCGAGTCCGACCAGTTCCAGCAGCTCGCCGATGCGCCGTTGCTGCGCCCGGTGCGGCACGCCGTACAGCTCGGCGAAGTAGCGGAGATTGTCCAATGCGGACAGTCGGTCGTAGAGTCCCCGGTCACCGCCGAAGACGTAGCCGATGCGCCGGCGTACCTCCCGCGTCTGGTGCACCACGTCGAAGCCGCAGACCCGCGCGGTCCCGGTCGTCGGGATCAGCAGGGTGTTGAGCATCTTGATCGTGGTGGTCTTGCCGGCGCCGTTGGGTCCGAGCAGGCCGAAGAGTTCGCCACGCCGTACGGTCAGATCAAGCTGCTCCACCGCTCGGACCTCACGCCGTTGCGGGCGAAGCCATCCGGTGCGACTGCGGTAGGTGCGGCCGAGACCCACCGCCTCGATCGCGTTGGTATATCCGGTCACGGCGCCGACCGTACGGCAGGGCCCGCGCCCTCGGAAATGAATTCGGTCCTGGCCGAATGCTCACGTCGCGTGTGTGCCCGCGCGCCGTCTCCGGTCAGCCCGTACGGTCGGTGCTCGCCGTCACGTCGCCATTCAGCAGCGTGACCAGCGCCAAGCCAGCGGGTTCCAGTGCGTAGACGACCCGGCGGCCGACCCGTCGCCGGCCGACCACCCCGGCCGCCGCCAGGGCGGAGAGGTGCTCGGAGACGGTGCTGGGCGCCAGGCCGAGGTCCCGGGCCAGACCGGCCGTGGTGGCCGGCCGGGTCAGCGTCCACAGCACGGTCGCCCGCCCCCGTCCGACGAGGATCGCCAGCCGGTCCGTGTCCGATGTGGACTCACGGACGCGCCTGTCCTCGCCGGCGAGCAGGGCCGTGCCGCGGGCCTGGTAGGAGACGGCCACGACGTCCGGGTTGTCGGTGGAGCAGGACAGCCCACCACGGGAGAAGATCAACGGGATGAGGAGCAGGCGTTGGTTGATCGCCACGAATGTCTGGTCCATCGGCTTGACCAGCGTCAGCACCGGCCTTTGCCACAGCGCCCGATCGTGCAGATCGGCGAGCAGCGCGTCCGGGCCGTCGGTGGCCAGCGACCGAGCACGGTGCAGCACCTCCTCGTCCAGCGCCGCCTTCATCGCGGGCCACCACGGGGCGAGCGCGGCCTGCCAGTAGGCCGAAAGGTCGTCGGCCAGGGCGCCGAACGCGCGCCGCGGGTCGCTGGCGTAGGTCCGCCACAGGTCCAGGTCGGGGGCGTAATCGGCGCGAGTGAGCTCGGCTTCGACCACGCGGACATCCGTGGCGCGCAGCCGGGCCAGTTCCTTCTCGATGCTCGCCGTCGGAGCCACCGGGATGGGGGTGAGGAAGTCGGGGGTCCAGGACCGTCCGAAAAAGCTCCACAGTGGAGAGTCCGGTGGGAACCGGGCGAGCACTGACCGGGCATGGCGTGCCCAGGCGCCGTAGGGCCAGGGCACCTCGTCCCGGTTGCGGTCGAGCAGACGCAGGCTGCTGGCCAGCTCCCAGAGCGGGCTGATGGCGATGCGGGTGCGGGCGAGGGTCGGTTCGTCGAGCTGGATCCGGATCACGGCGGTCAGGCGGTCGCGACCCGGCGTGCGGCCTTGTCCCGCAGGGGCACCGGCAGCGCGGGTGCGTCGAGCAGACGGGGGAGCAGGTCGGGTTCGAGGGTGAGCGCGCGGAAGGTCAGGCCGATCGTCACGCCGTGGTCGGGACGGTCCAACACCTCGATGGGAGTGCCGGCGGCGAACGAGCCGGGGGTGACCACGCGCAGGTAGGTGCCGGGGTGCGCGCGGGCGGTGAACCGCTTGATGAGGTCGGGCACGCCCCAGAAACCCGCGAAGACCCGGCACGGGATGCGGGGCCGGCTGACCTCCAGGACCACCTCACCCACCCGCCACCGCTCGCCGATGACGCACGCGGTGAGGTCGATGCCGACCGTGGTCAGGTTCTCGCCGAAGTTGCCCGGCTGAAGCTCGCGGCCCAGCTCGGTGGCCCACCACTGCGCGTCCTCGTGGGAGTAGGCGTACACGGCCTGGTCGGCGCCGCCGTGCGCGGTGGTGTCCAAGACGTGGTCGCCCTCGACGCCGAGCGGCTCGAAACGCACCGGGCCGGCCACGGGTCGCTTGTCGATGCCGGTCGCGCCCTTGTCGCCGGTCCAGTCGCCGGTGGTCGGGCGCCCGATGTTGATGGACAGGATCGAGGCGGTCACCGGACCAACCGTACGCGGCGGCGTTGCCGCGCCGCCAGGACCGGTGACCGTACGGGCGTCAGTGCTTGTGCTCGGCGAGCTCCAGGAACCGCCGCTTGGCGGCGAGCGCCTCCCGGGCCTCCTTGATCCGCCGGTCGTCGCCGGCCGCCTCCGCGCGGGCCAGCCGCTCCTGCGCCTCGGCGACCTGGTTGCGCATCTGGGCCAGCAGCGGGTTGTCGTCGGGCGTGGTGCGCCGCCACGCGCTGTCCATGGCGGCGCGGACCTTGTCGTCCACCGCCCGCAGGCGCCGGTCGAGCGCGCCGGCGACCTCCCGGGGGAGCCGGCCGGTGTCGTGCCACTGGGCCTGGATCTCGCGCAGGCGCTGCTGCGCGGCCTGCGGGTTGGCCTCCACGTCCAGCGCCTCGGCCTCGGCGAGCAGCGCGTGCCGCTTGTCCAGAGCCTGCTTCTGCTCGGCGTCCCGCGCGGCGAACGCCTCGCTGCGGCGGGTGAAGAACGCGTCCTGGGCGGCGCGGAACCGTTCCCAGAGCTTCTGCTCCACGTCCTTGGCGGCCCGTGGCGCGGCCTTCCACTCCGCCATCAGCTCCTTGAGCCGGTTCGCGGTGGCGGTCCAGTCGGTGGAGTCCCGCAGCGCCTCGGCCTCGGCGACCAGCTCGTCCTTGCGGCCGGTGGCCTGCTTGCGCTGCGCGTCCAGGTTGGCGAAGTGGGTGCCGCGGCGGCGGGTGAAGGCGTCTCGCGCGGCGGAGTACCGCTTCCACAGCTCACCGTCGGTGCGCTTGTCGACGCCCTTGATCGTCTTCCATTCGTCGAGGATCGCGCGCATGCGGTCGCCCGCCGCCTTCCACTGTGTGGAGGTGGCGGCGATCTGCTCGGCCTCCTCCACCAGGGCGGTCTTGCGGGCGATCGCCTCGGCGCGGGCGGCTTCGCGCTGGGCGCGGCTCTCGACCAGCTTCTGCTCGGCGGTGGCGACGAGCTTCTCGACCCGGTCGGCCAGGCCGTCCAGGTCGCCCACCACGTGCGCGTCGTCGAGGCTGGCCCGGATCCGCTTGAGGCTCGTGATCGACTGCGCGGGGTCGGCGGCGCCGGAGCCGAGGCGGGACTCGATGAGGGAGACCTCAGTCTCGATGTCGGCGAAGCGGCGGGCGAAGTGGGCCAGCCCCTCCTCGTGTGTGCCCGCGTGCCACGACCCGACGACCCGCTCACCCGCGGCGGTCTTCACATAGACCGTGCCGTCCTCATCGATGCGGCCGAAGCCCGTCCAGTCAGCCATGCCTGCCCTCTTTTGCCTCCGGCCGTCCTCGGTCCCTCGCCCGAGGCCGCCGCCGTTGCGCGATGTCGGATGCCCGTATGAACACTATGTGTCATCGGGCAGCACGGCGCGAGCCCCGCCACCGGTGGTGATTGCCGGCACGCCTCCGTTGCTCACGCTATTCTCACAGGTCGCGTAGGGTGCGCGTCGAGCGGCAGAGGGCCCAGTGCGGCCGAACCGTGACCTTGGGAGCGCTTCCAGATGTTTCCTGACCCGCTGGTCGCCCGGGGCACGGTGGTCGCCATCGTCGGGCCGACCGCGGCCGGCAAGTCGGCGCTGAGCCTCGCCCTCGCGCACCGCTGGGGTGGCGAGGTGGTCAATGCCGACTCCATGCAGCTGTATCGGGGCATGGACATCGGCACCGCCAAGCTGCGACCCGAGGAACGGGAAGGTGTCCCGCACCACGTCCTGGACCTGTGGGACGTCACCGAGCCCGCGAGCGTGGTCGCCTACCAGGAGGTGGCCCGCGCCGCCATCGACGACATCCTGGCCCGCGGCCGGGTGCCGCTGCTCGTGGGCGGCTCCGGGCTCTACGTGCGCGCCGTGCTGGAGCGGTTCGACTTCCCCGGTACGGACCCCGACCTGCGGGCATCGCTGGAAGCCGAGCTCGCGCAGGTCGGCCCGGCCGCGCTGCACGCCCGGCTTGCCGCCCGGGATCCGGAGGCGGCGGCCAAGATCCTGCCCACCAACGGCCGGCGGATCGTCCGCGCCCTGGAGGTCGTGCTGCTCACCGGCTCGTTCATGGCCTCCCTGCCGGAGCCGACGCCCTACTACCCGGCGATCCACCTCGGCGTCGACCGGGAGCCCGCCGAGCTGGACGCCCGGATCGCCGACCGGGTCGACGCGATGTTCGCCGACGGGTTGCTCGACGAGGTACGCGCGCTGGAGGCGGCCGGTCTGCGGACAGGCCGTACGGCCTCCCGAGCGCTGGGCTACCAGCAGGTACTGCGCCATCTCGACGGCTCGCTGACCCTGACGCAGGCCCGGGACGAGACGGTGCAGGCCACCCGTCGCTTCGTGCGCCGGCAGCGCACCTGGTTCCGACGGGACCCCGCGGTGGTCTGGCTCGACGGCGGCTCACCCACCCTGCCCGACCAGGCGCTCGCGGCGCTGGCATCGCGCGTCTGACCCGCGTGTCGCCGTGTGCCTCCGCGCCCACGACTGTGAACAGCATCGGGCGGCTGACCTGCGGCGCGGCAAGATCATCTGTTCACAGCCGTCGGTTGGCGGGGTTCGTGTGAACCGACACACCAGCAACACGCGGTGTACCGGTTCACGCTCGGGGGATGGCGGAGGCGTGTGGGCGGCGAGTGGGGCGCTGAGGTGCGCCGGGGTGGGGATGGTGTTGGCGGCGACGGTTGGTGACGCGCCGCCGGTTGCCCTACCCGTACGGGTGGCCCAACCCACGGCTGTGACCACCGACGCGAGGCTGACCCGCGGCGCAGCAAGATTATCTGTTCACAGTCCTCGGTTGGCGGGGCCAGTGTGAACCGACACACCGGCACCACGCGGCGTACCGGTTCACACTCGGCGAGGGCACTGGCGAGGGAGAGGGCGTGGGTGGCGCCGGGGCGGGGAGCGGGCCGGGCGGCGGGCCTAGGATGGCCGGAATGGACTGGCTCAAGGGACTCGCGTTCGCCAAGGGGCACGGCACCGCCAACGACTTCGTGATCGTGCCCGACCCCGATGGCGGGCTCGTGCTCGACGCCGAGGTCGTCGCCCTGCTCTGTGACCGGCGGCGCGGCATCGGCGGCGACGGGCTGCTGCGCGTGGTCCGGACCGCCGCCGAGCCCGAGGTCGCCGACCGGGCCGGCCAGGCCGAGTGGTTCATGGACTACCGCAACGCGGACGGCTCGCTGGCCGACATGTGCGGCAACGGCGTACGGGTCTACGCGCGTTACCTCGTCGAGGCCGGGCTGGCCGCCGGCCCCCGGGTGCCGATCCTGACCCGCGCGGGCCTGGTCACCGCCGAGGTCGGGCCGGACACGATCGCGGTGAGCATGCCGATGCCGGTCGTGGGCGGTCCGGGCACGGTTCGCCTGGGTGGCGTGGAGTACCGCGGCACGGCGGCCACGGCCGGCAACCCGAACCTCGTCGTGACCGTACCGGATCCATCCACTGTGGACCTTCGTGGCCGGCCGGAGCTGGATCCGGGGCAGTTCCCGCAGGGCGCCAACGTCGAGTTCATCACCCCGGTCGGCCCGGACCACGTACGGATGCGGGTGACCGAGCGGGGGGTCGGCGAGACCGAGTCCTGCGGCTCGGGCGCGTGCGCCGTCGCGGCCGTCGTCCTGGCCGGGCGGGCGGGCTCGGTGACCGTCGACGTGCCCGGTGGCCGGCTCGTCGTGAGCATCGACGAGGATCGGTGCGTGCTGGCCGGGCCCGCGGTGATCGTCGCCGCCGGCACGCTGGCGCTCTGAACCCTACCGGCCGTCGGAAGCCGTACGGGCCGGGCCATCCCTCGTCACTGTGAACAGCGCCCGCGCCGTCACCAGCGCACCTTCAAGATCATCTGTTCACGCTCCCGTCGCCCGCTCACGAGCGTGAACCGAACGTCGGCGTGTCCTCGGCGCGTCGCTCACACTCGCGCCGGGCAGGTGGGTCGGAAGCGCGGGTCAGCGGCGCACGTGGGTCGGAAGCGCGGGTCAGCGGCGCACGCGCCGGGCCACGAACCAGATCAGGCCCGCCAGCAGCACGACCACACCACCGATGGCGAGCGCGAGGCCGTACCAGAGCGGCGGTCCGTCCGAGCGTTCCTGGACCACCGCGAGCGGGCCGGGGCTGGCGCCGATCGCCGGAGGCAGCGGGATGGCGGATCGCTCGTAACGGCGCAGCACGGTGGGGCCCGACTCGTCGCTGATGGTGAGGAACTGCTGACCGTCCACTGTGTACGCGATCGCCTCTCCCTGCGCCTCGCCGGGCAGCGGCGTGTAGCGAGGGGTTCCGGTGGTGATGGCCCGCACGACGTCACCGTCGGGCACGTCCCATTCGTAGGCGGCGGTGTAGGTGCGCAGGGCGACGCGGGTGCGGTCCGGGCTGACGGCGGCGCCGGTGACGAGCAGTTCGCCGATGATCCCCAGCGAGTTCGGGTTCCCCGTGGTGGTGGGGTGGAACTCGCCGACTCGGCGCAGCGGCACCCCCGTCGCCGTGTTCGGCTGCAGCGCCGCGGTGGGCTGGTAGAGGTAGGCCGCCGTCCCCAGTTCCTTGGTGACGATGATCGGCGTGCCGTCCGCGGCGAAGAGCAGCGCCTCGGCGTCGTGCGGTCCATCGGGGTAGGTGAGCCTATGGATGATCGGGTCGCCGCCGCCGGGCGGGATGCGCCACAGCGCGATGGTCTGCCGGCGTGACGACGCGGTGGCGTTGTCGCCGATGTCCGCCACCCAGAGCGCGCCGTCGGGGGCGACGGCCAGGTCCTCGGGGTCCCGCGCGGGGGTCGGGTACTTCTGGGTACGGGTGACCCGACACTGCTGGTCGAGGTAGACGATGACGATCCGGGAAGCGTCGAACTGACTGTCCACAACGGACACGTAACCCTGCGGCGTCGCGACCAGGCCCGACAGCTCCACGGCCCGCGGATCGTCCACTGTGCACACGTCCGTCGCCGACACCGCGAGCGCGGCCGGCGCCGGGACGTTGGCGGGTGCCGGGAGGTTGGCGGGTGCCGGGACGTTGACGGGCGCCGCGGGGTTGGCGGGTGCCGCGAGGGCGGCGGCGAGCGTCAACGCGGTCACGGCACTGGTCAACGGCACCCGGCAAGTGTGCCAGCCGGGGACCAGCGCCGGCTCAGCCCACCCGGGCCTGGGCAGGCTGGGGTTCACTCCACGGTGGACCCGGGTTGGTCGAGGAACAGCTCCAACTCCAACTCGTGCCGGATGGGGATGTCGTCCTCACCGAGGTCGGGGATCTCGGGCTTGAACCGGCGGGCCTCGTCGACGGCGAACCGGCGCAGGGCGCACAGGTCGAACCCGTGGCGCTGGTAGAACCGCAGGGCACGGGTGTTGTCGTTGGTGGTGATCAGCCAGACGCGTTCGCACCCGACCGCGCGGGCCTCGTCGATGACGGCATGGAGCAGGGCCGACCCGACCCCGATCCCGGCGATCGCGACGACCTCGCAGCCGGCCTCCGTGATGTCGTAGCAGGCGATGCCGGCCCGTACGTCATCGCGGATCGCGATGAAACCCGGCAGTTGGCGCACGTCGTGGATCACGCCCGCCGAGACGACCAGGGGCGCCCCGAACTCGCGCACCATCAGGTCTTCCAGCATCGGCAGGTCGGCTGGCTCGATCGGGCGGATCGTCACGGCACGGGTCACCGTCACATCGGGATGCACCCGCTCAGTGTGCCGTGCCGTCCGTTTCCGTGCCCGCCAATCCGCGCCATCCCCACCCCATCCCCCTCGTGTTAGCAAGGGCACCTTGTTAGACGCTCACGGTTAAGAAGGTGCCCTTGCTTGCACCAACCACCGGGTCAGGTGCGGGCGGCGAAGCGGACGGCGGCGGCGACGGCGGGGGCCACCGTGGGGTCGAAGACGCCCGGGACGATGTAGGAGGCGTTGAGTCGTTCCGGCTTGACGGCGTCGGCGATCGCGGCGGCGGCGGCCAGGGCCATCTCCTCGGTGAACGCCTTGGCGCCCGCGTCGAGCATGCCCCGGAACACTCCGGGGAAGGCGAGCACGTTGTTGATCTGGTTGGGCTGGTCGGAGCGGCCGGTGGCGACCACGGCGGCGTGCCGGCGCGCCTCCCGCGGGTCGATCTCGGGGTCGGGGTTGGCGAGGGCGAAGACGATGGCGTCCGGGGCCATCCTGGCGATGTCGTCGGCGGTGAGCAGGTTCGGTGCCGAGACGCCGATGAAGACGTCGGCCCCGACCAGGGCACCGGGCAGGTCGCCGGAGTAACCGGAGTGGTTGGTGTGCTCGGCGAGCCACTGCTGGGCCTGGCTGAGCCCGGTCATCCCGCGGTGCAGCGCGCCGGCCCGGTCGTAGGCGATGATGTCGCCCACGCCCTGGGCGAGCAGCAGTTTCATGATCGCCGTACCGGCCGCGCCGGCGCCGGAGACCACGACCCGCACCTCGGCGAGTTCCTTGCCCACGACCCGCAGCGCGTTGGTCAGTGCGGCGAGCACGCAGATGGCGGTGCCGTGCTGGTCGTCGTGGAAGACCGGGATGTCCAGCAGGTCGCGCAGCCGGCTCTCGATCTCGAAGCACCGGGGAGCGGCGATGTCCTCGAGGTTGATCCCGCCGTAGGCGGGGGCGATGGCCCGCACGATGGAGACGATCTCGTCCGGATCCTGGGTGTCCAGCACCACGGGCCACGCGTCGACGCCGCCGAACCGCTTGAACAGCGCCGCCTTGCCCTCCATCACGGGCAGCGCCGCGGCCGGCCCGATGTTGCCCAGCCCCAGCACGGCACTGCCGTCGGTGACCACGGCCACCGTGTTGCGCTTGATGGTCAGCCGCCGCGCGTCGTCGGGGTTCTCCGCGATCGCCAGGCAGACCCGGGCCACCCCCGGCGTGTAGGCCCGGCTGAGCTCGTCCCGCGTGCGCAGCGCGATCTTCGGGGCGACCTCGATCTTGCCGCCGAGGTGGAGCAGGAAGGTACGGTCGCTGACCTTGCGCACCTCGACCCCGTCGAGCGCGGCGAGGGCCGCGGTGATCTGGTCGGCGTGTCCGGCGTCGGACGCGTCGCAGGTCAGGTCGGCGACGATCGCGACCGGGTCGGAGTCCACCACGTCCAGCGCGGTGACGATGCCACCAGCCTCGCCCACGGTCGTGGTGAGCCGTCCGACCGCGGTGGGGTCGGACTTCACGACCACGCGGACCGTGATGGAGAAGCCGGCGCTCGGCAGCCGTCGGGGCACGCTTCCCTGAGCCGGGACTGGGGTGGAGTGGGCGGCCGCGGTTCGCTTGCTCATGTCCGGTGATTCTCCGCCGGGCAGGCGACCGGCCTCAAACCGGCTCCGAGCGCACTCGACCCGGTCACAATCGCTGCGCGTTTCTCGGGTGCGGTGGCCTCGACGAGGTGGCACGATCGGCATCACGATGACAAAGAAGCCGATCGCTGACGAGCTTGCCGAGCGCACCCCTGCCGTCAGCCTGCATTCCGCCGAGGGCGACGAGTTCGAACTCGCCGACCGTAACGCGCTGCGGCGCGTCGCCGGGCTCTCCACCGAACTCTCCGACGTCACCGAGGTCGAGTACCGCCAGTTGCGCCTGGAGCGCGTGGTGCTGGTGGGAGTCTGGACCGAAGGGACCGTCGAGGACGCGGAGAACTCCCTGGTCGAACTCGCCGAGCTGGCGAAGACCGCGGGCTCCGAGGTGCTCGACGGGTTGATCCAACGCCGCGACCGGCCCGACCCGTCGACCTTCATCGGCCGGGGCAAGGTCGAGCAGTTGCGTTCGGTGGTCGTCCGCTCCGGCGCCGACACGGTGATCTGCGACGGCGAACTCTCGCCCGGCCAGCTGCGGACCCTGGAGGACCGGGTCAAGGTCAAGGTCATCGACCGTACGGCGTTGATCCTCGACATCTTCGCCCAGCACGCCAAGAGCCACGAGGGCAAGGCGCAGGTGGAGCTGGCCCAGTTGCAGTACTTCCTGCCGCGCCTCCGTGGTTGGGGTGAGGCGCTGTCGCGGCAGGCCGGTGGTAGCGGTCGCGGCGGCGGTGCCGGCGGTGGCGTGGGTCTGCGGGGTCCGGGTGAGACCAAGATCGAGACCGACCGGCGTCGGATCCGCACGCGCATCGCACGGCTGCGCCGGGAGATCGCGGCGATGAAGACGATCCGCGACACCAAGCGGTCCGGAAGGCACCGGGAGGCGGTGCCGAGCGTGGTGATCGCCGGCTACACCAACGCCGGCAAGTCGTCCCTGCTGAACCGGCTCACGGGTGCCCGCGCGCTGGTCGAGGACGCTCTCTTCGCCACGCTGGACCCGACCACCCGGCGCACCCGCACCTCGGACGGGCGGGTCTTCACCCTCTCCGACACCGTGGGTTTCGTCCGGCACCTGCCGCACCAGCTCGTCGAGGCGTTCCGCTCGACGCTGGAGGAGGTGGCCGAGGCCGATCTCGTGCTGCACGTCGTCGACGGCGCGCACCCCGATCCTGAGGAGCAGGTGCGGGCCGTACGGGAGGTGCTGGCCGACATCGGCGCCGTGCACGAGCAGGAGGGCCAGCCGGCCACCGGCGTCTCGGGCGTGCGGTCGCCGGAGTCGCCGGCCGGCCCGGCCGCCCGGCACGTGCCGATCGAGCTGCTCGTGGTCAACAAGATCGACGCGGCGGGCGAGGAGACGTTGCTGCGCCTGAAGCGGCTGTGGCCCGACGCGGTCTTCGTCTCGGCCCGCACCGGCGCCGGCATGGACGACCTGCGCGCGGCGATCGAGGCTCTGCTGCCGCGCCCGGCGGTGGAACTGGACCTGCTGATCCCCTACGACCGCGGCGATCTCGTCGCCCGGTTGCACGAGCGGGCCGAGGTGCTCGACACCCGCCACACCGAGACCGGTACGGCCATGCGGGTCCGCGTCGACGCGCGGTTCGCCGGTCGGCTGGAGCCTTTCGTTCTGCCTCTATCACACGCTGTGGCCGGGGCCTAGCTCACTGTCGGGTCGCACGCCCACATTTCCAGAAGGTGCGGCATTCTGACAGACTAGCCGCCATGCCTCGTCACTCCTCCCGGCTGACTGGCGCACCTCGCACCCCGGGCGACTGGCTCGGACGCGAACTGGGGGTGCTGCTTTTCGCGTCGAGGTCGGCCCGTTCGGTACGACTGCTGGCCGTCGCGGCACTCGCGGTGTTGACCGCCGGGATCGTGATGCCGGCACCGGCCATGGCGGACACCACGCCGACCCCGACCGCGGGGGGCACCGCCGACGAGGGCGACAAGCGGATCGGCCCGCAGACGCCGGGTCAGGCCGGCTGCGCGGTGCCGAGCACCGTCAAGGAGATCACCGGCATGGCGGTCACCGCGAACGGCATCGCGGTGGTCGAGGGCGCGTTGTACCCGGGCAAGATCACGGTCAAGGTGCTCGACGACAGCTGCAAGGTGGCCAGCACCATCACCAACAGCAACACCAGCGTCGTCGCGCCCCGGGCCATGCAGGACCTGACCGTGACCGCCGACGCCTTCTGGATCGCCGACACCGGCGACGGGGCGAACCGCCCGACGGTGGGCATCGAGAAGCTCCCGATCGGCGGCGGCGCGGCCACCATCTACCGCTACAAGTACCCGGGCGGCGCGAAGATGGACGCGTTCGGCTTCCTGCTGGGCGCGGGCGACCTGCCGATCATCTTCGCTCAGGAGAGTGGCGGAAAGACCGGCATCTACACCGCGACCGCGCTCGCGAAGGAGAACGACGCCAACTCCCCGGGTGAGCTGGTCCGGGCGGGTGAGTGGACGCCGCTGGACACGAAGACGCCGAGCCCGGCAGGAGTGGCCGGCGGCGGCTCGATCGTGACCGGCGCGGCGAAGTCCCCCGACGGCAAGTTCGTCGTGATCCGCACCTACACCGACGCCTACGAGTACGAGATCGGCCCCGACGGCGACATCGTCAAGGCGATCACCACCGACGAACCCGACGTCACCCCGCTGCCGGGCGAGCCGAACGGCCAGGCGATCTCGTACAGCGCCGACGGCTCCCAGTTCGTGACCCTGCAGAAGAGCGCGGGCACGGTGCTGACCTACGAGATCTACCACAAACCGGAAGATCCCGAACCGCCGGTGACGACCCCGCCGGTCACTGAAGAGGGCGGGTTCCTGTCCAAGCTCGGCCTGCAGGAGATGACCCGGCTCATCGCCGCGGTCGGCGTGGTGGGCCTCGTGCTGGCGATCGCGGGCATCATCGGCATCCGCCGCGCTCGCCGCCGCCGGCGCGAGGAGGAGGAAGAGGAGGACGACTACTACGACGACGAGGACGACTACGACGACCGGCCGCCTCGCGGTCGTGGTGGTCGCGGCGGTCGTGGTGGTCGCGGCCGTGACGGTTACCCCCGGGACCCGGCCTACGCGGGCGGCGGTTACGACGACGGCTACGGCGGTTACGGCCCCAACGGCGGCGGGTACGGCTACGACGACGGCTACGGCCAGGGCGGTTACGGGCCAGGGGGCTACGGCCCGGGCGGCTACGGCCCGGATCAGTACGGCGGGTACGACCAGGGCGGTGGCTACGACGACGGCTACGGCCAGGGCGGCTACGGGCCAGGGGGCTACGGCCCGGGTGGCTACGGCGCCGGTGGCGGCTATGGCGGCTACCCGCAGCAGGGTGGTTACGGCGGTGGCGGCTACGGCGGTTACCAGGACGAGTTCGACCCGATGAACGACCCCCGGCGCCGCTGACACGAGCAGACGCTGACACGGGCAGCCGCCGACACGAGCAGCCGACACGGAACGGGCGGGTGGGAAGCCTCGGCCTCCAGCCCGCCCGTTCCGTGTCCGCGACCGTTCTGTGCCGGCCCCGCTCTCGGGGCCGCCGCGGCGGTCAGAGCCGGCGCAGGACCGCGACCACCTTGCCGAGGATGGTCGCGTGGTCGCCGGGGATCGGCTCGAACGCCGGGTTGTGCGGCATCAGCCACACGTGCCCGTCACGGTTGCGGTAGGTCTTGACGGTCGCCTCACCGTCGAGCATCGCGGCCACGATCTCGCCGTTGTTGGCGACGTGCTGCTGGCGGACCACGACGTAGTCGCCGTCGCAGATCGCGGCGTCGAGCATCGAGTCGCCCTTGACCAGCAGCAGGAACAGCGTGCCCTCGCCGACGATCTCACGCGGCAGCGGGAAGACATCCTCGATGGCCTGCTCGGCGAGGATCGGTCCACCCGCCGCGATGCGGCCGAGCACGGGCACATAGGCGGGTGCCGGACGCGCGGACCGGACCGCCTCCTCGTCCTCGACCAGCTCGCTGGGCGGCCGGACGTCCAGTGCCCGCGGCCGGTTCGGGTCCTTGCGCAGGTAGCCCTTCTTGTGCAGGACGTTGAGCTGGTAGGCGACGCTCGACGGCGACACCAGCCCGACCGCCTCACCGATCTCGCGCACGCTGGGCGGGTAGCCACGACGGTCGACCGTCGCCCGCATGAACTCCAGAATCTTGCGCTGCCGCTCGGAGAGGTCCGCGGCGAAGACCTCGGGGAGCGCGGTCATGACCTGCTCCACCGCGCGCAGCTCGTCGGCGCCGCCTCGGCGGCGCAGCTGTGGCCGGCCGTTGGCGTCCTCGGTTGCCACCTGGTCCTCCTCGTCCTTGCTCATGGTGACCCTTGCCTACTTCTCGCTGTCTCTATGCCTGATGCTTATGTCTGACGGTGGTGTTCACGAAGCGTATGGTGCTGAAGATTCAGGATCAGTGGTGCTCGAACAACCGTACCGCCGAAATCGGAAAGAATCAAACATCCGTTCGACCTGTGTTGGATTGGTGTCGCCGACGGCGGGCCGATAGCCTGGGAGCCCCACCCAGCTGGTGCTCGCACCGTCAGCCCGCGCAACCGAGAGGCGAGATCATGCGGTGCCCCTACTGCCGCCATCCGGACTCCCGGGTCGTCGACTCGCGGGAGGCCGACGACGGGGCGCTCATCCGGCGGCGTCGGTCGTGCCCCGAGTGCGGCAAGCGCTTCACCACGGTGGAGGAGGCCGTCCTCGCCATCGTGAAGCGGTCCGGGGTCACGGAGCCGTTCAGCCGCAGCAAGGTGATCTCGGGGGTGCGTAAGGCGTGCCAGGGCCGGCCGGTCGCTGAGGACGCCATCGCGCTGCTGGCCCAACGCGTCGAGGAGGCGGTGCGGGCCAAGGGCGCGGCCGAGGTGCCCAGCCACGAGGTGGGTCTGGCGATCCTCGGCCCCCTGCGTGAGCTGGACGAGGTGGCCTACCTGCGGTTCGCCAGCGTCTACCGGTCGTTCGACTCGCTCGCCGACTTCGAGCGCGAGATCGAGACCCTGCGCGCGGCGGCCCGGGCCCGGGAGGAGGCCGGCGACGAGCCGGTCGAGGCCGCGGGCCGTACCAGCTGATCTTCTTCGGGTTTCTGACAGATTTTGGGGACGCGCGGCGGGTGACCGCGCGCAGACGAGGGGGGCGACGGCGTGACGACCAGCAAGTCACGGAACAAGGCCGGGGCAGGGCTGAAGATCGAGCGCGTCTGGACGACCGAGGGGGTGCATCCCTACGACGAGGTCACCTGGGAGCGCCGCGACGTCGTGATGACGAACTGGCGGGACGGCTCGATCAACTTCGAGCAGCGCGGGGTGGAGTTCCCCGAGTCCTGGTCGGTCAACGCGGCCAACATCGTGACCACGAAGTACTTCCGGGGAGCGGTGGGGACCCCGGAGCGGGAGTGGTCGCTCAAGCAGCTGATCGACCGGGTGGTC
>Ga0164243_10008729_pt1 | contig 14895 bp, 13 predicted proteins | sample OricompcompostOP_FD_108781 | JGI IMG/M metagenome (GOLD analysis project Ga0164243, IMG submission 108781) | Organic Plus compost microbial communities from Emeryville, California, USA - Original compost - Organic plus compost (OP) | ecosystem: Engineered > Solid waste > Mixed feedstock >... | reverse complement strand
GGGGATGGTCGTCATGGAGATGGGGTACGACGACGACGTCGACCACGACCTCCGCGACGCCCTGACTGACCGCTGTGGGGAGCTGGTCGACGAGGACACCGACGAGGTGGTCGACGCGGTGCTGGTCTGGTACCGCGACGGCGACGGTGACCTCTTCGAACTCCTCGTCGACGCCCTCGGCCCGCTGGCCGACAACGGGGTCGTGTGGCTGCTGACGCCCAAGGCGGGGCGTGAGGGGCACGTGGAGCCCAGCGAGATCGCCGAGTCGGCCCCGACCGCCGGGCTCCAGCAGACCTCGACGGTCAACGCCGGCCGGGACTGGAGCGCGGCCCGCCTCGTCCTGCGCCGCGGGGCCAAGAGCAAGAAGTAGACCGGCCGCCGCACCCGTCGTGGGCGGCAGCCGTCCGCTCGCCCAGCGGACGCCACCGCCGGGCGGGCACGGTGGCGCCGTCCCGACCCCCTTCGAGGAGTTTCCGCATGCCCATCGAGGTTGGCGCGCAGGCGCCGGACTTCGTGCTGAAGGACCAGAACAACCAGGAGGTCCGCCTCTCGGACTTCCGGGGCAGGCGGAACGTGCTGCTGGTGTTCTACCCGCTCGCCTTCACCGGCGTCTGCCAGGGCGAGCTGAGCGACATCCGGGACAACCTCGACGAGTACGCCAACGACCGCGTCCAGGTGCTCACGGTCAGCGTCGACTCGGTCTACAGCCACAAGGTGTGGGCCGACCGCGAGGGCTACCGGTTCCCGATGCTCGCCGACTTCTGGCCGCACGGCGCGGTCGCCCAGGCGTACGGCGTCTTCAACGAGGCCGCCGGTGTCGCGAACCGCGGCACGTTCGTGATCGACAAGGGCGGTGTCGTCCGGTACGCCGAGATGAACCTGCCGGGGGAGGCCCGCGACCAGCTGGCCTGGCGAAAGGCGCTCGCCGAGCTGGCCGACTGATCCCCACCGGGCACGCCGTGCCACCGGGCCGGCGGCCAGCAGGTAAGCTTGCCAGCCACCGGCCCGCCGCACGGGCGTTCCGGGCGCGTAGCTCAGTGGGAGAGCACTCGCCTTACAAGCGAGGGGTCGCAGGTTCGAAACCTGCCGCGCCCACAAAACCAGCCCTCACCTGCGGAAACGCCGCTGCCAGCCAGGACGTTCCGGTGCTTGGCCGCTCGCCGAGCACTCGCCTGTGCGATGCGGTCACGGCGGACCCCGGCGATCGCGCCGCGGGTCCTCTCCCCGGCGCTGCTCCGGGTCGGTGCGAGTGCCCCCGGGGTGTTGGTCTCAGCCGCAGCAGTTGCCGCCGGCGGTGGGCAGGGTGACCAGCCGGAAACGTGAGCCGTCGGCGGTGGCCGGCGGGGCGTCGAACTGGTCGCCGGCGAGTGCGGCCAGTTGGAGAGCGACGCCCGGGTCGATGCCGAGCTCCTCCGCCGCGGCGCGGGTCGCGTCGGCGACGGATCCCGCGGCGGGGAGGTGTCGCAGCGCGGAGGAGATGAGCTGGGCGGGCACCTCGGCGGGCAGGCCGAAGCGGGCGGCGGCCTCGTCGAACAGGGACCTGGCGCCGAGGGTCGCGCTGCACACCCCGGTTTCGGGAAGGTCGAGCCGGACGTCGCGGGCGGCGCTCCAGTCGCCGGCCAGGGCGGCAACGATCGAGCGGACCTGCTCGTAGCCGGTGGCCATGAGGAACGTCGGGGCGCGCCCGTAGCTCTTCATGCCGACCGCGTAGTAGCCGGGCTCCGGCTGGGTCAGCTCGTCGATCCCGTGTGGTCGGACCGTTCCGCAGGAGTGCTCGTTCGGGTCGATCAGCGGCGCCAGGGCACGCGTGCAGCCGAGCACCGGGTCCAGGTCGAGGCGTAGTTCGCTGGCGATGGTGTGGTCGGGGCGGAAGCCGGTGGCCGAGACGACGCGATCGGCGGTCACGGTGCGGCCGTCACCGGCGACCAGCTCCACGGTGCCGGCCCCGGGCCGTACGGCGGTGACGGCGAATCCCGTGAGCAGGGTGACCTGCCCGGTGTCGACGAGCAGCTTGAGACCCGTCCCGAGGGCGCCGCGGGCCGGCAGGGCGTCGGCCTCACCGCCGCCCAGGGCCCGGTCGATCGCGCTACCGCGCACCACCCAGGTGACCCGGGTGCCCGGTGCCTGCTCGACGAGTTGGGCGAGGGCGAGCAGCGTGTTGGCGGCGGAGTGGCCGGCACCCACCACGACGGTGTGCCGGCCGGCGTAGGCGTCGCGGTCGGTGCCCAGGACGTCGGGCAGGGCGTGGTCGACGAAGGCGGCGGCCTGGTCCTCACCGTGGGCGGGCAGGCCGTTCGCGCCCAACACGTTCGGCGTCCGCCAGGTGCCGGAGGCGTCGATGACGGCGCGCGCGAGGATCTCCTCGCCACCGGCGAGCCGGGCGACGAACGGCGCCTGCTCGCGGCCGGCGGTGCGGACCCGGTCGACGCCGACGCGGCCCAGCGCGGTGACCCGCGCGCCGTAGCGCACACGCGGGGCCAGGGCGGGCAGCTCCGCGAGCGGTCGAAGGTAGCCCTCGACCAGCTCGGCGCCCGTGGGAAGCTGCTCGTCGTCCGGGGCGGGCCAGCCGGCGGCGTCCAGCAGGCGGCGGGCGGCGGCGTCGACGTTGTAGCGCCAGGGGGAGAACAGCCGGATGTGGCCCCACTGGCCGACGGACGCGCCCGCCTGCTCGCCGGCCTCCACGACGGTGAAGGGCAGTCCGCGCTCGTGCAGGTGAGCGGCGGCGGCGAGGCCCACCGGCCCGGCGCCGATGACGAGTACGGGCAGCTCGTCGACGGAAGTCAGCTCGTCCATGGTCGATCTCTCTCCTCGCGGGCGACGTGTCACGGATCAGCGGATGAACGACGTGGCGGCGAGCACGCTCGTGCGGGCGCGCTCGCGTCGGGCGTCAGCGCGGCACTGGCTGGTGCAGACCTCGCCGCAGCGGTCGGAGAAGGAGACGGTGGGCCGGGAGGGCCGGCGCAGGCGGGCGAACACTCAGATCACCTCTGTCTAGACAGATATCTAACCAGGCACAAGCCTGCCCTCTGATTCGACAGACGTCAAGTTAGATGCACGTCGAGGCAGGAGGTGATCCCTGACACGCACAGCGGCGGAGAGTCGGCGCGGGCGGCGGGCGCCTCGGGTCAGCGAGCGCGGTCGGCGGGCAGGAGGTCGTCGACGAGGCGCTGCACCCGGTCGCGGATCTCGTCCCGGATCGGCCGTACCGCTTCGACGCTCTTGCCGGCCGGGTCGTCCAGCTTCCAGTCCTCGTACCGCCTGCCGGGGAAGACGGGGCAGGCGTCACCGCAGCCCATGGTGACGATGACGTCCGAGGATTTCGCCGTCTCGTACTCCAGCAGCTTCGGCCGCTGGTTGCCGATGTCGATGCCGACCTCGCGCATGGCCTCGACGGCGGCGGGATTGACCTGGTCGCCGGGTGCGGAGCCGGCGGAGCGGACCTCGACGGCGTCGCCGGCGAGGTGACGCAGCCAGCCGGCGGCCATCTGGGAGCGGCCGGCGTTGTGGACGCAGACGAACAGGACGCTGGGCTTGTCGCTCATGATGCGCCTTCCGGGTTGTCCAGGTGGTGGGGACGGTCGGCGGGTACGACCACCCGGTCCGCGGCCTCGCCGGCGTCGGGGTAGAGCGCGGCGAGCAGGCTCGCGCCGGCGGCGAGGCCGACGAGCTGCGCCAGGACGAAGCCGGGCACCGAGCCGGGGGCGATGCCGGCGAAGGTGTCGGTGAACGCCCGGCCGATCGTGACGGCCGGGTTGGCGAACGACGTGGACGAGGTGAACCAGTAGGCAGCCCCGATGTAGGCGCCGACGGCGGCGGGCGCGACCAGGGCTCGGCCGGAACGGGCGAGGGCGAAGACCAGCAGGATCAGACCGGTGGTGGCGACGACCTCGCCGAGCCACAGGTGCCCCGCCGACCGGTCCGTGCGTGAGAGGTCCACGGCGGGGAGGTCGAACATCAGGTTCGCCAGCACCGACCCGGCGACCGCGCCCAGGACCTGGGCGGCGACGTATCCACCCAGGTCGCGGAGGGTCAGGCCGGTGCCGGCGCGGCGGCCGAGGAGCCAGTCGGCGGCGGAGACGACGGGGTTGAGGTGGGCGCCGGAGACCGGGCCGAAGATCAGGATCAGCGCGCCGAGGGCGAACGCGGTGGCGACGGAGTTCGCCAGCAGTTGCAGACCGACGTCGCCGGGGGAGAGGGTCGCGGCCATGATGCCGGAGCCGACCACGGCGGTGACCAGCAGCGCGGTACCGGTGAACTCGGCCAGCAGGCGCCGCCGGAGTGCGACCGTCATCAGCTCGTCCTCTCCCGGTGCCCGAGAGGCCCCATGGCACCCACACGATCCGGGGCGCTCATCGGGCGCCTCCCACCGTGGCGGGAGCGAGGCGGTCGACGCGCTCGGCGAGGTCGGCGTAGGCCGCCTCGAACGCATCGTCGGTGCCGACGCGCACCGGGTCCGGCACGGACCAGTGCAGGCGGGGTCGGACCGGTCCGGTCAGTTCCTCGTGGGCGTTGTCGCAGACGGCGATGACGAGGTCGTCGTCGTGGACGACGTCCTCGACGTGGGCGGTGCCGGTCGGCTCGAGGTGGAGCCCGTGACGGCGGGCCACGGCGAGAGCGCGGGGATGGACCCGTGGGGCCGGCTTCGTTCCGGCCGAGGCGGCGTCGCCCCTCGTACGCCGTCGCCACAGCGCCGCGGCCAGTTGTGAGCGGGCGGAGTTGTGGGTGCAGACGAAGACCACCCGACCCGCGCGGGCCGGTGGCGGCGGCGTGAGGGTGGCCAGTGCGGCCGGCCGGAGGCGGAGGTAGGTGCGCCGCCGGTCGCCCTCGGACCGGCGGCGCAGGACGAGGCTGGCTTCGGTGAGCACCTTGACGTGGTGGGCGACCAGGTTCGTCGGCATGTCGAGGGTCTGCGCGATCTCTCCCGGCGAGGCGTCGCCCAGGGTCAGCGCGTCCACGATCGCCAGGCGCGCGGGGTCGCCGAGCGCGGCGTGGATCCGGGCACGCGCGGCGAGGGGAGAAAGATCAGCCGTCATTGACTCAACTATCGTTGAGCTAATGTGACCTGTCAAACACGGCCGCTCCCGTCGCGGCTCCCACGCTCGGCCGGCCGCCGGCCACGACCGGGCGAGGGTCAGGCGCTGCGGAAGGTGCGGCGGTAGGCGTCGGGGGGTACGCCGACCGTGCGGTTGAAGTGCCGGCGCAGCGTCGTGGCGGTCCCCATACCGGCCGCCTGCGCGATGGCGTCGATGCTGTCGTCGGTGTTCTCCAGCAGTTCCTGCGCCCGGCGGATCCGTTGGGTCGACAACCACTGCAGCGGTGTCGTGCCGGTCACCGACCTGAAGTGGCGGGCCAGGTTGCGCGAGCTCATGTTCGCCTGGCGGGCCAGGTCCTCCACGGTCAGCGGCCGGTCGAGCCGTTCCATGACCCAGGGGAACAGGTCGGCGAGGGGATGGTCGTCGCGGGCGGGCACCGGGGTGGAGACGAACTGGGCCTGGCCACCGGCGCGGTGCGGTGGCACCACCAGTCGGCGGGCGACGGCGTTGGCGACCGTCGAGCCGTGGTCGCGGCGGATCAGGTGCAGGCACAGGTCGAGCGCGGCGGCCTTGCCGGCCGACGCGAGGACGTTGCCGTTGTCGACGTAGAGCACGTCCGGGTCGACCGTCACCCGGGGATAGCGGGCGGCCAGCGCCTCGGTGTGGGCCCAGTGGGTGGTGGCGCGCAGCCCGTCCAGCACGCCGGCGGCGGCCAGCACGAACGCGCCGGTGCACAGCGAGACCATCCGGGCGCCCGCCTCGTGGGCCGCGCGGACGGCGTCGAGCAGGTCGGCGGGCACGTCCGCGTCGATGTCCTCGACGGACGGGACGATCACGGTGTCGGCGCGCGCGAGCCGGTCCAACCCGTCGTCGGGCTCGACGGCGAACCTGCCGACCCGGACCGGACCCGGGCCGCAGACCACGAGGTCGTACCAGGGGTCCGCCAGGCCGGAGGGGTCCCGGACGAAGACCTCGCAGGCCATGGCGAGCTCGAAGTGCAGCATCCCGTCGGTGGCGGCGAGCGCGACAGTGGCCATGTCCGAAACTGTACGGGACATGGCGTTCCCGACACTGGCCCGGTCCTGCCGTCGCTGGGAGGCTCTCCTCAGTCGATCTTTCGAGAGGAACTCAGATGGAATCGGGTCAGGTCGTGGCGGTGTTCGGCGCGTACGGACACACCGGGCGGTTCGTGGTCACGGAGTTGCGCGACCGCGGGTTCGTCCCGCTCCTCGTCGGCCGCGACGCCGGCAAGCTCCGGGCGCTGGCGGCGTCGCATCCGGGGCTCGAACACCGGGTGGCGTCGGTCGACGACCCGGCCTCGCTCGACGAGGCGTTGCGGGGCGCGGCGGCCGTCGTCAACTGCGCCGGCCCGTTCGCCTCGACCGCGGCCCCCGTGATCGAGGCCGCCCTGCGCGCCCGGATCCCGTACGTCGACGTGGCGGCCGAGATCGAGGCCAACGTCGACACGTTCCGGCACTTCACCGACCGCGCCCGGTCCGCGGGCGTCGCGGTGGTCCCGGCGATGGCCTTCTACGGCGGGCTCGGCGACCTGCTGGTCACCACGGCGATGGGCGACTGGACGTCGGCCGACGAGGCACACGTCGCGTACGGGTTGAGCAGCTGGCACCCCACGGCCGGGACCCTCGCCTCCGGCACCGTCTCCCGGGACCGGCGCGACGGCCGGCGGGTCCGCTACACCGGTGGCCGGCTGGAGTACTACGACGACGAGGGCGGCCTGCCGACGCTGGACTGGGACTTCCCGGCTCCGCTGGGCCGCCGGACGGTCCTCGCCGAGTTCACGATGGCCGACGTCGTGACCGTCCCCAGCCACCTGTCCATCCCCCAGGTGCGCACGTACATGACCACCGACGCCGCCCGGGACCTGGCCGCCGCGGACGCACCCGCGCCGGTCGACGAGCGCGGGCGCTCGGCGCAGACGTTCGTCGTCGACGTCGTCGTGCGCTCCGGCGACACGCGACGACGCGTCGTCGCGAGCGGCCAGGACATCTACGCCGTCAGCGCGCCGCTGGCGGTGGAGGCGGTGCATCGCATTCTCACCGCCCGGACGAGGACGAGCGGGGTCGCCTCCGCCGGCGAGATCTTCGACGCGCCGGACTTCCTCCGCGCCCTGTCCGCGCACCTCTCGGTCACACCCCGCCACGAGTCCCGCGTGCCGCAGGCCGTCTGACCAGCGGCAGGGGCGGCCCGGACCGGCGCCGGGCGAGGCTGGCGCGAGTCCGGCGCGAGTCGAGCCCGGCGCGAGTCGAGCGGGGGTGACGCCGGTCAGTGGTGGTGGCGATGGGCCACGGCGTGACCCTTGCCGCGGCGGATCATCGCCCGGTTGACCGGCACGGCCACCACGAACGCCACCGCCAGGGCCACGGCCAGCGACACCCAGAACAGCCACGAGGTCAGGCCGGCGTCCATCGCCCCCGGAATGACCAGCACGATCAGGTTGTCGACGATCTCCATGACGGCGATGGAGACGGTGTCGGCGGCGAGCGCGATGCCGACGGCCGCGCCGATCGCCAGGCCGGAGCGGAGCACCGGGATGATCGTCAGGCTGTACCCGAACACGAACGCCAACGCGATGGCGATCACGATGGTGGGCAGGTTCGACCAGCCCAGCGCGGTGCCGATGACCAGGCCGAGGATCTCGCCGGCGGCGCAGCCGGTCAGGCAGTGCGTCGTCGCGGAGACGGCGAGCCGGTTCAGCTCACCTCGGCCCTGCGGGCTGCCCGGGTCGACGTCGTGCCGGCCGTGTCCCTGATGCTCGGCACGGCCCTCGGTGTGGTGAGCGGTGTGATCGTCCATGCGCTGGCCGGGGCGCGGCTCCGGTGCGGGTTGACGGGACGCCCCTAGCGGAGCGACCGGAAGCCGGCCCGGACCTCCTCGCAGAAGAGTTGCGGCTGCTCCCAGGCCGCGAAGTGGCCGCCGCGGTCGAGCCGGTTGTAGTGGATGAGGTTCGGGTATGCCCGCTCCGCCCAGCTGCGCGGGGCCTGGTAGAGCTCGTCGGGGAAGACGCTCACGGCGACCGGGACGGAGACGCCCTTCACGACCAGGAAGGAGTACGCGTTCGCGGCGTAGAGGCGCGCCGCCGAGATCGCGGTGTTCGTCAGCCAGTAGAGCGTGATGTTGTCGAGGACGTCGTCCCTCGTGAGCCCCGTGGGTCGTCCCGCGAAGGTCTCGGAGATCAGCTTCAGACTGGCCGCGTCATGGTCGATCATGAACGCCGCCAGGCCGACCGGTGAGTCCGTGAGCCCGGTCAGCGTCTGCGGGCGGGTGCCCATGATGAGGGCGTAGGCGGCGTGCTTCCAGAAGAAGTCGAGCTGCTCGCAGGCCCGCCGTTCCTCGCCGGAGAGGTCCGGGGGCAGCGAGCCGAGAGCATTGTTCACGCCGGTGATGTCGGACTGGACGAGGTTGTCGATCTCGGGCGGCACCGTGCCGGGCATGTTCGTGTGGATGCCGAGCAGCTCGGGAGGCGCCTGCACGCCCATCAGCTCCGTGACGAGCGCGCCCCAGTCGCCGCCCTGCGCCACGAACCGCGTGTACCCCAGGCGCGTCATCAGCTCCGTCCAGGCGCGGGCGATGCGGTCCGGGCCCCAGTCGGCCGTGGACGGCTTGCCGGAGAAGCCGTAACCGGGCAGGGACGGGATCACCAGGTGGAAGGCGTCCGAGGCGTCCGCACCGTGTGCCGTGGGATCCGTGAGCGGCCCGATGATCTTCATCTGTTCGATCACCGATCCGGGCCACCCGTGCGTGACGATGAGCGGCAGGGCGTCCTCGTGCCGGGACCGGACGTGGACGAAGTGGATGTCCAGCCCGTCGATCTCGGTGACGAACTGCGGCAGGGCGTTCAGCCTCGCCTCGACGGCGCGCCAGTCGTACTCCTGCTCCCAGTAGCGGGCGAGCGCCTGGATCGTGGCGAGCGGGACGCCCTGCGACTGGTCGGCGACGGTCTCCTTCTCGGGCCACCGGGTGGCCGCGACGCGTGCGCGCAGCGCCTCCAGGTCCGCCTCCGGGATCTCCACGGTGAACGGCCGGATGTCGGCCACGCGCGGCCGCGCTTGCGTCCTGACAGCCACGGTGGGCCACCCTTCCTGCCTGGTGAGGGCATCTTCACGGTGCCGCCGGACGGGTGCCGGTCGGCGGAACGACGGGGCCCTGTGCCGAGCGTAGAACGCGCCACCGGGGGTCGCGGCCCATACGGAGAATCCCTCACGGCCGGTGATCGACTGGGCCCGCCGCCCGGTCGTCGGGCCACCGCCGGGGCCCGGCGGGCCGACCCCGTCACCCGTCGGCCGCGCGGCGCGCCCGTCTCACGGCTCCAGTTCGGCCACCACCGCGAAGTGGTCGGACGGGTACCGCCCGTCGACGGGGCGGTCACCGGCCAGGTACGCCCGCCGTACGGTGACGACCCCGCCGGGACGGCCGGGGCGGGCCAGGACGTGGTCGATGCGGCGGTCGATCTGCTTCGTCGCCTCCAGGGGTCGGGTACGGCGGAGCTGAGCGTGACAGCGGCCGGGTCACCGCCGCCCGCGGTCCACGTATCGACCATGACGTCGCGCAGCGGCCGCAGGTCCGGCTGGTCGAACGCGGCGTTGAGGTCGCCGACCAGCAGCACCGGGAGGTTCCCGTCCAGCCGCGGATCGGCGGCGAGCGCCGCGAGGGCGGTGCTCTGGGCCAGCTGGTCGGCCGCGAACGCGGGCTCCCACTCGATGCACGCCACGACGACCCGCAGCGGCCCGGCCGGGTGGTCGAGCGTGGCCAGCAGGGCGGCCGGCGGCGGGCCACCCCGCTGCGGGTGGGGCAGCTCGTGCACCTCGGTGGCCACGATGGGCCACCGGCTCAGCAGGCCGATCCCCACCTCGATGCCGGCCTGGGACGGCTCCTCGGGCGGGTCGGGCGCCGGTGGCAGCGAGGTCGGCGCGAACGCGGCAGCCATGCCGCCGAGCCGGTCGGCCAGCAGGTGCGCCTGCGTCGTGCCGTCGCCGGCCCACACCTCCACCAGCCCGGCGACGTCCGGCCGGACCCGTTCGAGCGTCGCCACGATGCCGGCCTCGCGCTCGCGCCACGCGCCGCCGAACCGCCACCACAGGTTCCAGGTCATCACACGCATGACCGACCCTAAGCGGGTCCGCGGCGCGCCGCCCGGTGGCGAGCGGTCCGGCGCTCGTCAGCCGCGGACGAGCTGCCGCGCGGCCGACGCGATGTGGTCGGCGTCGATGCCTGCCCAGGCGAGCAGCTCCTTGCTCGACCCGGAGCCCGGCATCCCGCGTACGGCGAGGTGGACCAGCGACGGCGTGGCCCGGCCGCCGGCGATGAGGCTGTCCTTCACGGCGGAGCCGAGGCCGCCCTCGGGATGGTGGTCCTCGGCCACCACGATCCGCCCGGTGGCGGCGGCCGCGTCGGCGATCGTGGCGTCGTCGATCGGCTTGACCGAGTAGCAGTCGATGACCCGCGCCCGGATCCCCTCACCCGCGAGGGCGTCCGCCGCCGCGAGGCACGCGTGCAGGGTGACGCCCGCGCCGATCAGCGTCACCGCGTCCTCGTCGGAGGAGCGCAGCACCTTGCAGCCGCCGACGGGGAAGCTCTCGCCGTCGGCGTAGAGCACCGGGTACTTGCCGCGGGTGGTGCGCAGGTAGCTGATCCCGGGCAGCGTGGCCATGGCGTCGGTGAGGGCCACGGTGCTGGTGGCGTCGCTCGGGTACAGCACCGTCGAGCCGTGCACGGCACGCATCATGGCCAGGTCCTCGAGACCCATCTGGGACGGGCCGTCGGGGCCGATCTCGACGCCCGCGTGGGAGCCGACCAGGCACAGGTCCACCCCGGACACGGCGCCCATCCGGATGAAGTCGTACGCCCGGGTGAGGAACGCCGCGAACGTCGACGCGAACGGGCGGTAGCCACGTACCGCCAGGCCGGTCGCCGCGGCGACCATCTGCTGCTCGGCGATGAACATCTCGAAGTACCGGTCGGGGTGGGCGCGGGCGAACTCGAAGGCGTACGTCGAGTTGCTGACCTCGCCGTCGAGCGCCACCACGCGCGGGTTCCGCGCGCCGAGGACGACCAGCGCGTCCCCGTACGCCTTGCGGGTGGGCACGGCGGCGCCCAGGTCGTACCGGGCGGGGGTGGGCGGCTCGGTCGGTTCCGTGGTGACGGGGCGGGCCGCCACGTCGCTCGTGGGACGGGAGCCGTCGGTGGGGGCGGCCGTGGGCCGCGGCCCCCGTACGGTGAGGTGCCGCTCGCCGCCCAGCTCGCGGACGGCCCGCTCGGCCATGTCCGGCGGGAACGGTTTGCCGTGCCAGTCGTTGCTGTCCTCGACCTCGCGGAAGCCGCGCCCCTTCACGGTGCGGGCCAGGATCACCGTGGGCCGCTCGTCGGCCGGGTCCTGCGCGGCGGCCATGGCGTCGTCCACGGCGGCCAGGTCGTGACCGTCGACGACCAGCGCGCGGGCGCCGAACGCCTCGGCCCGCCGGGCGTACGCGTCGACGTCCCAGCCCAGGTCGGTGGGGCCGCGCTGGCCGAGCCGGTTCACGTCGACGAGCGTGACGAGGTTGGCCAGCCGGTAGTAGGAGGCCTTGTCGAGCGCCTCCCAGATCGAGCCCTCGGCGAGTTCGCTGTCGCCGCAGAGCACCCACACCCGGTAGGGCAGCTTGTCGAGGTACTTCCCGGCCAGGGCGATTCCGACGCCGTCGGGCAGCCCCTGGCCGAGGGAGCCGGTGGCGACGTCGACCCAGGGCAGCGCCGGTGTCGGGTGGCCCTGGAGGCGCTGCCCGAGCCGCCGGTAGCCGTGCATCAGCTCGTCGTCGGAGATCACGCCGACCGCCTTGAACAGCGCGTACAGCAGCGGGGAGGCGTGCCCCTTGGACAGGATGAGGTGGTCGTTCGCGGGCGAGCGCGGGTCGTCCCAGTCGTAGCGCAGGTGCCGGGTCACCAGCACCGCGAACAGGTCGGCCGCGGACATGCCGGACGTCGGGTGGCCGGACCCGGCGCTGGTGCTGGACCGGACCGAGTCCACCCGGAGCTGCGCGGCCACCTCGGCGGCGGTGTCGAGGCCGATGGCGGCGGTGGGCGCGGTGAGGGTCACGGTGCCTCCTGTGACTGCGCGGGCCGGATGCTGCCGCCGCGCTTACCCCGGACGACCCGGATCAGACCTCGCCCGCCGAGCGTCCGGGACGCGGGCTCGCCATCCTCGCCGAGCCGGCGGCGCGCCCCGCCGGGCCGGTGTTGGATCAGGGCTGGGGGGAGGCGCATGGGCTACGCCGACGTGGGTTCGCGGCTGTGGTACGAGTCGCACGGGTCCGGCCGGCCGCTGGTGCTGCTGCACGGCGCCTTCGGGGCCGCGGAGACGTTCGCGCCGCTCCTGCCGGCGCTGACCGCGCGGCACCGCGTGATCGGGGTCGACCTGCCGGGACACGGCCACACCGCCGACACCGGCCGGCCGTTGCGCTACGAGTCGATGGCCGACGACGTTGCCGCGCTGCTGCGCCACCTCGACCTGCCGGGCGCCGACCTGCTCGGCTACTCGCTCGGCGGCGGTGTGGCGCTGCGGGTCGCGATCCAGCATCCGGGGCTGGTCCGCCGGCTGGTGGTGGTCTCGGCGCCCTGCCGGCGCGGCGGCTGGTACCCGGAGGTGCTGGCCGCCATGGCCGGTCACGACGAGCGGACCGCCGAGCGGATGCGGGGCAGCCCGCCGCACCGGCTCTACACCCGGCTCGCGCCCCGGCCCGAGGACTGGCCGCGGCTCTGGGCCCGGTCGGGCGAACTGCTGCGCCACGACTACGACTGGTCGGCCGAGGTCGCGAGGCTGACCGTGCCGACCCTGCTGGTCTTCGCCGACGCCGACTCGGTCCCCACCTCCCACGTGGCCGAGTTCTTCGGGCTGCTCGGCGGCGGCCACCGGGACGCCGGCGGGAACGGTTCCCGTCCGGCGTCCCGACTGGCCGTGCTGCCGGGGCTCACCCATCACGACATCCTGGGCTCCCCGGCCCTGCCGGCCGTGGTGCTTCCGTTCCTCGACCACCCCGTCCCCGGCCCGGGTTGACCCCGCCGGCGGGGTCAGCTCGTGAAGCCGCCGTCCACGTTCACCACGGCGCCGGTCACGTACGCCGCCTCGGGCGCGGCGAGGTGCGCGACGGTCGCCGCGATGTCGGCGGGCCGGGCGTAGCGGCCCAGGGCGGTGAAGCCGGCGACGGCCCCGGCGTTCGGGCCGTGGGCCGGGTTCGCGTCCGTGTCCGTCGGGCCCGGGTTGACCAGGTTCACGGTGATGCCGCGCGGCCCCAGCTCGCGGGCCAGGCCACGGGTGAGCCCGGCCAGGGCCGTCTTGCTCATCGCGTACAGCGCCAGCCCGGGGAACACGGCCCGCTCGCCGACGTTGCTGCCGATGCTGATGATCCGCCCGCCGTCGCCGAGGTGCCGCGCCGCCGCCTGCGCGGCGACGTACGGGCCCCGGACGTTGACGGCGATCGTCCGGTCCCGCTCGTCCGCGTCCACCTCGTCGAGCGCGCCGACCGGGAACACCGCCGCGTTGTTCACGAGGATGTCCAGCCGCCCCAGCTCGGCGGCGGTCCGGTCGACCGCCTCCCGCAGGGCGTCCGGGTCGGCGCTGTCCGCCGGGACCGCGAGGGCCCTCCGGCCCAGCGCCTCGATCTCCTTGACCACCGCCGCGGCCCGGTCGGCGCTGCGCAGGTAGGTGATCGCCACGTCGGCGCCGTCGGTGGCGAGGCGCAGCGCGATGCCCGCCCCGATGCCCCGCGCACCACCGGTGACCAGGGCGACCTTTCCGTCCAGTGTCGTTGTCATGTGTCGATCATGGAAGCGGCGGCCCCGGCCCGTCTGGCGGCGATCGGACGCCGCGTCCCCCACCGAGTGCCAGGTCCGATTCCCGCCGGTCACACCGCGCGGTCAGCGCAGGCGCGCGGCCACCCAGGGGAGCAGGGCGTCGGCCTGGGCCTGCTGGAACGCGCGCACGGTGGGGATCCCCGCGGGCGCGGGGCGCCGGGCCGCGTCGGTGAAGAAGCCGGCCAGACCGGCGTACGCGCCGGTGAGCGCGTCCGGGTCGACGTCCGCGGTGAGCGGCAGCCGACGCAGCAGCGCCTCCGTGTCGTGCCCGCCGTGCAACCGCACGTTGACCAGCAGCAGCGCGGTGTCCAACCAGGCCGGTCCCCGGCACGCCCATGGCCAGTCGACCACGGTGACCGCGCCGGTGGCGTCGACGAGCAGGTTGTCGGCCCGGATGTCCACGTGGCAGAGCGTGTCGCCGGTCAGGGCGGCGATCCCGTACGCGGCGGCGGCCCGCAGCTCGTCCAGGTGCGCCGCGACCCACGGGTCGAGCCGGGCGGGCGGGTCGGCGGCGATCCGCTCCCAGCCGGCGAAGTCGTACCCGAGCGTCTCGGCCGCGGCCGGCGCGTCCGCGACCGGGCTCGGTGTGAGCGCGCCGGCCATCGTCTCGAGGGCCGACAGCACCGCCGCCAGTTCGTCGTCACGCCACGGCGTGACCGGGTGCCGGCCGTCCACGTCGTCGAAGACCAGCGCGACCCAGTCCCCGTCGTCGTGGCAGCCGAGCAGCCGGGGCGCCGGCGCGGACGCCGGAAGGGCCGCGGAGATCCGCGCCTCGGCGCGGTGGAACCGGGGGCTGTCCGGGTTCTGCGCAGGGCTGACGGCCTTCACGAACGCGCGCCGGCCGGTGGCCGTGCGGACGCGGTCGGCGGACCCGGGGGAGTAGCCACCCGACTGGGACACCGCCTCGACCACCCGGTCGCCGAGGACGCGCTCCACGGCGGAACGGACGTGGTCGGGCAGGTCGGTCCAGCCGATCCGTTGCCTGGTCAGCGTGCTCACGCGACCACGGTGCGCCGTG